>Ga0194120_10006330_pt1 | contig 16796 bp, 14 predicted proteins | sample TA2MahCa65mmetaG_FD_148642 | JGI IMG/M metagenome (GOLD analysis project Ga0194120, IMG submission 148642) | Freshwater microbial communities from Lake Tanganyika, Tanzania - TA2015019 Mahale Deep Cast 65m | ecosystem: Environmental > Aquatic > Freshwater > Lake | place: Tanzania: Lake...
CCCACGGAAAATGCCCACGGAAAATGCCCACGAGAAATGGGATCAAGCAAGGCCCGATCCTCTGACAAAGGAGATAGTGTCAAACGGCGATTTCATTGACAGGAATCTCAATATTTTTTCCAGACCCACCTTCCGCATCCGATCGCCCCGCGTGATAATTCACTTGCTTGATGGGTGGATATTCGGCCATCTCGGGCGGTTTCCCCTCCACGCGCCTTCAGCCGTGGCAGTTATGGCTCGGGAGCGGCGAGTCTGGATTTGCCCGCGCGCGCGATCATCTGATGAACGCCTACCGGGGACCACTCGAGCAATACTGTGGTGCAACGGGGCTGTCGCGTAGCGTCGCCATGGAAGCAGGGGAGGTCGTGAGCGGATTCTTCGCATCGCGCCTGACAACCATCGAGTACCTCGCCGCGTGGGGGCGCAGCGGTATGCCGCTGCGGAACTGGCTGCGGAATGGCATTCATCTGCATGTCCATGAACTGCGGCGCGCACGAAAGCGTGACGTGAGAGTCGAATCGAACACCGATGCGGTGGAAGCGACCGTGGAAGATGAGACAGCGCGCTTTGAGCGGCTGTGGGTGCTTTCAGTGCTCGATGGGGCAGTCAACAAGGTGGCGCGAGACTTGGAGGCGCGTGGTCGCGCCGCGGAGTGGCGCATGTTCTGGCAGCACCACATCGAAGAGCAGTCGCATGAAACGGTCGGGCGTGCGTTCGGTTGCTCTGCTGCGGAGTCTGCGCAGTGCTGCTTTCGCGTGCGTGGGATGCTGCGTGATGCGATCGCCGCCACTCTGTGTGCGGACGGCGTTCGCGATGAGGCGATCTTGGGGGAGATACTCGGCATGATGGAGGTTCTCCGTGGACACTGATATCGTTGGTGGTCTTCGACCGATGTCGCCTGAGCAGGCATCGCAGCTCCTGAGTGCAGTCCTCGGTCGACATGCGGCGCCGATCGATCGGCTCCTCGCTCGGTGCAGCGCCTCAGACGGCAAATCGTGGTCGTCAGGGGTGCTTGCATCTGCGAACATCGAAACGACATCGCTCGAAGGCTGCCGTGCACTGAAGGACCAGGCAAAGGCTGATCTCGCGGCGCCGTCGGAGGAGGGACATGATCCCGCTGCGTTCCTTCGCTACCTGCATGCGATCGCTGCGGCGAGTGATGTTCACGGCACAACGATCTCATCGGCGGCGCCGACGGAAGTGGCGAGCGGACTCGCTGCGACTGCGCCGCATCTGGCTGAACCCTGGTGCGACATGTTTCTGCGGGCGGCGCAGCGGATACGCGGTCAGGTCGTGTAGTCGGCGTTCAACTCGACATAGCGGCTCGTCAGCCCGCAAGACCAGAAGGTGTCGGCGAAGTCGCCCTGCCGAAGGTCGATGCAGATCCGCACCGTGTCTTGCATGAACGCCTCGCGCAGCGCGGCGCGGTCGGTCGCTGCGGGCGCACCGCAGTCAAAGAGGGGCAGACCTCCAACGCGAAGTTCGATCCGTGCGGGATCGAACGCGATGCCGGACCGACCAGTGGCGGCAAGAATGCGACCCCAGTTCGGATCGCCGCCCGTCACGGCGGTGCGAACGAGCAGGCTCATCGCAACGGTGCGCGCAACGGTCAGCGCATCCGCTTCCGTTCGCGCACCGCGCACCTGCACTTCAATTCCACGCTCGAAACCCTCGCCATCGCGCACCACCATCTGCGCAAGGTCCTGCGCAACGGATGTGAACGCCTCGGCAAGATCCGCCTCCGGCGCCTGACCCGCACAGCCTGAGGCAAGCGCAAACACGCTGTCATTGGTGCTGGTATCGCCGTCGACCGAAATCCGGTGGAAACTTCGCTCGACAGCGGCACGCAGCAAGCGGTCGAGCGCATCAACCGACACATCCGCATCGGTCGTGATGACGGCGATCATCGTCGCCATCTGCGGGTGGATCATGCCCGCTCCCTTGGCGACGCCCGTCACCCTGCAGGAACGCTCCACGCCACCTTGGCGGAAGCGCAGGACACGTGAGGACCATTTGGGTCGCGTGTCGGTCGTCATGATGGCGCGCGCGAATGGTTCGCACGTCCCTGCCTGAAGCGACTTCACGAGCGCAGGTGCGCTCGCTTCGATGCGCTCGACAGGGAGTTGCACGCCGATCACACCGGTCGAGTTGGAAAGCACCGCGTTGGCCGTGCATCCAAGTGCTTGTGCAACACACTCCGCGGACCGCTGCGCTCGCTGCACACCCTCGGGACCTGTCGCCGCGTTGGCGCAGCCGGAATTCACAAGCAGTGCGCGCACCTTCCCTTCACGCTCCGCGAGGCAGTCACGCGAGCGAGTGATCGGTGCGGCCACGATGAGGTTCCGCGTGAAGACCGCAGCCGCGGTGAGATCACGCTCGCCCGCAAGCAGTGCAAGATCAGGCGTTCCAGCCATCTTGATTCCGCACGCGATGCTCGCCGCACGGAAGCCGAGCGGCCAGTGGGGGGGAGCGTGAGGGAGCGCAGTCGGCACTGCCACGGACTCCGTCACGGCACCAGACGCTGCGGTTGACAATGCTTGAGGTCCGCTCATGTTCGATCGTGATGCAGTGGAGCCGCGCCAGTCTGCCGCATCATGGCGACCTCGTCACACGCAGTATTGCGTGGACACTTCGCGCAGTCCTTCAGGACCTTCTCGGGAAGGATGCTGACAGGCACCGACTCGAATCCGCAGCGCGCGAAGAAGTCTGGTGCGCGCGTGAGCACGAAGACCTTCGGGATGCCAAGATCTGCCGCCCACCGGACGAAATAGTTGGTGAGGACTGATCCGAGTCCGCCGCCGCGCCGAGTTGGCACGATGCCGAGCGAGCGGATCTCGGCGAGCTGCGGCGTATAGATCCAGAGGGATCCGCAGCCAATCACCTGTTCATCTTCGACAGCCACTGCGAACTCGGAGAGCGTCTCGAGCACTTCGTCGCGTGAGCGAGGCAGATGCTCGCCTTCGCGCGCCCAGTGCTCGATGATGGCGCAGATGGCGTCGAGATCTTCCACCCGCGCCTCGCGGATGGTGATGCCCTCCACGATCCTGCCCTCCGCGGGAGGTGGCGCGGCAGTCGGATCCAGTCGTTGGCGCACGGCATGCACGGATCCCGCGACGCGCTCGGGATTCGTGCCGCCTGGGATGTTGCGTCGATTGACGGCGCTGTCGATCGTGAGCGCGACATAGACATCGCCTTCGATTCGCGGTTCAACGGCTTGCATCTGTGCGAGCGAAAGTCCCTCGAGAGGCTTCGACTCGGCGATCGCCGTTCGAACGAGGCGGCCAGCCGCATGATGCGCATCGCGGAAGGGGAGGCCTCGGTGCACGAGGTAGTCGGCGAGCTCCGTCGCGTTGGAGTAGCCGCCCGCGGCGGCGTCATGTGCCCGTTCGCGGTTCACCTTCAGCCCATCGAGAACGACGGGCAGCATGCGAAGCGACAGCGACAGATGCTCCATCGCATCAAAGAGCGGTTCCTTGTCCTCTTGAAGATCCTTGTTGTATGCCAGCGGAAGCCCCTTCAGGATGGTCAGCATCTGCACAAGACTGCCGATGTGCCGACCCGATTTGCCACGAATCAGTTCGAGCGCGTCGGGGTTCTTCTTCTGCGGCATCAGGCTTGAGCCGCTGGTCACCGCATCGGAGAGTTCCACCAGTCCCGCCTCGGCACTGCAGTAGAAGATCAGGTCCTCCGCCATGCGCGAAAGATGCACGGCACAGAGTGCGGTGGCGCTGAGGGTTTCCACCACGAAGTCACGGTCGCTGACGGCGTCGAGTGAGTTGGCACTCGGCGCACGGAACCCAAGCTCCCGTGCGAGGAGTTCGCGGTCGATCGGATAGGCGGTTCCCGCGAGCGCCCCTGAGCCGAGCGGGCAAACCGCCGCGCGGTTGGATGCATCGTCGAATCGGTCGCGGTCACGCAGCAGCATCTCGACATACGCGAGGCACCAATGAGCGAACAGGATCGGCTGCGCTCGCTGGAGATGCGTGTAGCCAGGGAACGCCGTCTCACGCTCACGCTCGGCGAGCGCGAGCAGCGAGCGGATGCATACGGCAATCTCCTCTTGGCGCAGCGAAAGATGCCGAAGCGTCCACAGACGAAGGTCTGTCGCGACCTGATCGTTGCGGCTGCGCCCCGTGTGGAGTTTCTTCCCAAGTGCGCCCACGCGCGCGACAAGTTCGCGCTCGACCCATGAGTGGATGTCCTCATCCGCAGCGCGATCGAGCTCCGCAGGATGGGCGAGCCCATGGTCGAGAACCTCCTGCAGCGCGGCAACGAGTGATGCAAGTTCTTCGTCCGTGAGCACGCCTGCGCGTTCAAGCGCGCGAGCCCACGCGACGCTGCCTTCGATGTCTTCGCGCAACAGCGTGCGGTCGAACGGCAGCGAGTCGTTGAACTGGCGGAAGAGCGGATCCGCCTCCTGCGTGAATCGGCCTGCCCAGGTCACGCTCATCGAGATGCCTTCTCCTTCGTTGCACGCGGGGTTTGCGTGCCAGCCAGCGCAGCTGCGTCGCGCAGCGCACGGATACGCGCAGGGAGCGCGAAGAGGCGGATGAACCCTTCCGCGTGCGTTTGGTCATAGACCTCGTCCTCGCCGAAGGTGGCGAAGTCCTGGCTGTACAGCGAGTTTGGACTGCGGCGACCTGCGACGGTCGCAGTGCCCTTGTAGAGCCGCACGCGGACATCGCCGTCGAGCACCTTTGCTGCCTCGCGCGCGCCCGCCCACAGCACCTCACGCAGTGGCGTGAACCAAGTGCCCTCGTACACAAGGCGCGCGAATTCCAGTGCCAGTCGCTGCCGCCACTGCAGCGTGTCACGGTCGTAGCAGAGTTGCTCAAGACCACGCAGTGCTTCCATCAGGATGGTGCCACCAGGCGTTTCGTAGGCACCGCGACTCTTCATTCCAACCAGACGGTTCTCCACCAAGTCGATGCGCCCAACACCATGCGCGCCGCCGAGTTGATTCAACGTGTCGAGCAGAGAGACGCCATCCATGGGAACGCCATCGAGAGCGATTGGGAAGCCGCCGCGCAGTGTGATGGTCACTTCCGCACCCGCTTCGGGTGCGCGTCGTGGATCAGTTGTCAGCATCCACACATCCTCTGGCGGCGCCTTCCACGGATCTTCCAGATCACCGCCCTCGTGTGAGATATGCCAGATGTTGGCGTCACGCGAGTAGATCTTCTCCGCGCTTGCCGCGCAGGGGATCGAACGCTCCTTCAGGTAATCGAGCATCTGCTCGCGGCTGCGCAGATTCCAGAGACGCCACGGCGCGATGACGGGCAGATGCGGAGCAAGCGCCGCGAATGCGCTCTCGAAACGCACTTGGTCGTTTCCCTTGCCCGTGCAGCCGTGGCTGAGCGCATCGCAGCGCTCTTCGAGTGCGGCCTCGACCTGCGCCTGCGCGATGATCGGGCGTGCGATCGATGTGCCGAGGAGGTAGCGCCCCTCGTACACCGCACCTGTGATGGCCATCGGGAAGACGAAGTCGCGCAAGAACGCAGGTCGGAGATCGCGGACGACGCACTTGGTCGCGCCTGAGCGCAGCGCCTTCTGTTCGATTCCCTCGAGTTCGCGCGCACCCTGACCGACATCAGCAACGACGGCGATCACTTCGCATCCATAGGTCTCGACCAGCCAGGGAATGATGCAGGAGGTGTCGAGTCCACCGGAGTAGGCGAGTGCGACGCGTTGGGGCTTGAAGGGCTGTGTCATCTCTTGGAATCCTGTCGAATCAGCGTCAGGCATCGCCTGACGAGTGGGGTGCGAAGGCGGACGCACTGCGCGTCCGCCGCAATCAGCTCTGCGTCCTCTGCACGATGTCCGGTCGCAGGAGAGAGAGCAGCAGCGCGTTCTGCGCGTGCATGCGAAACTCCGCCTGATCGAGCGTGATCGAGCGCGGACCGTCGAGGATATCTGCCGTCACTTCTTCCCCGCGGTGGGCGGGAAGACAGTGCATGAATCGTGCTTGGGGACCTGCGCGCTCCATCAGCGCGGCGTTCACCTGATAGGGTCGCATGCGTTCGATCTTGGCTGCGGGATCGCCGCCCTCGCCCATCGACACCCAGACATCGGTGTAGACCGCATCGACGCCCTCGACCGCTGCCAAGTCATCCGTGCACGTGATCGTCGCGCCGCTGCGGAACGCACGCGCGGCAGCGACCTGCAGGACCTCGTTGCTCGGCTTGCATGTCGGGGGCGTGATCACCTGCAAGCGTCCGCCGAGCGTGGCGACCGCCTCAATCAGCGAGTGGCAGACGTTGTTGCCATCGCCCACCCAAGCGATGTTCGCATGGGATGGATCGATGCCGTTCTCGGAAAGGGCAGCGAGATCGGCGAGCGCTTGGCAGGGGTGGTGCAGGTCCGAGAGTGCATTGATCACAGGCACATCACTGACGGCGGCACATCGGGTGAGCAGATCATGGGAGACGCATCGAATGGCCACCGCGTCGACCCAGCGCGACAGATTGCGCGCGGTGTCCTCCACGCTCTCGCGATCGCCGATACGAAGGGTGGTGTGATCCAGGAAGATGACTCCACCGCCGAGTTTCTGGAATCCTGCCTCGAAGGAGACGCGTGTGCGCAGGGATGGCTTCTCGAAGAGAAGCACGAGTGAACGCTGCGAAAGCGCGCCTGCGTAAGGCTTCAGATCGCGCTTCATGTGCGACGCAAGTCGCAGGAGGCGCAGAATCTCCGTTGCGGTGAGATCGCTGATCCGCAGGAGGTGTCGGGTGGCGAGTGTGGTGAAGTCGAGTGTGGTCATTGCAGGTGTGAGTGAACTGGCATGTGAACGGAGCGAAGTTGCTCGCCTGCGATGACTCGTGTTCCAACACGCTCGCCACGTTCGAGCCGCTGCAGCACATCGGTTTCACGCCAGGATGCGATCACGACGGGCGTGTTGCTGCGCTCGGCGGACTCGAGTGCGCCGCGCACTTTCGGAATCATGCCGCCTGAGATGGTGCCATTGCGGATCCATGCCGCAGCATCGCTGGCGCTCAGATGCTCCGCCGTCGCCCCGTTCGGCGAGCGGACACCAGAGACATCCGTGAGGAACACCAAGAGCCGTGGGCGAATGATTCGCGCAAGCGCGGTCGCCGCGTCGTCGGCGTTCACATTGAGCAGTCGCCCAGCCGAATCTGCTCCAATGCTGCAGATCACGGGAAGGAAACGGGCATGCAGCAGCGCCTGAACGAGGCTGGGCGATCCGCCCACCACCGACCCAACCCGCCCTGGATCGAAGTCGGATGCCATGCGCGGTTCGCACTTCGCGAGAAACCCATCCGCCAGCGAGAGTCCGATCGCACCGGCTCCCGCAGCGATGAGGCGCGCGACGAGCGTCGTGTTCAGTGATCCTGCAAGCACTCCCGCAATCTGCTCCATGTGCTCCGGTGGTGTGATACGGATGCCATCGCGCTTTTCGCTCTTCCACGAGAGCGCAGCGAGTTGTCGGTCGACCGCGCTGCCGCCGCCGTGAACGACCACCAAACTGCCGGGCGCGCCGCGGTGGAGTGCGGCGATGGCACACAGCGTGGCATTGAGCGCATCCGCATCATCGAGCAGTGCACCACCGAGTTTCAGCAGCATCGGCGCTGCAGAACAGGGTGCGTTGGATGGGCGAGTCGACTTCGGTTCAATCATGTGCGTGTCTTTGGTTGATCACCCTGCGGTCAGTTGCGGGTGAGCAGTCGGGAGATGGAAGCCCATTCGCTCATCGAATCCGAAGCGGATGTTCATGCACTGCAGTGCCTGTCCGGCAGCGCCCTTGAGCAGGTTGTCGATTGCGCTGCAGAGAATGAGATGGCGGCGCGATGAATCAACGGCGAATCCGATGTCGCAGCGGTTGGTGCCAACCACGGCACCAACGCTCGGCCAGACACCCTCTGGCAGCACATGCACGAATGGTTCTGCCGTGTAGCGAGAGACGAGTGCGGAACGGACATCGGATTCGGTGACGCCTGCAGCGAGTGTGGCATGCACCGTCGACAGGATGCCGCGCGGGTAGGGGCCAAGGTGCGGCGTGAAGATGATGTCCGCATTGCATTCCTGTTCCATTTCCGGCTGATGGCGATGCTTCAGCACGCCATACGGCTGCTGGCTCACTTCGCAGAAGAGGCTGCGCAGTGAAAGGGAACGGCCAGCGCCACTGACACCACTGGTGCTGTCCACAATGATCGGGTTCGCCGCCAGGAGCCCCGCATCCGCGAGTGGTCGCACGGGCAGGATCACACTGGTCGGATAGCAGCCGGGCACCGCCACAAGTTGCGCCTGTGCAATCTTGCTTCGGTTCAGCTCTGCGAGTCCGTAGACCGCGCGCTGCAGCAGGGCAGGGTGGTGATGGGTGAACGCATAGTGCTTCGGATAGGCGGTCGGATCGTTCAGTCGAAACGCTGCCGAGAGATCGAAGACAACGACACCCTCGCTGCAGAGTTGTGGTGCGAGTTCGTGGCTCGCTTCGTGCGGCGTGGCAAGAAAGACCGCCTGGGGCGAATCCGAAAGGATCGCCTCCATGTTCGCCGCTCGGATGGGCAAATCGGTCAGTCCGCGAAAGGTGGGGAACTCGGACGCGAACGCACCGTCGGCTGCAGCGGCCGCACGCTGGGACGAACCAAAGAGCCCACCCAACTGCACGCCAGAGTGGCGGAGCAGGAGTCCAACCAGTTCAGCACCTGAATAGCCGCCCGCACCGACAACAGAGACCACCAACGCCTCGCGTTCACTCTTCATCGGCTTGCCTTCGAGCGCGCGGCGCGCTTGGCAGTGCCTGCCGCACGAGTGGTCGTCCCTCCAGAGGCGGAATCCGACAAGCGCAACAGACTTTGAGTCAGCGCCCTCGCCGATGCCGAACTTGTGCACGCGACCAGAATGCAATCGTCCCCCGCGATCGTGCCGATTTTGCCCGGGAGGTCCACGCGGTCCATTTCGATGGCGAGCGCGCTCGCTTGTCCTGGGGGGGTATGAATCACGGCGAGCGTTCCTGCATGCTGCGCAGAGACGAGCAGACGACGAACCGCCGTCGACAGTCCAGGCCGCATCGAATCCGCCGTGGCTTGGGCGGGGGAGGTGGAGCCATCCACGGGCAGGCTGTAGCCCGCCGCAGACTTCAGCACGCCGATTTCCGCGAGGTCGCGCGAGAGCGTGGCTTGTGTCGCCTCGATGCCGCGTGCCGCAAGTTGGCGGGCGAGTTCGCGCTGGTTCATCACCGCACCGCCTGCGATCAGGCGGGTGATGTGCTGCAAGCGCTGAGGGCGTGTTGCCATAGGCGCATCATTATGCACACAAATGAATAAATGTCAAGTCGGGTCTGCGCCGATTGGATCCGCGTGGCTCGACGCGCCGCCGAGCAGGGTCAAGCGGGCGCGGACGACGCTTCGCCCGAAGTTGCCACCGGCTCGCTCGAAGCCGCTTTCCGCTTCGGCGCGGGCTTCGCTCCAGCCTTGCTGTTCAGCTTGTGCTTGAGCGCATCGATCTTTGCGCGGTCGGGCACCATGATCATCGACATGCGCTTGCCGGCGAGGCGCGGCGTCATCTCGACCCTGCCGACATCCGAAAGTTCCTGGGCGATTTCGCCCATGCGCTGCGTTCCCTTGGCGGAGAACGCCAGTTCGCGACCACGGAAGTTCTGGACAAACACGACGCGGTAGCCCTCGATGAGAAAGTCCCGTGCCTGCGCAACGCGGATCCCCACATCATGTGGATCGATCTTCATCGAGCGGCCAAGGCGGACTTCCTTCATTTCGCCAGCCTTTGACTTGGTCTTGCTGCTCTTCTCCTTCTTCGCCTGCTCGTACTTGTACTTGCCGAAGTCCATGATGCGAACGACGGGCGGGCGACTGTCGGCTGCAATCTCGACGAGATCAAGTCCTGCCTCCGCGGCGAGGCGCTTCGCCTCCTCCAACTCCACTACGCCGATCATCGTGCCACGTTGATCGATGAGCCGAAGCGGCGTCACGCGAATGCGATCGTTGATCCGCGGACCGTAGTCGCGCGAGTCACGGAAGGGGGGGCGGCGGTTGAACTGCGTAATGGCTGAGTTCCTCTTTAGGCGATGAAAGAAATGGATGGGCGGGCAACATCACGGGAATCCGTGTGGCGGCATGACAGCCACACCACATGTGCGGTCACGCCTGCGGTCTGCTGAGACTGGGTTGGGCTTGATGCGCTGGACCCGGCTGAACGATGGCTGGAGCCGATCGTCATACGCGGAGGTTGAAAGACAGGGCCATGCTGTGTTGAATCTCGCAGGGGTCTGTTGGTCCAGTTCGTGTGCCCGAGGACGCTCCTCGAACGGAGAACAGTACCACGGTTTCGGAGCTTTGCACACGCAAGGCATAAAAATCAGCGGAAAGACGGTCGAAGGTCCAAGGAAAGGGGGGCTGCGGGCCGCGAAACAAGCCCAAAGGCGATCAAGTTCCCATCCTTGAGCGGAGCGTTTCGGCGCCTCGGCTGCGGGCTTCCCCCGTCAGACCCTCGACAAATGCATCAAAGCCAATCTCTCCAAGGTTCGCTTCGGTGCCGAACGCACGGACGCTGACCTTGCGACCCTCCGCATCGCGCGGACCGACCACGGCGAGGTAGGGAATCTTCATCTCGCTCGCGTCTTTGATCTTGCCTTGGATGCGCTCATTGCCCTCATCAATGCCTGCGCGTAGCCCAGCGGCAACAAGCGCGCTGTGGAGTTCGCGCGCATAGGTCGCGCTCTTCTCGCTGATGGGCAGAACACGAACCTGCTCGGGCGCAAGCCAAACGGGGAATGCGCCAGCGAAGTGCTCGATGAGGCAGCCGATGAAGCGTTCCATGCTGCCGAAGGGCGCACGGTGAATCATGACGGGTCGGTGCGCCTGATTGTCCGCACCGACATAGGTGAGGTCGAAACGCTCTGGCAGGTTGTAGTCCACCTGCACGGTGCCGAGTTGCCAACTTCTTCCAATGACATCCTTGACCACAAAGTCGATCTTGGGTCCGTAGAACGCCGCCTCGCCCGGCTCCTCGCTGAAGGGAACGCCGAGCGTGCGTGCGGCGGTCCGGCAGGCGTCTTCCGCCTTGCCCCAGTTCTTCGGATCACCGACATACTTGGCGCTGTCAGAGTCGCGCAGGCCGACACGCACGCGGTACTCGTTCATGCCAAGGGTCCCAAAGATCAGCTTCACGAGACTGAGGCAGCCGAGCAGTTCCTGCGCAACCTGATCTTCGCGGCAGAAAAGGTGCGCATCGTCTTGCGTGAAGCCGCGCACGCGCGTCATCCCGCCAATCTCGCCCGACTGTTCCCAGCGGTACACGGTGCCGAACTCGCTGAGGCGCACAGGCATGTCGCGGTAACTGTGCGGACTGCTCGCAAAGATGCGGATGTGATGCGGGCAGTTCATCGGCTTGAGCAGGTAGCCGTCGATCTCGCCCTTCTCCAATCGGTTCGCCAACTCACCGCAACTGCAGCCCTCTTTCGCCAGTGCCGCCATCTGCTCATGCTCGATCACAGGCGGGTACTGGCTTTCGCGGTAGTAGGGGAAGTGCCCGCTCGTGCGGTAGAGGTCGAGCTTGCCGATGTGCGGGGTGAACACCTGTGTGTAGCCCTGCTTGCGAAGTTCATCGCTGATGAAGTTCTGCAGTTCTTGCCGCACGATGCTGCCGTTGGGTGTCCAGAGGATCAGCCCTTGCCCGACCATCTCATCGATGTGGAAGAGGCGCAGTTGCTTGCCGAGCACACGGTGGTCGCGCTTCTTCGCCTCATCGAGCTGCGTGAGGTGTGCCGCGAGTTCCTCGGCCGTGGCGAACGCAGTGCCGTAGACGCGGGTCAATCTGTCGAGTGTCTCGTCGCCCTTCCAGTAGCTGCTCGCCAGACTCATCACCTTGAACGCACCGATCCGTCCCGTGCTTGGCACATGCGGTCCGCGGCAGAGGTCCTCCCAGTTGGTGCCTGGCACGCCTGTCGCGTACCAGCTGAGCGTGGTGCTGCCCGCCTCGCGCGCTCGCTCCGCGTTGTCGAGCTTGAACTTCGATCCTTCCGCGCGCAGTTTGTCGAGCCCATCGCGAAGCGACAATTCGCAGCGCGTGAAGGGGCGGTTTTCGCCGATGATCCGTGTCATCTCCGCTTCGATGGCGGGGAAGTCCTCGGTGGAGATCGCCCGTCCGCCTTCGAAACTGATGTCGTAGTAGAAACCCGTATCGAGGGGAGGTCCGTACACGAGCTTGGCGTGAGGAAAGAGCTTTGCGATTGCCTCCGCCATCACATGCGCGCAGGAGTGGCGAATGAGTTGCAGCGCATCGGCGTCGACGCCGCGGTCGCGCGTGCGCGGCGTGATGAGTGCGACGGCACAGTCGCGGTCGATCGTCGAAGAGAGATCGCGGACCGTTCCCTCGATGCGCGCAGCGAGGGCAGCCTTCGCCAAACCAGGACCGATGTCCGCCGCGAGCTGCGCAGCGGTGATCGGCTGTTCGTAGGAGCGGCGGCTGCCGTCGGGCAGTGTGATGGTCGGCATGCGAGCGGCGAATCCTACCGATCGGGCTGCTCAAACAGCGAGGGATGACCTGGGGCGGGCGGCTTGTCGACAAGATGGGTCAGTTCCTCCTGGAACTCGCTCACGCTCTGGAAGTCGTGGTACACGCTCGCGAAGCGCACATACGCCACCTGATCGACGTCGCGCAGCCCCAGCGCCACACGACGTCCGATTTCCCTGCTCGGCACTTCCTGCTCAAAGTCGCGGTGCACGGACTCATCCACCTGATCAGCGATCCGCTGCTTCACCACTTCAGGCACGGGCCGCTTCCCGCACGCAGCCTGAATGCCGCGCAGCACGCTCGCGGGATCGAACGGCACGCGCGAGCCATCCTTCTTGATCACCTTCAGGCGTGTCTGCCGTTCCGCGCGCTCATAACTCGTGAATCGCTTCTTGCAGGCGAGACACTCACGGCGCCGACGAATGCCCGAGCCGTTCTCGATCGGCCGGCTGTCGATGACGCGCGCGTCTGGCGTATTGCAGAAGGGGCAGTTCACGAGGGGTATCTCGCTCGGGATGCGTCCATCTTCCGCTGTGGAGGGTGCAGCGTCAAGGTGCGGTCACCGTGCTTGATTTCGTTGGCGTTGCGCCGATCCGCTCGAAACGCACGTCCAGTTCCGCCGCGCCCGACAACTCGAAGTAAAGGACGTGCAGCGACACCTCGCGCGCAGTCGGCATGCTCACTGTTGCCGTGTCTTCGATCGTGCCGTGGCGGTTCCAACGCTCAATGAGCGTCTTGCCATCCACTTGAACGCGCACGCCATCATCGGAGCGGACCCGCAGCAGCCACTCGCCCGCTGGCAGGAGCGTGGTTCCCGTCGCCACGAGACCAAATCGGTCACGCAGCGTCCCCGTCTCGCCGTCGATGACGCGCGCGTCTTGCAGCGTGCCGTCACCCAGCCTGAACGAAACGCAGTCGAGGTAGACGATCCGCCCATTTGTGGCCGCAGCGAGCAGTGATTCGGGGGTCGGGATCGCGTCCACGCCACCCGCATCGGTCGGCAGCGGGAACACGCTCACGCGCCAGTTCACGCCAAGCAGTGTGCCTTCCCCGCGCGCGACCTGACTCGCGAGCGTTCCCCAAGAGACAGCCAACCGATACGTGCTGACCTGCCCGCCCACGGGATTGTGCACAAGCACGGCGCGGTAGTTGTCCGCGAGATCCGCACGAAGATCGCCCTGCGTGTCGGTCAGTTGCGCACTCCGTGCGGTGACATTGCCAAGCAGCCGCCAGCGGTGCTCGTGCGGTGGACTCGGCTCGCGCAGCAGCATGGGCGTCGCAAAGTCGTGCGGTCCCCACTCGCCCATCAGAATGGATGCGCGTCCCTCCACACTCCTGCGGTTGGTGCGCGGGAGCCCGTTGGCAATCTCCACAGCGTTTCCCGATCCTGGGAGCGTGGTGAACTGCTTCCGTGTTTCGAGCGGATCAGGGCAGGGCGGGACGGATGAGAGGCGCTTGACCGCCTGCACGCTGCTCTCGTCCCCGCTGAGGCTCGCTCGGACTCCGCGTTCTTCGTTTCCAGCCAGCTGCACCTCGGGAGTGCGCCGCAACTCGACCGCAGTCTTCACATCGATGAATGTGTTGCCCGTGATTCGCGCGGCGCCAGACTCGCCTCCATTTGCCGCGACCCACGGAAGTCTCGCCAGGTGCGGATCGTCATCGTCCCAGAGGCGAATGCCGAACCCGCTCCGTTCGATCTGGTTGCCGCAGATCGTGCTGCCGCTTGCGTGTTCCAGCGAGATGGCACCGCGTTCACCTTCGGGACCATCATCGCTGCCGTCGCGGATCAGATTTCCCGCGATCAAGGTGTGCTGCGAGTAGCCCCCCCAAATGCCACAGATTGCGGCGCGGTCGATGCGATTGGCGATCAGCTTGTTGCCGAAGGAGAAGGTGGCTTCGATGCCATGCGCGACGGCATCCGAGCAGTCATTGCCTGCGATCAGATTGCCGTTGCAGCCGCGACGCTGAAACCAGGCTGCACTCTGTGGTGGATCTGCAGCGCGTTCACCGATCGCCTCACGCCCCGCGAAGAGAAAGATGCCGTCGCCGCAGTGTGTGGCAGAGTTCAGCGCGATGGTGTTTTCATTGCACTGCTCAAAGAGCAGGATGCCTGCCGAATCCTGCCCGCGCGCGTACGTGCCGTGGCTGTAGCCGCGCACGCAGAAGTCGACATTGTTGCGACAGATCACATTGCCGCTGCTGCGCCAGAGTGCGATCCCCCAACCGGAGAGGAATGACGCGTCGACATCGCAGACGGTGGACTGGGTGACGCGTGAAAGGAGAATGCCGTTCTGTGAGCCTCGGACGCGCAGTTGCCGCAGCGTGATGCTCTTCGCATCACGAACGGACACCGCGGCCCCATACTTTTCCGCCCACTCGCCGCGGTCATTCTCGTGTGGCCAGAGCCAGTCCGTCGGATCCTCCCGCTCCATGGTCGACTGCAAGCGCTGTGAGCGAAGGTGAGAGAAGTCCATCTGCTCGAGTACGAACCCATCACAGTCGGCGGCATCGATGCCAACTGCAAAGCCTTGGACGGAGCCGTTGAAGACGCGGATGCCCTTGCCTCTCACACGGATACCGATGCCACGGAGCGCATCGGGTGCCGTCTCTGGCGCAGCGCCTTGCAGCACCTGCCCGCCAAGATCGACCTGAATGTTGTCCCCTTCCACGTGAAGCACGCCGTTGCCGTCCTCATCAGCGACAGGTCGCGGAGCGAGAATCAGCCGGCACGAAGCGGTGATGCGGATGTTGTCCGCGGGCACGATGACCTGCGGGAGATTTGGCGGCGTCTGAACGACGGACTCATGCGCCGCGCCCGCAAGGTGGCATGCCGCCCAAACGAGGAGCGACCCGAACGCGAGAGCGCCGCGCGCTCCGTCCCACCGGCGCGGGGCGCCGCGATTCACTCAGATGTCCTCGACTTCGGCGACCTTCTTGGTCGTCAGTTCGTCGATGCGCGCGGTTGCCTTCTTCGTGGCGTCATCGATCGCCTCTTTGGCCCGCTTCGCCTGATCTTCAGAGACCTTCACCTTGGGATCAGCCAGCAGGGCATCGACCGATTTGTTCGCGTCGCGCCGCTCGTTGCGGATCGTGACGCGCGAATCCTCTGCCATCTTGCGGACCTGTGCCGCGAGTTGCTTGCGCCGTTCTGCGGAGGGTGGCGGCAGCATGATGCGAATCTGTGATCCCTCCGCCTGCGGGTTCAGCCCAAGTCCACTGCGTTCGATCGCCTTGATGATTTCGGTCTTTGCGCTCGGATCGAAGGGCTTGACGAGGAGTTGGGTCGGCTCCGGCACACTGACCGCCGCGATCTCGCGCAGATCAACCGTGCTGCCGTAGTACTCGACCTTGATGTACTCGAGGAGCGCCGTGTTGGCACGACCTGTGCGCACGCCGCGGTACTCGCGCTGCAGGTACTCCACACTCTTCTCCATGCGATCCTCGGCCTCGAGGATGACCGTATCAATGTCCATGGATCAGCGTCCCTTCCTCGCGCCCTGCAACTGCGCCTTCGGTGCGCCACTCGTGACACGTGTGCCGATCGACTCGCCTGCGATGACGCGCTTGATGTTGCCTGGCGTGCGGTAGTCGAAGACGACGACAGGCAGGTTGTGTTCCATGCACATCGTCATCGCGGTCAAATCCATGACGCCGAGCTTTTGTTCTATTGCCTCGGTGTAGGTGAGGCGGTCGAAGCGCTTGGCGGTTGGATCGCGCCGCGGATCCGCCGAGTAGATGCCGTCCACCTTGGTGCCTTTGAGCAGGACATGCGCGCCAAGTTCGATGGCACGCAACGACGCGCAGGTGTCCGTCGTGAAGAACGGGTTGCCCGTGCCCGCGACGAGGATGATGACGCGTCCCTTTTCGAAGTGACGCAACGCGCGCGCGCGGATGAACGGCTCCGCAACGCTCGGCACATGGATCGCGCTGAGCACCCGGCTCTCAATGCCGAGCGACTTCAGCGCCTCCTTGAGCGCGAGACCGTTGATGACCGTACCGAGCATGCCCATGTAGTCGGCAGTCGACTGGTCGAAGGTGCCCTCCGCGGCAAGGCGTGCGCCGCGGATGATGTTGCCGCCACCAACGACCACGGCGAGTTCGATTCCGCCTTGCACCGCCGATGCGATCTCCGCCGCGATGGCGTGCAGTTCGCCAGGATGGATGCCGAATGATCCCTCGCCTGCGAAACTCTCGCCGCTGATCTTGAGGAGGACGCGCACGCGCCCGTCGCTCGAGCCCTTGCCGCTGCTTCCAAGAGGAGACATCATGCGTACAAGACTACAATCGGCGGGCAGGACCCGCCGCGC
>Ga0194120_10006331_pt1 | contig 16796 bp, 19 predicted proteins | sample TA2MahCa65mmetaG_FD_148642 | JGI IMG/M metagenome (GOLD analysis project Ga0194120, IMG submission 148642) | Freshwater microbial communities from Lake Tanganyika, Tanzania - TA2015019 Mahale Deep Cast 65m | ecosystem: Environmental > Aquatic > Freshwater > Lake | place: Tanzania: Lake...
CGGTGGCTCCTCGGGTTTGGGCTCCGGCGGCTTGGGTGGTTCCGGCGGCTGAGGCGGCGGCTCGGGCGCCTTGATCACCGGCGTCGGCGCGGGCGTGGGCTCGAGTGGTGTCGGCTCCGGCGCCTTTTCCTCGGGCTTCGGCTGCGGCGGCTCCGGAAGCGGCTTCTCTTCCGGCTTCGGCGCGGGCTTGGGCGCCGGCGGCTCGGGTTTCGCGTCCGGCTGGCTCGCCTGCTCGGCGATCTCGACCAGGCCGACGACGACCGGCTCCGATTCCAGGATCGGCTCGTCCTTCTTGAACATGTGAGGCAAGCCGAAAGCCGCGAGCGCGATGATCGCCCCGTGCAATATGGCGGAGAGGATCCATCCGGTGCGGCTCATTGACCCGGTTTCGAGGGTTCACTCGCGGGCACCACCGTGACCAGGGCGACGTTCGCGATGCCCGCCTCCTTGATCGCGCTCATCACGGCCATCACCTGGCCGTAGGCGATGCCACGATCGCCCCGCACGAAGACGCGCGCCTCGGGCTTCTGCTCGGTGATCGCCTTGAGCTTTGGACCCAGCTCCTCGAGCGGAACCTCGTTCTCCTGGATGTAGATCTTGCCCGCCTGATCGATCGAGACCGCGAGCGGCTCGTCCGTGCCCTTGAGCGCCTTCGCGCTGGATTCGGGCAAATTGACCTCGACACCGGCGGTCAGGAGCGGCGCGGTCACCATGAAGATGACGAGCAGCACCAGCATGACGTCGACAAACGGCGTCACGTTGATCTGGCTCATCGGCTCCCGACGTCTGCGGCGACGGCGCAACCGGCCATTGACTTCGGCAGCCATCAGGCGGCGCGCTCCTCAAGCTGGCGCGAAAGCAGCGCGCGGAACTCGGTGGTGAAGCCCTCGAGCCGCTGGCTGAAGCGATCGATATCCGCTGAGAGCTTGTTATAGGCGACCACGGCAGGGATCGCGGCGATCAGGCCGATCGCGGTGGCGAACAGCGCCTCGGCAATACCGGGCGCGACGACCGCAAGCGAGGTGTCTTTGCTCGCCGCGATCGAGGCGAAGCTGTTCATGATGCCCCATACAGTGCCGAACAGGCCGACGAACGGCGCGGTCGAGCCGACCGTCGCCAGGAAACCCGTGTATTTCTCGAGCGTCTCGAGCTCGCGCGTCGTCGTCACCTCCATCGCATGGGCGACCCGACGCTGCAGCCCTTCGAGACGCACCGAATCCAACGCCTGCCCGCCGCGCGAGGCGAAGCGCCGCCATTCCTTCATGGCGGCGACGAAGATCAAGGCCATCGGGTGCCCGGCGCGGTCGCCCAGCCGATCGTAGAATTCGTCGAGCGAGCCGCCTGACCAGAAGGTGCGCTCAAACCCTTCCGCCTGCCGCGTCACGCTGCGCAGACGCACGATCTTGTCGAAAATGATCGCCCAGCTGAACAGCGATGCGATCACCAGGATCAGCATCACCACCTTGACGACGATGTCAGCCTGAAGAAACAGGGCCCACGGAGACAAATCGGTGGCGGCCTTGGCGACCGCATCGCCGAGTTGCAGCGCAGCGTTTACAGCATCGTTTTCGTTCATGGTTTGGCCGGGACTTAGTTTCGTTGTTCTCTGGGCTTGAAACGGGCGAGCGCGGCATGAACCGCCTCGGGTAGGCGCGCCGGTCGGCCGGCCCGGTCGATACAGCCGAGCTTGATCTCGCAGCGCACCAGCGAATCCTGGCCGTGCCAGACCACCTGCTCGGCCTCGATTGATGCGCCGCCGATCGCAAGGATGCGGGTGCGCACCTCAAGCAGATCATCGAGCCGCGCGGGGGCTCGGAAGTCGGCCAGGCAGCGCCGCACGATGAAGGCGACGCCCTTCTGCGCCATGAGCTGGCTATGGCTCACGCCCGCCTCGCGCATCATCTCGGTGCGCGCACGCTCGATGAACTTGAGGTAGTTGGCGTAGTAGACGATGCCGGCCGCGTCGGTGTCCTCATAGAACACGCGGAGCTGGTAGCGATGCACCGCGCCCGGCAGCGTGACAACCTCACCCCGTGCGCCCTCATCGCCCATCGGATCAGCCATCGTCGCCCTCCTTTGCGCCCGCGGGCGGCGCCATGTCGAGCTCGGCCTGACGACGGGGCGGTGTCAGGCCGAGATGTTCGAACCCCAACAGGGTCAACAGCCGGCCACGCGGGCTGCGCTGCACGAAGCCTTGCTGGATCAGATAGGGCTCGATGACGTCCTCGAGTGCGTCACGCTGCTCGGAGAGCGCAGCCGCGATGGTCTCCACACCGACCGGCCCGCCGCCATAATTCTCGGCGATACAGCGCAAATAACGCCGGTCGAGCGAGTCGAGGCCCTTGGCATCGACCTCGAGGCGGTTGAGCGCCTGATCCGCGAGCTTGGCGCCTACCTCGGCGACATTTTGCACCGCCGCGAAATCGCGCACGCGCCTCAACAGGCGAACCGCGATGCGCGGCGTGCCGCGCGAGCGACGCGCCACCTCGCGCGCGCCATCCTGTGTCAGCTTGAGCGACAGAAGCTCGGCATTGCGCCTGACAATCGCCTCGAGCTCGGCCACCTGATAAAACTCAAGCCGCAGGGGAATGCCGAAGCGCTCGCGCAGCGGCGTCGTGATCAGCCCCGTGCGCGTGGTCGCGCCGATCAGCGTGAACGGCGGGAGATCGATCCGCACCGAGCGCGCCGCCGGCCCTTCGCCAATCATCAGATCCAGCTCAAAGTCCTCCATCGCGGGATAAAGCACTTCCTCGATGGCAGGATTAAGGCGGTGAATTTCATCGATGAAGAGTACGTCACGCGGATTGAGGTTGGTTAGAATCGCGGCCAGGTCGCCGGCGCGCTGAATGATCGGGCCCGAGGTCGCACGCAAGCCGACGCCTAGCTCGCGCGCGACGATTTGCGCCAGCGTGGTTTTGCCGAGCCCGGGCGGCCCATAGAACAAGACATGGTCGAGCGCCTCGGCGCGTTGACGGGCGGCCGCGATAAAGACACCAAGATTTTCGCGCAGCGCCTTCTGGCCGATGAACTCGACCAAGCGCTGTGGCCTGAGGCTCGCCTCCGGTTGATCGTCGGGCGCACGCTCGGGTGCCACCATCGGGCGCGCGCTCACGGCACCAATTCCTTGAGGCCGGCACGGATGAGCGCCTCAAGCGGGGCCGCCGTGCCCAAATTGGACGACGCGCGGCCGATCGCGGCCTGGGCCTCCGCCTGGCGATAGCCGAGATTGACCAACGCCGACACTGCATCGCGCGCAGTCGGCACCGCGCCTGCCGCACCAGTCTGCGTCCCGCTCTTGGCGGTCCCGGCCAGCGCCGCCTCGGCCGGCACCTTGTCCTTGAGCTCGGTCACCAGCCGTTCGGCCAGTTTGCGTCCCACACCCGGCGCCTGGGTCAGCGCCGCATTGTCCCGACCGGCGATCGCGCTTGCGAGCGCGGTCGGACCAAGCGTGCCGAGCAGTGCCAGCGCAACCTTGGCGCCCACCCCCTGGACGCTCTGCAGCAGGCCGAACCACTCACGTTCGGTCGCGCTCTCGAAGCCGTAGAGATTGATCGCGTCCTCGCGCACCACGGTCTCGACGGTCAACGAGAGGCGAGCGCCCGGTGCCGGGAGACTGCGCAGCAGCCGCGCCGAGCCGTGCACCAGATAGCCGACGCCGCCGACATCCAACACCAGATGATCGAGACCAACACCATCGAGCACGCCGGAGAGCTTGCGGATCATGCGCGCGCCCCATCGGACGTTCGCTTGGCCTCGGCCCAGTAGGACGTCGACGCGGCGGTGTGCGCGTGGCAGATCGCGACCGCAAGCGCATCGGCCGCATCGCTCGCGGGCTCGCCGGCGCCCGGGAGCAAGCGACGCACCATCATGGCGATCTGGTTCTTGTCGGCATGGCCGGCGCCGACCACCGTCTTCTTGACCTGATTGGCCGCGTATTCCGCGACGCTCAGTCCCGCCTGGGCCGGCACCAGCAGCACGACGCCGCGCGCGACGCCGAGCTTGAGGGTCGAGCTCGCATTACGGTTGACGAAGGTCTCCTCCACCGCCGCTTCGCTCGGCCGATGGGCCTTGATCACCGCGAGCAGGCCGTCATGCAGCTCGACCAGGCGTGCCGCCAGCTCCCCGCCCTCGGTCGGCCGCACCACGCCATGCGCGACATGGCTCAAGCGATTGCCATTGGCCTCGATCACGCCCCAGCCGGTGGCCCTAAGGCCTGGATCAAGGCCAATGATACGCCGCATCAGAGGGTGTTGCTCCCGACGCCGGTCATGTCGCGGCGATCTTCTGCATCACGTCGTCGGCGACCTCGAAATTGGCCACCACCTGCTGCACGTCGTCGTTGTCGTCGAGCGCCTCGACCAGCTCAAGCACCGATTCAGCGTTCTCGGGATTGCTGACCGGCACCGTCGTCGTCGGGCGCCACGAGAGGCGCGCGCTGTCGGCCGGGCTGAACCTGGCTTCGAGGCCGTCGCGCACCGTGTTGAAATCTTCGGGCGAGGTCAGCACGTCATGACCTTCATCGTCCGACACGCAATCCATGGCGCCGACATCGATCGCTGCTTCCATCATGGTGTCAGCATCGGCGATCTTGGCCGGATAGCGGATGGCGCCGACCCGCTGGAACATGAAGGTGACGCTGCCGGTCTCGCCGAGCGTGCCGCCGTGCCGGCTGAAGATCGAGCGCACCTCGGAGGCCGTGCGGTTTCGATTGTCGGTCAGGGCGTCGACCATGATGGCGATGCCGCCCGGACCATAGCCTTCATAGCGCACCTCTTCATAAGTCTCGGCATCGGCTCCGCTCGCCTTCTTGAGCGCGCGCTCGACGTTGTCCTTGGGCACGTTGGCCGCGCGCGCGGCCGCCATGGCCGAGCGGAGCCTGGGGTTCGACGCCGGGTCAGGCAGGCCGGCCTTGGCCGCAACCACGATTTCCCGCACCAGCTTGGTGAACATGCGGGCGCGTCGCTGATCCTGCGCGCCCTTGCGATGCATGATGTTCTTCCACTTGGAATGGCCTGCCATGACTCCGCGCTACGGCTCCATCTAGTTGGTTTGGCCGGCCAATATACCACATGCAGTGGATTCCCCGCATTGCTACTATTAGCCGCCCAATGTGGCAAGAATGGGGCGCAGGCCATCGGCCCACACCCGCTCCGAGCGGGCTATCCCGACCGGTGGGCGACGACGCGAAGCCGCCGGTAATCGGCAATCCATCGCCCGTCGCGATAGAGCTTGGGCCGAGTCAGCGCGACCACGCGATCAACAATCCCGCCATGGCGGTCCACCGGAGTGGCTACCAGAAACGGCCGGCCAAACATGGCCAGCCATTCGCTGAGCCCCCCCTTCAAATCGTCCAACGGGGTCGGCCGATCGAACAGGATGGCCTGATCGACCTCGAATCCACCCTTCTCGAGCCGGTGGGTATACTCGCCGAGGCGCGGAAAATACCAGGGCATTGGCAGGGCCTTGCGGGCAACACCGGCTTCGAGCAAGGCCTGGTGGATGGCCCCGACCAGCACAGCGACATTGCCATGGCCGCCCATCTCGAGCACGAGCCGTCCACCCGGCTTGAGCGCCCGCGCCATGGCGTTGATCGCGCGCTGCGGGCGCGTCATCCAATGCAACGCGGCGTTTGAAAGGATGGCATCGACCGGCCGGTCCAGGCGAAAGCTCTCGCCGCTCGCCCGGATGAAGGAGAGCCCGGGATTCGCGGCCTTTGCCGACTCGATCATGGCGGCATCGCTGTCGAGGCCGATCGCCTCGACCCCGCGGGCGGCCAGCGCGGCCACGTGCCGGCCGGTGCCGCAGCCAAGATCGAGAATGCGCTCGCCGGGCCTCGGCGCGAGCAGGTCGAGCAGATCCTCGCCCAGCTTTGCGATGAAGCCAAAGGATCGGGCATAGGAATCGGCGTCCCACGCGCCGCCGCCGGCCGGCATCACATCACTCATGGAGCTTCGGACCTTTCCACCGGTTCGGCGCCAAGGGGTTTGAACCGGGCGCGCGGCTGTTCAATAATCCGAAACGGCTCGAACTCGATGCTGTCATGGCGATCGTGGCTCGTGTCGAGGGGTGACCTAAAGGCTAGGAATGGCAGCCAAGGGACGGCAAGACCAGGCGGAACGCAGCGGCGCGACGAAGCTCGACGCAAAGACGCGCGCGCTGTTGCTCGAGTTCCGGCCGGTCTTGGAGGTCCATGTTGACGATATCGTCGACGAGTTCCTGATCTATGCGACGGCCTGGCCCGAGATGCGGCAGGTCGCCGAGAACATCGACCGCTCGCCCGAGGCGATTCACCGGTTCCGCGAGGTTCAGGGGCGCCATTTGCTCGCGCTCTTCTCGGGCGATTTCGATGCCGGCTATTTCGAGCGCATCAAGCGCATGGGGCAGGCGCACGAGCGCGCCGGCCTCGAGCCGCGCTGGTATTTCGGCGCCTACGGTCATCTGCTCAAGCGACTGGTTGAGCTCGCCGTAGAATGGTGCGGCCATGATCCGCAGCGCCTGCTCGCGACGGTGAGCGCGATCAATCGCGTGGTCGAACTCGACATGGCGAATGCGGTCGCGACCCTCGATCCGAGCCCGAGGCCGAGCACGCCGCCGTCGACCCTCGCGCCGCGCGAGGGCATCTCCGGTCTCTTGAAACCGCAGACGCTGAAGCCGCGGCCCAATCGGCGCAGCGCCTGATCGAGCGGCCCTCAAGGCCACGCCTCGCTCAAGCCAACGCCGATCCGCAACGGCGCCACGCGACGGGCTAAACCTGTAGCGTCATCCGTCTCGATGAACGTGCCGCACACCATGCCATCGCCGCCAGCGGGCTCCAGCCGTGCGGTCGGCAGCTTGCGCACGAAGCGCTCGATCGCAACACCAGGGTCCATGCCGATCACCGACTGATAGGCGCCACACATGCCGGCGTCAGTCTGAAACGCTGTACCCTTCGGCAGAAGGCGTGCGTCCGCCGTCGGCACATGGGTGTGCGAGCCGACCGCGAGCGAGACCTTGCCGTCAATATGATGGGCCAGCGCCTGCTTCTCGCTGGTCGCCTCGCCGTGAATGTCGACCACGATCGCGTCGACCGTGCGGCCGAGCTGGTGCTTGGCGAGCTCGTTCGTGATCGCGGCGAACGGGCAGTCGAGCGGATCCATGAAGAGCCGGGTCATCAGCTGAACGACGAGCACGCTGCGGCCGGACTGCGTGCGAAACACCGCGGCCCCGCGCCCGGGCGTGCCCGGCGGATAATTCAAGGGCCGCAGCAGACGGTTGTCGGTGCCGATATAGGCCAGGGTCTCGCGTTGATCGAAGGCGTGATTGCCGAGCGTCAACACATCGCCGCCCACCTGATAGAGCGCACGGCAGATCTCGCTTGTGATGCCGTAACCGCCGGCCGCGTTCTCACCATTGATGATGACGAAGTCGAGACCGAGGCGCTCGCGGATGGTGGGAAGATGGCTCGCCACCGCGTCACGCCCCGCGCGCCCGACAATGTCACCCAGAAACAGAATTTTCACCGCGCGGCCTCGCTTGTCCCGTTTCGTTCGATCCGTATCGCGCCCTGCTCGGTGATCACCCAGTCGAGCCGCTGGTCCGTTTCGTCGTGCGGCACATGGTCGACTTCTTGACCGGCGAAAGCGACTCCGAACGCGACAACCTCACGTCCTGCCCGCAGCGCCGCCAGGGTGCGATCGTAATAACCGCCGCCATAGCCGAGCCGATAGCCCGCGCGATCGAAGGCGAGCAACGGAACCAGCAGCACGGAGGGCTCGACCACCGGCGCCTCCTTTGCCGGCTGGCTAGTTCCCAATTGACCGGGAACGAGCGTGTCGCCGGCATGCCACCGGCGAAACTCCATCGGCTTGTCGCGCCCGACAAGCGCCGGCAGACCGCAGGTCCAGCCGGCCTCTTCGAACCAGGTCAACATCGGTCGAACGTCAAACTCATCGCCCATCGTCCAATAGCCCGCAACGCACTGTGGCGTGGCGGGCGGCAATGTGGAGCGAAGATGCGCGAGCGCGCGCTCAGCCGCATCGGGCCCGGCCGCGGCCTTGGCCTCGCGACGGTGCGCCTTGGCCGCTTGTCGTGCCGCTGATTTTGCTGCCCGCAGGTGATCGGGGGACTGCACTCGGGTGAGCCACGGTCGTGACGCGCGCAACCGGTATGCCCCGGTCCAAGCAGGCGGCCCCGCGTGGACCGTCGCATCCGTTGTTCCCTCTAGGCCTGCATGTGCAGGTGGGCGCCATATGCCAAGGCCGGAGCCCCGGTAGGGACAGCTCCCAAGAGGAACAATGTTGGCCCTGGGAAACAGTTGGAGCGTCGAATCCCGCAGAAACCGCCCAACCCAAACTTAATCAGCTTCAAGGCGGGCGGCAATATCGTCGAGCCGATGGGCGAGCCGCTCGATCACGGGGGTGATGCGGCGCTCGACGGTTTCCGCCCCGGCCTTGCGCGCCGCGGCCTCGGTGCCAACCAGGGATTCTCGTATGCGCCGGAGCTCGTCATGGGCCTCCGCGAGCTCGTCCGCGACCAGGAGCCCGACCATCACCAGCATGCGTGCCTCAGACACCAGCCCGACCGTGCGATCAAGCTCGGCCGCCCGCTTGTCGAGATAGGAGGCGAGCCGAATGACGTGCTCCTCCTGCCCGTCATCGCACGCAATCGGGTATGTGCGGCCGCGAATACTGACCGACACCTGGCCCACGATCAGCCGCCCACCAGCGCGCGCATATCGGTGATCGCCTGGCTGAGGCGCCTGGCCACCGCATCGCCAACCACGCGCGCGGCCGCATAGCGCTCCTGGGTTTCGCTGATCATCGAGGTCAGGCGGTCGCGCTCTGCCGTCAGGCGCTCGACCGCAGCGCTCAGCTCGGCGTGCTCGACGCGCAGGGTCTCAAGCTCGCTTTCGAGCGCCTGGACCCGATCCAGCATTTGGCCACGGGGCCCCGCCTCGATCGACTGCGCCAGTCGCTCGACTGAGGCCTCGAGTCGCGCACAGGCCTGCTCCAACCAAACCATTTGTCCGATCCCGCCGCTATGTGGCGCCCGGCGGCTCTTTGGCCGCGCATTTGGCCTTCAACCATTAGTCCGAGGCGCCGCAAGCGTCAACAAAAGGCCGTCGCGGAAGTGGCGGAAATCTCAGGGGTGGAATCTGTTGACGGCGCCGGACCCCGCCGGCATGGTGCGCGCGCCTCACAAGGCCCCCTCGCCGCCCCCGGAGCGACCATGACCGCGACGCCCGCCTCCCACAAGGACATGGCCAACGCCATCCGCGCCCTCGCCATGGATGCGGTGCAGCGCGCCAATTCCGGCCACCCCGGCATGCCGATGGGCATGGCCGATGCGGCGACCGTACTGTTCAGCCGGTTCCTCAAGTTCGACCCGGCTGATCCGCATTGGCCGGATCGCGACCGCTTCGTGCTCTCCGCCGGCCACGGCTCGATGCTGCTCTATGCGCTACTCTACCTGACGGGTTATGCGGAGTTCGACATCGAGGCGCTGAAGAACTTCCGCCAGCTCGGTAGCGCAACCGCGGGCCACCCGGAGTACGGCCATGGCGGCGGCATCGAGACCACGACGGGCCCGCTCGGCCAAGGCATCGCCAACGCGGTCGGCATGGCGATCGCCGAGCGTCATTTGGCCGCGCGCTTCGGCGCCCCCATGATCGATCACCATATCTATGTGATCGCGGGCGATGGCTGCCTGATGGAAGGCATCAGCCACGAGGCGGCCTCGCTCGCCGGTCATCTGAAGCTCGACCGCTTGATCGTGCTCTATGACAGCAATGACATCTCGATCGACGGCCCGACCTCGCTCGCCCTCTCGGATGATGCCGCCAAGCGCTTCGCCGCCTATGGTTGGGATACGCAAACGGTCAATGGCCACGACCCAGAGGCGGTCGCCCGCGCGCTCGAAGCCGCCAAGAAGACCACGACGCCCTCGCTCATAATCTGTCGCACAACGATTGCATACGGCGCACCGACCAAGGCAGGCACGGCGGACTCGCACGGCTCGCCTCTCGGCGAGGCCGAGATCAAGGGCGCACGCGAGAAGCTCGGCTGGCCCCACGCGCCCTTCGAGGTGCCGATGGATATCCTCGCTGCCTGGCGCGCGGCGGGCGCCCGCGGCGCCGTCGCGCGTAAGGCATGGCAGGATCGGTTGGCCAAGCTCGATGGCAGCGCGAAAAATGCGTTCGACGCGGCGATTCAAGGCGACGTCCCCGCGGACGTCGGTCGTGCGATCGACGCGTTGAAGCAGAAATTCAGCGCGGAGAAGCCCGCGCTCGCGACCCGCGTGTCATCGCAGCGCGCGATCGAGGTGATCGCGCCGGCGCTCCCCTCGCTGCTCGGCGGCTCGGCCGACCTCACCGGCTCCAACGGCACCAAGGTCGGCAGCATGGCGCCGCTCAAGAACGGCGCGTCCGACGGCCGCTATGTCTATTACGGCGTGCGCGAGCACGGCATGGCGGCGGCGATGAACGGGATGGCACTTCATGGCGGCGCGATTCCGTTCGGCGGCACTTTTTTGGTCTTCACCGATTATTGCCGCCCCTCGATCCGGCTCTCGGCGCTGATGGGCGTGCGGGTCATCTATGTCATGACCCATGATTCGATCGGCCTCGGCGAAGATGGCCCGACGCATCAGCCGGTCGAGCACCTGGCGAGCCTGCGCGCCATGCCGAACCTGCTCGTGCTGCGCCCAGCGGATGCGGTCGAGACTGCCGAGTGCTGGCAGATCGCGCTCGACAATCGGACCGGCCCGAGCGTGCTCGCGCTCACCCGCCAGAACCTGCCGACGCTCAGAACCGAGCACAAATCAGATAATCTCGCGGCGCGCGGCGGCTATGTGCTGAGCGAAGCCGACGGTGGCGCGGCGAAGGTGGTGCTGATCGGCACGGGCTCCGAGGTCGCGCTTGCCGTCGAGGCCAAGGCCGCGCTCGAGGCCGCCGGCACGCCGACGCGCGTGGTCTCGATGCCGTCGTTCGAGCTGTTCGACCGGCAGCCCGCCGACTATCGCACGAGCGTGCTCGGCGGCGATGTCGTGCGCATCGGCATCGAGGCCGCGGTCGGCTTCGGCTGGGAGCGCTATATCGGCGCGCGCGGCGCCTTCGTCGGCATGGCGAGCTTCGGTGCCTCAGCCCCGATCAAGGCGCTCTATCAGCACTTCGGCATTACCGTTGACGCGATCGTCAAGGCGGCGCGCGCCCGACTCTAGAGCATGATCTTCTCAGATTGAATCGCCTGCGTTGCGTCGTGGCGTTGCGATCCGCTAGAGCGAGATGTCTCTAGACCGAGTCACCCCCTCACCCTACTTCGGCTAGGCTCGCTTAGGCTCGCCAAGCCTGCGTTCCCCTCTCCCCCTCTTAGGGGGAGAGGGGCAGGGTGAGGGGGCGAACGGGGCAAATCCCATCATGCTCTAGGCGCGCCGCGAAGAGCGATGCGGGGCCATCGGTCGAGCGGCGCAACGACGCGGGCGCCCGCCACGGCGTAACCCGCAGAGCCGGGGCCTTTCGCGTCACGGGTTCGTCGAAGGGCTCGCCCGTATTCCCGATACGCGCTTCGCCCTTCTTCTGCCCGTGACGCGAAATTCCTCCGGCGCAGGTGCTTCAATCTGAGAAGATCATGCTCTAGTCGGCGACCTCGAGACAATGCAGGCTGAACAGGCGCGCGCGATCGAACCACACGGCGCGCGGCGCAAAGCCTGCCTCGCGCGCCATCGCCTGGAAGCCCTCAACCGAGTATTTGTGCGAGTTCTCGGTGTGGATCGTCTCGCCGGATTCGAAATGAAAGCGGCGGCGCGCGATCATGACGTCCTGCGCCTTCTGGCTGACGAGATGCATCTCGATCCGCCCGAGCGTCTCGTCATAGGGCGCGTGGTGCGCAAAGCCATCGAGCTCGAAATTTGCGCCGAGTTCGCGGTTGATCCGGCGCAACAGGTTCATGTTGAAGTCCGCCGTCACGCCACGTGAATCGTTGTAGGCGGCTTCGAGCACGGCGCGCTCCTTTCGCAGATCCGCGCCAACCAGCATCGCGCCGCCCGGCCCAAGGACATTTCGCGCAGTCTTGAGAAAACCAACCGCCTCCTCGGGCAGAAGATTCCCGATTGTCGAACCGAGAAACACCCCGACCCGAGGACCCGCTGCGTTCCTCTGTACCCCCGGCAATACGATCGGCGCGCCATAGTCGGCACAGATCGCCATTACCTCGAGGCCAGGGCGCTCGCGCGCCAGGGTCCGGATCGCGGCGAGCAGCGCGGTGCGCGAGATGTCGATCGCGACATAGGCGGCCGGCCGATCGAGCGCATCGATAAGCGCGCGCGTCTTCTGCCCGCTACCGCTGCCGAATTCGATCAATGTGGCGTGAGAGCCAACGCAATCGGCGATCGCCGCCGCTTGAGTGCGGATGATCGAAAGTTCGGTGCGGGTCGGGTAGTACTCGGGCAGCGCGCAAATCGCGTCAAACAGCCGCGCACCCCGAGCGTCATAGAAATACTTGCACGGCAGGGTCTTCGGCTTGGCGCCAAGCCCTGCGAGCACCGCGCCGAGAAAATCCTCGGGCTCCGGGGCGAGGTCGACGAAGGCGATGGCGTCATGGGGCGGTGTCATGCGTCCTCCGCTAGTCGAATGCCGGTGAACTGCCAACGAGCGTCAGGTGGAAAGAAGTTTCGATAGGTCGCGCGGACGTGGCGCTCGGGCGTGGCGCAACTGCCGCCGCGCAGCACGAACTGATTCGACATGAACTTGCCGTTGTACTCGCCGACCGCGCCGGCCCACGGCCGATAGCCCGGATAGGCGAGATAGGCGCTCCCTGTCCACTCCCACGCGTCGCCATAGAGCTGCCTGACGCCATCGTCGTCAGGAGCCGCGCTCGGATGATAATGCCGGCGTTCGACAAAATTGCCGCTGGTCGGTTGCCGCGCCGCCACTGCCTCCCACTCCGTTTCGGTCGGCAGCCGCGCGCCGGCGAAGCGGGAATAGGCGTCCGCCTCGTAATAGCTCACATGGCTAACCGGGGCGGAATGCATCAACGGCGCGCCACCGGCAAGCGTGTACTCAAACCAACCGGAATCGGCGCGCTCCCAATAAAGCGGCGCCTGCCAGCCGTGCGCCTGTAAAGTGGCCCAACCGTCCGACAACCAGAACTCGGGCCGTGAATAGCCGCCGGCCTCGATGAAGGCGAGGAATTCGCCATTGGTCACCAACCGGTCGGCGAGCCGATAGGGCCGCAGAAAAACACGGTGGCGCGGCGTCTCGTTGTCGAACGCGAATTCAGGCCCCTCGTGGCCGATCGATATCAGGCCGCCTGGCTGATCGAAAAATCGGAGCGCTTGAACTTCGTGCTCAGGTGGCATTGGGGCCGCGCTGCCATAAGCGGGCCGTAGCGGGTTGCGCCCGAGCACATGCTTGAGATCGGTCAGCATCAGCTCTTGATGCTGCTCCTCATGTTGCAGTCCGAGCTCGATGAGCGAAGCGGCCTCTTCAAGGACGGCAGAGCCGGCGCGCCCGAACAGCGCCCCCATCGCCCGATCGACATGCGCGCGATAGTCGTATGTTTCGGCGACCGTCGGCCGCGAGAGCATGCCGCGTTCCGGGCGCGGATGACGCGCACCCACGGACTCATAATAGGAATTGAAGAGATAGCCGTAGCGCGGCTCGAGCGGCTCATAGCTCGGCGCGAAGCGCGCGAGCACGAAAGTCTCAAAGAACCAGGTAGTGTGCGCGAGGTGCCATTTGGTCGGGCTGACATCGGGCATCGACTGAACGACGTAATCCTCGACCGCGAGCGGTCGCGCGAGCGCCTCGCTTTGCGCGCGCACGCTGTGGTATCGGCGCGCCGGAGCCTGGCCCTCGCCTACAGCCTTCGAATTTGAGCGGGTCTCCCTGGACGATCCGGCCGACATGTCGGCACCCCCGCGCTCGTTCTTTGTTCGTTGTTCCTAATATGGACCATGGCCGACCGAGAGCAACCGCCCATCACGAAATCGCCCCCGTCGTAGCTGTTGACCGCCTCCACCCTCCAAGGGTACGAACCGGAAACAACCTCAAGGCGCCACAGGGGGAGAACAGGACATGAGCGTGCGGGTCGCGATCAATGGGTTCGGGCGGATCGGTCGCAATGTGCTGCGGGCGATTTATGAGTCGCGCCGAAGCGACCTGCAGGTGGTGGCGCTGAACGATCTCGGCTCGGTCGATGCCAATGCGCATCTGCTGCGCCATGATTCGGTGCACGGTCCCTTCCCCGGCAAGGTGACGGTGAAGGACGGCGCGCTCGACATCGGCAATGGCCCGATCCGCGTGCTGGCCGAGCGTGACCCCGCGAAACTGCCCTGGCGTGAGCTCAAGATCGACGTTGCGCTCGAGTGCACCGGCATCTTCACCAAGCGCGAGGCCGCGGCGAAGCACATCGAAGCCGGCGCGCGCAAGGTGCTGATCTCGGCTCCGGGCGAAAACGCCGATCTCACCGTCGTCTACGGCGTCAATCACGACAAGCTCACACAGGCGCACCAGGTTATTTCCAACGCGTCGTGCACGACCAACTGCCTAGCGCCGGTCGCGGCGGTGATCAATCGCACCATCGGGCTCGAGCGCGGCTTCATGACGACGGTGCACGCGTATACGCTCGATCAGTCGATCCTCGACACGCTGCACAAGGATCTCCGGCGCGCACGGGCCGCGAATCTTTCGATGATCCCGACCTCGACCGGTGCGGCACGCGCGGTCGGCCTCGTGCTGCCCGAGCTCAAAGGCAAGCTCGACGGCACCGCGGTGCGGGTGCCGACCTCGAACGTGTCGATGATCGACCTGTCCTTCGTCTCGAAGCGACCGACGAGCGCCGACGAGATCAACAAGGTGATGAGGGAGGCCTCATCGAGCGGTCCGCTCGCGGGCATCCTCAACTACAGCGATGAGCCGTTGGTCTCGATTGATTTCAATCACCAGCCGGCGAGCGCGACGCTGGACGCGGGCGAGACAGCGGTGATCGATGGCACGCTCTGCCGCGTGCTCGCCTGGTATGACAATGAGTGGGGTTTCTCCAATCGCATGGGCGATGTCGCGGCGCTGCTCGGTCGCCTCTGAGCCCGCGCGATACGATGATGCCGAGCTACCGCACAATCGATGCGCTCGATGCTGCCGGCAAACGCGTGCTCATCCGGGTCGATCTCAATGTGCCGGTGCAGAACGGCAAGGTCACTGATGCGACGCGCATCATGAAGACCGCGCCGACGATCGCCGAGCTGGCCTCGCGCGGCGCCAAGGTGATCGTGCTGTCGCATTTCGGCCGGCCCAAGGGCGCGCGCGTGCCCGCCATGTCGCTCAAGCCCCTGACCGAGCCGTTGTCAGACGCACTTGATGGCCGCCACGTCACCTTCGCCGATGACTGCATCGGCGATACCGCTGCGAGGGTCGTGGCGAGCCTCGGAGATGGTGACGTCGCACTCCTCGAGAACGTACGATTCCATGACGGCGAGGAAGCCAATGACGCCGGCTTTGCACGCGCACTCGCGACGCTTGGCGATGCCTATGTGAACGACGCGTTCTCGGCGGCGCATCGCGCCCACGCCTCGACCGCGCGGCTCGCGAGCCTGCTGCCCTCCTATGCCGGCCGTCTGATGGCGGCCGAGCTGCAGGCGCTCGAGCGCGTGCTGGAGAAGCCGGAGCGGCCCCTCGTCGCCGTGGTCGGCGGCGCCAAGGTGTCGACCAAGATCGAGCTGCTCGGCAATTTGATCGGCAAGGTCGACACGCTGGTCCTGGGCGGCGGCATGGCCAACACCTTCCTCAACGCGACCGGGCTCGAGGTCGGCAAGTCGCTCTGTGAGCGCGATCTGGCGGACCTCGCGTGCGACATCATTGCGCGCGCCAAGCACGAGCGCTGCACCCTGCTTCTACCGTCCGATGTCGTGATCGCGCGCGAGTTCAAGGCCGGCGCGCCGACAGAGACCGTCGCGATCAACGCCATGCCGCGCGATGCCATGATCCTCGATATCGGCCCGCGCACCATCAAGGCTATCGTCGACGTATTGGAGCAGTCGCGCACCGTGTTGTGGAACGGGCCGCTCGGTGCCTTCGAAGTGCCGCCGTTCGATCGTGGCACCGTGGCGGCGGCGCGCGCGGTCGCTGAGCTCACCGAGCGCAAGAAGCTCGTCTCGGTCGCCGGCGGCGGCGACACGGTGGCGGCGCTCGGCCATGCTGGCGTGATCGACCAGTTCAGCTATGTCTCGACCGCGGGCGGAGCCTTCCTCGAATGGCTGGAAGGAAAGACGCTGCCGGGCGTCGCCGCGCTCGGCCCCTAGGCGCGGCGCAGCCCCCCGTCGTCTTCATCGTGCATGATCTGGCGAGCGCGAGCGGGGCGCTTGAGGCCGCACGAGCGGCGCGCCGGCCCATTGTTTTGCGATCGCCGCCGGGCGCCATCCATGCGCACGGCCTCGGCTTTCTGATTGCGCTCTTCGCGCTCGCGCGCGAGCGCGTGCCGCGGGCTCGTTTCACCGCTGTGATCGACTGTGACAATGACGCGGCGCAGGCTCACCGGGCGCTCGCGCTCGGCGCCAAACATGTCGCCTTTCGCGGCCACAAACGGGCGGGGGAAGCGCTTCAATCGGTCGCCACACAGCTGAAGGCGGAGCTTCTGCCCAGTGGCGTCCCCCGCAGGGCCTGCCGGCTCGACGATCCCGAGCGCGCAGCAGAGATTGCGCTGGCCTATCTCGACCAGGAGGGCCGTCTTGCCAAGCCCAAGAGGTCCGGCTAACAAGAGCCCCAAGGCCACCTCATCAGAACAAAGCGGGCGGACCACGATGACCATGACCGAGCGGGTGCGGCA
>Ga0194120_10006332_pt1 | contig 16795 bp, 12 predicted proteins | sample TA2MahCa65mmetaG_FD_148642 | JGI IMG/M metagenome (GOLD analysis project Ga0194120, IMG submission 148642) | Freshwater microbial communities from Lake Tanganyika, Tanzania - TA2015019 Mahale Deep Cast 65m | ecosystem: Environmental > Aquatic > Freshwater > Lake | place: Tanzania: Lake...
GGAACTCGTCGGCTGCGTCAGCGAACGCCTGAGCACCAAACGGCGTGGGGACGAACTCTGGGACGACTTCCGCGCCAGCAATGATGTTGGGCAGGAGCCGGTACGGCGCGCGCAGCACGAGCTTGGAAACAAGGTACGAGAGCCAACCGACGCGATAGAGCCCGACCATCGGCTTGCCGTGCCGCGCGACATCGAGCGAGACCGTGCCCGAGACATTGATGGCCAGATCGCACCAGCGCAGCGCACCATCGATGTCGCCCACCACCACATGCAGGCCGTTGGGCAGGCTCGGCACCAATCGCATGGCCAGGTGCGCAAGGTTCTCGTTCGCAGCGACGATCACACCGGTCATCCCGCGATGGCGGCCCTGCAACTCGATGAATGTGTCGACCATCGATCGAAGGTTGGCCTTCAGTTCCTGGCTGCGACTGCCTGGCAAGAGGGCAATCTTCGGCGAGCCGCTGGGCAGGTGGCGGATGGCTGCCGCAAGGGCCGCTTCATCGAACGCTCGATTGATCACTGGATGACCAATGAACGCAGCCTGCACACCCCGCTCACGAAACCAAGCCTCTTCAAACGGCAAGAGGCAGAGCACGAGATCAGTGAGACGGCGCAACTTGGCCAGTCGCCACTCGCCCCAGGCCCACATCTGCGGCGCCACCAGATGGACGGTGCGGATACCGCGTGGCCGAATCGCCTTGACCACGGGAAAGTTCGCCGCTGGACTGTCGACGGGGACATGAAGCACCACGCGATTGGCCAGCGACCACTCCGCAACCTCGCGACGGACGCGCCGGACCAGGTTGATCTTGCTCAGGCCCGCCAGTCCCATCGCACCGTCCTCGGCGGTGATGCCGATCAACTCGGCGCCGGCCTCGCGCATGCGAGATCCACCCCAAGCGGCGATGCGGACCGTCGGATCGAGCTCACGCAGGGCACGGATGACGGGCGCTGCATGGGCATCGCCAGAGGGCTCAAAGGCCGTGAAGAGGATCGTTCGGGACCCTGCGCCGTACGCCGCTGCCATGGGTCGGAGCGTAGCCGTCAGCCCATCCATCGTGTCGGCTAGCATCCTCGGCCCGACAGGCACCACCATGCTCAAGCGCACCCACTTCTGCGGCCACCTGCGTCCCGTTCATGCGGGACAGTCCGTCACCATCTGCGGTTGGGTCAACACCTATCGCGATCAAGGCAAGGGGCTGTTCTTCATCGACCTTCGCGACAAGGAAGGACTGGCGCAGGTCGTCTTCGACCTTGAGTCGAGTGCTGATGATGTGGTGACCGCGGCGCACGCCTTGCGACGCGAAGATGTGGTGGCCGTGCAGGGCACGGTTCGCTTGCGCGCAGGCGGCGCGAATCCGAAGCTCGCGTCCGGCGAAGTCGAAGTGGTCGTGGAACGCCTTGAGGTCCTGAACAAGGCCGAGACCCCGCCGATTCTCCCCGACGAGCACGAGGCGGAGAAGATCAACGAGGAAACCCGCCTTCGATACCGATACATCGACCTTCGCCGGCCGCGCATGCAGCACATCTTGAAGACTCGAAGCCGCATCACGAAGTTCGCGCGCGACTACTTCGCGGGCAACGGCTTCATGGAGATCGAGACGCCCCTGCTCATCAAGAGCACGCCCGAGGGAGCGCGCGACTTCATCGTCCCGAGTCGCCTTCATCCGGGCAGTTGGTACGCCCTGCCACAAAGCCCGCAGCTTTTCAAGCAAATCCTGATGGTCGCAGGCTGCGATCGCTACATGCAGATCTGCCGTTGCCTGCGTGATGAGGATCCACGCGCGGACCGTCAGGCCGAGTTCAGCCAGATCGACCTCGAGATGTCCTTCATCGAACGCGAGGATGTGATGTCGATGATGACCGGCTTCGTGCGCGGTCTTTGGACTGAACTGTTCCAGTACGACATCGGCACGGTCCCCATGATGACCTACGCCGAGGCCATGGAGCGCTACGGCATCGACCGCCCCGACACGCGTTTCGATCTGCACATCCATGATGTGTCGGACCTTGCTGCGTCCTGCGATTTCAAGGTGTTCCACGAGGCGCTGGCCAAGCGCAGCGCGACGGGCCGCAAGGGCGTGGTCAAGTGCATCCGCGTCCCGGGTGGTGCGGAAAAGCTCACGCGCAAGATGACCGACGGCTACACCGAGTGGGTGCGCACGTTCAAGGCCGGCGGCGTTCCGGTCGTCAAGCTCACGGCCAATGGCTTCGAGACCGGCATCGCGAAGTTCCTCGAGCCGATCAAGGATCGACTCATCGAACGCCTCGGCCTGCAGGTCGGCGATGCCGTGCTGTTCGCCTGCGACGGCTGGGACATCGCGACCAAGACCATGGGCGAGCTGCGCCTGAAACTTGCGGGCGATCTTGGCTTGATCCCCGAGGGCCGCTGGAACTTCCTCTGGGTCATTGACTTCCCCATGTTCGACTGGGATGAAGATGGCAAGCGCTGGGTCGCGCTGCACCATCCGTTCACGAGTCCCAATCCTGACCAGTTCGGCATCCTTGAGAGCGATCCGGGCGCGTGCCTGAGCGCGGGCTATGACCTGGTGCTCAATGGCAGCGAGATCGCCGGCGGGTCAATCCGCATTCACCGCATGGATGTGCAGGAACGAGTCTTCAAACTCATCGGCCTGACCGCCGAGGACGCGAACGCGAAGTTCGGATTCCTCCTCAGCGCGCTGCGTCACGGCGCACCGCCGCACGGCGGCATTGCGTTCGGTCTGGACCGCTTGGTCATGCACATCGTCGGCACGGACAACATCCGTGATGTGATCGCATTCCCCAAGACGCAGTCGGGCGGCGACCTGATGATCGAGGCCCCTGGCCCGGTCGATCTAGCGCAACTGCAAGAACTGCATGTTCGCCAGGCGCTGCCCGTCAAGGTCTGAGTTCGCGTCCGGAGCTCGGGTTGGCGAGGTGTCAATCCGGCGCGAACCGGGTGAGCAATCGCGCACCGACCATGTCGCCCTGCACATTGACCATCGTTCGGACCATGTCGAGCAAACGGTCGACGCCAATGATGATGCCAATCGCCTCGATCGGCAGTGAGCGTGCTGGGTCATTGCCCAAACTGGCATTCACTGCCTGAACGACGAGCACCATCGTCACGAGGCCCGCACTGGGGATCCCGGCCGCGCCGACCGCGGCGAGCGTCGCGGTCACGACGACGATCACGAGTTCCGACCCGCCGAGCGCGATGCCGAAGAGTTGACACAGGAAGACGACCGCAACTGCCTCGTAGAGCGCGGTGCCATCCATGTTCAAGGTCGAGCCGAGAGGACAGACAAAGCGCGTCGCGCGCCGACTGCAGCCGGCCGACTCGCATGCTTCCATCGTGACGGGAAGCGTCGCGCTGCTTGAGCTCGTGCTGAACGCGGTCACCAGCGCGCGACGGACCTTCCAGAGAAAAGCAAAGGGATTGCCACCGCCCATCAGCCCTTGGATCAGCGGCAGCACGATGAGGGCGTGGAGCAAGAGCCCGCCGATCACGACGAGCATGTACGAGCCGAGCGACCCGGAGAGCGCGTCGAACCCGGCGCGCGCCACACTCGAGGCCACGAGCGCGAGCACACCAATCGGCAGCACCCACAGCACCCAGCCAATCGCGCGCATCAACGCCTGATTCAGTCCCTCGACGACCTCGAGCGCGGTTCGCCCAGCGCTACCGATGGCCGAAAGCCCGAGCCCCAGCAGGATGCTGAAGGCGATCAATCCCAGCGGGCGCGCCGCGACCATCTCGCCGAACACGTTCTTGGGCACGAGTTGGAAGAGAATCGACCGCCACGCATCGTTCAACGAGCCGACATCGCCCGCCGTTGCGGCGGCAGGAAGCGCTGTCGGCGCGGCCTTCAAAGCAGCCGCAGCAGCCGGATCGATGCCGGATCCTGGCGCCACCCATGTCACGAGCACTGCACCCAGCGTGGCCGCGATCGCCATCGTCGACAGGAAGAAGGCCAGCGTCGCACCGCCCAGAAGCCCAAGTCGCCCCGTCGCACCCAAGCTCGCGGCACCGCCGATCACGCTCAGCAGAATCAGCGGAACCACGAGCAGCAGCAACGGGCGCACCAGAAGCAACTCGCCAGCGAGCGCGAAGCCATCGGCCGTGCCGCCGTTGCGATGAATCCACTCGCCGATCGCAGCACCGAGCACCATCGCGACGAGCGACCCGATCGTGACCCATCGGTCCTTCGTGCGCGTCGATGTCGTCGACACACTCATGCGTGGTCAGTGCACGCCTTGCGCAGCAAGCCATCGTTCGCAATCGATCGCCGCCTGGCAACCCATGCCCGCGGCACTGACGGCTTGGCGATAGGTCGGATCCGCAACATCGCCGGCGGCGAAGACGCCATCGATGTTCGTCGCGCTCGAACGAGTCGCCAACGCAACATAGCCCTTGTCATCGAAGGCCAGCCCGGTCCCCTGCAGGAACCGAGTTGCCGGCGAGTGCCCGATCGCGATGAAGAGCCCGCCCACGGTCACGCGCGAGCGCTCCTTGGTCACGGTGTCTTCCAGCTCCACAGCCTCGATGCGCTTCTCGCCGATCACATCGACGACAGTCTTGTTCCAGAGCACTTCGGCCTTGGGGTCCTTGAGGATGCGCTCCTGCATCGTCTTGCTCGCACGGAAGCTGTCGCGGCGATGGATGATGAGCACCTTGCCAGCGAACTTCGTGAGGTAGCTCGCCTCTTCCATCGCGGTGTCGCCGCCACCGACGACGGCAACCGTCGCGCCGCGGTAGATCGGGAGAGCACCGTCACAGACCGCACACGCGCTGACGCCACCGCCGGTCTGCGCCAAGTGCAGCTCGTTCTTGAGTCCGAGCCAGTTCGCCGTGGCGCCCGTCGCGATGATGACCGAGTGCGCGCGAACGACCTTGCCATCGCCAGTCTTGAGCGTGAACGGTCGCTGCGTGAAGTCGCAGTGCACGATGTCGTCGCTGACCACGCGCGTGCCGAATCGCTCGGCCTGCTCTTGGAACTTCTGCATCATCTCGGGGCCAGAAACGCCGTGCGGGAAGCCCGGGTAGTTCTCGACCTCGGTCGTCATCATGAGCTGCCCACCCGGCAGGACCGGCGCCGGATTCGACGCGGGGACGCCGACATAGACCACAGGAGACAAGCTCGCGCGAGCCGCGTAGATCGCAGCGGTCCACCCCGCTGGGCCGCTGCCGATGATGACCACCTTCTCGATGCCGTCGTGCATGGTGTTGCTCCCGTTGCGGCTTCAGGAGCCGAGCAGCCCCTGTTCGCGCGCGAGTTCGCGCACGGGTGGCCAGATCAGGATGTCGCCCTTCGAGCCATCGTCGGTGTGCGACGCGGCTTCGTTGCTCTCGTGATCAATGCCCTTGGCAAAGATCAAGACGCCGGGTGCCTCGATGCGACCAACGGCAGTGTCGACTGCCTTGGGCTTGGCGACGGCGCGGTACTCGAAGCCCTTGTATCCCTTGTCGTAGGGATCGAAGTTCATCTTGGTCTTCATGTAGTCGGCTTGGATGGCAATCTCAAGCTTCTGCGGCCAGCGACCTTGGTCGGCCCGGTAGCGAGCGACCAGCGCGGCGGCGAACGCCGTGCCATTCGCGTTGGCGATCAGCACATTGCGGGCATCGAACGCCTTGGTCAGGTCCTGGAGCAGTTTGGCGACGGCCGCGTACTTGACGGGATTCAGCCTGCTCGTTTCCGTCTGCAATTCGAAGATCGGATTGCCGTAGGGCCGCATACGCCAGCGGCGCCACCAGTCGTCGTAGATCGCCTGCAGCTTCTCTTCGCTTGCGTCCAAACTGCCGTGCACTTCGGCCACGCGCTTCCACATCTTCTCTTCGCCAAATCGCTGCATCGGGCTGGCATGATCGGGGTCCGCGCCGAAGACGGACGCGAAGCGATCCGCGTCGGGCTGGCCTGCATCGTCGAAACCACGAGCCAGTTGCGCAGCAACGACCAAGCGGTCTCCCTCGGGCAGGAGCAGTCGACGCATGCGCTCGCTGTCACCAGTGCCCAAGAACGGGTAGCCCTTCAGCGCGACCTCGCCCACCACAGCCGCAGGTGCCTTGTCGCGATAGCGCCAGAGCATGTCGCGCTGGATCGAGAGCGCTTGCGTGAGCTCGTTCATGCCGAAGAGCTTTTCGGCGAGAAGCGACTGATCGCACACCTGCCGCAGCAGCCGCAGGTACGCGACGCCGAGCTCGAAGCCCTCCTTGAACTTGCCCTCTTCGCACAGCCGGTACTGCTCAGCCGTGACGTATTGGCCGATGGTGCGAAGCGGCGCGAGGTAGCCCACCTTGATGTTGACCAGGTGATCCCCGTCGCCGAGCATCACCGCAACGCCCTTTTCCTTGAGTCCCGCGGGCAGCGTTGCATCGCCGTAGGGCATCCCCCACGCGAGCGCTGTCTGGGCCTGGACCAACGCCTTGCCCATGCCGGGGTTGGCCTTCGCCCAGTCTGCGAACTTCGACCAGTCCTTCATCCCTGGCCAGATCGAGTCCTGCCCGCATCCTGCGTCGGCAGCGCACGGCGGCGCTGACATGGATGCCCACGCCTCGAGCACGGGCTTCCAACTGAGCTTGTCGGCGCTGGCCTTGGCCAAGGTGCCGTTGAGTTGCTTGAGCAGGTCGGCGCCATCCTGTGCGAAGGCGGCTGCTGGTGCGACGAGGCATGCGACGATGGCGAGAACTCGAACCATGGTGAAGACTCCGGGGTTCGAAGGCTAGCACGAAGACCCGTCTGCCGCGACGACACCACTACACTCGACCCATGGCCGAGGCCCTGCCTGATCGCATCAATGTCCTGCTCGTCGGTTCCGGTGGTCGAGAGCACGCGCTCGCATGGCGCATGCGCCGATCGCGCCGACTCGGCGAACTCTGGTGCGAGAAGACTGCCAACGCGGGCATCCAGGCCCTGTGCAAGGTGTGCCCCGAAGATGTCGCGGCCACGCGCAACTTTTTCTTCCTGCAGTGGCTCACGAAAGAGCGGATCGGTCTTGTGGTGATCGGCCCCGAAGCTCCACTCGAAGCGGGTCTGGCCGACGCGATCGCCACCATTGGCGTTCCAGTGTTTGGTCCCGTCCAAGCCGGTGCGCGGCTCGAAAGCGACAAGGCCTTCGCGAAGGACATGATGCGACAGGCGAATGTGCCCACGGCCGAAGGCAAGGCGTTCACCTCGATGGATGCAGCGCTGCACTATGTGCTCGCTCGCGACCAAGCGATGGTGGTGAAGGCCGCTGGTCTGTGCGCGGGCAAGGGCGTCGTCGTGTGCGATCGCGGCGGCGAGGCCGCGGCCGTCATCCGTCGCATGATGGGTGCCAAGGAGTTTGGCGACGCAGGATCGAAGATCGTCGTCGAGGAGAAACTCGATGGACAAGAGCTGTCGGTGCTCGCCTTGGTCGACGGAAGCACCATCAGCCTTCTCGAACCATGCCAAGATCACAAGCAGGTCGGCGAAGGTGACACGGGCGCCAACACTGGTGGCATGGGCGCGTACTGCCCGACTCCGCTCGCCGACGAGACGACCATGGATGCCGTCGTGCGCGATGTGCTCGTCCCCACCGTCGACGCGCTCAAGCGCGATGGCATTCCATTCAAGGGCGTGCTGTACGCCGGCTTGATGCTCACGCCCGCCGGCCCGAAGGTGCTGGAGTTCAATACACGCTTCGGCGACCCCGAAACGCAGCCGCTCATGATGCGCTTCCAAGGCGATCTCGTCGAGGCACTCTGGCGGTGCGCCACCGGCTCGCTCGATGAAGCCTCGTTCTCCTTCGACCCGCGCGTGGCCGTCTGTGTGGCCGTGTGCGCCGAGGGGTACCCAGGGACCCCGCGCAAGGGCGACCCCATCACCGGCATCGCGGCGGCGGAATCATGCGCCGCGGAGGGTGAAGAAGTCGTTGTCTTCCACGGCGGTACGACTCGTCGCAAGGATGGGACGCTGGTGACCAACGGCGGCCGGGTGCTTGGGGTCACCGCCTTGGCCGCGACGCTCGATCGGGCGCAGGCCCTAGCAAACCAAGCTGCCCGCTGTGTGGAGTTTCCGGGCGCCTTCTTCCGCTCGGACATTGGCCATCGGGTCCTGAAGACGACCGAGTCCAAGAGCTGATTCCCGGTTGTGATGGCCCGAATTGTGGTCTAGACTGGTCGAATGGCCCGCCGCTGCGGGTTAAGTGCTATCGACCCCACGGAGCAAGTACCGATGATCTTCCGCTTTGTGCCCCACGCGAGCCTCCTCGCTGCGCTCGTCGCCCTGGTCGCCTTCGAACCAAGTGCTGCGCACGCTCAGGTCCGCGCCGCTGCCGTCCGCAGCAAGGCGGAAGCCAGTCCAATCAGCCTTTCAGTTCCGACTGACCCCCTGACAGGGCGCAGCGTCGCAACCGGCCGCGTGCTCGTTCGCGTGAAGCCCGAGTACAGCGTTTCGGCGCCGCGATACGGGCAGGATGGCGAACTGACCAGCCGCACTGGCTTGGATGTGACGGGTCTGCGCGATGCGCTCGACACGCTCGGTGCGTCGTACTCGTCGCTGGTGGATCTGACTCCGGCCCAGACCGCGGAGCTCCGCGAGCGAGCGCAGCGCCGTTCGAAGCGCTGGGCACGCGACCTCTCTGACTGGATCGCCGTCGAGTGCAAGGGTGACCTGCTCAGCACCGCAAGTTTCCTGCGCGGCCTTGACATGGTGGACTTGGTCGAGATCGAGGCGCGCGTCAACCAGGCGCAATGCCCCAATCCTCCAGGCGAGTGCAGCGACACCGACGATGCAGAGTGCCCGGGTGGAGCGGCTGTGCCGAACGACAGCACCGATCAGAATGCCGGCGGCGTCAACAACGGAGCCATCAACGACTGCGAAGCTTTGATCCAGGAATGGCTCGACTGCATCGGCCCCCCGCCGTGCGCCGGCGGACAATCGGTCTGGGACTGGGGCTGCCTCACCATGGCCAACTTCTTGTGCACGCCGTCGTCGTACTCGCCCAACGGCGGTGCCTGGACGACCTGCGGTGACCCGACCGGCGGCGGCGACCCGACCGGCAACGGGTCATGGTCAACCTTCACTGCGGGCCACCTGCTCCACCACCAGCTCCAACCCGCTTCGGCACTCAACGGTTCGCGCGAGCCACTCTGCTGCGATGTCGTCTGTGCCGTGAATTATCTGTGCTGCACCATTTCGTGGGACGCAGACTGCGCTGCGTCGGCGCTCATGATCCCGGATTGTTATGTCACCCGCGACTACTTCGTGGATTTCTCGGTAACCGCCCCCGACGACATCTCGCTCGTCTCGATCTACGACCTCAACCCAGCGACCGCTGATTTCGATCAGGGCAATCCGTACCAGCCCTCCACCCTGGCTTCTCCCTACTTCGGAGATTCGAACCTCCTCCTCGGCGAGACCTTCAATCCCGCAGGTGGCGCCGAGTTCCCCCTTGGAGCGGCAACCAACATTACTCAACCCGCGCTCAGCCCCGGTTTGGACGGCGTCTCCGGAACCGTGGCGGTCGGCAGCATGCCCTTGGCGCTCTGGGGGACGCGCTTCCGTCAGCTCCCGCCGCCCGGCGCACCAGACAACGCTGACTTCATCCCGTTCATGCGCACCACCACATTCCTCGGCGGTGGCCTCGATGTGGGCTATATGGACTTCCTTGCCAATTCCCTGTTCGGCCAATCCGAACTGAACGGAGCCGGCATCAAGATTGGCGTCGTCGACTTGAGCATGTATGTGAATCACGAGGAGTTCCTTGTGAACGGCGTCTCGAAGATCACCGTCGAGCCGGGTCAGGGCGTGTTCCTGCTCAACCCGACGCCCGTCGCCTGCGAGTGCGGGGGCTTCGCTGCTTCAGCCGAAGACTGCTGCGCGTTGTGCGCCACCGTCACGACCAACGCTGCCGAGTGCGTGAACTACACCGACCCGACCTACCCACCCGATGGCTTCGTGGTCTACCCGCAGCACGGCACGGCCGTGATGTCGGTCCTTGTGGCCAACGCGGATACCAAGGGCGTGACTGGACTGTGCCACGCCGCCGAACCTTGGTTCTTCCCGGCGTTGTCGTCCACCGGCCTCAACCGCGTCCCCGCCGCGTTGGCCGGAGCAGCGTTCCATCTCACGGGAGAGAACGCCAACGGCTTCCCGTCGGCCAATGTGTGCGTCGTCCCGCTTGAGACCGCGGTTGGCTTCCAGCCGCTCAACTCCATCAACAACACGGCGCCAGAAGTTGGGCAGGCGGTTCGTGATGTGCTGAGCCTTGGCATCGACGCGGGTCTGAGTTGGGTGATGTCGGCGGGCAACGGGGCCCAGATCGTGGCGCCAGCGCAGGTCCGCCCCGCGGAATCGCCAGACGCTCCGGACACCACAGGCGCGATTGTCGTCGGCGGTGTGTGGCCTGGCTTCCAGTTGCAGTTGCCGCAGGGCAGCCTCTTCCCGACGAATGTCAATGTTCTGGTCCCACCTGGGATCCCCAACCATGTTCCCGCTGTTTGGCCAGGCAACGACTATTGCCGCGTCGGCATGAGCAACTTCCTGAATCCGGAACCCGCCGAAGGAACCAACAACCTGACCATTTCCGGGTGGGGCACCGGCGTGTGCGCCGCCGGCTTCGGTGATCTCTTCTTGGGCGATGATGCCTCGGCGGGCTACACGGGGACGATTCAACCCGGCGAACGCAGCCACCTGCGCCGCTACACGGCCAACTTCGACGGTACCTCGGCTGCGGCCGCGATGATCGGCGGAGCTGCCGTGCTCCTGCAGGAGTTCGCAGCCCTCCAGTTCGACGGGATCGGCATCCCCTCCGGACAGTTGAAAAATGTCCTGACGGGAACGGCGCCTGGTCAATCGACCGCGAGCTCGATCTTCCCGCAGTGCGGCCAGCCCACTCCACCGACTGCTTCGGAATCTCCGATCTTCGGCGACACCAACGGCGAAGACACTGATGTCGCGTCCGTCCGCGGCTTCCCGAACCTTCGATTCATGGCGCTCGAAGTCAACTCGGGCGAGTGGTTCGATCCATCGGATGACTCTTCGGCCGAGCTCATCACCGGCAAGGAGATCAACGCTCCCAACGACTACGCGCTCAAGGAAGTGGACTTGATCTATCTGAAGGCTCGTTCCGTTCGCGCTCGCGGCTCGAGCGGCGGCTTCGGTCCAAGCGTGCCCTACCCGCTCCCCGGTCGCGTCGTCGATGTGCAGGTTTCCCGCGACACGGGCTTCGGTACGCCGGACGAGGCGTTGAAGATCAACATCGAGGGAAACACCACGATCTTCGGATCCGGCATGACGATCGCGATGGTGTTCGTCTACAACGGTGTCACGCACCGCTGGGAACTCTGGCTGCCAGAAAATGGCCAGATCCAAGTGATCCCAGGCGGAGTGCCAACGCAGTGGGTTGTGCAAAGCTCAGGATGTTCGCCAGCGAGTGCCTATGTCGTCGCTGACCAGGGTGCACTCAAGATCTTCACGCGCGTGGTCACGATGGGCGGCGGCACAGGCGCGCAGTACCAGGCCTGGCACGACCAAATCAAGGTGCAGATCAACGCCACGGGTGCGCTCTACACCGTCGGCAACTGCGGCGGAGCCGGAGGCGGCTGAGTTCGACCGTCAGCCGCTGCCCGAGCGTCAGACTTTGAGGGGCCCTCATGCATGCGCATGGGGGCCCTGTTCATTCCTATGATCCGGCGCATGCACTCGAGCTTCCGCGAACGCACGAATGACGGCGTGACCTTCTTGGAGTGCTCCCCCCTGCGCGATGCGGGATTTGTGCACGCCTTCAGCACTCGCCGCTCGGGCGAGAGTGCCGAACCGTTCGACTCGCTCGACCTTCAGCGTCCCGGCGCCGCGCCTGAGCGTCGCGATGAACTTGAACGCAACACCCGCCGATTCCTCGACGCGATCGGCTTGGTCGGCCGCGGACTGGCCGACGCTCAGCAGGTCCATGGCAAACTCGTGCTCGAACCATCCGCCATGGGGCTCTGTGGAGCTGGAGATGCCTTGATCGCCGAGTCGGGCGGACCAGCGATCGGCGTTCGAAGCGCAGATTGCGTCACGCTCCTCGTCGGTGACCCAACCACCGGACGCGCGGCGGCGATCCACGCCGGATGGCGTGGTGTCGTCGCTGGAGTCGTTGCCGCCACCATTCGGACGCTGACCGATCGAGGCTCCCGTACCGACCAACTCATCGCGGCTGTCGGCCCTGCCATCTGCGCTGCCCGGTTCGAAGTTGGCCCTGAAGTCGTCACGGCATTCGTCGCTGCGGGGTTGGGTGAATGCGCTCGGCCAACGGCCGGCGCCAAGGCCTTTGCCGATCTCGAGAAAGCCGTGTGCCTTCAAGCTGCGCGCGAAGGACTGGTGACCTCCTCGGTCCACGCCTGCGGTTGCTGCACGGCCGGCGAGCCCGCACGGTTCTTCAGCCACCGGCGCGATGCGGGACTCACCGGGCGCATGCTCTCGGTGATTGCACCACGCCACTGACGCTGGCTCGACCCGATCCGGGCGATCCGAAGCCGCGTCCTGTGTACGACGCCACGAACCAAGCGCCTGGTGCGTCGGTGTCGGCAGAAAGTGTTACACTTCCTGCCCCCTTGGACAGGTGGCCGAGTGGTTGAAGGCACCGGTTTGCTAAACCGGCATACGGGGTATATCCCTGTATCGCGGGTTCGAATCCCGCCCTGTCCGTTCGATCGTCCGCGGCCCGGCATCGCCCGGGCCGCGCTCATTTGAGCCTCGCCCACCCCACATGGAACAGTTCTTCCTCGATCTTTGGCAGCTCGTCGCGCAGCCTGGGCTGTTGCGAGAGAACCTTGCGCAGATCGTCTCCACGCTGGGCGGTCCCGCGACCTATGCGATGCTCGGGCTGATCGTCTTCGCAGAAACGGGCCTGGTGATCACGCCGTTCCTGCCGGGCGACAGTCTGCTCTTCGCTACGGGAACCGTGTGCGCCACGGTCGCCAGCGTCGCGGCTCAGGATGGCGTGCCCCCGCCGGTCACGATCGAGATGATGGGACTCGTGCTCTTCGCGGCTGCGGTGCTGGGCGACGGAGTCAACTACCACATCGGCCGGGCGATCGGACCAGTGGCGTTCAGCGGTCGCTACCGCTGGCTCAAGAAGGAGCACCTGGACCGCACGCACGCCTTCTTCGAGAAGCACGGCGGACGCGCCGTCGTTCTGGCTCGCTTCGTGCCCATCGTGCGGACCTTTGCGCCCTTCGTCGCCGGAATCGGGGCCATGACCTATTCACGGTTCCTGTTCTACAACATCCTCGGTGCCCTCCTCTGGGTTGGACTGCTGCTCGGCGCTGGCTACTGGCTCGGCGGGCTGGAGATCGTGCAGCGTCACTTCTCGAAGCTCGTGCTCCTCATCATCGTGGTGAGTCTGCTGCCCATCGTCTGGGAGTGGTTCGCCCATCGTCGTGCCGCTCGATTGGGTGGCCACTAGACTTCTGGACCTCCCATGAAGATTCACGAGTATCAAGCCCGCCAGCTGCTGCAGGATGCTTCGATTGCCGTTCCCCCAAGCCGCATGGTGCAGACGGTGGATCAGGCACACACCGCCGCCGCGGAGATCCTGGCCGGTGGAGCGAAGTTGCTCGTGGTGAAGGCCCAAGTCCACGCTGGCGGCCGCGGCAAGGCAGGCTTCGTCAAGGTGATGAAGTCGGCCGAGGAGGCTCGCTCGGCTGCCGAGTTCATGCTCGGCAACCGCATGGTGAGCCCGCAAACTCCGCCGGAAGGTCTTGAAGTCAAGCGTCTGCTCGTTGCCGAGGCCGTCGATATCGCGAAGGAGTACTACCTCGCGATCACGCTCGATCGCGCCAAGCGCACGAACACGCTGATCGCGAGCGCCGAGGGCGGCGTCGAGATCGAGCATGTGGCCGAAACTCGCCCCGAGGCGATCATCCGTCAGCCGCTCGACCCGCTCTCTGGACTCGCGCCCTTCCAAGCGCGTGCCGTGGGAATGAAGCTCGGGCTCACGGGCAAGCCGCTCGCACAGGCCGTCGAGCTGATGATGCGCATGGCCGCCCTGCTCACCAAGACCGACGCGAGCATGGTCGAAGTGAATCCGCTCGTGCTCACGCCGCCCGATGCGGCGAACCCCGAAGGTCGCATCGTCGCAGTCGATGCCAAATTCAACTTTGACGACAACGCACTCTTCCGCCAGAAGACGATCGCGGCGATGTTCGACCCCACCGAGGAGAACGCGGCAGAGTTGCGCGCCCAGGAGTTCGGCCTGTCGTATGTCGCGCTCGATGGCACGATCGGCTGCCTGGTGAATGGCGCCGGTTTAGCCATGAGCACGATGGACATCATCAAGCTCGAGGGCGGCGAACCTGCGAACTTCCTCGATGTGGGCGGAAGCGCGACCGAAGACGCAGTGAGCGAAGCGTTCCGCATCATTCTGAGCGACCACCGCGTGAAGGGCGTGCTCGTGAACATCTTCGGCGGCATCATGCAGTGCGATCGCATCGCGCGCGCGATCGTCGGAGCGGCCAAGTCAGTCGGCTTCACGGTGCCGCTCGTGGTTCGGCTTGAAGGCACCAATGTCGCCCGAGCGCGGCAGATCCTGGAAGCCGCCAAGGCCGAACTGCCCACCATGCAGGCGGCAGGCGATCTGGGCGATGCGGCGCGCCGCATCGTGGCAGCGACCAAGGCCTGACGAGCGTGCTCGCGCTGTGGGACATCGACGGAACGCTCTTGAAGAGCGAGCATGCGGGCATCCATGCGATGCTCGAGGCGTTGCACGACCTGCATCCCGGTCGGTCGTTCTCCTTCGACGGCGTCGAGGTGAGCGGACGGCTCGATCCACTGATCTACCAAGAGCTCGCCGCACGGCACGGCATCCCAGGCGACGACGACTCGCACGCGACCTTCCGCGCGAGGTACACCGAGCGGCTCCGCGCGCGTCTTGCTGCCCGCAATACCGTCCGCGTCCTTGCGGGCGTGGTCGACCTCGTGAGCGCGCTGCACGATCATGCTGACTGGGAACAAGGGCTGCTCACGGGCAACTACGAACCCACGGGCGTCCTGAAAGTGATCCACGCCGGCCTCGATCCGGATCACTTTCGCATCAATGCATTCGCCGACCATGGCACCACGCGCCGCCACCTGCCTCCGGTGGCCATCAAGCGCTTTCATCAGGTGACCGGCTCCGCCGTGCCGCCGGAGCGCGTCGTGATCATCGGCGACACGCCGCTCGATGTCGACTGCGCACACCACAACGGATGCCGATGCCTCGCTGTCGCGACTGGCATCCATCCGGCCGATGAACTACGCGCCGCCGGCGCCGACTTGGTCGTGGACGACCTGTCGGATGTCGCGGGCATTCTGCGCTGGCTCCAAGCCTGAGAGTCTGGCACCGATAGCCTTGCAGGCCATGGGCTATCGCGCATGGTGCTCTGACTTCTATGTCAACATGAAGGTCGGCCTGAAGATGGATCTTCCGGCCGCGCGCGAGCCTGTCCTTGAGCTCTTCGACAGGATCCGGCGCCAGGTACCAAGCCTGAGTCGGCTCCGACGAACCGACACCGAAGTCGCGCTCGAGAGCGCCGAGGGCGAGCCAAGTTTGATGTGGGTCGCCATGAAGGCGACGAGCTTGCGCGCGGGCTATGTCAATCCGCCCGACATGTCCGAGACCTACCGACTTCACCGGTTCTTGCTCGAGAACGCGCCGTACTTCCTTTCGATCAGTCCACTCGACATCGACTCAGTCGATCTGGTCTTTGGCTTCGACCTTGAGACCGAGCATGACCGCGACATCATTGTCTACAACGCGCTGTTCTCCGACAGCAGGCTCTCGGGGCTCTTCGATCCTGACCAGGATGTGCCGATTGATGTGCAGCCATTCATCGGGCTCAATCTGAGTCCCGATGGCGAGTGGCAGGCGTTCGTCGAGGTGAAGACCAGACCCAAGGCGGCGGACGGTTCGAGCGCTCGCCACCTTCCCGAACCCATCAGCGTGATCCTGACCGTGCGCAAGGTCGGACCGGTCGCCACGCTCGATGAACTGCCGGCTGTGCTGGCTTCGCTCGCTGGGCACGCAGAACGCCTGGCCGAATCGCGTGTCATCCCGCATGTCATCACGCCGCTGCGCGACGAGATCCTGAGCCATTGAATGACACGCGGCGCCCTGGATCAGGCGCCGCGAGACGAAGTCTGGATTGTTGGGACGGTCACTTGACTGTGACAAACTTCGAGACCGACTTGAGGTCGGGCACGATCTGCGGCGTGACGAACAGGCTGAACGAAGCGCCCTTCGACAGATTCACGACCTTGGTCGCCTTCATGCGGGCGGTCCAGATGCGGCCGCCGCGCTGCTGGGTCACATTGTCGCGGCCGCGCGCGGTGGCGATGCGGGTCAGGACGCGCTGCACCGAAGGCTGCATGCGCATCAACCGCTGCAGGGTCTTGCGGTACTTGGGTTCCGCGGGGACCTGGTTCAGGGTGATGGTGACGGTGCTGCCTGGGGTGATGGTCATGAGTCGCTCCGAATGTCGAGTCGGGAAGTCTAGTGGGTTTGGCGCAAATCAGCAAGGGTTGATGCTCCCACCCGTCGCTGACGCCCCTGCTGCCGGTCCCGGGGCGGCCGAGAACAGGTGCCACAGGGCCTGCGTGCCTGATCGGCCGTGGCCCTGATCGCGCAGCAGCGTGTACAAGCGCTCTGCTCGCGCTAAACCGTCGAGCGTCAGGCCAAGCGCTTGGGACTCGTCGAGGGCAATCCTGAGGTCCTTGCAGAAGTGTTCGACGAAGAAGCCCGGCGCAAAGTCACCGCGCAGGATGCGGGGGCCGAGGTTATTGACGCTCCAACTGCCCGCCGCGCCGCCACCCACGCTCTCAAGGACCTT
>Ga0194120_10006335_pt1 | contig 16790 bp, 13 predicted proteins | sample TA2MahCa65mmetaG_FD_148642 | JGI IMG/M metagenome (GOLD analysis project Ga0194120, IMG submission 148642) | Freshwater microbial communities from Lake Tanganyika, Tanzania - TA2015019 Mahale Deep Cast 65m | ecosystem: Environmental > Aquatic > Freshwater > Lake | place: Tanzania: Lake...
CTGCCTGAAGTAAATTCAGGCAGTTTCGGTCGCTGGCAGGCCGCAGCCGCGGCCTGCCTAGGAGCCTGTCGGCCAGAATCTGCCGATACTGGCATTTCGGCGACAGGCTCCTAGGCTACGCGCTGGCTGGCCATTGCAGCAAGCTCACGGTCGCGGCGACAGCAAGCCGCAGTCGAACTGTTCGATGAACTGCAGGTTGGCGGGCTCGAAGCCTCCCGGATCGGCGTCGCTGCGCCACCCCACGTGGCGCTTGTAGCCCTCGACCACCACCGGCCAGGCGGTGCCGTTGACGCACCGGTCGAATACCCCGAACACCATGCCGGTCCGGTGCATGCCGCCACCGCAATGGATTTGCACGCTGCCCTTGGGCGGCGCACCGCCCGGCCGCAGGATCTGGCTGCGGATGAGATCGGCGACCGCAACCATCGCGGCCTTGCGCGCGTCGGCCTCACCCTCGCGCAGATCCTCGCGCCAACTGCCGTGCGGGTCGTCGCGGGCCGTGTAGTAGCTGCCGCCGGCCGCGGCGACCGCCTGGCGCTCTGCCGCCTCTAGCGCCTGGGTCGGCATCGGGCCGCTGTACAAGTTGACCATGTGGCGCACGCCGGCCGCGCGCAACAGACTGTGGACACACGAATCGCGCGCCTGCGGGTCGGGCGTGAAGGCGCTGCGCACCAGCAGCAGGGGCTTGCCGTCGGCGGACTTGAGATCGCCGAGGCGGGTAGCGCCCAGGTTGTGCATCTGCCCGTCGAGGATCTGGGTCAGCACCATGCGCCAAAACACCGTGTCCACCACCTGCTTGCGCGCAGTCTCGCGCTTGTCGTCGGGGATCTGCACACCGAGGCGCCCCAGTTCGTCCAGGATCTGCCCTGCGGTCAAGCGCGCATCGCCCCGCAGCGTGGTGCTCCAGCGCTGCCTCGGCAGGCACCGCAGTTGCGCAAGGTCGACGCCAGCGGCCGCAAGGGCCTGCACTTCGGACGGCAGCAGCGCCTCGTCGCCAAGGGCGCGGGGTGCGGTCGCCGCGGCAACGGTCTGGGCAGCCCCGCACGCCGCGAGCAGCGCGATGCACGCTGCGATGGCCAGCCACAACGGACCACCGTCTGCGCCGCTCCTCGGCGTGCAGCCGGCCGAACCTGTCGATTCGCAGCTCCTGCCCCTACTTGGAGCCCACCCCATGGTCGCCTCCGGTCTGCACCTGAATCTCGCCGCCGTGGCCGCTGCGCTCGGACAGCTCGACGCGCACCCCGAAGTTCTTTTCGAGCGCCTTGACGGACCCTGCCAACTGGTCGCCGAGAATCGCCGCGATCCGCGCCGGTGCGTGCACCCTGACGACCGCGGTCTGGGTGGTCGCCGCGGCAGCCAGCGCCGTGCGCAGCCGGCCCAAGGTTTCGATGGCGAGGTCCGACGAACTGCGCACGAACCCGCGGGCGTGGCAGGTCGGGCACGGCTCGGTCAACCGGTCGGCGAGGCTCTCGCGCACGCGTTTGCGGGTCAACTGCATCGTGCCGAACTCGCTGAGCTTGCCCACGCGCACCCGCGCCCGGTCGCGCGCCAACGCCTCACCGAACACGCGCTCCAAGGTGCGCCTGTCGTCGGCGCGCTTCATGTCCACGAAATCGACGATCACCAGCCCCCCGATGTTGCGCAGCCGCAGTTGATGTGCGATGGCATGGGCGGCTTCGACGTTCAGGGTCAACACCGCGTCATCGAGTGCCCCACCGCCGACCTGCTTGGCCGAGTTGACGTCGATGACCGTCATGGCCTCGGTGCGCTGCAGGACCAGTTCGCCGCCCGACGGCAGGTGGACCTTGGGCTCGACGGCCTGCCGAACCCAGCGGTCCAGGCCAAACGTGGCAAACAGCGGCAGTGGCCCATCGTGCGCCTTGACCTCCGGCCGCGCGTCGGGATGGAAGCGCCGGACGAACGTCGCCACCCGGTCGAAGTCGCCGCGGTCGCTGATCCACACGGTCTGGGTCTGCGCCCCCACCATGTCGCGCAGCGCGCGCAGCACCAGGTCGAGGTCGTCGAAAAGAAAGCTCGGACCGGTCGCGGCCTCAAAGCGGGTGCGGATGTCGACCCACTGCCGCGCCAAGAAGCCGATGTCCTCGGCGAGTTCCGCCTCGGTGGCGCCCTCGCCAACGGTGCGCACGATGGCGCCGCAGCCGGGCGGCAGGTATTTGCGGGCGATGGCTTGCAGTCGCGCGCGCTCGGCCGGGTCGTCGATCATCTTGCTGACGCCCACCTGGGGTTCGCGGGCGAGCAGGACGGCGTTGCGACCGGGCAGCGACACATAGGTGGTCACGCGCGGGCCCTTTTTGGCGACCGGTTCGCGCACGACTTGCACCAGGATGCCCTGGCCTTGGTGCAAGAGGTCGCCAATCGGCCGGAAGGAGCGGCGCAGCGGGGCGTCGCCGACCGATTCGTCGTCGTCGTCGCGCCCCGGTGCGTCCGGAGCCCACACGTCCGACGCGTGCAGCAATGCCGCACGATCAAGGCCGATGTCGACGAACGCGGCGTCCATGCTGGCGATGATCCGCTGCACTCGGCCGAAATACAGATTGCCCGACAAGCCGCGGCCGGTGGTCCGCTCGACCTGCAGTTCGACCACCTGCGCGCCGGACTGCAGCGCCACGCGCGTCTCTTCTGCGCTGGACTGGATGAAAAGCGTTTCGGGCTGCGGCTTTGCGGGCGCAGGGTCGCCGAGGTCGGAGCCGTTTGGAGCGCTATCGGCCACGGCGGGCATCAGTTGCGCTTGATGTCGAAAACCCCATTCTTGAGGTATTTCTTCTGCTTGCCGTTGACCAGTTCGGCGCTGAACTTGCCGATGACCCGCCCGCCAGAGTCCTCAAAGGTCGTCAACTCGATGTCGTAGTCCGCCGACTGCCAGGGGTGCTTGCCGCCTGCGCGACCGCTGCCGTCGCCCATGCTGACCAGCGTCTCGCCGGCCTCGCCGCCGACTTGCGAGAACGTGCCGGTCTGGAAGTCCTCGATGGGTCCGATCTGCACTTCGATGATGATGTTGTCCTTGTTGCCCGAGATCTGCAGCGCCTTGAGCACCGGCAGAAAGCTGGCGCCCGGGAAATCCATCGACAACTCCTGGTCGCCCGGTCCAGCGGCCTTGGTATCGCCAAGCGTGACCTTGAATACGTCGGGCACCCCGAGGTCGATGTCCTTCTTGGGCTTGACCAGGGTGTCGCCGGTGCCGATCGACACGCTGTCGCTGGTCTCGCCGCTCGGTGCGTCGGCGGTGCCGCCCGAACTGGCGTCCTTGGCACCCGCGGCCGCAGCCACGATGGTGTGGCACACGCCGTCGAAACAGCCCTCGCCGCCGGGGCAGGGCTTGTCGCTCCAGGTGGCGCCCATCGCATCACACACCTGGTAGGTCTTGCCGTCCTTGCACTGCTGCTGCGCCGGTTGGCAGCTGCGGTCCTTGCACGCCTTGGCGGCGGCGTCGCAGTACTGGTTGCTGGCGCAGGGCGTCAGGGCCCAGATGCCCTTGGTGCACACGAACAGGGTCTTGTCGCCGCAGCGCGCCTCGTCGGCCTTGCATGCATTGGGCAGACACACACCGTCGTTGCAGGCCTCGATGGGGTTGGCGGCCTTGCACTTGACCAGCGTGGTGGCCTCCGTCAGGCCGTCGGCCGGGCATTGCAGCACGGCGGCCTTGCCGTCGCAGGTCTTCTGGTTCTTGGGGCATACGGTGGCCACGCACTGCCCGCCCTGGCAGCTCTTGTCGCCGCAAAACACCAGGCTGTACGCGGTGCCGCCGCCTGTGCACGTCGCCTGGTAGTTGCCCTTGCACACACGGTCGCCGTCCTTGCAAAAGGTCGCAGGCGGGCCGGCGGGCTTGGCGGCCTCCTCTTTGCCACAGTGGGCGAGCATGCCGAGGCACGCGGCGGCGGTCCAGAAGGTACGGGCGAACATGGCGGTTTCCGTGCGCTGGCGGTGCGCCGCGCATCCGGCGTTGTAGCGAAGCGCACGGGCAATGGCAAGCTGAAGGACAACCGGACCGTGGCAGCCGCGCCGCCATGTGCTAGGGTTGCCGCTTCGTCCGCGCGGGCGACCTGCGGTGGTGGTGATGGCAGTGCACAGTCGGTGGTCGTGCTCGCTCGTTGCGCTGCTGGCGTTGTGGGTGGCGCCTGCAGTCGGCCAGGAGGTCGGCGTCACCAAGAAGGTGGGCCTGGGCGTCGGCTCGGGCACCAAGGGCAGCCTGGGCTTGACCGCCAAGTATTACCTGGGCGACGACCTCGCGTTGCTGGCCTTCGTTGGCCGCAACGGCGTGCGCGATACGGCGGTCAGCCTCGACTGCGTGGTAGAGCCGCTGCAGGCCTACAAGCACCCGAGCGGTCGGTTGCACGTGGGCGGCGGCGCGGGCTTGGCCTATTGGGGATCGGCCGGCAGCAAGCACGTCGCGGTCGCCGGCATCGTGCAGGTCGGCTGGCAGTTCGCTGCCTTGCCGGTCGAGGTCATCGCGGATTGGCGGCCGTTTTACGAACTGGACGATGCCCTGCAGATGGGCGCGCTCGGCGGCGCGCTGCGGTGGTTTTTTTGACCCGGCCCACCCGTCGGCCCAGGACCCGACCTACGCCCGCGCCCGCACGATTGCGGCGAATTCCTCGGCCTTGAGGCTGGCGCCGCCGACCAGCAACCCGTCGACGTCGGCCTTGGCAAGCAGGCCTGCCGCAGTCTCGGCCTTGACGCTGCCGCCGTATTGGATGCGCACCGCCGCGGCAAACGCGCCGCCGAGCAGTTCGCCGACCGCCGCGCGCACGTCCGCGTGGACTTCCTGCGCTTGCTCCGGCGTGGCGACGAGGCCGGTGCCGATCGCCCACACGGGTTCGTAGGCGATGACCAGGTGCTGCAGCTGTGCCGTGTCGAGCCCTTGCAGCGCGGTTCGCAGTTGCCGCCGATTGACGGCAAAGGTCTCGCCGGATTTGCGCTCTTCCAGCTTCTCGCCGATGCACAGGACGGGCTTGAGGCCCGCAGTCAGCGCCGCGCGCAGCTTCTTGCCCACCACCTCGTCGCCGTCGCCGAACACGTGCCTGCGCTCGGAGTGACCGACAAGGACCCAGGCGCAGCCCACCGAGACCAGCATGTCGGCTGATACCGCGCCCGTGAACGCGCCCTTCTTCTCAAAGTGCAGGTCCTGGGCGCCCAGGCCGATGTGGCTGTCGGCCAGCCGCTGTGCCACCGCCCCGAGAAACGGGAACGGGGGAAACACCAGCGTCTGCGCGGCGCCATAGCTGTTGAGCCGATTGCGCACCTCGCTCGCCAGATCCACGGCCTCGCTGAGCGTGGTGTGCATTTTCCAGTTGCCGCCGATGACGGGTTTGCGCTTGGTCGTCAAGGGATTCTCCATGGGGCGCGGGCAACCATGCGCCTGGCCGAAGTGGTGGGATGCACGGTCTGCCGGTGTGGCCCTGGAGCCGGCTCAGCGCCGGCCGCCGCGCAAGGCCGCAATGCCCGGCATCGGCTGGCCCGACAGGAATTCGAGGCTTGCGCCGCCGCCGGTGCTGATGTGGCTGATCATCGGCGTGACACCGGCCTTCTGCACCGCCGCCACCGAGTCGCCGCCACCTACCACGCTGGTCGCCGTGCTTTGAGCCACTGCGCGCGCCACCGCCATGGTGCCGGCGGCAAAGGCGTCCATCTCGAAGATGCCCATCGGGCCGTTCCACAACACGGTGCGCGGGGCGCCGGCCAACTGCGAACTGCGGCCGCCGAGCACGTCGGTGAACAGGGCGATGGTCTGGGGTCCGATGTCGACCGCGATGTCGTCCGCGCCCAGGGCGCCGTTGGCCTTGGTCACGGCCACGGCGTCCGCCTTGATTTCGGTCACGACCGTGTGGTCCACCGGCAGGAAAACCGGCAGGTTCTTCTCGGCGCAGCGGCCGAGCAGGTGCTTGGCGAGACCGACATGGTCCCGCTCGACGAGACTCTTGCCCATGTCCAGACCTTGGGCGGCCAGGAAGGTGTAGGCCATCGCACCGCCGATGACCAGGCCGTTGACCAGCGGCAGCAGGCTCTCGATGACTTCGATCTTGTCCGAGACCTTGGCGCCCCCGAGCAGCGCCACGTACGGCCCCTCGGGTGCGGTGGTCAGCCGCGTCAACACCTCGATTTCGCGCTCGAGCAGCAGCCCTGCGCCCCGCGCCGGCACCAGCCGCGGCAACGCGGAGACGCTGGCGTGGGCGCGGTGCACGCAACCAAACGCGTCGCACACGAACACGTCGCACAGGTCGGCGAGCTTGCGGGCCAGTTCCTCGCTGTTCTCCTCCTCGCCGGCGTGGTAGCGCAGGTTCTCCAAAAGAATCACCTGGTTGCTGCGCTGGTTGGCGATCAGGTGGATGGCGGCGTCGCCCACGCAGTCGTCGGGCACCAGCACTTCGCACTGCAAGAGCTCGGCCAGCCGCCGACCGACGGGCTCCAGCGAATATTTGGGCGCCTTCTTGCCCTTGGGCCGGCCCAGGTGCGAGCACAAGATCAGGCGGGCGTCGGCCTTGCGGATGAACTCGATGGTCGGCAGCGTCGCGCGAATGCGCGAGTCGTCCGTGATCGACAGCGACTCGTCGAGCGGCACGTTGAAGTCGGCGCGCAGGAGCACCCGCTTGTTGGGCAGGTGCAGGTCGCGGACCGATAGAATGCCCTGTGATTTCAGGATAGTTCCCGGTTCCATGGCAGCTCCGCTGGATCGAAAGTGCGATTCGCACGCGACGGAGGGCAGGACTGTGCACCCGCGCCGCCTCCATGTCGCAGGCTGTCGGGCTAGGGCATGGCCGCGACGTGGGCGGTGAGGGCGTACAGCCGCGACGTGTAGCCCCACTCGTTGTCGTACCATGCCACCGCCTTGACCAGGCGCCCGCCCTGTACGTGGGTCATCGACGGGTCAAACACCGAACCCGTGCCGTCGGTCAACAGATCGGTGGACACCACCAGTTGGTCCTCGACCCGCAGCGTGCCCGGCAGGTAGGCGGCGGCCGCGGCGCGCACGATCTGGTTGACCTCGTCGGCGCTGGTGTCGCGGCCGACCATGCACACCAGATCGCACAGCGACACGTCTTGCACCGGCACGCGCAGCGCAATCCCGTGCATCTTGCCTTGCAGTTCGGGCACCACAAGCCCAATGGCCTTGGCCGCGCCGGTGGACGTCGGCACGATGTTGACCGCCGCCGTGCGACCGCGCCGCCACTCCTTCTTGTGCGGCGTGTCGACGATGACCTGGTCGGCGGTGTAGGCGTGCACCGTCGTCATCACGCCGTTTTCGATGCCGAGCGCCTGGTGCAGCGCCTTGGCCACAGGTGCGAGGCAAGTGGTGGTGCACGAGGCCGCGCTGATGACCGTGTGGTCGGGCTTGAGGGTGTCGCAGTTGATGCCGCGGATGACCGTGGCGTCCGGGGCCTCGTCCTTGCTCTCGCCGGGCGCCGAGATGATGACACGGCGGGCGCCGGCAGCCACGTGCTGCAATGCTTGGGATTTCTTGCGGAAACGACCTGTCGATTCGATGACCACGTCGATGCCCAGTTGCTTCCACGGCAGCTTGCTGGGGTCGGGCTGGGCGATGAGTTCGATCTGCTGGCGACCCGCCTTCAAGGTGGTGCCGTGCAGGCTGACGCTGCCCCGGAAACGACCGTGGGCCGAGTCGTAGCGGGTCAGGTACTCCAGCGCGGCCGGGTCGGTAAGGTCATTGGCGGCGACCAGGTCGAACGGGCAGTGGTCGTCCAGAGCGGCGATGCGCGCAAAAGCGCGGCCGATGCGGCCAAAGCCGTTGATGGCGATGCGAGGGCGGGCGGACATGCGGACTCCAGTTCGGGCAGCCGCGCGGGCTGCGGTGACGGTTCTGCCCAACGGCCTGCGCGACCACAACGCCATGGCCGGCCGGCGGGCGGCGTAGGATCGGTCTGCGCGGGGGCTGGTGTCAAGCCAACCGCACCCGCTACAGTGGGCGCATCGGACCACAAGACGCGCGTAGTTCTGATAGGTTGCAAACCGATGACGCGGGCGAACCCGGCGAGTGGCCCGACGGCTACTTCGGAGCGGCGGGCGGGGCGGCGGTCGGGGTGGCTGCTTCTTCGGGCTTGACCTGCGATCCCGGCGCAGCGATGTTGCCGACAGGGACGGCGCCGGGTTTGCGGAGCAGTTGCGACACCAGCACTTCCATGTCGAACATCCACGGCGTGGCGTTGGGAATCGACACCTGGAATTCCTTGGTCGTGTACACGAGATTGGCGTGCTTGGGCTGCGCCAATTGGCGGATGCCAGCCATCGCCACCTGCCGCAGCGTACTCGAGGTGGCCTGCGCCTTGGTCATGGCGTCGCACAAGAGCGGCACCACGTCCGCCCCCTTGCGCACGCCCAAGTGGATGAGGCCAATCACCGCCTTCTCTTTGGCCAGGTCGTCGCCGGTGGTCAGGAACCCCTTGTAGCAGGTCAAGAGCGCCAGGGTCTTGGCCGCGTCGTCGGTTGCTGCGTCCACCGCGCCTTTGCATTTGGTGACCAGGTCGACGCGGGCCTTGATCGTCGGGTCGGAGACGAACTTCTTGACGCCCTCGGCCTTGGACTCGACCATGCCCTTGGTCCAGTCGTCGAGGTTTTCGGGCTCAATGGCATAGGACATCGACACCAGAAAATCGGGCTTCTCATTGTCGGGCAACTCACTGAACACCTTGAACATCGTCGGCCACGCATTCGACGCACCCGAAAACGCCAGCGCGTTGAAGCCAAAGGTGCGCTGCTCGACGGTCAGGCCATTGCTCTTGGCGTTTGCGGCGATCTTGTCTGCCACCGGAGCGAGGCCTTCGCCCATGGCCGCCAGCGCCCACATCGACAACTGCAGCCGGCTGGTGATGTAGCCGGCATAGGGCAGCGACCTGCCCATCTTCTGCTCGTAGTCGCCGGGCGACGTGGCCGCGTCGATCGGCTTGCCCATCTGCGCCACGATGTCCTGCGCCGTCTGCGGGTCGTGCAGGTCGGCCAGCACTTGGGCCAGCTTGGGGCCTTCCTTCCACTCCCAGTCCGACAGCCCGTATTCTTTGGCCCACTTCTCGAACTCCGGGTCGCGCTGGGTGGCCATGGCCAGGATCTTCTTGGACAGCACGCCGCCGTCGACGGTGCCGAGCGCAATGCGGCCGAGCATGTAGGTCTCGGCGCGAACCGCGTCGCGCGTGTACAGCGCCTTGACGAACGCATCGAAGGCCTTGGGTCCCGTGCCCTGGGCCCAATCCTTGACCGGCTGACCCGGCACCGCCCGGTAGATCTCGGTCAGGTACATCAAGGCCTTCAAGTTGGTGTCCAGACCCTGGTCGGCGGGGTCGGTCAGCGCGAGGTCGATGAGCAGGTCCTCGTATTCCATGCGCTGCTCATTGGTGACCAGCGACACGAAAAGCGCCTCGACCAGCAGGGCCTTGGTTTCCTTCTTGTATTTCTTGACCTTGTCGGCGAGCGCCTGGATGACCGGCTTGCTCGGGAAGTAGGGATCGCGGCCCGACTCCGCCGATTCGATGCGCCAGGTGCGCACCGTGACTGCGGCTTGGCCGGCGATGTCCTCGAAGCCCAGTGCCTTGATGAGCAGCTTTTCGGCTTTGTCGCGCAGGCCCTTGCTGCTGCGACCGATGCTCTCGACCGTGGCAATGACCAGCGGCCGCAGCTCCTTGGTGTCCATGGCCCGGCCGAGGCGGTCAAACACGTGCTGATCGTCGCACTTGTGCACGTCGCGGTAGGGGATGCTTTTGATGGTCTCCAAGGCGTCGGCGCGCTTGCGCAGGGTGGCGCCCTTGGCATCGAGCACCATGCTGTAGTAGCGGCAAGACTTCTCGCCTTTTTCGCATGCGCCGAGCAGCGGCAACGCCAGCAAGAGCGCGAATGCCGAAAGCACGGCCTTGGTCGGAACCCCGGCGGCACGCGACGGGACCAGGAATCGGAAGGGCGAGGTCATGGGGCAACTGCCAATCGCACGCCGGCCGTGGGGCCAACGCCGCCGCTGGGGCCGGAGCCATCGGAATCCAATGGCCGGCGGGTGAAATCGCGATCGCAAACGGGCACGGGCGCCGCCAGACGCAGGGGCCGGCGCGGAGCGCGCGATGATAGCGGCGCGCACCGCACGCGTCAAGGCGGAAAAACTGTGTGTTTTTGCGCAGATGCCGGTTGGGCGCGAAATCGACCAGCGCGCTGCGCCCCCAGCCCAACGCATCACTAGCGCAACATGTCACCTGCCCAACGTGTCATGGGCCCAACGGTTCATTGGCCCAACGTGTCACCGGCCCAACGTGTCACCGGCCCAACAACATGGCGCCCCGGCCGCGGAGATCGAGCTTGCGGCCGATGCGGTCGAGCGCCGCGAACTGCGCGGGTGCCCACAACATGGTGGTGAGCGCGATCGGCAGCGCCGCAGCCAGCACCGTGCCGTAGGCCTCGAACGTGCGCGCGAACACCGCCACCAGGCCCAGGAACACGCCCGAGGCCAAGAGCGAGGTCGCGGCCGCCGTGGCCATGACCGGCATCGGACTGACCAGGTCGACACGGTGCTGCAACACCTGGCCGACCAGCGCCACCAGCGTGCATATCTCGGTATAGGTCCCGACGGGCGACGACAGCGAGAAGCCGTCCTTGACCAGCCCTGCGGCAAACCCGGTGGCCAGGGCCGGGCCCAACCCGCAGCGGCTGCCCGCGAAAAGCGCCGTCAGCAGCGCGACGTCGGGTGCATACAGCTGGGCGTCGAGAAACCCGAGCAGTGGACTCAAGAGCGCCAGCAGCCCGTAGGTCAGGGCAATCCAGGCGGCGTACTTCACGGCTATCCGTGCACGAACGCAGGGATCGCCCTGGGGCCCTGCTGCACGAACGTATCCACGCCGATGCGCATGTCCTGCAAGCTGCAAATCCGCGCAAACCCGTCGAGTTCCGCCTCCAACCCCGCGTGCAGGCCCAGGCGAGCGCCCGCGCGCACCACCTCGCACAGCACCGCATCGACGGCCCGGCTGCGGTGGCCGATGTCCACCTGGCAGGCGGCGTCGGCGTCGGCGACCGGACCTTCGGGCAGTGCAGGCATTGCCACAAGGCCCCGGGCGACGTCAGCACAGAGCTGGACCGCGACGTCGACCTCCGACCCAGCCGGCACCAGCGCGCGCACGACGCCGAACTGCAGCGCCTCGTCGCTCGACAGCGTGGCCGCGGTGCGCAGCAAAACCAAACCGCGCTCCACCCCGACCAGTCGCGGCAGCCGCTGGGTGCCCCCCGACCCCGGGATGATGCCGAGGTTGACTTCCGGCAGGCCGAGCAGGGCCTTGTGACCCGCCACCGCCACCCGCGCCCGGCAGCCGAGCGCCAGTTCGAACCCGCCGCCGAACGCCAGGCCATTGATCGCCGCCACCGTGGGCTTGCTGCACGCCTCCAGCGCCCGGCACACCGATTGGCCGAGTTCGGCCAGAGCCCGGCCGTCCTGCGGCGTCCGCACCCCAGCCAGGGCGGCGATGTCCGCACCGCTTGCAAACGCCTTGGTGCCCTGGCCGGTGATGACCACGCCGACCACCTCCGGGTCGCCCTCGGCCCCCCGCAGCGCCGCGGCAATCTCGCGGTAGGTCGCTGCATCGAGCGCGTTCAGCACCTTGGGACGGCACACTGTGACCACGCGCACCTTGCCCGCCTCGGTCGGTTCGTCGCTGACCCATACCCTGCCCGCGTCCACCCGGTCCAGGTGGGCAATGGCCCGCAAGCTCGCCGGCACCGGCATCGTCGGGTGGGCCTGTGCGTAGCGTTCGACCAGCGCGAGCGCCGCCGCCGGGCCGATCTCGTTGCACAGGCGAATGGGGCCTTTCTGGTCGAGCGCCGTCTCCAGGCACAGTTCATACGCGTCGCGGGCGATGATGCCGGTGTCCAGGATGCCGAAGGCCAGGCCGAGGTAGGCCCCGCGCAGCGCGTCGACGATCGCCGTTTCCTGGTCGGCGGGCAGCGACACGGTCTCGCCGCGACCGCACACCTGCCACGGGGCGCCGCCGTCCTGGGCCAGCTTGTCCTTGAGCAAGGTTGGCGCCCGGTACCAAGGCTGGGGCCAGTGGCTCGACGCGAACCGCTGGTGCATCAGGTCCAGGCCGTGGTCGGTCAGCGGGTTGCCGCCGGTCAGGTTCATGGCCGTGAACGGCCCGACCTGCATGCCCAGGGCCTTGCGCGCCACGAAATCGACCTCCTTGACGCTGCCCAGGCCCTGCTGCACCGCGAGGCAGGCGGCCTGGAAGGTGCCCTCGAAGATCGGGTCCACGGCGTACCCGTACCGCGACGCGACGTGAAACGGCAACTTGCCGATTGCCGTGTAGAACCGCATCAGCCAGCGCGTCACCTGGGGCTCAGTGGCCGCGCCAGGCACGATCTCGACCACCGGGTTGCGCTCGGCCGGAAAGAAGTAGTGGGCCACCGCCGCGCGGCCGGGATGCGCCAGGCCGCCAAAGATGCGCTCCGGCTCCAGGTGCGAACTGTTCGACAAGAGGATCGCGTCCGGGGCCACAACCGCCTCGACCTGGGCGAAGATGCGGGCCTTGATCGGTTCGTCTTCCGTCGCCGCTTCGATCACCAAGTCGGCGCCGGAAAGCGCAGCGTAGTCGGTGGTGAATGCAAGGGCGGCCTTCATCGCCTCGGCCTGTGGCGGCTTCCAGGCGCCCGTCTCGGCGCCCTTGTCGATTTTCTTGGCGGCGCGGCTCCGGCCCGCGTCGAGCGCGGCCTGACGCAGGTCGACCACGACGACGCTGCCCGCGACCGGGGCGAGCACCTTGGCGAAATGCAGCGCAATGTCGGGGCCGATCTGGCCAGAGCCGATGACCGCGACCTTGGCGATGGTGCGACCCTGGATGTGCAGCGGCATGGGGACCTCGACGGGCGGCCTTGGCCGCGGGCGCGATAGAATACGCCGGGTGCCATCGGGGCGGTAGCGCGCAAGGACGGCGGGTTCAAGGGGGCCGTCTTGTTGTGGCCGTCCACGCCCGTGTCGGCGCCAAGCGCCTTTTACTTTTGCGCACAAAAGGCGTCTGATCCGCATCAACCAGGCCGTCGGGGCCGGCCCGCCTACCGCGACCGCAAGACTGCGCGCCGCCTCCACGAGGATCCCATGCCCAAGCCCATTCTGCTCGCCCTCGGCGCGTTGTGCGCTGCCGCGATCGCCGCCAGCGCCGACGCCGAACCCAAGGCTGGCGTCACCATCCAGAAGCCCAGGGGTTGCGCGCTCATCCCCAACAAGGCCCACATCGACGACTGCGTCCACTGCGTCAAGGCCGGCAAGAACTGGGTGGTCGGCCAGGGCTGCCAGAGCGAACTGGCCGCAGGCACCGTGCTCAACACCGCGGCGCTGTGCGCGCAAATCCCCAGCGAGGCCAACATCGGCCAGTGCAAGGCGTGCATCAAGACCGGCGGCCACAACTGGGTGGTCGGCAGGGGCTGCCTCAAAGAGTTGGCGCCCGGCACCATCATCAACATTGCGGCCACGTGCGAGATGATCCCGGCGGAGGCCAACATCAAGCTATGCAAGGCCTGCGTCGCCAGCGACCGCGCCAACTGGGTGGTCGGCAAGGGTTGCGTCAAGGAGCTCAATGTGGGCCAAGTGGTCGAAGACCCCGCACAGTGCGCCATGATCCCGGCCGAGGCGAACATCAAGCTGTGTCAGGCGTGCCTCAAGGCGGGCAAGAAGTGGACGGTTGGCAAGGGCTGCAACTGAAGCCAGCAGCAGGGCACGCGCTGGCTCGCTGCCAGGAGCCTGTCGGACGACAGTCCGACACGCTCCTAGTACCTCAGGCCCGAAATTCGCGCCGGGTTCCGGCGCGCAACAGGGCTGAGGTACTTCCGGCCGCGGCTGCGGCCGGCCGCGGGGGTGAGCGCGCATGGGCGCGCGAGGGGGCTGCGAGCCCCCTTCACGCAACGAGCAGCTAGTAGGCAAAACCGATTGAGGAATTGTTGTGGCATCACGGCCCGTATCCCGGTGCGAATTTGGGGTTTCGCCTACTAGCCCCGCCGAAAAACCCCCCGCAGCGCCGCATTGACCAGCCCCGCGCACTGCCGAATCGCCCCATGGCCCGCCTCGGGCAACCGCAACAGCTCCGACCCCGCGATCGCCGCGTGCAACACCTCACTGTGCCGGGGCGCGATCAAGATGTCCTGGCCAGGCTGCATCACCAGCACCGGACGGCTGCCCAGCTCCGCCAAGCGGGCGCGGGTGTCGTGGCCGCGCATGGCCTGCAGTTGCCGGGCCACGGTGGCCTTGGGCTGTGCCGGGCCGTAGTCGCGATCGAGGTCGGCGCGGATGACGTCAAATCCCGCCTGCGCCCGCACCGCCGCCGGAAACAGCAACCGCGACATCGCCGCCACGCGCAACCGGCGCGCCGACGCACCGCTCAGCAGCAACCACGGCCAGGCCGCCAACGGCGGACGCGCGGCCCCGGGACCGCCCGGATGGGTGGCAAACAGCGACAGCGTTCGCACCCGGTGGGGGGCTTCCAGCGCAACATGCTGGGCGATCATCCCGCCCATCGACTGGCCGACGACGTGCGCGGTCTGGTGGCCCAGATGGTCGAGCAGCGCCAGCGCGTCTGCGGCAAAGTCGGCCATGGTCCATGACCCTGGCGACGACCCGGAACCGCCGACGCCGCGGTTGTTGAACCAGATGACCTCATGGTCGCTGGACAGGCCGTCCACTTGACCCATCCACGCGCTGCCGGGGGTGGCAAAGCCCATGATCAAGAGCACCGGCGGGCCGCTGCCGCGCCGGTCGTAGTGGAGCGTGTGGCCCTGAGGGGCGGTGAAGGCCTGCATGGAACTCCAGCCGGCCATGACGGCCGATCTCCTGGTGCGCGCGTGTCGGTCGCTACCGCGTCTCGCGCAGGCACACCGCCCAATCCGCGGCCGCCAACAACCATGGATCGGCCTTGGTGAGCGCGACCCGCCAGGAAGCCGCTGCCTTGGCCCGCCCGGCGACGCAGTCGTGTACGGCCTGGGTCGCGAGCGCGCTCCGATGGGGCGCCACCCGGGTGTCGGCGTGCAGCGCCGTGGGCAAATCCGCCTCGCGGCTGCCAGTGGCGACCATGCCGGGCGGGTTGGGCAGCTCGTGGTCGGGATCGACACCCAAGCTCTGCAGCGACCGGCCGCGCGGACCGCGATAGGTGGCGATGGTCAATAGCACCGCCCAGGCCCCAACGGTGGCGTCGATGACGGCCTGAACCGATCCCTTGCCGTAGGTGCGCTGGCCCAGCACCACTGCGCGGTCGTGGTCTTGCAGGGCGCTCGACACCATCTCGCACGCCGACCTGCACTCGCCATCGACCAGCACCACCAGCGGCTGCAGGAGGTCGTCCTTGGCGGTCTTGGCTGAAAACACCTTGGGCGGCGGCCTCTTGTTGTGCTGGGTCGCGACTACGCCGTCGCCCAGGAACACGTCGGCCACCGCGACGCCTTCCCTGACCCAGCCGCCGCCGTTGCCGCGCAGGTCCAGTACCAGCGCCGTCGGCAGTTGGCCGGTCTCCAGTTGCACGTCGAGCAAGGCGCCGCGCACGCCCGGGGCAGACCCAGAGGCAAAGCTGCCGAGCCGGATGGCGCCCAAGGCGGTTCCCTCGCCGACGGCATAGCCCGTGACGGTGCTGCGGACGAACGCAGCGCGCTTGAGCGTCAGTTTCTTGGGCTTGGCGGTCGCGGTCGCCCGGGCGTCGATGGCGACCTTGCTGCCGGCTCTGCCCTCGAGAAGCGCATTGATCGCCTGCGGTTCCAGGCCGCCGAATTCCTTGCCGTCGATGCGCAGCACGGTCCAGCCCTTGCGCAATCCGGCCTTGGCCGCCGGGCCGCCGCGCTCGACACGCACCACCGATACCACGTCGCCTTGCTTGCCCAGGGTCATGCCGACGTCGACGTTCTCGCTTTGCGAGGACTCCTTTTCCAAGGCGTTGAAGAGGGCTGAAGGCATCACGCTGCCGTGGGCGTCCAAGCCTTGCAGGAACTGGCCGGTCGCCACCCGCCACATGCGGCTTTTGCGCGCGACCCGCGGGTCGGCGTTGGTGGGCGTCGCGCCCGCGGGCAGCGGCGGCGGTGCGTCAGCCGACACGGGCTGGGCGTCGAGCGTCGCTTCGGCATGGCGGGCGAGGCAATCGAACGCCGCTCGGTCAAGCGGCGACCGATCCCAGGCAGCGTGAAGGCGGCGCGTGAGTTCCTTGCGTTTTTCGCGCAGGGCCCGCAATTCCGCGGCCGAGCTGGCCGGCGGCCCCCCTTTTTCCCGGTGCAAGAGCACGGCGTCCAGGGTCCGCGTGCCACAGACGGGCAGCTCCAGCACTTTGCCCGCCCAGCCGTCGGCGTGCGCGGCATCGGCGCGCTCGGCCAGCAAGAACGACCGCGGCACCAGCTCCAAGGGCGGATCCAGGGTTCGGAACAGTCCGGCGGCCGCCTGCGCCCAGGCCCGGGCGGGCAGCGTCGGCAAGACGTGGTACTCCTCGGCGAGGACCACGGCCTCATCAAAGCCTGGGCGGGCGAACACCAATTCCGCCCAAGCGGCCTCGACGCGGTCCAACTGGGCGAGGGCAGGGCGCGCGGCCAAGGCGACGACGCACGCGACGAGTCCGGCTGCCGCGCGTGCGATCACGGTGAACCCTCTTGGCAATCGACCTGCACATCGGCCAAGCGTGCGGGCCCGGCCGCAAATGCCCTGATTGGACGCCTAAGGAACTGGAAAATAATAAGTCGATCACTCTCACATCAGGACGGAGCCGCGAGTCGGACCTTTGGTCCGCGAGCTGGCGACCCACGGAGCAAGCAAACGGGCCCGAGAAATGATTGAGTAAATC
>Ga0194120_10006338_pt1 | contig 16784 bp, 14 predicted proteins | sample TA2MahCa65mmetaG_FD_148642 | JGI IMG/M metagenome (GOLD analysis project Ga0194120, IMG submission 148642) | Freshwater microbial communities from Lake Tanganyika, Tanzania - TA2015019 Mahale Deep Cast 65m | ecosystem: Environmental > Aquatic > Freshwater > Lake | place: Tanzania: Lake...
TACAACGTCTCGTACATCAAACGCTATCTGCCCGGCACGCCGGCGACTCTGATCACACTCGTCGGGCGCGAGCAAGGTTTGATCGTGAGGCGCGGCAACCCGAAGGGACTCCGAACGCTGGCTGATGTTTTGCGCGACGATGTGACGTTTGTCAATCGTCAGCGCGGCGCGGGGACTCGCGTGCTGTTCGATTATGAGATGAGCAAACTGGGATTGAGGGCCGAAAACGCGCGGGGATACGGCCGCGAAGAATACACCCATCTCGCGGTGGCGGCGGCCATCGCCTCCGGGGTGGCCGATTGCGGACTCGGCATCCACTCGGCATCGGCGGCGCTCGGACTCGATTTCATCCCGCTGTTTCAAGAGCGATACGATCTCGCTATCCCCAACGAACATCTCGCCGCCCCGATCCTCAAACCACTGCTCGACGTTTTGCGCGACGGCGCGTTTCGCCGCGCGGTGAGCCAGCTGCCCGGCTACGATGTGAGCGCGATGGGAACGGTTTCCGCTGAGGTGCTATAATTCAGGCCATGCCCAAAAAGAAAGCCTTCGTCGTCGATGACAACCGATCCACTGCCGAATCGTTGGCGAAGATGCTGACGCTGATGGAGATTGAAGCGGTGGTGTGCTTGGGGCCGCGCGAGGCCATTCAGCGCCTCTCGTCCGGCGTGCCCGATTTCATGACTCTGGACGTGAACATGCCGGGCGTGAGCGGCCTCGAAGTGGTGAAATACATTCGCCGTGATCCGCGCATCGCCGATCTGCCGGTGATCATCATTTCATCCGACACGCAGACGGCGGATATGGCGAAGGCTTTGCTCGCCGGGGCAAACGTCTTCTTGCCCAAGCCGGTGGATTTTGATCGGCTCGAATTAGCGGTGAAAGATATTTTGAGCGAAAGTTGAATCACAACTTCCCGCAAACGTCCCCGTTAAACCGGCGCGGTCTGCGAGACCGCGTCGGTTTTTTTAACCGCCAACGATGGTGAGAGGCACGGGGGTGATGACGAGAAAGAAAAGGATGAGCGTGGCGACGGCAAGGAATCGCCGCGCCGGATCGAGGGTGGTGATCTCGTCGAGCAATTCGGCGTGGCGGCGGTTGAGCAAATAGATCAGCCCGGCCCACAGCCACCATCCCGACCACACGAAGCCCAACGCAATCAGCACAATCAGAATCACCGGCAGTAGTTTTTTCACGCGCTCGCCGAGCAGAACGTACAGCGTGTGGCCGCCGTCGAGTTGCCCGGCGGGAATCAGGTTGAGTCCGGTGACGAGCAATCCCGCCCATCCCGCCCAAGCCACCTGATCCAAAAACACATCTTTGCCGCCGATGGGCAGAGGCGTGCTGGTGAAGAAATATCGAATCCAGTAAAGCGCTGCGCCGCCCGCGCCGTAACTTTCGGGCGAGGGCAGAAGCTGCCCAAAGACAAAAAGCTTGGCAAGCAAATAGATGACGGAGTTGCCTTCGAGGCTGATGCCCGCGCCCGGGGGGATGGCAATCGTTTCGACGCGCGAGCGCATGAGACCGATGATGAGCACGGGGATGGCGACGACGAATCCGGCCAGTGGCCCGGCGACGCCGATGTCGAGGAGGATGCGGCGGTTGCGCACGGGCGCTTTCATGGCGATGATGGCGCCCAACGTGCCGAAAGGGCTGATGGGATAAGGCATGGGGATGAAGTACGGCAGGGTGGCGTGCTGGCCGTGCCGCCTCGCGGCGATGTAATGGCCGAACTCGTGGGCGAGGAGAATGGAAAGCAAGCCGACGGCAAACGGCCAGCCGGTGTGGATGCGGAGCAAACCTTCGAGCAGGACGGCAGCGAGATCGGTGGCCGGGCCGTCGTATGAATAGAGAGCGCCGGTATAGAAGGCGCTGAAGAGGGTGGCGGCCATGAGGAGGTAGTTGATCCACGGGTTGGAGGGTTTTGGATCGATCACTCCGGGCACGGCAAGGATGACGTGCTGGCCGGAGTCGTTTCGGAAGAGAGGGGTGAAGTTATGAGATCGAAAGGCGGCGGCCACACGGTCGTAGGCCTCCACCGAGTCGAGGGTGAGCCGTCCGCGAAACCGCACGGTGTAATTCTCGTTGCGGCCAATGGTCATGTCGCTCACAGTCATCACGGAGGCAACGGCGGCGCGAAGCGGCGCGGTGAAATCGTCTGTTGTGCTATCTGAGTCGGCCATGAAATCTCCGGGAGGTGTGAGGGGGAATCTTCGTTGCGGGGGCTCCGTCCCTTGCGGGGGCGGATGGGAGTCGAACCCACCTCGGACCGCGCTGGCCCGACAACGGTTTTGAAGACCGCGGACGCCACCGGACGCCAACCGCCCCCAATGAAGCGCGGTGATTGTAACATCATTTTGCCTTGACAACCCCTAGGCGTTCGACTAAAATGCCGCCAAGAGTTGGCCGAGATAGCTCAGTTGGTAGAGCAATGCACTGAAAATGCATGGGTCCTCAGTTCAAGTCTGAGTCTCGGCACTGCCTCGGCCAGCACGAGGTTCGCGGGCGTAGTTCAGTTGGTAGAACACCTCCTTGCCAAGGAGAAGGTCGTGGGTTCGAGTCCCATCGCCCGCTCTGAAAACGAATGGCAGATAGCGTATGGCGCATGGCATGAGCCGTCTGCTATCTGCCATTTGTGATCAGCAGGCATGGCGACGTCGCCAAGTGGTAAGGCAAGGGTCTGCAAAACCCTCATTCGGCGGTTCAAATCCGCCCGTCGCCTCTGAGCAAGAAAGGGTCTTCCAGAATTGGCAAGACCCTTTTCGTTCTTTTATGATGCGCGAGCTGGCAGTCGAAGCGTCCTCATAAAATTGCCGCCGAGAACTTTCTCAACATCATCTTCGGTGAACCCGCGCGCAAGCAATGCGGCGGAGAAGCGCGGCAAGTGCTCACTCCGGCAACAATCCGGCATCCATAGATCAAACATCGCTGGATCAACCAAGGCTTCGGTAACAGACGCCTTGGCCGCCTCCAACAGCCAGTCTTCAAGAAAGTCGGTGCCAACGCCAACGTGGGCAACACCCACTGTGTCGGCAATGTGCGCGGCGTGATCGGCCAGCCGCGCCAGCGTGGGGCTATGCGGATCAATAAACGCCCCGTAGAAATTCAGCCCGATCACCCCGCCGCTCTCGGCAATGGCGCGCAGTTGATCATCACTGAGGTTGCGCGGATGATCGCACACGGCGCGGGCGTTGCTGTGCGACGCAACAAACGGCCCGCGGCAAAATTTTGCCACGTCCCAAAAGCCGGCTTCGGCCAAATGACTCACATCGCACAACACACCCCATTCGCCCATTTCGCGCACGGCGATTCTTCCGGCTTGCGATAACCCGTTGGCGGCCTCCCCTTCGCCCAGCCCATCGGCAAATTCGTTGCGACGATTCCACGTCAGCGAAACCATCCGCACGCCCAATCGATACAGGATTCGCAACAGCGCCGGATCGCCCCCCAAACCGTCGCAACCCTCCACTGCCAACACGGCGGCGATCTTGCCATTGGCAATCACGCTGTCGATCTCGGCGGCGGTCGCCGCCAATTGCACAAGGCGGTCGTCTTCCTCAAGGTCGCTGCCCACAGCATCGATCTGAGTCAATATGCAACGCAGCCCCCTCTCTGGCAAATATATGCTTTCGACAAAGGTCGGCAGAATTTGCACCTTGACGCCGCCCGCTCGCAATTGCGGGCCCCATACGCCAGAGAGACTGCCGCGCTCGCCCAACCGACGCCGATGGAGCACATCAATGGCGATGTCGTGGTGAGCATCGACAACGATTGCTCGCTGATGGAGCTGCATTGCGGTATCAAGGAGGGCGGCAGGCTCTGGCATCACGCGCGTTTCGTCACCGGGCGCGGCGCTCAACGGGCGTGTATTGCACGTCGTATCCAAAGTGCCCCGGCCCGCCGAGGGCGATGCCCTCCGGCGTGCGCCACTCGTGATAACACGGAATGCCGATCACATCCACGCGATACCCATAGCGCAAATGCTCGGTGGTCACCGCCTCGCCGGTGTCGCTGTCCAACACGGTGATGAGATCGGGAACGACGGCCACCGGCGTTTCATTCACGTAAGCGATCAGATTCTCGTTTTGGAAGTGGATGGCCATCTTCTGGCCTTTGAAATCGCCCAAGCCCTCGATGGTGCATTCGCCGCGCGCATAGCCGCCGAGGATGCGCCGCAGAACGTCGGTGATCTTTCCTTTGAATAGGCGCACGCCGCCGGTCACTTCCAGCACCGCCTCGACAGTGTTTCGGTGCGCCGCCTGAGCCTCACGGATCGCCTTGCCGATCTGGATCACCCGGCTGACACTGCCTGGCACGGACGCGCGGCGCAGGTCGGGGCCGCTGGCTGGGTAGAGCGCGGTGCTGGCCACCGCACCCATGTCAGTCGCCACACTGCGGGCGAAGCGTTCCGTCCAGTGATTGTCTATCGTCTCAATAACAATGGAGTTGCCTTTCTCGTCGGCCATGGTCATCGGCGTGGCCGACAGGCCGTGCAGCGTCCAGATGACGAGCGGGATTTCGGGGAAGGCGCGGCCCATTCCGTCGGCGTCGAGCAGGGGAATGCCTAACGCCGCTGCGACGCCCACCGGCACAATCGAGTTGGCGCCGCCGATCTCCGCCGAGACGACAGCGGTAAGCGTCCGGCCCATGTAGCGTTCGAGCGCTTTGAAAGCCTTCACCATGTCGGCCACGCCCATGAGTTTTTCGATCATCACGACGGGCGCGCCGACGTAGGCCACGCTCGCGCCGAAGTCGTCGTCCTTCAACTCGTCGAGGCCGATCATCCTCACCGGCCCGTACTCTCGAATCACCTGCTCGGCCAGCAGCATTCCGATGTATGGATCGCCGCCGCCGCCCGTGCCCAGAATCGCCGCGCCGACGGCGAGGTCGCGCATATCTTCAACTTGTAAGAGTCGCATTATCTGTTCTCCTGTGGGACACGTTTGAAACTTGTCCTACGCCGGGCGCAGATCACCCACCGCCTTCACCCGCACGCGCAGCGCATTCCCAGGCAGATACGTGAGCGGGATTTCGTCCACTTCGACGACTTCCACCGTGTCGGCCTGCGCGCCCGCTTCCACCGTCTTTTGCTGGGCGGTAGCTTTGGCCTGCTCAAGCGCCTCGTCGCGCGTCATCTTTTCCAGTTTGAAGGTGACGTCCACCTCGCCGCCGACTTGCGCGATAGCCGCACCGATGGCGTTGGCGGCGGCGAAGTGCGGCGGGCGGATGACTTCCGACGCGCCTTCGAGCGCGTCCCCGACGAGGATCGATCCGCCGCCGACCATGATCACTGGCACCGGATCGGGGCCGGTCTTCATGCGGTCAATCGCTTCCTCGACCATTTCCTTGATGCGCGCTTTGGCGTTCTCGACGAGCGATTGGTCGAGCGAGGCCACCCGGCGCCGGTCGCCGATGTCGGCCATCCCGGCGGCGATGGCGATGTCGGTCGTGGTCAGCGTGTCGCCGCCGAAGGCCAGACCGCGCGTCGTCAGTTCGTAACCCACACTCTGCGGCCCAATCTCCAATCTCGAATCTCCTTTCCTTACAAGACTCCCGCCTCCCAGCCCAAATGAATACACGTCCGGCATGCGGAAATTCGTCCGCACGCCGCCGATGCGCACGGCCATCGAGGCCTCGCGCGGGAAGCCTTTGACCAGCATCCCGACGTCGGTTGTCGTGCCGCCGATGTCCACCACCATCGCGTCTTTCGCGCCGGAGAGGAAGGCCGCCCCGCGCATGGAGTTGGTGGGGCCGGATGAGACGGTGAGCACAGGATGTGTGGCGGCGAACTCGGTATTCATCAAGGTGCCATCATTCTGGCTCAGGAACAGCGGCGCTTGGATGCCCGATTCCTTCAACGCGCGCTCGAACGAGCCGACGGTGTGTTGCGCGAGGTCGCTCAGGCAGGCGTTGAGGATCGCCGCGTTCTCGCGCTCCAGCAGGCTGATGCGCCCGATGTTGTGCGAGAGCGTGAGCCGCGCGTCGGAAATCTCTTCGCGCACGATAGCGGCGGCCCGATCTTCCATCTCCACATTCACTGGCGAGAAGACGCACGAGATCGCCACGGCCTTGATGCCTTTGCCGGCGATCAGGCGGGCCATGCCGCGAATCTCTTCTTCGTCCAGCGGCGAAATCTGCCGCCCGTCGAATTCGTAGCCGCCCTTGGCGACGAAGGTGTTGCGCCCCAGCGTTTCGGCCAGCCTGGACGGCCAGTCCACCATCGGCGGCAGAGCGACTGCCGCCGGGGCGCCGAGTCGAATAATGGCCGTTGGCGAGAGTCGCTTGCCCTCGACGATAGCATTGGTGAAATGCGTAGTGCCGAGCATCACGGCGTCGATGTTGCCCGGCTGAACGCCCGATTGCGCCAGCACTTGTTGAAGCGCAGAGAGGATGCCACTGCTCACGTCAGGAGTTGTGGGGGTTTTGTAAGAGGCGACAACCTTGAGGCCGTCCATCAGCACGGCATCGGTGTTCGTGCCGCCTACGTCAATTCCAATTCTCATAATCCGATCTCCTATTCGATTAACACCACGCCGCTATCAGCCGACCAACCCGCCGGCACGTTGGCTCTCACCGGGAAGACTTCGCGCTCACTGGTGTTGTGCGATTCAGCGATCAGCTTCACGTTGCCCGGCAGTTGAATTTCATAACGAATGATTGCGCCCTGATAAATCTCGCCAATGATCTGGCCGATGGGCGCAGGCCAGGCGAGGGTGCCCGCCGCCGCGCCCAACACAACATTCTCCGGGCGAACCATCACCGTGACGGATTGCCCCACCTGAACCGGGCGCAGGACTCTGGCCCTCACTTGCGTATCGCCCAATGCGACAACGGCTTGTTGGCCTTCAAGCGCCGTAACTCTGCCTTCCAGCATATTCGATTCGCCGATGAAACCGCTGACAAAGCGCGTGGCCGGTTGCTCGTAGATTTCGCGGGGCGGGCCGAGTTGCTCCACCCGGCCCTTGTTCATCACCGCAATGCGATCCGACAGCGTCATGGCTTCACTTTGATCGTGGGTGACATAGACGGTGGTGATTCCCAAGCGGCTCTGCAAATCTTTGATCCAGTATTTCATCTCCTCACGCAATCGTTTGTCGAGGGCGCTGAGCGGCTCATCGAGCAGAAGCAGTTTCGGCTCGACGACGAGGGCGCGGGCGAGGGCTACGCGCTGCTGTTCACCGCCGCTGAGCTGGCGAGGGTAGCGGTCTTCATACCCGGCCAACCCCACTTGCTCCAACGAGGCTTTCACTTTTTGGGCCGTTGATGCGCTCTCTCCTTTGCGAACCTGCAGGCCGAAGGCGATATTGTCGAAGACGCGCATGTGGGGGAAGATGGCGTAGTTCTGAAACACCATCCCCAGATTGCGCTTCTCCGGCGGCAAGGCGGTGATGTCTTGCCCATCGAGCACGATGCGCCCCGAGGACGGCTGGGCAAACCCGGCGATCATCCGCAGAGTCGTGGTCTTGCCGCAACCGCTGGGGCCGAGCAGGGAGAAGAATTCTCCCTGCCCGACAGTGAGACTCACGCCGCGCACGGCTTGCACCGCGTGATAGCGTTTGTGAACGTCAGCGAGTTCGAGTCCGGCGTGGGACATTGCCGCTTATCCCGCTTGCATGATCTTGTCAAACTTTTCGCTCAGCTCAGCCTGCACCGAGTTCCACCACTTCCAATCGGGGATCCATACATTCTTGACCGCTTCCGCATCATTAGCCATGCCCACAGCCTTCATCTTGTCGGATAGCTGTGTGTTCTTGTTGGTCGGGCGCATCATGAAGAAGTCGCACAGTTTCGCCTGATACTCGGCGGAGACCATGCGGTTGAGCAGAGCATAAGCCAGATTCTTCTGCTTGCTGCCTTTGGTGATGCTGACATTCTGTTCGAGGATGGGCACGCCCTCTTTGGGTGCCACCCACGCCACCGACGCCCCGTTGGCGGCCATGCCCCATGCGCTACCGTCGTACTCGTTGGCAATGATGATTTCGCCCGCGCCGAGCCAGTTGTCGAGCGTCGGCGAGAGGTCGCCAAGTTTGCAGGGCACGAGTCCTTCCATCGCCTTCAGCCCGGCTTCGGTGTCTTCGTAACCCGAGCCGAAAATCTTGGAGGCAACCATGAACAGGCTGGCAGTGAACGAGTTGTTGAGCGGGGTGAGGATGCCGCGCTTGCCGTCGAACTCGTCGTTCCAGAGGTCAGCCCAGCTCTCCGGCGCTTTGCTTGCCAAGTCGGTGCGGTACGATAGGCCGAGACCGCTCCACGCGCGAATGAGGCCCGTGCCTTTGAAAGCGAAGTCCCACAGATCTGCAGAGTTGGGCACATTGGCTTTCACTTCGTCCACCGGCACATAGAAGCCGGCGTCGGCGCCCTGTGTCGCTTCGGGCAGGTTTTGGTTGATGAGGTCGAAAGGCGGGTTGTCCACTCCGGCGGCCACCAATTTGGGAAACCATTGCGGGCCGTTGTCCACTTGCACTTTGCAGTTGAAGTCTTTCTCGAACTGATTGAGCAAGTTCTCGCGCTCAAAGTCAGTCCACACACTGCCCCAGATGCCGATGTTGAGCGTTGCCCCGCCGGAATCGAACACTTCGCCGGTGTACACTTCGGGCGTGGGCGCGGCGGTGGGTGTGGGAGCGGCGCAAGCGGCCAGCCAGTTCGAGGCGGCCAACCCGGCGCCCGTTGCGCCGGCCAATTTCAGAAAATCTCGGCGCGTCAACTGTGTCTTTCGTGGTTTGTGAGTCATTGCAATCTCCTCCGTGGATAGCGGCCCATACGCATGCGTGCTCGACACGGCGGGCCGGGCCGTGTTGAGTTACGTTTTTCCGAAACCGGCAAAGGCTTTCAAGTCGCCCGACCGAGCGGTGACGAGCAAACTGACGATGACGAGAACGATGGCGAAGATGCCCGCCGCCGCCGGGATCGGATCGCTGTGAAAGCGCAAGTGATCGAAGATCGTCAGCGGGAGTGTTTGTTGTTCGGGGATGGCGAGAAAGACGGTGACATCGAATTGCCCGAACGAGACGATGAACGAGAAGATCGATCCGGCGGTGATGCCGGGCATGATCAGCGGCAGAGTGATCTGGCGAAAGGTTTGCAGGGGTGATGCGCCCAGACTCCGCGCCGCCTCTTCCAGCGAGAGATCGAAGTTGTAAAGGGAGGCCGACACGGTGCGGATGACGAACGGCGTGCAGATGATGATGTGGCCGATGAGCAGGCCGGTGAATGAACGCGAAAGCCCCAGCCCGGCGGCGCGATAGAATATGAATAGCGCGAGTCCGATGACGATGCCGGGCAGCATCAGCGGCGACAGAAAGAATGATTGAATGAAGGCGCGCCCGGGAAAATCGTGGCGGGTGAGGGTGAGCGCGGCCATGGTGCCGAGGGCGAGCGAGGCAAGCGTGGACAGCGCGGCCAGAAGGAAGCTGAAACCGAAGGCGCGAATGAATACCGTTGTGGCCCCGGCGGCGCCCGTGCTGGCAACGTAACTGCCGGGTCCGAGCCCGAGAAAGGCCAGCACCCAGCGCAGCGAGAGTCCCTCGGGCGGAAACTTGAGATAGCCGCCCGCCGTCAGCCCGGCCAGCACGATGATCAGCATGGGCACGATTAGAAAGGACAGGGCGACGATGGCGCCGAAGCGAAAGACAACCGGCATGCCGAGTCCGCGCTCTTCTGACATTACACCAACCCTCCGATGGATCGTTGCGTGAGCCGCTGATAGAAATACACCACGATCAAACTCGTCACCAACAGCACTGCGCCCACCGCCGCGCCCAACTGCCATTCGGCGTTGGTTTGGATTTTGTTGTACATGAGCGTGGAAAGGGTGACGACTTTGCCGCCCCCGGCGATGCGCGGCACTGTGTATGAGCTGAGGGCGGTGACAAAGACGAGCAGAGAGCCAGCCAAGACGCCCGGCAAACTCAGCGGCCATGTCACGCGCAGAAAGGTGATGAATCGATTGGCGCCCAAACTGCGCGCGGCTTCTTCGAGGGCCGGGTCAATGTTTTGCATGGCGCCCATCAGCGAAAGAACCATCACCGGCACGCCGACGTGAAGCAGGGTGACGACCACGCCGAAGTCATTGAACATGAGCGGGATCGGGGCAGAGATCATTTGCCAATAGAGCAAGGCGCTGTTGACCAACCCCACATCGCCGAAGATGATGACCATGCCGTAGGCGCGAATCACAGTGTCCACTTGCAGAGGAGTGAGCACCAAAATCATCAACAGATTGCTCCAGCGCGGGCTTTGTGTGCGCGCCATCAAATAACTCAGGGGGTAGCCAATGACGAGCGATAGAACGGTGACTTCCAGACTGATCCAGTAGGTTCGCGTCAACGCATCGGTGAAGAGTTCTTCGTCGAAGAAATGTTGGTAGTTGCCAAGCGCGAAATTGGCCTCGGGGCGCAGGGTGGCTTGATTGGGCGCGTTGAAGGAAAGGAGCAACAGTGTGCCGACCGGGATGGCGAAGAAGACGACAAAAACCAACAGCGGCGGGGCGACGAGCCAAAAGGATCGCTGGCGCAGCGGCCAGGCGGCGTTGGGTGAGGCCTCAGTCATCAATGGTTCCTCCCAAAGGTTGATAATCCGCGTCGTAGCCAAAATAGCGCGGCCCCACCAGCGCCAGCCCCTCCGGTGTGCGCCACGCTGGAACGCAGGGAATGCCCAACACCACCACACGGAATCCGTATCGCAAGGCTTCGCTGGGGATCGGTTGCGCTGTGTCGGCGTCGAGCACAACGATGAGGTCGGGCGTTGAAACGGCCAGTTGTCCATCGCGCCAGGCCACGAGGTTTTCGTTCTGAAACTGGATCCGCATCACGCTCGATTCGTAAGCGCCCATGCCCTGCAGAGTCGCCTCCCCCCGCGCAAAGCCGGTCGCCGTGCGCCGTTCCACGTCGGCCACCTTGCCGCGAAAGAGTTCGACGCCGCGAGTGACGCGGCGCACTGCGTCAATGGGATTCCGGCTTTGGGCGCGCGCCTCGCCGATTGCGCGGCCAATCGACTCGATTAGACTGAGAGTGCCCGGCACCAGTGCCGTCTTCGCCTGCCGCCCCGACATTGGATAGAAAGCGGCCAGAGCCGCCGCGCCCATATCCACTACCAACGACCTCGCTAACCGCTCCGTCCAGCGATTATTCAGAGTCTTCAATAGGACAGTATTGCCCTTCTCATCGGCCATCGACATGGGCGTTGCCGGGATGCCGTGCAGGGTGCAAGTCACCATTTGGATTTCCGGGTAAGCCCGCCCCATCGCGTCGGCGTCTACCACCGGGATGCCCAGCCGCGCGCCCGCCGCAAGTGGAATGATTCCGTTCAGGCCGCCGCCCTCCGCCGAAACAGCCGCGTCAATCTTTCGGTTGAGATGATCTTGAATGGATTCGAAGGCAAGAACTATCTCATCGCCGCTCGGCAATTTCTCAGCCAACGCCGTCGGCGAGCCAACCATCGCCGCCGAGACGACCAGCGCATCATCGGCCAGTTCATTGAGGCCGATCAGTTTCACCGGCCCGCCCTGACGGATCGCCTCTCGCGCCAACAGCTTCCCCACATGAGGATCGCCGCCGCCGCCCGAGCCGAGCACCGCCGCGCCGAACGCAAAGTGTTCGATATCCTCGACGTTGATGAGCCGCATTACGCCGCCAACTCCCCCACAGCCTTCACGCGCAGTCTCACTGCATTGCCGGGCAAATACGTGAGAGGAACTTCTTCAATGTCGCGAATTTGCACAGACATTGGATCGGCCCCGGCGGCCACCGCTTTGCGAACGGCTTCCTCGCGCGACTCGGCCAACGCCATCTCGCGGCTGATCTTTTCCAGCGCGTACACCCTATCCACTTCGCCGCCGATCAGAGCAATGGCCGCGCCGACGGCATTGGCGACGGCAAAGTGCGGCGGTTTGATCATCTCCACGCTTCCCCGTACCGGGCGGCTGATCAAAATGCTCCCGCCCCCCACGGTGATCACTGGCATCGGCTCATCGCTGGTCTTCATGCGATCGACGGCGGTTTCAACTCTTTCCTGAATCAAAGAAAGAGACTCGCACACCAATCGCCGATCCAGCGATTGCACTGCCGCCGGGTTGCCGATGCGCGCCAACCCGTGCGCGACGGCAACATCCGTGGCGGTCAGGGTGTCGCCGCCGAAGACGAGCGCTTTCGTTTCCAGTTCGTAGCCCACGCTGTGCGGCCCAATATGCACGCCGCCATTTTCCCGACGCACAAGACTGCTGCCGCCCATGCCCAGCGAGAGAACGTCCGGCATTCGGAAATTCGTCCGCACGCCTCCGATCTCGCCAGCCACCGAGGTTTCGCGCGGAAAGCCCTGCGCCAGCATTCCCACATCGGTGCAAGTGCCGCCCACATCCACCACCATGGCCTCCTTCACTCCAGAGAGGAAGGCCGCGCCGCGCATAGAGTTGGTGGGGCCGGAAGCGAAGGTGAACACCGGATACTTTGCGGCATAGTCGGCGTTCATCAACGTGCCATCGTTCTGGCTGAGGTAGAACGGCGCATCAATCCTGAGTTCGCCCAACGCCTGCTCGAACGAGGCGGCGATCCGCCCGGCCAGTTCGCGCAGGGCGGCGTTGAGGATGGCCGTATTCTCGCGCTCAAGCAGGCCCATGCGCCCAATGTCGTGCGAGAGAGTGATGGAGAGATGTGGAATAGTCTCGCGCAGAATCGAGGCGGCCCGTTCCTCGAACTGAGGATTGACTGGCGAGAAGACCGCTGAAATGGCGACCGAGCCGATCTGTCGGCGGCGCACTTCGGCGGCAATGCCGCGCAGCTCCGCCTCATCCAGCGAGGCGATTTCACGCCCATCGAATTCATGCCCGCCGTGCGCCAAAAAGACATGATGCCCCAGCGCATCGCGCAAGTCGTCCGGCCAATCCACCATCGGCGGCAGGGCTTTGCCGGAGGGCAGGCAGAGGCGAATCGCTGCAACCGGCGTGAGCCAGCGTCGTTCAATGACCGCGTTGACAAAGTGCGTTGTGCCGATCATCACCGTCTGAATTGCGGCGGGGGGCGCTTTGCTTTCGGTCAGAATGGCTTTGAGCGCGGCGGTGATGCCGCTGGTGATGTCGGGCGTCGTCGGCGTCTTGTGCCAGGCAACGACTTCGACGCCGTCCATGAGGACGGCGTCGGTGTTCGTGCCGCCGACGTCAATGCCAATTCGCACAAGTTCAATGTAGCATTCGCCGCACGACGGGTCTATCGTCCGCCGAAGACGAAATAGGGGCGGCGGTGTTGTCGGTGAGCCACTATAGAACTATACTTGGCACCTCGGGCTTCGACTCATGCAAGACACTCATCATCGCTTGATCGATTTGCTGTTGGCTGGCGGGGGCCTGCATGAAGTCGCCGCCGAGTTGACGAGGATGGTTGGCCGCTCGGTGCAGATTGTGAGCGGGGCAGGAATGAGGCTGGCAGGCGAGGTTTCGAGCGAAGGTCAGGATCGTTTGCCCGATGCTCTCCGCCGCGTCGCGCGCAACGAAAATCCTGCCGCCTCATTGATTCGAGATAACGGTGTAGCGCTGATCCCGTTGGTGATTCAAAATGAGATCGAGGGGTGGCTGGTCGTCGAAGCGACTGAGGCCGACGATGCGGCCATCGCCGTCTTGGCGCAGGGAGCAACGGTGACCTCGCTGGCGCTGATCAAACACCGCGCGGTGCAGGAGGCGGAGCAGCGCTTTCGCCGCGACTTATTCGAGGACATGCTGGCCAGCGAGCGTTGGTCGGCAGGGCGTTTGACCGAGCAAGCGAACTCGCTCGGCTGGCAGCTCGATTCCATTCCCATTGTTATCCTGATCGATTTCGGCGGAGCGCGGCGCATCGCCCTCGCCGGGCGAGCCTCCGATCTCTCTCGCCGACAATGGATTCGAGAGAAGTTTGCCGAAGCGGCGCGGCGGGCAGTGAGCAACCACGCCCCGGCGGGAATCGTTGTGGAGCGCGACGCCGGGTTGGTGATCTTGCCGAACTTGTCGGGCAAGGCACCGGCGGAGGCGCACGAACACATCCAGCAAATTGTGGAGGCGCTGGAGCGCGAGATGCGGGCAAGCGGGTTGGCCGTCGGATATGCGACTGCAATTGGAGGCCATCATCATTCGGGGTTGGATGGCTTGCGTCAAAGCTATCACGAAGCGCAGCAGGCGCTGGAGATCGGCTTGCGCCTGCTGATGCGCCGCCCCATCTGGTTCGACGACGTGCAATTGTATATTCTGCTCGAGTCGTTCATTCGCGGAGACGAGGCGCGCGGTTGGTTCAGCCATACGCTCGGCCCATTGATCGAGTATGACCGCCGCAACCGCACCCAAATGGTGGAAACGATGGAAGCGTACTTCGACGCCAATCAAAGCCTCCAGCAGGCGGCGCATGTTTTGCACGTTCACGCCAACACACTCAAGTATCGCCTGCAACGCATCCGGCAAGTGTTGAAGCAAGACCCTTTTGTTGGAGAAAGGCAGTTGGCGTTCTATTTGGCGGCGAAGGTGGCGCGGTTGTTGCGGTGAGGGTCGCCTACTCTTTCAGATAATCGCGCAGCTTGCGGCGATGAGAGGGGTGGCGTAGGCGGCTGAGGGCTTGCGCTTCGATTTGGCGCACGCGCTCGCGGGTGACGCCCATCTTCTTGCCCACTTCTTCCAGCGTGTAGCTCTCGCCGTCGAGCAGGCCGTAGCGCAGCTGCAAAATACGCACTTCGCGCGGAGGCAGAGTCGCCAGCACTTCTTGAATCTGTTCGCGCAGAAGATTCTTGGTGGCCACTTCCACCGGCGCCGGGCTGTCTTCGTCTTGAATGAAATCGCCCAGCACGGAGTCCTCTTCTTCGTCGGTGGGGGTTTCCAACGAAAGGGGCCGCCGCGCGATCTGGATCATCGACTCGACTTTCTTCGGCGTGACGCTGAGGGCATCGGCCAATTCATCCACCGACGGATCGCGGCCCAACTCCTGCGTGAGCGAGTGCGAGACGCGCAGGAGTTTGTTGATCTGATCGCCCATATGCACCGGCACGCGGATGGTGCGCCCCTGATCGGCGATGGCGCGGGTAACGGCCTGCCGGATCCACCACGTGGCGTAGGTGCTGAATTTGTGGCCGCGTTTGTAATCGAATTTTTTGGCGGCGCGGATGAGGCCGATGTTGCCTTCCTGAATCAGATCGAGGAAGGGGACGCCGCGCCCCATGTATTTTTTGGCGACGCTGATGACGAGGCGCGAGTTGGCGGTGATGAGATGCTCGCGCGCGGCCCAGCCGTCATCAATGTCGGACTGCAAACTGTCGCGCTGTTTCGACGAGATTTTGCCGCCGCGCGAGAGGCGCTCGCGGGCAAACTTCATTCGCTCCATTCGCTTGGCCAGAGCCACTTCTTCGGCGGCCACCAACAACGGCACGCGGCCAATCTCTTTGAGGTAGAGGCCAATGGTGTCGTCGGCGTCGATGGCCGAGAGATAGGCATCGTCCTGCGAAAGATCGCGCAGAGTCGTTTCCTCTTCCTCCAGTTCGATCTCTTCCATTTCCTCTTCGGTCGGTTCATCTTCGACGGAAGAGGCGTCCACCAATTCGATGCCGGCCGATTGCAGAGCCGCGTAGGTTTCTTCGAGCTGCTCGATATCGCGCTCAGCTTCGGGGAAGAAGTGCAGGATGTCATCGTAGGTCACCGCCCCGCGTTGGCGGCCCAACTCCAGCAGTTGATTCAGCGCGGGGCTATCCTCTTCGCCTGCCGGTTCTTCGGGGGGCGGCGTGCTCGCCGTCGGGGGGGCGGCGGCCTTCAGCGCCGTCTTCCGCCCCACCACCGTCGTCTTCGGCTTGATCGTCCGGCGCTTGGCTTTCGATGACTTAGAAACCTTCGTTGTCGTGGTGCGCTTTTTCATTGTGCGAAAAGAATACACTTATTTAAGATTCGGGGCAACTGCCAAACGGCACTTTAACGATGAGCGGCGGCTTACAGAAAACCTGCAAACCGCCCGAAACTGACTCTCCGAAGAAACTGCTTCTACGGTGACGGCGTCCCCAATGGCAAGGCCGGGAGGGGCTCGAGGGTGACCTCGAGTGTCGGCGCGAGTAACGGCGGCAGTGAGGGCAGAGTCAACAGCGTGTCCAACGATGAGCTTCCCACCAAAACCACACTTCCGCCATCGGCCGGCAGCACGTAATAGGCGTATCCGGTGACAGCCTGTTTACCCACCGACGCTCCGAAGATCGCGCCATCCACCGTCTGCACTTCAATCGAATAATCGGGAGCAGTCAAGCCGAACTCCGCCAAATCCACCGACTCGGTGATGGTGCGATTGATGTACAGTGATCCGACGGTGGAAAGGATGGTGGACATCTGCGCCGGATCGGCTTGGCCTGCTTGCGGCTGAGAGATCATCCACTGCCCCGACGGATCGAGCGCGGCGCTGAAGGTCAACGCCTTCACGGTGTCGGTCACTGTGAGCGATTTGACGAGCGTGGAGTCGATAGTCCACAGCGTGGTTGAGCCTGCCGATGCGGGGGCGGTGGGTGTGGGGTTGCTGGCCGCTTCGGGGTTGACGGTGAGGTAATATACGATGCCGCCCAGCACGGCAATGGTGATCAAGAATACGAGTGCAGTCCGACGGTTCATTGCCGATCAACTCCGGCGGCGCGACCACCACACGCTGGCGGCGATGACCATGACCACAAACGGCGGCAAGATACACCCCAGCAGAATAACGATGGCGATGTCGCGGTTGGTGTACACGTTCAGGGTGCGGGTGACGGTGTCGCGCGGGGTAAGGGTGATCAAGTCATCCTGGGCTGTGGCCCATTTGATGGCATTGAGC
>Ga0194120_10006340_pt1 | contig 16782 bp, 21 predicted proteins | sample TA2MahCa65mmetaG_FD_148642 | JGI IMG/M metagenome (GOLD analysis project Ga0194120, IMG submission 148642) | Freshwater microbial communities from Lake Tanganyika, Tanzania - TA2015019 Mahale Deep Cast 65m | ecosystem: Environmental > Aquatic > Freshwater > Lake | place: Tanzania: Lake...
GCGGCTGATGTTCGCCGCAGGCTTGGCTTACCTGTGGGTCATTTACTTGGGCGCCATCGCGCACGCAGACGATTGGGTGCCGGTCATTCATCGGAGTCATCGCTGTGATCTGAGCCTGTTCCAATTAGGTCTGCGGCTGTTGGAGTATCTGCTCAACCATGATCAACCTATCCCAAGTTCATTCGCGCTTGAACCAGAAACTGTCCGGTAGTGAATTCCCGACTGCTATGCCGCCAATGATGGCGTAGGGCAACCGATGCTCGGCAAGGAACTGGTGAATCTCCCATGCCGCTTCCAGCCTCGGATTCATATCAGGCCTTTCGCCCGCGCCAATCGTTCAAAGGCTTGCCGGAGGGCGATCTTCTGCTCAATGCGCCAACGGTTGACTCTCTCCCAGTCGCCGCCGCTTTTCCCCAGTCGCTCCCAAGTGGCGCACAGGTCATCGAATATCACCCGCGACTCGGCATCGGTCATCGTCTTCAACCGCGCGCGGCGCTCAGCCTCGGTGATGCGGTTGACTTCGGCATAGCCCGCCAGCGTTTGCCGGAGGAGGTCGCGGTCGAGTTTAGGGGGCATGACAATATGTTGATGAGTTTTTCCCTTTGTCAGGCATTATCGTTCAAGCGCCTTTTCGATTTGTTTGTTTGCAAAATACTCTTCTGTTGAGCTCAAGCGGTTGCGATACTTGCCCCGCAGATTGGGCAGAGGCGCTTTTGTTCGCTTCGCGGCGGCAGGATCAACCACCGTCACGATGTAAATCAACCCCTCCCGGTTCTCGATGGGTTCCAACGGGCGCAAGTAGCCGCGCTCGTACACGGCTTCGACGGTTTGAATGGCGGAAGTCATAAGTCCTTCCCTTTCTTGATAGCACACATATTTTAGCGCATTGTGAGGAAACCGCACTCGTGGTTTCGAGAGTTTGTGGGGTGATGCGCTGTCAACGAATACGAAACGAATGAACGAATGCGCAACCCTCCCTCATTCGTTTATTCGTTGCGCGAAGCAATTCGTTGACAAGCTCCTCTACAACAACAGCCTACGGCCCTAAACACCAAGTATAGGAAAGAGGAAAAACCCTACCCTGGATGGGCAGTATTCCTGGGCTCATATATTGGTTCAGCTGCACACGGATATTGTCTGTTGTAAAGCGTCCCCCTGCGCAGAAGATCGAATCCATTACCACCGTTGCGTTGATTGTGCCGTTCACTGGAAAGTTCCGCTCAATAATAATGGTGTCGGAATACTGCCACTTGTTGTTTGTGATCGGGCCGACTGCGAGCAAAATCCTATATTCATAACTGCGATCTATTGACTTATCGTAACCGTACAACGCACCCGGCACAAAACCAGAATACGAGATTTGGACAACCATGTTTTGTGAAGTCGAACCATCCGCTACTGTGGTAACACCGGTTATCGTTGTTGTTGAACGATGACTCGCATCCTGAGTCCGTACAACTGTCGGCGTGTTCGTGAAAGTCAATGTGAATTGAGGTTGGGCTGTTCTTGTCGGTGGCACTATTGTATTCGTGCTCGTCACCGTTGAAGTTGCTGTACTGGTTAGCGGCACAGTGGTATGGGTGTGTGTCGCCGTCGGCGGCACGGGTGTTTTGGTCGGCGCAGTTGTATCCGTCGCCACTGCGCTCGCGCCGCGCCCAAAACCCAAAGTAACTGCAACGGCAATCAACGCCAACAGCCCAACCGCCCCGGCCACAATCACGCCCCTCGTCGGGTTGGCCAATCGCGCGGGTTGGCGTATCGGCGCAACGTCCGGCGGCAGGGTGGCGTCGTTGTCCGTCATCTTCGCCGGGGCGGGCTTCGGGGCAATCGGCCTTTCTCTCAGCGCACTCCTCATCGCCTCCGCGCCCGGCCAGCGCTCGTCCGCGTCCAGTTCGAGCGCGCGGTCAATGCCTTGCGCCAACGCGCCGCTCACTTTGATTGGATGGCGGGCGAGCGGCGCGAACTTCTCTGGTTTCGTCATCCGCGAGAGGGCATCGGCCGGAGGCCCGCCGGTCAACAATGTATACAACGTCGCCCCAAAGGCATAAATGTCGGAACGCGCGTCAGTGCGGCCCGTGCCGTACTGCTCCGGCGGGGCGAAGCCGGGCGTGAGTCCGCGCGCGCCGGTGGTCGTCATCGCCCCCGTGTCGTCGATCAGTTCTTTGGCGATTCCAAAATCCACCAGCACCGCTCCGCCTTCGGGGGCAATCTTGATGTTGTTCGGTTTGATGTCGCGGTGGATGATGTTGCGCTTGTGGAGATAGGCCAGCGCGCCCAGCACATCGTCGGCCCAGCGCAGAACGTCGGCTTCGGGCAACGGGCCGAGGCGTTTCAGCCGCTGGTTCAGATCTTCGCCCTCGATGAAATCCATCACCAAATACTGCCCCTGCCCGGCGACGATGAAATGATCGGTGACGCGGGGCAAGTTGAGGTGGCGCAGGGCGGCCAGCATTTTGGCCTCGCGCTCGAACTGGCGGGTGGAGGCCTCGGTGAACAACAGATTCTCTTTGATGGCGCAACGGACGTTCAGCCGCGTGTCAAAGGCGTCGTACACTGCGCTCATGCCGCCCTGAGCAAGCAGAGCATCGATGCGATAGCGGTCATTGAGGAGTTGGCCGGGCTTGAGAGACATGATGGAAAACTCCAAAGGTCAAACTACAAACTCCAAAATTAGTCGAGCAGGCCGAGTTTGCGGCGGACGAAGGCGCGGGCGCGAGTGGCGGCGGCGAAGGCGGCTTCGGCCTCGCGGCGAGTGGCGGTTGCGCCGGGATAGCGAATGGCGACGGCATAGTTTTCCAGACTCTCCGCGTATTCGCTGATCGACTCGAACTCAGGATCGATGGCGTGAGCCAATCGGATCAGCGGGGCGAGAGGGTGTTCTTTGGGAAACACCGCGCCATGCTCATCGAGAAAAGCCTTCAGGTATTTCTCAACGCACTGTTGGCAATGAAAGCAAACAGCATCGACGATGTGCTCTTCGCCATAATCGAGGAGGAAACGCGCCGCCGAATAATCAGTTTCCGCTTTCGCGATCCATTCCGTCGTTTTTTCTTTCATAGAGCACTTTCCCCAACTTCGTGATCTCCATCATGAATTGATCTTCCATTTTGAGGCGGCGCTCGACCTCGCTTGGGGTGCGGACAATTAGATCGAGCCCAAAGGATCGCATGGGCAGGGCTAGCCGCATCTCCAAAGCCACGTCCAATACATTCTTCTCGGTGGCCATCACCACCAGCATATCCACATCGCTTCCCCGTCGCGGCACACCATAGGCATACGAGCCGAAGAGGATGATCTTGTCAGGTTTGAAATTTGCCGCGATGGTGTCGGCGATCTTTTGAATCTCAGCCATCGGGATCGTAGCCTGCTCCTTGCGGACGTTCTCCAGCCGCAGATACTCGTCGTATTTCATCACGGCGGCAACGGGCTGGCCGTCCCGTCGAAGAATGATCGGCTCGCTGGCAACCTCAATCTCGGACCAGCGCACAGCGGCGTCATCGGCTTCGCGCTTCGGCAGGGCACGGCGTGTGCGATAGGCCGCTTTGGTTTCTTTCACTCGCTTGCGTTTGGCTATCGGCATGGTGTGATTATACTGCCGGAGGCAGAGGGGGCAACTGCGGTATACTCCGGCCACCCTCCGCAAAGAACGACGATGCCCACCGACACTTTCCTCACCCTCGACAATTTGCGTTTGCACCTCAACGACTGGGGCGGGAGCGGCCAACCGATATTGCTTGCGCACGGGCTGGCCTCGAACGCCAAATTTTGGAATCGAGTCGCGCCGTTGTTGGCCGAGTCGTTCCGCGTGGCCGCGCTCGATCAACGCAGTCACGGCTTGAGCGACGAAGCGCGCGATGGCGATTATGGATTCGCCGCCGTGTGCGCCGACGTTCGCGGCGTGTGCGATGGGTTGCATTTCGCCAAGCCGATCATCGTCGGCCACTCGTGGGGAGCGGCGGTGGCGCTCGAAGTTGCGGCGCGTTACCCGGAGGCAGTGGGCGGCGTGGCCATGATCGACGGCGGCTTTGCCGGAATGAATCGGCGGCTGACGTGGGCTGAGGCCGAACAACGACTCGCCCCGCCCCGCTTGGCCGGGACTCCGTTGGCCGAGTTCCGCGAGCGAGTCCGCCGAGGACTCGACGGCGATTTCAGCCATGAGATATTCGACATTATTCTCGGCAACTTCGAGGTGCGCGCCGATGGCACGATTGCGCCTCATCTCGCGCTCGAGAATCACATGAAGATCATGCGCGCAATGTGGGAACAGAATCCCGAACGACTCTATCCGCTGGCACAGTGCCCGGCGCTGTTTCTGCCGTGCATCCCTGCCGAGCCGCACGACGAGATGGACGCCCAGTATTTGAGTTTCAAGCGCGAGGGCGCGGCGCTGGCGCAGGCATTGATGCCGAATGCGCGCATCGAGTGGCTGGCCGATTCGATTCATGACGTGCCATTACAGAGGCCGGGTCTTGTGGCGGAGAAGATCGCGGCATTCGCCGAAAGCCTATGACCATCACCCTGCGCCCGGCCACCGCCGCCGACGCAAAGAAAATCAAAGACTTGATTCACGAAGTCCGCATCAACCCAATGAATTTGGACTGGGAGCGGTTCATCGTGGCCGAAGACGATGGCGAGTTCGTGGGGTGTGCGCAGGTCAAGCCACACACCGACGGCGTGCGCGAGTTGGCTTCGTTGGCCGTGTCGCCGTCGTGGCAGGGGCAGGGCATCGGCTCGATGCTGGTGAAGGCGTTACTCGAACGGGAAAAAGGCGAACTATATTTGATGTGCCGCGCAAAAACCGCGCCGTACTATCGGCGCTTCGGCTTCGTCGAAGTCGTCGGCAAAAACATCCCGCGCAGTTTTCGGCTTCACGCGCGGGCGGGCAGGTTGATAGCGATGTTTGCGGGCGAGGGGATCGCCTTTATGAAACGAAAGGCGGAGTAGAACAATGCCTCAGTCCGTAATCTGTTCGAATGACTTGACCGCCGCATCAATATCGGTGTAGATTTCGAGGAACGTATCGAACCCGGCGAGTTTGAGGGCTTCGAGCATGCGATTGTTGGGGCCGAGCAATTTGAGGTTGGGGGCTTTGAACGAGCCGTCGCGCAAGCCTTGACTCATCCGTGAGGCCATCGCCGGAGAAAGCTGCCCGCGCAGAAGTTTGAAGATTTGGCTGATGGCGCGGAACCCGGCCGAACTGATGTAGACCACTTCGGCGAGGTCGAGCAGAACGTATCGCGAGCCGCTGTTGAACGCGTTCTCACCCGCCGCCTGAAAAGCCTCATAGGTGGAAGCATCCACATTGCCTTTCACGTGGATGACCGTCACCGGCACTTTGCCCTTCCGCTCCGTTACTTCAATATCCATTCGCGCTCCATTATCGGCAAAACGTCACATCGCGCAAGCGCATTCTCTCACGCGTATTCGTAAAACCCCCGCCCGCTCTTGCGGCCCAAATAGCCAGCGTCCACCATGCGCACCAGCAACGGGCACGGACGATATTTGTCGTCGCCCAGATCGCGGTGCAACACCTGCATCACATACAAAACCACATCGAGCCCGATCAGATCGCACAGCGTGAGCGGCCCCATCGGGTGATTCATGCCCAGCTTCATCACCGTGTCAATCGCCTCGCGTGTGCCCACGCCTTCCATCAGCGCGTAAATCGCTTCGTTGATCATCGGGCACAGAATACGATTGGAGATGAAGCCCGGCGAGTCGTTGGCCTCCACCGGAGTCTTGCCGAGTTTTTTGCACATCTCGATCACGGTCGCCGTCGTTTCATCCGACGTGCCCAGCCCGCGAATCACCTCCACCAGCGTCATCAGCGGCACCGGATTCATGAAGTGCATCCCGATCACTTTGCCGGGCCGTTTCGTCGCCCCGCCGATTTTGGTCAGCGAAATCGAAGAAGTGTTGGAGGCGAGGATGACATCCGGCGGCATGAGCGAATCGAGATCGCGAAACAACTTGAGTTTGAGATCGGGGTTCTCGGTGGCGGCTTCGATGACGAATCCGGCTTCCCGCGCGGCGGCCAATTCACCCGCCGTGCCGATTCTCCCCATGGCCGCCGCCTTGTCGTCCGCCGAGAGTCTTCCCTTTTCCACAAGTTTGCCCAGCGATTTGTCAATCATCGCCAGCCCTTTTTCAAGCGCGGCGGGGAACACGTCGATCATCGCCACTTTGTAGCCCGATACCGCGCACACCTGCGCGATGCCGTTGCCCATCGTGCCCGCGCCAACCACAGCAATGCGTTGAATAGCCATCGGTCAAATGCGGAATGCAGAATGCGGAGTGCGGAGTGGCAGATCTGCTCATTCCGCATTCCACAATCCGCATTCTTCATTCAAGTTCTACTGCCGTCGCCACCGCTTCGCCGCCGCCGAGGCACAGCGAGGCCACGCCGCGTTTGAGGCCGCGATCTTTCAGCGCGTTGAGCAGAGTGACGACGACTCTTGCGCCGCTCGCGCCCACCGGGTGGCCGAGCGCAATCGCGCCGCCGTTGACGTTCACTTTGCTCCAATCCCAACCCTGATCGGCGAGGGCGTAACCGTCGGCCAACACTTGCGCGGCAAAGGCCTCGTTGAGTTCGATGAGATCAACATCTTTCAGAGTCCAGCCGATCTTTTCGAGCAGTTTAGGAATGGCGCGCGCCGGAGCGATGAAAAGATATTTGGGGTTCACCGCCGCCTGCACATAGCCGACGATGCGCGCCAGCGGCTGCTTGCCGTGCTTCTCGGCATAGGCGCGGCTCGATACCACCACGGCCGCGCCGCCATCGTTGAGGCCGGGCGCATTGCCCGCTGTCACTTTGCCGCCCTCTTTGAATGCCGGTTTGAGTTTGGCCAGCACGTCGAGCGAGGTGTCGCGGCGGGGGCACTCGTCGGCCTCCATCACGGAGGCGCGCCCCTTCGAGTCGGCGAGGGTGATCGGCGCGATTTCGGTTTTGAATCTTCCGGCATCCTGCGCCGCCGTCGCTTTCTGATGACTCTCGAATGCGAATCGATCCATCGCCTCGCGCGTCACTTCATATTCGTCGGCGATGAACTCGGCGGCGTTGCCCATCATCCAATCTTGAAACGAGCACCACAAGCCGTCATGTATCACGCTGTCGAACGTTGGCTGGTGGCCGAAACGGAAGCCCTGCCGCGCTCTGAGCAAATACGGCGCGCCGCTCATGCTTTCCATCCCTCCGGCGACGAGGAGGTGGCTGTCTTCGGCTCGGATGGCTTGCGCGGCCAGCATGATGGATTTCATACCCGAGCCGCAGGCTTTGTTCACCGACGACGCGCCCACTTCGTCGGGAAGCCCGGCGTAAATGGCGGCGCGGCGGCCCGGCGCTTGCCCCGACCCGGCGGCAACCACTTGCCCAATGAGCGCCTCCTCGATATGCAATGGATCGACTCCGGCCCGTTCAACGGCGGCTTTCACCGCCGCCGCGCCGAGATGCGGCGCATCGATCCCGGCCAGCATGCCGTTGAATTTGCCGATGGGCGTGCGCGCGCCGGAAAGAATAACTGCATCGTTTGGTTTTTTTCCGTTAGTCGTCATATGTTTTCCAGCCAATTGTCACGAAGGCACTATGGCACAAAGACACGAAAGGGGAACTTTGTGTCTTCGCGCCTTTGTGTCTTCGTATTTAAGGTTCAGGCCACAGACTCCTCAGCCGCTCATACGTTTGCGAAATCGTTTCCGGGATCACGCGGGTATCGGCCAGCGTGGACATGAAGTTGCTATCGCCCGCCCAGCGGGGCACGATGTGCATGTGCACGTGGCCCGGCACGCCCGCCCCCGCCGGAGCGCCAATGTTGATGCCGATGTTGAACCCCTGCGGGCCGTAGGCTTTGCGCAGAACGGCAAGGCTTTGCTGGCTCAGCGCCATGAACTCGGCCAGCGTTTCGGGCGTGAGGCCCTCGATGCTCTCGGTGTGCGTGAACGGCACGACCATGAGATGCCCATTGTTGTACGGATATAAATTGAGAATGATGAAAGCGTGCTGGCCGCGATGGACGACGAAGGTGGAAGGATCGGATTCGGGGGCGGCGGCGGCGTTGCAGAAAAGACAGCCGTCAATTTTGGGAGAGTTGCCCTGAAGATAAGTCATGCGCCACGGAGTCCACAAATGTTTCATTCTCTCATCCCGAAAACATTTTACCAGATTTGATATACTCGCGGCGATGGGCCTCCGCTATCGCATCCATCACCACGATACGATTGATTCGACCAACGACGAGGCGCGGCGGCTGGCTTCGCGCGGCGAGCCGGAGGGCGCGGTGGCAGCCGCCGACTCGCAAACGGCCGGGCGCGGGCGCTCCGGGCGGGCGTGGATCACTCCGCCGGGCGCGGCCATTGCCATGAGCATCGTTCTGCGTCCTCGCGTCTCCGCCAATCGCACGACACAAATCGCACTGCTCGGTGGGCTGGCCGTGCTGGAGGGCATCCGCCGTGTCGTCGATCTTCCCATGCAGATCAAATGGCCCAACGACGTGTTGGTGCGCGGGAAGAAAGTGGCCGGAGTGTTGGCCGAAGCCTCGTTCGCCGGAGACAAAATGGAATACGTCGTGCTGGGAATCGGCGTGAACGTGAACGACGGCCCCCCGCCGGATTCAAATTTGGAATACGCCGCCACCTCGTTGGCCACCGAGTCCGGTTCCGCGCTCGACCGCGAGTCGGTGATGAACGCCATCCTCTCCGCCTTCGCCGAACGCTATCCGCTGTTGGGCACGCCCGCGCTCTCCGCGCTGTGGTCGAATCATCTCGCCATGCGCGGCCAGCCGGTGCGCGTGATTGGGCTGGCCGAAACGATTGTGGGCACGCTGGAAAGTGTCACGGATGAAGGCGCTATCGTCGTCCGGTTCGACGACGGCTCGTCGCGGACGATTCTCGCCGGAGACGTTCACTTGCGCGGCGGCCCGCTCTCGCCCGCGCTCAATAATTCTCCCAGCCCCTCAAAATCCTCAATGTGAATGATCGCATCGCGCGCATCTTCGGGGATACGGCGATGCAGCGCGCGGCGGGTGACGACGATGACGAAATACTCGCGCCCGTGCCGCTTGCGAAAACTCTGCAATCGCCGCAGGCCGCCGCCGACCTGCAATGAAACGACCGGCTCGATCACCACGGCGCGGTCGTCGAGGGTGGTTTCAGTGAGCAGGATGCTGGGGGTGAACAATTGCCACTGCGCGGGGCGGGTGGGCAGCTCGAAGTTGAGCGCCCAATGCTGGTGCGCCACAGCGCGCGCGTCGAGGTACTCGCACAACGCGGCTTCGGTCTGACTGCGGACAATGTGTCCGTTGGGCAATGCCCATCCGGGGCGGCGGTGAGGCATAGGTCACACTTTTTCCAACAGCCGCCTCAACGCCGGAGCAACCTCGCGCAGTTCCGGCGGCAGTCCGTCGTCCTGCAAAATGGCCTGCCCCAACGCCGAATTCTTGAAATCGATCAAATCACTATCGAAGGTGCTTTTCACGGCCACATCGCTCTGCACTTTCCCATCGCGCAGAGTGATCACCCGCTTCGTCGCCCGCGCCACTTCGTGATTGTGAGTCACCACGATCAGCGTCGTATTCTGCGAGCGATTGAGATCCGACATCAGCGCCATGATCTCCAACGTGTTGGCCGTGTCCAAATTTCCGGTCGGTTCATCGGCCAGCACGATGGCCGGGTGATTCACCAGCGCGCGGGCCATGGCCACCCGCTGGCGCTCGCCGCCCGACATTTGATTGGGCAAGAAGCGCATCCGTCCCTTCAACCCCACCAACTCCAACAGTTCCGCCGCGCGCGCGCGCCGCTTGCCGCCGCTGAACACCGTTTCGTGCATCGGCACTTCGACGTTTTCTTGCGCGGTCAGAGTCGGAATCAAATTGTGCATCTGAAAAACGAAACCCACCGTCTTGCTTCGGAAGCTATCGAGGTCGCGCACTTTCGAGAGCAGCTTGCCGTTGATGATCACCTCGCCGCTCGTGGGCCGATCCAGCGCCCCAAGCAGATTCAGCAGAGTCGATTTCCCCGAGCCGGACGGGCCGACGATGGACACAAACTCCCCGGCGCGGATGGTGAACGTGGCGCCGTCCAGCGCGCGCACGGCGGCGCCGTCGCCGTACACTTTTGTCAGGTTACGCACTTCGACCACAAACGGATCACTCATATCGCAAAGCCTCAATCGGCCTCAACCCTGCCGCTCGCCACGCCGGATACACGCCGCCGATGACTCCCAACGCCACCACCAACAACAACACTTGAGCGAACAACTTCGGCGTATAGACTGCGGTGAGAAAACTACCCATCGTCGGCTCCATCGCCAACAGTGAATTGAGGGCCATGCCGAAGCCAATGCCGACGACCCCGCTGAGCAGGCTCAGGGCCACCGATTCGATCAGCACCATCGTCACCACTCGCCCCTTGCGCCAACCCAGCGCGCGCAGAACTCCGATCTCTTGCGTGCGCTCGAACACGCTCATCAGCATGGCGTTCATCATCACGATTCCGCCCACGATGACGATGAGCGTGACCAATGTGTTCAACAGCGCTTCGGTCGTGGCAAAGTCTTGCATTCGTTCGGTCATCTCCTCGGCCTCGCTCACGATGATGTCGGGGTACTCGCGCTCCAACTGCCGGGCGATCTCGCCTGCCTGCGACGGATCGTTGACCGAGATGCCGAGAAACGACACTTGCTTGCGTTTGTTGAACAGCCTCTGCGCGTCTTTGAGAATGATCGCCCCGCCCGAATCTTCGTACGCCTGCCCGTTCTCGAAAATGCCGACGATGGTGAAACTTTCGCCCGCCACCCGGAGGGTGTCGCCGACTTCCTTCTTCAACCCATTGGCCGCGAAACGCCCGATGGCGATCTCGCCCGATCGCTGAATCATGCGCCCTTCGCGAATGCGGTAATGATCGACATACGGCTCGGCCGGGTCGAGGCCGAAGACCATGAAATAGGTGAGGCCGGGCGCGGTGGAAAAGCCTAGCACGATTTTAGAAATGGATTTGATTTCGGGCCGCGCGGCGATCCGGTCGGCGGTGCGCTCATCGATCACCGACAAGGAGGCATCGGAGACGCCAGCCTGCTCGGCCATCAGATCCACCTGCCCCAGCGTCGCCAACTCCGTGAACGTTTGCCGAATGCCGTCCACCATCGCGATCAGCGCGACGACGAAGCCGACGCCGATGCCGAGTCCGGCCAGCGTCACCAGCGTGCGCGTGGGGCGCCGAAACAGATTCCGCAATGCGTTGCCGCTCACCAAACGCGCCGTGGCCCGGCCCATCGCGCCCAAGTTCACGCCCGCGCCCGTGTCGTAGCGCATGGCTTCGGCGGGAGCGAGCTGCGATGCGCGCCACGACGGATACAACCCGCCCACTGCGCCGAGCGTGAGGGCAATGGCGATGGCTTGAATGAAGATGACCGGCTTGTACACGCCGCCCAACAACGACTCGACTTGCGGCGAGAGCCGGGCCAGTTCGATCATCCCCACGCCGAGAGCAATGCCCAGCACGCCTCCGGCCAAGCCCAGCGCCAACGACTCGCCGAGAATCATGATGATGATGCGCCGCCGCCGCCAACCCACCGCGCGCAAAACGCCGATCTCGCGCGTGCGCTCCAGCACGCTCATCAGAGTCGTGTTCATCATGCCCAGCCCGCCCATCGCCACCGCGAAGATGCCCAAAAACAAACCGAACGAGCGATAGAGATTGTAGATGTCCGTTTCCTGAGTCGACTCGCCCGACCGGATCACGGAGAAATCGGGCCAACCGGCCTCGATCTGTTTTTTGACTTCATCAACTTGACGGGGGTCTTTCAGTTTGACGTTGAAGTAATTGACTTGATACTGCTTGTCGAATGCGCCCTGCGCGTCGTCCAGACTCATCACCGCGCCGCCGTCTTCCATGCTCACGCCGGTTTCGTAAATGCCTACCACGCGATAAGTCACGTCGTTGAGGCGAAAACTCTCGCCCACTTCTTTGTCGAAGTTCTCGGCGGTGATCCTGCCGAGCAGAATTTGTTTGCGCCCGCTGAGGGGCGATCCGGCGATGATCTTGTAATGCTGGATCATGAAACCCTGCGGCTCTTCGCCCACCACGATGAAGTAGGGCGACTCGGGCATTTGCACCACACCCACCACCGTGCCCGCCACTTCGGCCACGCCGGGCAGTTCGTCGATCTCGTCGCCCAATCGCTCGTCAACGGCGCTGATCAACAGCATCACTGCATCTTTCTGGCCGAGCGTAAGATCGGCTTCGGTGGATGAGAAGATGCCTTCGAGGCCGCTGGCCATGCCCTCGCCGAACGCCGAGAGGGCCACCACCGAGGCCACGCCGACGGCGATGCCCAGCGTGGTGAGGAATGTGCGCGTCTTCCGACGCCAAAGGTTTTTGAGGATCATAGCTTCTACATATTTTTGCGGCGCAGGCGACGGCATTGCCGTCGCCTATTCGTTTCGCAAGCCCAGCCCTTCTATTGTAGCCCTGCCGTCAAGATTTGAGTATCACAGTGTGAGTAGAATGGTTCGAATGCTCAGGATGATGATGAGGACGCCGACCAACAGCATGAGCGCGCGGGCGGGCAAATGCTTGCAGGCATAAGCCGCGGCGGGCGCGGCCACGATGCCGCCAATGAGCAGGCCGACGATGACTCGCCAGTGTGTGAGCCCGATGGTGAGGATGAAGATGATCGATTCGGAGAGGGTGACGAAGAACTCGGTGAGATTAACGGAGCCGATGGCCGAACGGGGATTGTTTCCCCGCGCCACGAGAGTCGTCGTCACGATGGGTCCCCAGCCGCCTCCGCCGATGGCGTCGAAGAATCCGCCCGCGAGTCCGAGCGGGATGAGGTGAGTGGTCACGTTGGCTTCGGCGGTTCGTTGGCGGATGGCTCTGATCAGAATCACGATGCCCATGATCAACAGGTATGCCGAGACGATGGGTTTGATGATGCCGCTCGGCACGGCGGTGAGGATGTATGCGCCGGCCGCGCCGCCGATGACGCCGGGGAGGAGCAGGCGCTTGAGCAGTTGGCGATCCACGTTGCCCATGCGCCAATGAGAGAGGCCCGATACGGCGGTGGTGAAAATTTCGGCGGTGTGCACGCTGGCGCTGGCCGCCGCCGGAGACACACCGATGCTGAGCAGAAAGGTTGTGGAACTCACGCCGTAAGCCATGCCGAGCGTCCCGTCAATGATTTGGGCAAGGAAGCCGACGACGGCGAACAGAAGGATGTTGTTTTCCATTGGCGGTCCCCTCACCCTGACCCTCTCCCAAAGGGAGAGGGTTGGGGTGAGGGCAGTCACTTTTTTATGCTAGCCCTTTGCGCGGCAATGGGTTAGTGGCGTTAGTCACGGTCGGTCAGTGCCGCAAGTGTACACTTGCCCGAAGAATATCCTATACTCGACGAGGCGCAAAGAGTGTAGTGTGTTCCTCAGGTGACAGTCACTTGGAAAGTGACTGTCACCTTCACAGCAATTTTTGCGAGGAACATTATCCCCTTAGCCAATGACGATAGTCACTACGGTTGGCGGAGGGAGAGGCATATTCTTGTAGAGGCCGGGAAAGGAGAAAAATCAAAATGCCCAAAGGCCGAGTCGTAATCAATGAAGAGGCATGCAAAGGATGTGCGTTGTGTGTGTCGGCGTGCAAACAGGATGTGTTGGCCCTCGCCGAGAGTCAGATCAATGCGCGAGGCTACCATCCCATCGAATACGTTGACCCGCGTGAGAGATGCACAGGGTGCGGGCTGTGCGCCGTCATCTGCCCCGACGCCGTCATCACGGTCTACCGCCAGCGGCGCACCCCCGCCCGCGCCAACACCGTAGTGACTCTCTCGTAACGCGAATCGGGATCAGCATTCTTCACCGCAGAGTGCGCCGAGTTCGCAGAGGAAAACAAAAGAATCTCAGCGCTCTCCGCGTTCTCCGTGTCTCTGCGGTAAAAACAACCCAACCAATACGAAACCCATGACAAAAGAACTTCTCAAAGGAAACGAGGCCATCGCCGAGGCCGCTGTTCGGGCAGGGGTCGAAGCCTACTTTGGCTACCCCATCACCCCGCAGACCGAACTGCTCGAATACATGGCCCGGCGCATGCCCGAACTCAAACGCGCCTTTCTTCAAGCCGAAAGCGAAGTGGCGGCGATCAACATGGTGTACGGCGCGGCGGCGGCCGGCGCGCGCGTGATGACTTCTTCGTCCAGCCCCGGCGTGAGCCTGATGATGGAAGGCATCTCGTACATTGTGGCTTCCGAAGTGCCGTGCGTGCTGGTGGACGTGATGCGCGGCGGGCCGGGCTTGGGCAACATCGCTCCCTCGCAAGCCGACTACTTTCAGATCGTGAAGGGCGGCGGGCACGGCGACTACCGACTCATCGTGCTGGCGCCCGCCACCGTGCAGGAAGCCATCGACCTCACCTATCAATCGTTCGACATCGCCGAGCGATACCGCACGATGGTGGTCATCCTCGCCGACGGCAACATCGGGCAAATGATGGAGCCCGCCGAACTGCCGCCGATGCACGCCGCCAACGGCGGCCACAACGGCCAACGCGCGTCGTGGGCGCTCACTGGCGCAAAGGGCCGCCCGCACAACGTCATTACTTCCATTTACCTCGTGCCCGAAGTGGAAGAGCAGTTCAACCAAAAACTGCAAGCCAAATTTCGGAAGATCGCCGAGAACGAAATTCGTTACGCCGAATACGCCACCGAAGATGCCGAGTGGCTGGTGGTGGGTTTTGGCACGTCGGGGCGCGTGGCGCAAACGGCGGTGAAGCAGGCGCGGGCCAAAGGAATCAAAGCGGGGCTTCTGCGCCCCATCAGCCTGTGGCCGTATCCCGAAAAGCGATTGGCCGAACTCGCCAACAACGTGCGCGGCATCCTCGTCGTGGAAATGAACGCCGGTCAAATGTTGGAAGATGTTCGATTGGCAGTGAGTGGCCGCGCCCCGGTGAAGTTTTATGGCCGCATGGGCGGCACCGTCCCCCTGCCCGACGAAGTCTTGGATGAGATCATCCGATTGACGAAGGAGTCCAACTCGTGACGACTCCAATCATCCCTGTGATGGAACAACTCGAAGACATCGTTTACTCGCGCCCGGCGGCGCTGGCCGAGTGCTCAACGCATTACTGCCCCGGCTGCACGCACGGCGTGGCGCATCGGCTGGTGGCCGAAGTGATCGACGAACTCGGCATCGCCGAGCGAACCATCGGCGTGGCCCCGGTGGGGTGCGCCGTGTTCGCCTACAACTATTTCAAAGTGGACTTCGCCGAAGCCGCGCACGGGCGCGCCCCGGCGATGGCGACCGGCATCAAACGGGTTCACCCTGACAACGTCGTGTTCACTTATCAGGGCGACGGCGACCTCGCTTCCATCGGCATGGCCGAGATCACTCACACCGCCGCGCGCGGAGAAAACATCACCGTCATCTTCATCAACAATGCCATTTACGGAATGACCGGCGGGCAAATGGCTCCCACCACTTTGCCCGGCCAGCGCACCTCGTCGTCGCCACTCGGGCGCGACGTGGAAGTGATGGGCATGCCGCTCAAGATGGCCGAGATGCTGGCCGGACTGCCGGGCGCGGCTTACGTGGCGCGGCGCAGTCTGCACAGCGCCAAAGAGATCAACCGGGCCAAGAAAGCCATCCGCACCGCATTCGAGGCCCAACTGGCCGGAATGGGATTCTCGATGGTGGAACTGCTCTCCAGCTGCCCCACAAATTGGGGCCTGTCGGCTTTCGATTCGCTGAAGTGGATCGAAGAGCACATGATTCCGTATTACCCGCTCGGCGATTACAAAGTAGCCGAGGGCATCGAGGCGTTGAGCAAGAACTGACTGAGGACGAATGCAAAGTGAAATCATCGTTTCAGGATTCGGCGGACAGGGCGCATTGTTCGCCGGGCAATTGTTGGCTTACGCCGGAATGGACGCCGGATACCACGTGACGTGGATTCCATCGTACGGCCCGGAGATGCGCGGCGGCACGGCGCACTGCACCACCATCATCTCCGACGACGAAATCGGCTCGCCGCTGGTGCGCCACCCCTCGGCGGCCATCGTGATGAATGCGCCTTCGCTGGATAAATACGAGCCGCTCATCGCGCCGGGCGGCGTGCTCGTCGTCAACACCTCGCTCACCGCCCGCAAACCAACGCGCGCCGACATCACCATCGTCGAGGTTCCGGCCAACGCCATCGCCGAAGAGTTGGGCAGTGCGAAGCTGGCAAACATGGTGCTAGTGGGCGCGCTGCTCGCAGCGGCAAACTTTCTTTCGGTGGAGGCGCTGGAAGCTGCGCTGGAGGCGCACCTTCCGCCGCGGCACCGCAAACTCATCGAGGCCAACCGGCAGGCTTTGCGCCGAGGGGCAAGCATTGCCGCAACTGTGCGGCAACGGGGTGTGGAAACGCTCGTTATGACATAGCAGACAACATCGGTTCGATTTCACGTGGGGGAATGCACGCCCGCCGCGTAATTCTCGGTGGGCGTTTGATTTCTGATCCGGCGGCTGGCGCAAAAACGAATCGCGCCGCATAGACATTTGGTAACTGCTCACGCGATTGACGGTTGAAGGAAATGCAAGACTGACGCACCCAACAGGTTGATCAACTTCTGAAAGACGTTTTCGCCCGCTCGTTTGGCGGTATTCAACACCGTGGCCAAGGCGGCATAGGCTTGCGCGCCCCAGTCCGAACGAAAGCTGCCCATCACCTTGCGGTGGATGACCGATGGCCGCAAGGCACGCTCGCAGGCGTTATTGTCCGACGGCACGTCGGCCCGATGCAGGCAGACCAACAGGTGCGCCC
>Ga0194120_10006353_pt1 | contig 16763 bp, 7 predicted proteins | sample TA2MahCa65mmetaG_FD_148642 | JGI IMG/M metagenome (GOLD analysis project Ga0194120, IMG submission 148642) | Freshwater microbial communities from Lake Tanganyika, Tanzania - TA2015019 Mahale Deep Cast 65m | ecosystem: Environmental > Aquatic > Freshwater > Lake | place: Tanzania: Lake...
TGCAATCGGTCGATCAACGGTTCGGACCTGGCGCTGTGCCTCGCTGCCGGCACTTTACTGCAGTAAAGGGCCAGGCGCCGCTCGCGACTCCACCGCCGCGTCCACATGGCGCGCCGTCGGCGTCCCGCGGTGCGCGAACGCTCGCGCCACGGTCGCCTTGCACGCCCGGAAGGACAACCCATCGACCAGCGCGGAAGCACTGAAGAGCGGGGTTGGCGGCGCGGCCACGAGGGAGGCCCGCAGATGGCACGCGAGATCGCCCAGCGGCATACGCGCGGCACGCCCGGCGAGCGGTTCGACGCCGCGCAACGGCGCGCCGCCAGGATGAGCAGGTTGGCGGTCTGCGTCACATCCCCTTGGGTGTCCCGGCCCGAGACCGCTGTCGCGACCGGCAGCGCGACGAGCGCAGCGCGTCCGTTGGTTCGACAAACCTGCGGGCGTTGATCCGTCCCGCGCCCCTCGCTGCTGGGGCACCCGGCAACGTTGCACGAATTCGCACGAAGGTCGGGCGTCGCGGGGCTGAGGGCTCGCGGCGACCTGCTGCGCGCTGCGCTCGACGGCGTGGGCGGGCGCCAGCGCGCGCCGCGCTGGGTCGAGGACCCCGGCGCAGAGTCGTGAATTCATGTTGTTCTCCATCCAGCTGCCGTCCGCGAGGCCGATTCCGCCGCTCGCGCGTCGAACCCTGGCCGGCCCACGACCGGCTGGGAGGCTCCGATGGACATGCAACCCCGCACCGCCCGCGTCGGCGCAACTCTGCTCGCCATCAGCGCCGCGCTCGCCGCAGGCGTGGTCGCCGAAGAGAACCCTCAACCCGCGCCTCTCGTCCTTACCGGCCAGGTCGTCGCCGCCGCCAACGGAGCGGCCATCGCCGGAGCGGCCATCACCGAGCAGCCCCAAGGGCTGCGCGCCACCTCCGACGTTTCGGGACGTTTTCGCCTGTCGGGCCTCCGTCCGGGCAAGCACACGCTGTCGGTCGCTGCGGCGCGTTACGCGCTCAGGCAGCTGGCGGTCGAGGTCGTCGCAGGCAAGGCCAACGACATCAAGGTTGCGCTGCAGCCGGTGGTGGTCGCCGCCCAACCCGAAGCCGCGGTCCGGTTCGGCCCGATCAAGAAGGCCGGCAGTGCCAGCGGGCGGTTGTCCGGCCTGGGCTCCATCGACACCGGCGGCGGCACGGGGCGCAACGCCAGTATCGTTCGGGCCGAGAGGGCCCGCCGCCCGTCTCCCGCTGTCGCCATGGGCCATGGCGGTCTGGCGATCCGCGGCAGCGGCTCGGGCGGCGGCGGCTTCGCGGTCGGCGCCTTCCATGCGTCCAGCCAGGGCCATGCGATGGCCGCCGAGCTGCGCGACGACGGCGCGAGCCGCGAAGGCTACGACCGCGTCGACGAACAGAGCTTCGCCTCGGTGGCCGACAAGCCACTGTCGACCCTGTCGATCGACGTCGACAGCGCCGCCTACAGCAACGTACGGCGCTTCGTCGAGCGCGGCCAGCTGCCGCCCCAAGACGCGGTGCGCATCGAGGAGCTGATCAACTACTTCCCGTACGCCTACCCCGACCCAGAAGGCGACCTGCCCTTTGCGGTCCACACCGAGGTCTCGTCGGCACCGTGGTACCCGGGCCACCGCCTCGCGCGCATCGGCATTCAGGGACGCCGCATCGATGCCCGCAACCTGCCGCCGGCCAACCTGGTGTTCCTCATCGACGTGTCGGGATCCATGAATTCGCACGACAAGTTGCCGCTGGTGCAGCGCTCGCTGGCGATGCTGACCGAGGAGCTGCGGCCGCAGGACCGCGTCGCGGTGGTGGTCTACGCCGGCGCCGCCGGTCTGGTGCTGCCGCCGACCTCAGGCGCCGACAAGGAGGTGATCCTCCGCGCGATCGGCCAACTCCAGGCCGGCGGATCGACCGCGGGCGGCGAGGGGATCGCGCTGGCCTATGCCGTGGCCCAACGCAGCTTCGTCCGTCACGGCCTCAACCGCGTGATCCTGGCCACCGACGGCGACTTCAACGTCGGCATCTCGAGCGACGGCGAGCTGCTGCGGCTCATCGAAGACAAGCGCAAGTCCGGTGTGTTCCTGACGGTGCTCGGCTATGGCACCGGCAACTACCAGGACGCCAAGATGCAGAAGCTGGCCGACGCCGGCAACGGCCACCACGCCTACATCGACTCTCTGTTCGAGGCCCACAAGGTGCTGGTCGCCGAGATGGGCGCGACGCTGCTCACCCTGGCCAAGGACGTCAAGATCCAGGTCGAGTTCAACCCCGCGTTCGTCAAGGGCTACCGGCTGATCGGCTATGAGAACCGCCTGCTCGCCGCCCGCGACTTCAACGACGACAAGAAGGACGCGGGCGAGCTCGGCGCCGGCCATGCGGTCACCGCGCTGTACGAGATCGTGCCCGCCGGCTCGGCCGAACCGCTGCAGGGCACCGACCGCCTCAAGTACCAGCAGTCGCGCCTGGCGCCCGCGGCGGCGCGCTCGGGCGAGCTGATGACCGTCAAGCTGCGCTACAAGGCACCCCACGGCGACACCAGCCGGCTGATCGAGCGGCCGGTGCGCGACGAGTCGCTGGCGCTCGGCGCCACCAGCCCCGACTTCCGCTTTGCAGCGGCGGTGGCGGGCTACGGGTTGGTGCTGCGGGCCTCGCCGTTCCGCGGTGCGGCCAGCCATGCCGCGGCGCTCGAGCTGGCGCGCGGCGCGCTGGGCGCGGATCCCGGTGGGCACCGGCGCGAATTCCTGCGGTTGATTGAGAAGACGATGGAGTTGGTGCGGAATCCTTGAGCCGCGAGGTCCCGAGAGGCTCGGTCGAGGCCGGCGCCGCTGGCGCGGGCCAGGACAAGATCTGCCCCGACCCTCGTTTTGCACGAGGACCGAGCCACTTTTCGCACCAAAGCCGGGCCACCCCAAAACCCCGAATTCGGGGGCGGCGGCCTGTGGGCCGTGTGGGCGATTCGAAGAATCGTCTACAAGTCCACAGGTTGGCGAGCGACGTTCGCGTGCGAACACCGTGGCGTAGCCCCTTTTTTGGTGCCAAAACTCCGGTCCATTTTCGTGAACGCCGAGGGGGGCAACAGCGCCCATGACAACGACTCCACCTCGGCAATTCTGGTTGTCGCTGTCGGGAATTCTAGTTGTCGCTGGGCAGTCGGGCGCGGCTTCGTGGCCGGTCGTGATGAGAGTGGGGTGGCCGGTCTTGATGAGAGGCGGAGTTGTAGAGTCCGTTTCTCGTTCTACGCTCCACAACGGTCGTAGTCGCGCAGGCGAGCTCCACAACGGGGTCACAGCACATCTCGGCCCCCGGGCCAGGTCGATCAGCTTGGGGGTGCGCAACGTCGGGGATGCGGACCACGTCGCCGTTTGCGCGCAAAAGATTCCCCTCCTCGAACAGCGCACCTCAGGTCGCGCCTGGGCGCTTCGACGTGCCACTCACCCCAGCACCTCCACCAACTCCGCAACAACCGCCAACTCCCCGTCCAGTACTCCTTCCAGCACGATCGGCTGAAAGCCCGTGTCCGTCGACGCAGGCCTCAGCACAATCCGCAGATGCTGCCAGTCGCCGCCTCCAAGCTCTTCCTTTTCTGACTCATACACCTTGACCGTGAACTGCCCGCCCGTCTCGGGGTCGTCGATGTCCCGGTGCATCGCCAGCACGACCTTGCCCTGCCGCGAGCCCGCAGGATTCAGCCGCCACAGGCACCATGAACCGTTCGGAATGCGCTTGTTCATGCTCTCGCCGACGACCTGGGCCACGAACAGGCCCCGTGCAGGCCGCGTGCGTCCGTCAAGGGCAGCCCACTCATAATCGTCGGGGTTCGTAAGTTCGCCGTCCTGGGAGATCTCCTCAACCGACTGCGCCGCGCCGAACCGCCCTGCCGCAATCTTCAGCTCGTACACGGGCACGGCGTCCACGAACGGCCGCACGGAACCGGCCTTGACTCGCCGGAAGGGCAGCACCTTGGCCATCGCGGCTTGCACCGGCGCGGCGGCCGGAACGGTCGTCCGGTACTCGTGTTCCTGCGCGAGCACCGCAAGCGTTCGATGTTCGAGGACCACGTCGTCGGGCAGAAGGGCATACCGCCACGGGCGCCCGTCAGGCGAGGCGTGCCGCGTGGCGTGCTTGCACCACACCGATGCGGCGTCCGCCTTCTCCAGCACCTCGGCACTGCCCACCTGGTCGCGCCGTTTCACCTCAACCAGGTACTTGGCATCGGTCGCTTCCACCACGAAGTCAGGCTCATACATCGCCCCGCCCTTCAAGCCGATTTGGAAATTGCCCTTGGCAGGCTTGACCCATTTCGTGACGGCCTTGTCGTTCTCCAACACGACCGCGAGGCGCCGCTCCGGATCCGACTCAAACTTCTGCACGGGATACAGGCACTTGCCAAAGCCTCCGAAGATCATCTGGGCGATGCGGCGCTTGTCCTCCACCGGCGCGCGGAAATTCCTCGCCGTTTCACTGGGCTTGACCGAGAACGTCGCGGGCTTGAGCGGCCGATGCCCCGACAGCACCTTGACCTCGTAGCCGGTGACCTTCTCACGCCGCCGTTGGTTCATCTGGGCATGGACGAGTTCGCCCAGGCGCCCCTGGTAGTACACCAGGACGTTGCGAACTTTTTCCTCGGTGCCGAGGTAGCTCTTCAGGTGCGCGACCAGCTGCCCGGCCAGCTTGTAGAGCAGGTCGGCGATGGCGTCGTAGTCCACGTCGTCGAAGCCGATCAGCGCGCTGACGACGTAGTCCTCGAGCCTGGCCTCCTGGATGCCGCCGCCCGCCACCGACAGCTCTTCCTGGAGGTGCGACTGGAGGTGCTGGATCAGGATGTCGCGCTCGACGGCCTGCAAGTTGGGGAACATCTTCGTATCCAGGTCGAAGTCGTCAAACGTGATGGTGACTTCGCCAGTCGGAACCACGGTGATGGCCGGGATGTCGATGGCCAGGGCGACGTAGGCTTCAGTCGCCTTCTTGACGACGGCTTCGAGCACGAGTTCCACGCCAGGCAGTACTTGTTGCCTCGGCACGGCGGCGCGCACTTCATCTACGATCTTCCTCTGCTCAGCCGGGGTCAGCAGCGCCGCCGCCGAGGTCAACGTCGTCTTCTTGGTGATCGCGGCCAAGGTCGCCTTCGCCACGGCCTTTTCGCTCGGTGTGGTGAACGTCGGCCTGGCGGGCTGCGGCAGCACGGCTACGGCGCCCGGTGCGTTTGCAACTGGACCAAGAACGGGAATGGGAATCGCCTCTTCCCCGCCCAGGATCTGCTCGGCGATCGATGGCACTGAAATCGGCTTTGGCGCATCTTCGGCGCCGTCCGCGTCCAAAAGGATGGTGTCGATGCGCCGGATGATGGAGCCGCCCTGATTGGCTTCGTCCACGATTTCCTGGAACTTGTCGTGGGCGACGATGGTGAGCCGGTCGACCGCGCTGACGCCCGTCCGCTTGCCATAGGGCAGCCGCAAGCCGCGCCCGATCGACTGCTCGATGAGCGTGCGGGCGTTGGCGGCGCGCAAGGGCACGATGGTGTACAGGTTCGTCACGTCCCAGCCTTCTTTCAGCATGTTGACGTGGATGACGATCTCGGTCGGCTCGTTCGGATCTTCGACGGCCAGCAGCCGTTCGACCGTCTCCTCCTTCTCCTCGCCTTTCAGGGCCTGGGGCACCTCGATAACCTTGTCCTTGTAGCTGCCGTCGAAGAACGCGTCGGAGCGGAACAGGTCGAGCAGCCGCGAGGCATGCGTCGTGTCCTCGGCGATGACCAGCATGAACGGTTTCACGACCGGCCTGCCGGTGTCGGCGGCGTAGATCTGCAGGTCGGTCTTGACCTGTTCGTGCAGGCGCACGCCGTCTTCCAGCTTGATCCGCTCCAGTTTGGCCTTGTCGAGCTTGCTGGCGTCGAAGTCCTTGCGCGTCGCCACCGCCGGGTTCTTGACGAAGCCGTCGGTGATGGCCTCTGCCAGGGAGTAGCTGAAGATGGCGTTCTTGAACGGCACCGGGCCCTTGGTCGACTCGGTGAACGGCGTGGCCGTCAGCTCCATGCCGAGGATGGGCCTGAGTTCGTTGATGGCTTTGGTGCCCGCGTCCGCGCGGTAGCGGTGGGCTTCGTCCATCAAGACGACCAGATCCGGCAGGTTGGACAAGTAGTCGAAGTAGGACTCGCCGATGTACTCGGCCAGGCGCGTCATGCGAGGCGAGCCCTTGACGGTCGCGGTATCCTTGTTGAATTTCGAGATGTTGAAGACGTTGATGTGCACCGCGTCCTCGCCGCCCCAGCGGAACAGGCCGGGCTGGCGTTGGGCGTCGGCCCGCACGCCGATGCCGGATTCGTAGTTGTCGCCGGTGATGACGACCGGCGGTGCGGTGACGAACTCGGAGATGCCGCCGAACACGTATTTCTTGGTGCCCGGCGTGAAGTCGGCGATGAGCTTGTTGTAAATCGTCAGGTTGGGTGCCAGCACGAAGAAGTGGCGGCTGCGTCGGGTCAGGTACAGGTAGGCGATGAACGCACCCATCAGCCGCGTCTTGCCGACGCCGGTGGCCAAGGCGAAGCACAAGGACGGGAACTCGCGTTCGAAGTCCTTGACGTTGGGGTATTCGCTTTGGATGGCCTGGAGCACGGTGGCGAGGTCGGCGTCCTTCTTCGGGTCGGCGATTTCGCAGACGCGGTCGAGGATTTCCAGCGATTCCCGCTGTGGCGGTCGCAGGCTGAGCCGTCCGGCGATGGTGTTGACGACGCGGTTCATGCCGCACCTCCCTTCTGCACGGCAGCGAACAGCGGCATGAGATCCTGGACTTTTGCGGTCTTCTTGCGGCGCGTGGGCTTGGGCTTGCCCGCTGTGACGGTAGCGGCACCGTTGGCATCCGGTTCAGGCGGCGGCTCGGGCTCGCTGTCTTCTCCCCCCCCCGGGCATGACGTTCTGGACGTTGAGCGAGTAGTCGTCCTTGCCCCACTCGCAGCGGACCAGTACGGCGGCTGGGATCTTTGTGATGGTCAGGTTGGGGAACTGGTCGTGGTTGGCCCGGAAGGCCGCGCAGCAGATGAGCAAGGTGCGGTCGGGGCCGACTTCGGACGCGATGACTTCGAGTTGCTCGTGCGTCAGGGTCTGGGTGGTGACGTAGATGTAGTCCTGCTCGCTGGATTGGCCGTGCATCCAGAAGATGGAAGGGCTCGGTGCGTAGCGGAAGCCCTGGAGTTTGCACATGGCTTCGGCGAGCATCTCTTTGTTGTAGGCGCGGTTGATGACCCAGTTGCCCCACTTGTCGACTTCGAGGAGCGACGGGGCGAGGCGGTAGAAGCGGAAGCCGCCGCCGCCTTGCCAGTTGACGGCGTCGGTGATGCCGCCGGGGTCTTTGCCGTCGACGACCTTCTTGAGGCGGGGTACGCAGTGCGTGACCGCATGGTCGCCGAGTTCGATGCCGATCCAGCGGCGGCCCATCTTGTGCGCGACGGCGGCGGTGGTGCCGGAGCCGAGGAAGGAGTCGAGGACGAGGTCGCCCGGATTCGACGCCAACTGAACGATGCGATGGACCAGCGATTCGGGCTTGGGTGTGGAAAACGGCGCAGAAGGGTGGATTGCGATCTGCTCCTTCTTGCCGTCTTGCGTGTGCCCGACCTCCTCCCATGTCCACAACGTCTGGGGGACCATCCCCGAGTCCACATCGCCGTGGAATCGCTTAAAAGCAGGGACCTTGTTCTTGCCGCCCTTGCCCCACCAGACGAGGCCATCCGCCACGTTCTGGAGGTGACGTTCCTTTGAGTACCGCCAAACGGCAGTGCGCTTGGGCCAGATTTCCTCGCCGGACACAGGATGAACGACGGCGTAGTACAGGTTGGGGCGTTCTTCAACGGACTTGTTGCAGGTGTAGTCGCCAGCTTTCCATGCGCCCCGAGAATCGTTGTCCGGGTTCTTGTAGGCGTTGTCCGCAGACGAGGTTCTCGGCAGTTGGTTTGGTCGCCAACCTGCCTTGTTTCGTGCGTACACGAGCAGGTGCTCGTGGCTCTCACTAAGCCAAAGGGCGTCGTTCGACGGTGAATACTTCTTCTGCCAGACAACGTTCGCAACAAAGTTGTGTCTGCCAAAAACCTCATCGCACAGCACCTTCAAGTAGTGGCACTCGTTGTCGTCGATGGAGATCCAGATCGTTCCAGAATCGGCAAGAAGCCAACGGATGACCTCCAGTCGTTCCCGGATTAGCGATAGCCAGATCGAGTGCTCGATACCGTCGTCGTAGTGCTCGAATGCGGAGCCGGTGTTGTACGGAGGGTCGATGTAGACGCACTTAACGTCACCCGCGTGCTGCTGTTCAATCGCCTTCAACGCCAACAGATTGTCACCCTGAATCAACATGTTGTCGAAGATGTCGCCTTCCCCGACCCTTTGCTGTGCCGAATACGACAACTCCGGATCCTCCAGCAAAATCCGGGACTTCAACCGTGGCCGGTTCTCCTTGCCGATCCAGGTCAGTTCGAGCTTGGTCTTCCTCTCGCTCACCGCTCACCTCCCTCACCGCCCACTTCCGCCTTCCGCCGCTCCAGCTCCAACCACGCCCGCTCCCGCACCAGCTCCGCCCGCAACTCCTCCTCGCTCGGCAAAACCAGCTGATACTTCGAGGCAAAGATCGACCGACTCTCCTCCAACAGCGTGTACCTGGCCATCGCCTCGTTCTTCTCTGCGCACAAGATGAGGCCGATGGTCGGATTGTCGTCCGCCTGCCGCACTTCCTGCTCAAAATAGCGCACGTAGAAGTCCATCTGGCCGATGTCGCCGTGTGTCAGCTTTCCGGCCTTGAGGTCGATCAGCACGAAGCACTTGAGCACGAAGTTGTAGAACACGAGGTCCACGTAGAAGTGGTCGCCATCCACCGTCAGCCGCCGTTGGCGCGCGACGAACGAGAAGCCCTTGCCCAGTTCGAGCAGGAAATCCTGGAGCTTGTCGATGAGCCCCTGCTCCAGGTCCTTCTCCAGCCACGCGGACTGCTCGCGAGCGCCAAGAAACTCCAGCACGTAGGGATCCTTGATGAAGTCCCGCGGGGTCGGGCCTGGCTCCAGCCCAGCGATCTCGGCGCGCACCGTGTCGCGGTCGCGGCTCGCCAACAGGCGGTGGTAGTAGTGCGAGGCGATCTGCCGGTCGAGCTGGCGGACGCTCCAGTTGGCAGCCACGCATTCGCTCCCATAGAATTCACGGGCTTGGACGTCGGCCACCTTGAGCAACAGGCAGTAGTGACTCCAGGTCAATTGTGCAGACAGCGTCTGCACTTTGGGGAAAGCAAGGTAGAACTCCCGCATGTACCATAGGTTGCGATGACCAAACCCTTTGCCGAACTCCGCCGTCAGCCGTTCCGCCACTTGCCGGATCAGCCGGGCACCGTACGCGGCGCGCTCCTCGCCCGCCTGCTCGTGCTCGACCAGAATGCGACCGACATGCCAGTAGGCTTGAACCATGATGGAATTGACCGCCCGGAAGGCACCGACCCGTGCTTCTCGCAGGACCGCCTGGATCGCCTGTGCGGCCGACTCAACGGGCGCCGAATCTTCGCCGCGATCAGTTCCAGTTGTGAGCAACGCCTTTTTCATGAAGTACCGCCTCCATGAAAGCAAAGACGAATGCCTTGCTGGCGGTTTTCAAATCGAATAGCGCCCATCCCAGCTCCTACCTCAACGTCCAGCGAATCTGGAACAGCCGCTGCACCTCGAACGTCGTCGCCAGTTGCTTCTCGATCCCCGCTATCAGGTCCGCCCGCTGCACGTCGATGCGGTCCTGCTCCTCGTACAAGTCCCGGCGCTTGCGGTTCCGTTTCTGCTCCAGGTTCTTGATCTCACGCTGGGCCGCAAGCTTGTCGCTGAGGCTCACCGCCACCGCCGACTGCCGCCGCCCGTCCCTGATGGCGAGGTCGAGGTCCTTGAGTTCACGCTCCAAACCGAGCTTGAGGTCGTCCGACCACCGGTCGAGCTTGCACACCTCGGCGTCGAAGTAGCGGCCGTTGCGGATCTCGACACCATCGAGGTTGAGCCGCACTTCGCGTTGAATTTCATCTTCCAAGACCTGAACGCCCGCTCCGCCCGCGTCGACGCCGGACAGGCGCAACAGGCGTCGGCACCACTCTCCGTCAAGGCTGGTCCCCGCGTCGCTACGACCGGCCAGCACGATGAACTGCTCGTCGGCCACCGAGCGCACCGTCTGCAGGGCACAGTTCAGCCAGCCGCTTTGACCTTTCTGGCCTTCCAGCGCGGCGATGCTCGCCCCGTAACCCTCGTAATCAAAAACCAAATGCCGGGAAGACAGCGAACGCCCGCGCGCCTGGGCGATGACGTGGGCGGCGAGCGGATGGTCCACGCGGTAGAACACCAAGCCCTCGGCCTCGGCGTCCTTCCAGTCCAAGCAGTACCAGGCCGCACGGGCCGCATCGCCGGTGTACTGAAAACGCGGCCGGTCGCCAGCAAACTTTGCGTCGCGACCCAGCTCGAAGCGCGTGAGATTCAGAAGCATCCTACTGCGTTCATCCAGCGACGCCTGGGCCTGGTCGCGGTGCACGCGCAAGCGGGCCTGCACGTCCTCGTCGAAGTGGTCGAGCAGTCGCTGCCGCGTTTCGGTCATCTGGGCGGTGATTTGCTCATCCAGTTCGGCTTGCAAGGCGTCGAAGGCTGCGGCGATTTCCTCCGACGTCCTGCAGCCTTGGTAGATGGCGGCGATGCGGCGCTCGATGTCCACGCCGGATTCGACGGCACCCAGGATCTCGTCCGACGCTCCAAAGACCCCTTCGAACAGGCGGAATTTCTGGGTCAACAAGTCGAGCACCCGCCGGTCCGCCGCGTTGCGCTCGTTAACGAAGTTGACCACCACGACATCGTGGAGCTGCCCGTAGCGGTGGCAGCGACCGATGCGCTGCTCGACCCGCTGCGGATTCCAGGGCAGGTCGTAGTTGAACACCAACGAACAAAACTGGAGGTTGACGCCTTCCGCCGCCGCCTCGGTGGCGAGCAGAATCGTCGCCTGGTCCTTGAAGGCCTCGGTGATGGCGGCGCGGACGTCGACCGACCTGGCGCCCGTGGCTGTGCCGTCGCCTTCGTGGCGAGCCTGCCACTCGGCGTAGACGCGGCGGGCGGTCTCGTCGCTGTTGGTGCCGTTGAGCATGACCACATGGCCTGAATAGCCGTTCTGGGTCAGCACGTTGAACAGGTAGTCCTGCGTCCGGCGCGATTCCGTGAACACGACGGCTTTGCGGGCCGCGCCGATCGCGTGCGTCTGCGAAAACGCCTGCTTCAGCGCACGCAACAAGGCGCCCGCTTTGGCGTTGGATTGGATGGTGCCCGCCAGATCGAGGCAGCTTTCGACGAAGCTGATTTCGTCCGACAGCAGTTTCGGATCAACGGCCTTGCCGCTGGCACCCGGCTCGTCGGCTTCTTCCCAGTCGTCCTCCAGTTCGTCCAACGCCTCGAAATCATCGCGAACGAGGTCTGTCGCCGGTGGCTGGGCGGGCACCTCGGCCTGCACCGCCCGCAGGCGCGCCAGCAACGCCCGCAACGTGTCCGCGATGGCGAACGAAGACGAGGCGAGCAGCTTTCGCAGCACCATCGTCATCAGCGCCCGCTGCGAAGTGGGCACGGCGTACAGTTCGTCGCGACGCAGGTACTCCGACACCTGTTCGTACAAGGCGTGTTCCGCGTTGGACGGGTAGAACTCCTGCGTCAGCGCGACCCGCTGGGTAAACCGAACGTACTCAAGCACTTGCTTGCGCAGCGTCCGCTGGCACACCTCGGCAAGGCGCTGCTGCAACAGTCGGTTGCGGGCAGCGCCGTCGCCATCGCGGATGAACTGCTCGCGGAAGGAAATCGGGTCGCCGAACAAGTGCGGGTCGATGACGCTGCAGAGGCCATACAGCTCCATCAAGGAGTTGTGCAGCGGCGTGGCAGTCAAGAGCAGCTTCTGGGCGTTGGCAAGCCCCGTCGTCACGGCCTTGGCGGTCTTGTTGCCCTTTTTGTACACGTTGCGCAACCGGTGGGCTTCGTCGATGACGGCGAGATCCCAGGGCACCGCCACGACGCTGTGGTGGTGCAGTGCGGCGAAGTTGTACGACGTGATGATGACCTGGTCGTCGAGGTCGAACGGATTCGGCTTGCCTTCCGCGACGTAACGCGACCACGAGCGGCTCTCCAGCACGGCCGACGGCAAATAGAACTTCGTCCAGAGTTCCTGCTGCCATTGCTTGCGCAGCGCCGCCGGGACCACGACCAGGATGTGGCGGCGCCGCTCTGCCCAACGCTGTGAAATGACGAGGGCCGCTTCGATCGTTTTCCCGAGGCCCACTTCGTCGGCGAGGATGACGCCCTTCGACAACGGCGAACGCAAGGCGAACAGGGCCGCGTCGACCTGGTGCGGGTTCAGGTCCACGCGGGCGTTGGAGATCGCGCGGGAAAGGTGCTCGACCGAATCAGGCGCACCCCGCACCGTGAGCGCGTAGGCCCAGTACTGAGCGTGGTAGGCCGTCGTCATTTCTTGACGGGTTCCAGAGCGTTGCTGTCGATCTGCCCGCCCGCCGCGATCCAGGCCATCCACTTCGCTTTTTGCACGCGCCGCTGGTTGCCAACACGAAGCGCAGGCAATTTGCCTTCGCGAGCCAGCACGTACGCCGTTCGTTGGCCGATTCGCAGCCGCTTGGCGACCTCAGGGACCGCAAGTACCTCATGCTCCACGGAACGACCTCAACGCCACCGCTTTTCCAGCGGTTGCCAAGCTGGGGCTTTGCTGCGAGGCCGGAGTGCGGGCAACACCGCCGCCACCTTGCCGTCGTAGAGCGCCACGACCTGGTATTTGTGTGCGCACACCTCCACAGGGTTGTCGGCCAGCCGCGCCGGCACCGAGTCGCGGTTGGTCTGCAGCACCACGTAGCCCTGGGCGTCGACCACGCGCGGCTCGCCCCCGTACTCCTCCGAAACGTGCAGCGGCAGCCGCCAGGCGTACGTCACGCAAGCGGCCTCGCCGCCGTCGCCAAGCGCCAGCGCCAGCCGGGCCCAACGGCGCGCGGGGCCTCCGCGCGCCACCGAGCCACCTCGACAGCGACTCGACACCGAGCAGCCCGCCACGCAAAGCCGCGGGCAGGCGACGCAAGCGAGCAAGTGCCCCGTGCCGCCGCCAGCCATTCCCTCCGTTCCGCCTCGTCTGGACCCTCCGGCCGAGGTTGGCGTGAGTCTGCGCGCTAGCCAGCGAGGTGTCAAGCCGGGTCATCGCGTGTGTTTTGCCCTTGCGGGCGCACCATCTCCGCCCAGCCCGAGTGGTTGATCGGCCCCTGGCAGCAGCAGTGCCCGTGTGGTGATGTGCCGCCGGGATCGCGGCCGGCATTTTACTGCAGTAAAATGCCAGGCGCCGCTCGCGACTCCACCGCCGCGTCCACATGGCGCGCCGTCGGCGTCCCGCGGTGCGCGAACGCTCGCGCCGCGGTCGCCTTGCACGCCCGGAAGGTCCACCCATCGACCAGCGCGGAAGCACCGCCCAGCGGGGTTGGCGGCGCCGCCACAGGGAAGGCCCATCGATGGCAGCCGAGATCGCCGAGCGGCGTGCGCGCGGCTCGCCTGGCTAGCGGTTCGACGCCGCGCACAGCCGCGCCGCCAGGATGAGCAGATTGGCGGTCTGCGTCACCGCCCCTTGGGTGTCCCAGCCCGAGACCGCTGTCGCGACCGTGGTGTTGCGCCCCTGGCGCTCCATGCCCGTGCGCTGTGGGACGACGACCGGGGCGATCTTGCCTCCCGCCCGCTCCAGGCGCGCGTCCCACGCCTGTGGTGCGAGGGCGCGAAGCACTTCCAGCAGGCGCAGGTAGTTGGTCGTCGACGAAGGCGTCCGGAGCGAACCGAGCCCGCCAAAGTCCAGATGGTCGGCCTGGAGGTCGAAGAGCAGATCCGGTCCCTCGCTGCGCCGCGCCCACAGCAGACAGAAGAAGCGCTGCTCGAACTCGCGATGCTGTTCGGTCTCGACGCGCTTGGTGGCGATCGGCACACCCATGGCCATCTGGGCCATTCCCGCCTTTCTGGTGGTGGTGGTTGTCGTCGTGGTCTGGCCGGCGTCGGCGCGGCACGGCAGGATGAGGCCGATGTCCGCCGCATCCAGCCGGAAGGTGCGTTGACGGCCAGCGAGCTCGATGCCTCCCCGCAGCACGGCAAAAGCCCGAACCTCCTCGCGCTCCGGCGCGAGGTCCAGCGCCGCGCGCGAAATGGGCCACGCCGGCACTCCGGTCGAAGCCACGCGTTGCGCGATGGCGCGCGCTTCACCTGCGTCCTGGCGCCACCCCACCAGGAACGGCAGGCCTCTCTGCAGCGGCTGGCGGTGGTCGTAGGCGGTCCCTCCCAGCAGCTCCGCCATGGCGAGGCTGCATCGACCGACGTCGGTCGCGGGCGGCACGATGAGGACGGCGTACATGGCGCGTTTCCTGGGCCGCGCGAGGCAGCAGTGGGAACTGTGAGCGCATCGGCCTCGTCTGTCCACCTCGACGGCTTGCCGCTGTTCGCGGCCGCCGCAGGGGGTTGTGGAGTGGATGGGCGCTGCAAGGGCACTGCGCTCCGGGTTCTCGACGGCGATGCGTGACCTCTGCCTCGACTCTCGAATGGCCGGATCTCCTGCTGGACAACCCGCGCGACTCTCGTACAGCTGCGCGACCGTCACCTGTGCGTGGAGGGCGGAGGCGCCTCCGCCGTGCAGGCTGCCCTGGCCAGCGGCGCGGCCGGAGCGGCGGCCGTCCACCTGGTCCACCCGCGCGACGCGTTCGACCGCGCCGAGGCGCGCGACCAGGAGCGCGATCCAACCCCGTGGCCTGGTCAACGTCGCGGGTTTTCCTCGGACTGTGCCCGCCAGGCTGCTTCGTCAAGTGCGTGCGCCCTCGTCCCCGCCGCTTCCCTTCACCGTCCTCGCCCTCATCCCCGCCGACGTTGAACGGATCCACCATTTGTTCAAGTCCATGGGATCACGCGAAACCCTTGGACGAGCGCGGCGGCGAGCGGGCGCGATGCCATGAAGCAGGCGCCAGCCGGGGCGCTGCTTCTGAGGGAGGCGATGGCGCCTGTCGGGGCGGCCGACCGGCGCCGCTGAACGGATCCACCATTTGTTCAAGTCCATGGAATGACGTGAAACGACTGCCGCGAGCGCGGGACGCCTGCTGCTGCCACCCGACCCCCAAACCCTGACCCCAGTTTCGGAACCGCGCCCTGCCACGCCTGGGGGGCTTGACGGCGGCCGACGCGGGGGGGTAGAAGTCAGCTTGGTCGTGGCTGGAAGGTCTGGGCGCGACGGGGGGCGGGGCCCCGCTGGCGGGCGAGGGCGTTTTCAGTTCGTGGCCGTCCTTGCAGTTGTTGGCCGCAGGTCGCCCTCGGGGGGGTTCGCCATGGCGTCGACTTCGACACCCGTTTCCTTTGTCGTCCGGCCCGGCCGCAGGCGCGGCCTCGTCGCTTGCTGCGCCGCCGTTTGGCTGTTCGGCTGCACCGACGCCTCGCCCCCGACTGCGGCGGACGCGAAGGCCGAAGCCGGTTCGGCAGACGGCGCGTCCGTCGCGGGCGGGTGGGCCGACCTGCCGATCCAGCCCGCCGGGCAGCCGGCGACGCCCGAGGAGGAAGCGGCCTGGCTCAAGCGCATCGACTCGGGCGAGGATTTCGTCGACGTGCGCCTCAAGGCCGGGGTGCAGATGGCCCCGCAGGGCGCCGCCAACATCGCCAAAGTCAAGTCAGGCGAATTGCGCTTTCCGGTCCAGGGCAACGACTGGGTCGGGGCGCTCAAGACCGGGGCTCCGCTGGTGGTGCCGCCCACGGCGTCCGAGGTCGAGCGCAAGAAGGCCGGCGGCAACAACGTGCTTGGCGCCATGGTGCTGGTGCAGGGCGTGACGCAGGTCGGTGCCCAGTGGGTGGTGGCGACTGTGCCCGCCGCCATCCAAGACGTCCTGGTGGGAGCCGTGTCGATCAGCCACTTCCCGGAAGGCTACAAGGAACGGAAACTGCCCGACGATGTGTCGCTGACCGATCTGGTCGTTGGCCTTGACCCGTCGCCGATGGCCAAAGGGCTGCTCGAGGGCCGCCGGGGCGGGCTCAGCTGGGGCGATCTCAACCCGGTCAAGCTGTACGAAAAGGGCAAGAAGATCGTCAACGACGTCATCGACTGGGCCATGCCGGACTTCACGGCGATCGACACCACGCTGACCTTGCCCGCCTACGAAATCAACGACGTCTTTCCGCTCGAAGGGCTCAGCAACGAAAAGGAAGTGAACGGTGTCAAGTTCGCGATCGAGCTCGAAGGCGTCGTGGCGGTGCAGGCCAAGGCCAAGGTCAAGCCGCGGCTCAAGCTGGTGATGAACGGCCCGTACGTCAAGCTGATCGACACCAACTGGCGCTTCGACGGCGTGCTACGCGCGGAGCCGGAGTTCGATGCAACGCTCAGCATCTCCGCCGACGTGACCAACAAGCCCGACCTGGAGCAGAAGGGCCACGCCGAGCTCAAGGCGGCGGCGGCCAAGGGCAAGGCTGGTGGCTGGAAGGCCAAAATCGGCGCGCCCAAGGTCGTCGAAGGTCCAACGCTCGGTCCCGTCACGACCACCTTTGTCCTGCAGGCGGTGTACGAGTGCGGCGCGTCGGCCTACGGCACCGCCCACGTCAGCGGCGAGGGCTGGGTGCAGCTGGCGAGCGACCTGCACTTGCGGATGGAGAAGGCGGCGCTGGGCGACGCGGGCAAGTTCACCGTCGACCCGGTCGCCAACGTGACCTTCGGCAAGGACTTCTACGTGCAGGTCGGCGGCGGGCTCAAGGCCG
>Ga0194120_10006358_pt1 | contig 16757 bp, 13 predicted proteins | sample TA2MahCa65mmetaG_FD_148642 | JGI IMG/M metagenome (GOLD analysis project Ga0194120, IMG submission 148642) | Freshwater microbial communities from Lake Tanganyika, Tanzania - TA2015019 Mahale Deep Cast 65m | ecosystem: Environmental > Aquatic > Freshwater > Lake | place: Tanzania: Lake...
CATCGGCGACGAGGAATTCGACCTCGCCAAGACGCGCTATCACAAGATCGTCATCATGACCGACGCCGACGTCGACGGCGCGCATATCCGCACGCTGCTCCTCACCTTCTTCTTCCGGCAGATGCCGCAGATGATCGAGAAGGGCTATCTCTACATTGCCCAGCCGCCGCTCTATAAGCTCAAGCGCGGCCAGACCGAGACCTATCTCAAGAACGAACGCGCGCTCGAGGACTTCCTGAGCCGCGCCGGCATCGAGGATGCGAAGCTCCAACTGCATGGCGGCGAGGCCATCGAGGGCGAGACTTTGCGCGCCGTCGTCGAGCAGGCGCGCGAAGCCAGCCGCCTGATCGAAGCGGTCGCAAGGCGCTACTCCCGGCGCGTGGTCGAGCAGGTCGCGATCGCGGGCGCGCTCAATGCCGAGCTGTTGGCCGACACCAAGATGGCCTCTCAGGTCGCCGACTACGTCGCCGGACGCCTGCATGCGCTTTCCGACGAAGGCGAGAAGGATTGGCAAGGCGCGCCGACGCCCGATGGCGGGCTTCGTTTCATCCGCAATCTTCGCGGCGTCGAGGAAGTCCATGTCGTCGACGGCATCCTGATCCGGAGCGCCGAGGCTCGGAAGCTCGACGGCATGGCCGCGGATTTGCAGCGACTCTATGCCCACCCCGCCAAGCTTCAGCGCAAGGGCATCGAGCCGATCGTCATCGCATCGCCGACCGAGCTTTTCGATCAGGTCCAGTCGGTCGGCAAGCGCGGCGCGGCGATCCAGCGCTACAAGGGCTTGGGCGAGATGAACCCGGAGCAGCTCTGGGAAACCACGCTCGATCCGACTAAGCGCGTGCTCCTCCAAGTGAAGGTGCAGGACGCGCAGGATGCCAACGGCGTGTTCGAGACCCTGATGGGCGACGTCGTCGAGCCTCGGCGCGATTTCATCCAGCAAAACGCGCTCAAAGTCGCCAATCTGGACGTTTAGACCTCAAATCTTTCGGTTGCGGCCCTGCCAATAGGGCGCGCGCAGCACGTTCTTTTGCACCTTTCCGATGGCGGTGCGCGGCAGATCGTCGACGAAGGCGACGGCGCGCGGGCGCTTGAAACGGGCGAGCCGGCTTTCGCAATGCGCGACTACGTCGGCCTCGCTCAGGCTCCGCCCCGGCTTGAGAATGATATAGGCCTTGGGCACCTCGCCCCAGTCTTCATGCGGCACGCCAAAAACCGCGCATTCGGCGACCGCGGAAAGATCCTGGATGACGTTCTCGATCTCCTTGGGAAAGACATTTTCGCCGCCCGAAATGATCATGTCCTTCGAGCGATCGACCAAATAGAAAAAACCGTCTTCGTCCTTGTAACCGACATCGCCGGTCGAACCCCAGCCATCGGCCCATTTGAAGACGTCCCGCGTTTCGGACGGCTTTTTGTGATAGCCGATCATGGACTGCGTGCCGCGCGAAACGATTTCGCCGATCTCGCCGGGCGATGCCGGCGTTCCGTCCGCTCGCAGCACATCGACGCTCATGCCCTCGCCGGCGCGCCCGACCGAGGCAAGCTTGCTCCGGGCGAAGGCGTGATCGCGCCAGGTCAGCGAGCCGAATTCCGATTGGCCGTAATTCTGAATGAGTTCGAGTTCCGGCAGCTCCGCCAGCAATTCCGCTTGCAGGGGATCGGGCATCGGCGCGCCAGCGAAGGTAAGTTTGCGCAAACTGGCGAGGCGCGACCTGGCCGCCGGAAATCCGGGCCAGCGCAGCAATTGGTTGATCTGCGAGGGCACCAGGAACGCCATGGTGACGCGCGCGCGCTCGACCAGGGCGACGAAGGCGTCCGCGTTCCATTGCTCGAGGAGCGCGGTCGTCGCGCCGGCATAGATCGCGGGCTGAAAGAGCACATAGAGCCCGGCGACATGGAAAAGCGGCGTCGCGACGCAGGCGACATCGCGCTCATCGAGCCGGCAGGCCATGGCGGCCGAGCGCGCCGTCAGGGCGCGCGCGCGGTGCGACACCAGGACGCCTTTCGGAAAGCCCGTGGTGCCGCCGGTGAAGGTCATGCCGACCGGATCGGCATCGGCGAGAACGACGTCCGGCGGCGTCTCCGGCCGTCCGGCGATCAGCGCCTCGAAAACCCCGCCCAGCGCAATGACGCTCTTGAGCCGAGGCGATTTCTTGCGCGCCGCCTCGATCGCCGGCAGGAATTGCGCCTCGGTCACCAGGAACTCGACATCGGCGTTCTCGAGGACATAGGCGATCTCGGCGGGCGCGTAGCGCGTCGACAGATGGACCAGCACATGGCCCGTCCGCGCCGTACCGAAATGCACCGCCGCGTAGTCCGGCAGGTTGCGCGCGAGAATGCCGGCATTGGCGCCCGCGCTCAGCTTCGCCGCGATCAGGGCATGAGCAAAACGATTGGCGCGCCGATCGAGCGCATCGAAAGTCAGACGCTCGTTCTGGCCGATGACCGCGACGCGCTCGCCAAAGCGCGCGACGGAGCGGCTCAGTATCTCCCCCGTGAGCATGGGTGCATGATAGCCCGGCACCCCGACGGAAAAACTAGCTTAACGTCGCAGGCCCGAGCCTTGCCGCCTCGGGGAAAGACGCTATGCTCCGCGCCCAGCCGGATTAGCTCAGCGGTAGAGCAGCGGTTTTGTAAACCGTTGGTCGGGGGTTCAATTCCCTCATCCGGCACCAGCCCGCCCGACCGCGCCGCCGAGTTCAGTCGATCGCGGCAATGGCGAGGGCGATCAATGCGACGATACCGACCGGGACGCCCCAGCGCTCGAGCAAGGACACCTGATCGCCCGAGACGATCTCGACCGGCACGGTCGTCAGCTCAAGCACGTTGCTGGTGGTCGAATCTTGGAGCATGCGCGTGACCGAATTCCTGCGGGCGCTCGCCATGACTATTCGATGGCAACGCAGACGCCGCGCTTCGTCGGCAATGGTCTTCGCCCGATCGCCCATTAGGTAGGACGCGCTGAAGGGCACGCCATGCTGACCGAGCAGCTTGCGCGCCGGCTCGAGCGCCTTTTCCGCCTCGTCGTGGTGATAATCGTCGCGGTTCTTGCGGCTGACGAATTGCGCGATGTGGCGCGAGAACGGCGCCTGGACATTGAGGAGATGCACCTCCATGGCCGAATCCTTGAGGAATTCGGCGAGCACATGGCGCAGCGCGAAGTCGGCGTTTCGCGAGCCATCAACGGGAACCAAGATGCGGCGTGTGGCGAAGTCTCCCTCTTTTTCCGTCGTCGGGCCGTCGGCTTTGCCGCTGTCCGCGTCGGCTTGATGCATCGCCGCGAGACGGCGGGTGATGCGCGATTCGAGATGGCGATGATTGGCGACAAAGCCGGCGGCCAACACGCCGCCGATGGTCAGGAGATAGACGAGCGCGATCGCCGCGCTATTGGCGCCGGCGACATAGCCGCCGATCAGCGGCTCGCTCAGCATCATCTTGGCCGAGGTCCAGGCGAGCACGCCGGCACCGACATAAACGATCACGGGGTATTTCTCGACCCAGCGAAGGATCAGCGTCGAGCCCCAAATGACGATCGGAATGCTGATCAGGAGGCCGAGCACGACCAGGAGATAACTGCCATGCGCCGCGCCGGCGACGGCCAGCACATTGTCGAGACCCATCACCGCATCGGCGATGACGATGGTGCGCAGCGCACCCCAAAATGTGGTCGCCGTCCCGCCCTGCTCTTCGTCTTCGCCATTGCTCTCGGCCAGCAGGCGATAGGCGATCCAGATCAGTAGCGCGCCGCCGGCCAGAAGCAGACCAGGAATCTTGAGCAGCCAGACCACGATCATGGTCATGGCGCTTCGCACGACAATCGCGCCGACCGTGCCCCAGAGAACCGCCTGGCGTTGCAGGGCGGGCGGCAAGTTGCGCGCCGCCAAGGCGATGACGATGGCATTGTCGCCGGCAAGCACGAGATCGATCACCACGATCGCGGCGAGCGCGGCCAGAAATTCAGTCGACAGGATTTCCACGGCGTTTCGACTCCTCCAAAGCGAGACCACCATGACGGTTAAACCGCCGAAACCGAAATAATAGTCGAGTTATTGGATGCTTTGCATATCGATCTACGATTGGATCGCGATGTTGGATCACTATCGTTGCGAAAAACCGAGTCTCCCTTCGTGGATTAGCGGCTTGATTCATGGTCCAATCATCCCAAACCGCAAAGCGGGAGTAGCTCCGGGCCGACTTGGCCCTCGTCGCGGGATCGTCAATTCGGGTCTTAAGCCCCGGTTCCGTGAGCGTGAGGCCGGATTTCGCCATCGACGGCATCGCGCGTCCCTTCGCCTATTCCTTCTCGGCCTCGTTCTTGAGCCAGGCCCGGAAGAGTTCGACCTTGGGCAGATTGAGCTTGGCCTTGGGCAAGACCAACCAATAGCCGAAATTGATGCGCATCGAGCCGGCGAAGGGCTTGACCAGGCGACCGGCGGCGAGATCGGCGGAAGCGAGCGTCGCCTTGGCGAGCGCGACGCCCTTGCCGAGCGCCGCCGCTTCGAGCACGAGCGAGGATTGCGTGAAGCGCGGCCCGCGCGAGGCATCGATCCCGGCAATCCCCGCGGCCTTGAGCCACATCTGCCAGGTCGGGACCGAATCGCCTTCCTCCGGACTGACATCGTGCAGCAGCACATGGTGCTTGAGGTGCTCGGGCTTGGCGAGCGGCTTCGGCCCCTTGCGCAAGGCCGGGCTGCAGACCGGTACGATCGCTTCCGGCAAGAGGCGCTCGACATGAAGCCCGGCATAGCGGCCCGAGCCGTAGCGAATGGCGAGATCGACATCGTCGGTCGCGAAATCGGCCAAGGCCATGGTAGCCGCGACGCGCAAGTCGATTTCGGGATGCTTGTCGGTAAAGCCGGAAAGCCGCGGCACCAGCCATTTGGCGGCGAAGGAAGGCGCGACCGATACGGTGAGGATGCCTGCCTCGCCCGCGCGGCCGATCTGTTCGACCGCCCGCGCCAATTGATCGAAGCCGTCGCGGATGCCCGGCAGGCAGGCCTGACCGGCATCGGTCAGCAGCAGGCTGCGGCCGCTTCGGCGAAAGACGGCGACGCCCAGATGATCCTCGAGCGCGCGGATCTGATGACTGACCGCGGCGGGCGTGACATGAAGTTCGTCCGCCGCCCGGGCGATCGAAAGATGTCGCGCGGCGACTTCGAAGGCGCGAAGGGCATTGAGCGGCGGCAGGCGTTTGCGCATGGCTGGCCTAGCTTATAGGCCGTCTACTTGGTCCCGAACAACCGGTCGCCGGCATCGCCGAGCCCGGGCAGGATGTAGCCATGGTCGTTGAGCCGGTCATCGAGCGCCGCCGTGATCACGGGGACGTCTGGGTGGGCGTCGACGAAAGTCTTGACGCCTTCGGGCGCCGCGACCAGGCACATATAGCTGATGGCGAGCGGCCGGTCGTCCTTGAGCCGCGTCACGGCCGCGACCGCCGAATGCCCGGTCGCGAGCATGGGATCGAGCACGATGGCATGGCGTTCGGGCAGGTCTTCGGGAACCTTGTAGTAGTACTCGACCGGCACCAGCGTCGCCGGGTCGCGGTAGAGCCCGATATGCCCGACGCGCGCCGCCGGAATCAGATCGAGCATGCCGTCGAGAAGGCCGTTGCCGGCGCGCAAGATCGAGACCAAGCAGACCTTCTTGCCGGCGAGTACCTTGGCCTTCATGGGCATGAGCGGCGTTTCGATGTCGACGTCTTCCAGCGGCAGGGCGCGGGTCACTTCATAGCCGAGAAGCAGCGCCACCTCCTTGAGCAGCTGGCGAAACAACGCGGTCGACGTCTCCTTGCGCCGCATGAGCGTCAGTTTGTGCTGAACCAATGGATGATCGACAATCGTGAGGTTCCTGGCCATGACACCCTCGCTAATCAAAAAACCGTGCCGTCCGAGACGACCTTGATCGGCGGCGACCCATCGCAGCGCCGTGCCTTCGCGATCCGCCGACCCGCGCTCCAGCTGCCGCCTTGCAAGACGGAAGCGAGCGGCAGGGACGTCGCCGTAAGCCCGAGTTTCGTCCGCACCAAGGGGGCCAGCCGATCGAGCAGCGCGACCGTGAGGGCGCGCCACTCGACGATCAAAGGATGATCGACCGGTAAGGGCGCCTCCGGCCAGGACCCGGATTTCGGCAAGATCACGCCCATGTCGACGAACAGGCCGCCGTTGCGATATTCCGCAAGGCCGGTCAGGCCATCAAGATCGGTCACCGCGAAACCTTCTTCTTCGAGCGGTTCGACCAGGGAATAGGTCAGCCACTGCGAGAGCTTGTGCAGAGGCACGAGGCCCAGCGTCGGATGGCGCCAAGTATCGCCGAGATTGACGCCGCCCTCCTTGAGGCGCCCCGGCCAGATGGGCGCGAAAAGTCGAAGCAGAACTTCGAGGATGGCCGGCGCCGCCAAACGCATGCCATCGGCCCGCACTACCAGCCGGTCGCGCAATGCGCCCAGATGCTGAAGCCCGACATTCCAGAGCACGTCGCCGACCGAGCGGATCAGGCGCGCGCGGCCCTCGAGCCCGAGCAGCGGATTGTCGGGCCCGACCTGAAGAGCCTTGGCCAGTGCGTCGGTCTCGAAGAACGCAAGCGGCGAAGTTTCGATGCGCCAGGGCGCGCCATCGGTTCGCGACAGCACGCCCGACATCACGAGATCGAAACTCGCGACGCCCAGGCCCTCGGAGCGGGCGAAAATCTTGCCGCTCGCCGGCTCGCGGTAGCGCCAGGCATCGCCCGCGCCGGCATCGAGCAGCACGGACAAGGTCGCGAGCCCGATACGGGCCCGGCACCTCTCGACCAGATCCTTGGGCAAGGCGGCGCGGGCGAGACGATCGACACCGCCCACTTCGAAATGCCGCCAACGCGAGTGATAGGGCACGCGCAGATCGGGGTAGTTGCGCCTCGTCTCTTCGACGACCAGCTCGGCCGTCGCATCGAGCCGCGAGAGATTGAGCGCGAGATGTTCGAGCGCGCCGCTCTCGGACGCGGCAAGGGCGCGCTCGGCCGCGTCTCTCACCGCTGCGGCGTTCAGCAACCCATCGATGGGCTGTTGGGTGCCGACACTCAATCGCGCAGGCCTCGGCCCAGAGGTTGCGACAGATCGGTCTTCGAGACATCGGGAGAGAAATATCCGGCGGCCTTTTTCGCGTCCATTTCGACCCGTGCATCTTCCGGGATCAACCCGTCCGGGATCGGCACGCGCTCGACGATCTCGAGGCCCTGTTTGGCCATGGCGTCGTGCTTCATGTTGCTCATCGAGACCAGGCGATCGATCCGGCGTACGCCCAACCAGTGGATGGCATCGGGCATGAGCTCCTGAAAGCGCATGTCCTGGACGCCGGCGACGCATTCGGTGCGCTCGAAATAGGCCTCCGCCCGATCGCCGCCGGCTTGACGCTTGCGGGCGTTGTAGACCAGGAACTTGGTAACCTCGCCGAGGGCGCGGCCCTCCTTGCGATTATAGACGATCAGGCCGACGCCGCCCTGCTGCGCCTCGGCGATGCAGACTTCGATGCCATGGACGAGGTACGGCCGGCAGGTGCAGATGTCGGAACCGAAGACGTCCGAGCCGTTGCATTCGTCGTGCAGGCGGCAGGCGATCTTGGTCTTGGCGTCGCCGAGCTTCGCCGGATCGCCGAAGATGTAGATGGTATGGCCGCCGATCGGCGGCAGGAACACCTTGAGGTCCGAACGCGTGACGAGTTCGGGATACATGCCGCCCGTTTGTTCGAAGAGCGCACGGCGGATTTCGGTCTCGGCGACGCCGAAACGCTCGGCAATACCCGGCAGCCACCAGACCGGCTCGATCGCCGCCTTGGTGACGCGCGCCTTGCCGCTCTCCTGAAGAAGCCGCCCATCGGGCTTGAGCCGACCGGCCGCCATCGCCTCGCGGATCTCCGGCATGTCGATATGCGCCTTGGTGACGGCGATGGTCGGACGAATGTCCCAACCGGCGGCGAGCTTGTCGGCGAAGACCAGACCGACCAGATGGCCCCAAGGATCGAGCGCGACGATGCGGCCCGGCTCGCTCCATTGCGGAAAAGGCCCGATGCGCTCGGCCGGCGCGGTGTCGGTCAGATCGGGGACATGGTCGCGGCGGAGCGTGCCGGCCGCAATCGCGAGCGCGCGATAAAGCGCATAGGCACCGGCATGCGTGCCGATGGCGTTGCGCCGCTTGGCATCGGTAAGGGTCGCGACCACGGGTCCGCGCTCGCGCGGATCGGCCGCATGCCACGCAACCGCGCTCGCCTCGGCCCGCTTGGTCGGGTGCGAAGTAAGCCGGATCGGACGCGGGGGCTTCTTTTCGGTCATGCTCCTGCCCCAAAAGAAACATAATCGGCCCCGCGGCGCTTCTGTCAATACAGGTTTGCGCGCCGCCGGCGCGCGGGCTATAGAGCCGCGCCATGGGAAATTCAGGCCATCCGGTCGACACCGACGGCGTCTGGCGCGAAATCCTGCGCCGGCCGGCGGCCGCCGCGCCCGCGCTCTTTCTCGACCGCGACGGCACCATCGTCGAAGAAGTGCATTACCTCCATCGGCCCGCCGAAGTCCGGCTCGAGACCGGCGCGGCCCGCACCATTCGCGCAGCGAACGAGGCCGGGTTCGCGGTCGTCGTCGTGACCAACCAAGCCGGCATCGGCCGCGGCTATTACGGCTGGGACGAATTCGCGGCCGTGCAGCGGCGCCTGATCGAACTCCTCGCAGCCGAAGGCGCGCGCCTCGACATGGTCCTTGCCTGTCCCTTCCACGAAGAGGCCGTCGGGTCCTACCGCGTCGCCGATCACCCGGCGCGCAAGCCCAATCCCGGCATGCTCATGGATGCCACCAAGTCGCTTGGTCTCCAGCTACCGCGCTCCTTCATCGTCGGCGATCGCCTGAGCGATATCGAAGCCGGACGCCGCGCCGGCCTCGCCGGCGGCTTCTTGGTCGGCACCGGCTATGGCGCGCGCGAGGCCGACAGGATCGCGCGCCATGCCGCGCCGACCTACGCGGCGAATTCGGTCGCGCATTTGGGCGAGGCGGGCGATATCATCGCGTCGCGGATTTCGGGAAAGGTTTAACGTATGACACGCACACTCGATGCCTATCTTGCCGGAAGCGCGCGCCTGCTCGCGGCTACGCGCGCTTCCGGCCTCGATCGACGCGTCGAACAGGCGATCAAGGTTTCGGTCGCCGCTTTGCGCAAGAGCAAGGCGCTCCTGGTCTGCGGCAATGGCGGCTCGGCATCGGATGCCATGCATATCGCCGGCGAATTGGTCGCACGCTTCCTGATCGATCGACCGGCGCTGCCGGTGATCGCGCTTTCGGCCAATCCGGCGATGCTGACGGCTTGGGCGAACGACATCGACTACGAGACGGTCTTCGCTCGCCAGGTCGAGGCCTATGGCGCCAAGGGCGGCGCGCTGATCGCCATCAGCACCAGCGGCAACTCGAAAAACGTCGTCGAGGCGCTCAAGGTCGCGCGCGCGCGCGGCCTGACGACCATCGGCTTGACGGGGCAAGGCGGCGGCAAGATGGCGCCGCTTTGCGACATCCTGCTCGACGTCCCCTCGCGCGTGACGCCGAGAGTCCAAGAAATCCACATCGCGCTCTATCACTTCATCTGCATGGAAATCGAGGCGCGGCTCGCGCCCAAGCGCTAAAGCTCGATCCGCGCCATGCCGTCGACGATCAAGGGCGCGGCGCCGCTCTTGATCGTCCTGACCACGCGACCGCCGATCGCCGCCGCGATGCGTGCGATGTCGGCATCGTCGTAGAAATGGACGGGGCAGCCTTTGGCGGCGTTGAGCCAGAGGCGCCTCGCCGGATTGAGCAGCATGTTCTTGCTCGACCAAGAGAGGACGATCTTGCCGCCCGGCACGAAATCCGTCGCGGCGCGGCGAAGCATGGGCACGGGATCTGCGAAATAGTCGAGCACGCCGACGGCGACGAAAGTGTCGTAACGCTTGGCCGGTCGAAAGGCGTCGAAATCGGCGGCCTCGAACCGACAAAGCTCGGCGACGCCCGCCTTGGCGGCAAGCGCCCGAGCGATGCCGATCATGGCTCCGGCCATGTCGATGCCATGAACGCGCGCGCGGCGAAGCGCGGCAATCGCCACGGCCGTCCGACCCGAGCCGCAACCGATCTCGAAACAATCGGCGCCTTGGTCGATCAAGCTCGCGATGTTTTCGTTGCGACGGCGGAGCATGCGCGTGCGAAACGCGGCATCGACGAAGGCCTGTAGCGGCGAGCGGTTGGCACCGTCATAAATGGCGTCGAAGCGGCCTGCTTCGGCGTCGAAATAGGCGCGCACCGCCTCCTTGTCTTGAGGCGCGCTCATCGGGCGAGGCCGCTCGCAAGGCTTTGCCCGCCCGGCAGAGCGTCGAGCAAAGCGGAAAAGCGCGGAAAGGCCTGGCGGCGGTTATAGGTCACGATCCATTTCATCAGGCGAGGCTTCCATTTCAACGCCGGATGATCGATCCCGGAATCCCATGGATTGAGCCGCGGCGGGTCGTTCTCCCAGGGATGAATATAGAGTATGCGCGGCAAGGTCTTCGCGCGCAGGCCGAACAGGAGTCGCGTCAGCCAGAAGGGATAAGCCCGAAGGTAAAAGCCGCCGCTGACCATGAAACGGTAGCCAAGGAGGCGGGTCTGCGAAAGCGGCAATTCGATCAGGCCGTTCTTGAGGCGATGCGGCGCTTCGGGCGCGTCCGGAATGCCATAAGCGAAATTCTTCACCGGACAAACGCTTGAATCGTAGGCGTAGCCCGCCTCGCGGATGACATCGAGCGCCCAGAGATTGCTCTCGGTCACGGCGAAAAACGGCGCGCGGAAGCCGATCACCGGCCGACCGGCGATGTCTTCAAGGACGGCCTTCGCCTTGATCAAGTCGTCGCGATAGACCGCGGGCTCGGTCCAGGTCGCCCGCAAATGGCCGAAGCCATGGCTCGCAACCTCGTGTCCCTCGTTCAGCATGCGGGCGATCGCCGGCCGTAGGCGATGCGCGGCGCATGCGAGCACGAAGAAGGTCGCCTTGACGCCCTTTTCGGCGAAGAGATCGAGCAGTCGCGCGACATTGTCCGGCAGGTTCGAAGTCAGGCCGCGGCGCTCGTACTCCGCTTCCCCGCCCGGCACTTCGTGGAAATAGTCCTCGACATCGACCGAAACGAAGGTCGCCGGGGGCCGGGGCATGTCGAGCATCTCGGCAATGAGGTCGCGATAGGCCATCGGCGGCGCTTATAGCCTCAGCCGCGCGGGACCGCCATCATGAAGTCGCGCCAGATGCGCGCGGGCAGGCCGCCGCCCGTAACCTGACGCATCGGCGAGGCATCGTCATTGCCGGTCCAGACGCCGCAGACGACATCGCCTGCGAAACCGACGAACCAGGCATCGCGAAAGTCCTGCGAAGTCCCGGTCTTGCCCGCCGCCGGTCGGTCGAGCTTTGCCGTCTGCCCCGTGCCGCCGGGTTCGAGGACGGTCGTCAGCATGTCGGTCATCGCCTGGGCATGCTCGGGGTGAAGGAGCTGGCCAAGACCGCCGCCGCTACGCCGATAGAGCACGGCACCCCGATCGTCGCGAATTTCCCGAATGCCGTAAGCGAGCACGCCTTGACCGCCATTCGCGACCACCGCATAGGCGCGCGTGAGATCGGTTAGATTCACTTCGGAGGCGCCGAGCGCGACGCTCGGATGCGCGCGGATGTCGCTGGCGATGCCAAGACGGCGCGCCATGGCGACGACGCGCGCGCGACCGACCCGCTCCGAGACCTGAACGGCAATCGTATTGACCGATTTGGCGACCGCTTCGCGGAGCGTCATCGGCCCGGCAAAGCCAGGCGCGAAATTTCGCGGCTGCCAGCCGCCGATGCTGAGCGGCTGATCGACCATGCTGGTCTCGGGCAAGAGCCCGCGTTCCAAACCGGCAAGATAGACGAAGAGCTTGAAGGCGGAACCCGGCTGGCGCTCGGCCTGAACCGCGCGATTGTATTGGCTGGCGCCATAGTCGCGCCCGCCGACCATGGCCAGGATCGCCCCATCCGCGCGCATGGCGATCAATGCCGCTTGCTCGACGCCCTGCCTGGCGCCGTCGCGCGCGAGATTGTCGCCGACCGCCCGCATTGCGGCCTGCTGCGCTTTCGGATCGAAAGTCGTGTGGATGGCGAGATCGCGATCGGTCGGTCCGATGAAGCCCGCCACCTGATCGAGGATCCAGTCGGCAAAATAACGATCGCCCTGCGAAGCCGCGCGGCGGACCGGTCTCGCCGGGTTGGACGCGGCCCAGGCGAGATCGGCTTCGTTGATCGATCCCGCGTCCTGCATCGCGCCGAGGACGACGCGCGCCCGCGCCTGCGACGCCTCGAGATTGGCCGTAGGCGCATAACGCGAGGGCGCCTTGAGCAGGCCGGCAATCATCGCCGCCTCGGCCAAGCCGAGTTGGCGCGCCGATTTGCCGAAATAGCGCCTTGCCGCCGCCTCGACGCCGCGCGCGCCACCGCCGAGGTAGACCCGGTTGAGATAGAGCGTCAGGATTTCGTCCTTGCTGAAGCGCGCCTCAAGCCAGAAGGCGAGAAGGAGCTCCTGGGCCTTACGCTTGATGCTGCGGGTCGAAGTGAGAAACGCGTTCTTGGCCAATTGCTGAGTGATGGTCGATCCGCCTTGGACGATGCGTCCGGCCCTGACATTGACATAGGCCGCGCGCACCAGGCCGATCGGATCGATGCCGAAATGCCAGTAAAATCGGCGATCCTCGATCGCGACCACCGCATCCTTGAGCGCGCGCGGAATCTCGGCCGCCGGTACCGGCCCGGCATAGACTTCGCCATAGGTCGCAAGCGTCGTGCCGTCGGCCGCCAGCACGGTCACGGCCGGCTCGCGCTCGACCACGCCCAAGCGCGAAACGTCCGGCAAATCGTAGGCGTAATAGGCGAGGACGAAGAACAAAGCGACCGCCACCCAAACCAGGCTTGCGCCGATCCAGGACAAGGCGCGCCGCAAGAGCGATGTCTTGCGACCAGGCTCAGGCTTCGGAGCTTCGGGCTTCGGACGACGCGCCGTCACCGTAACGGGCGACCAGCCTGGAACGGCGCGTCGGCCAGCCCCGACCGCCCTGCAAGGTCGAACCAAGACGAGGCCTCGGCCGGATCGCGCGCCACGCCTCGTCCATCGCGGAGCATGGTCGCGAGGACAAGCTGGGCATCTCGGTCGCCCGCTTCGGCGGCGGCGCGATACCAACGCGCGGCTTCGGCCGGATCGACGGCCGTGCCTTTGCCGAGATCGTACATGCTCGCCAGCATGAACTGCGCCCCGCTCGATCCCGCTTCGGCGAGCGGTCGGATCGCGGCAAGTGCCGGGCCATAGTCGCCATAGCCGGAGAGACGATAGGCCGGATCGATGAAATCACTGTCGCAAGCGCCGAGCGCGACCAGTGCCAGGATCGACCATCGTCTCATCGGCGCATCATATCGGCAGTTTGAGGATGATGCACACGCCGCGCGGCGCGTCTTTGGCGATCTCGACCTTCCCGCCATGAAGCTCGACCACGCGCTTGGCGAGCGTCAGCCCCACGCCGCCGCCGGGCCGGCGCAGGCCGCCCCGCGCGACGCCGGCAAAGGGCTCGAAGAGCTCGGTTTGCTCTTCCGGCGTCAACGGTTCGCCGGCATCGGCGATCCAGATGGTCGTCATCAAGGCTTCGCGCGTCGCGCCCACCACCACCGGCCCGCCCGCCGGCGTGCGATCGATCGCGTATAGAAGCAACCGGTCGAGTGCGCGCTTGAGGCGTCGTTCGTCGACTTCGGCGCGGCCGATGCCGGTCGGGCAATCGAGATCGAGCGCGATGCCACGCGCATCGGCCCGTGCTCTTTCGACGTCGAGCGCCTCGCTTAGGAGTTCGTGGAGATCGACGCTCGCGCGATCGAGGAAATCCGTACCCGATTCCGCCCCCGCCAGATCGAGAATGTCATCGATCAGATCGAGCAACGATGCGGCCGATTGCGAAATGTCTTGCGTATAGCCGCGTTGTCTTTCGGTCAGGTTGCCATAGAGCTGACTCTGCAGGAGCTCGGCGAAACCCATGACCGTGGTGAGCGGCGTGCGCAGATCGTAGGAGGCATTGGCCAAGAAGTCGCGCTTGAAGCGATCCGCCGCTTCAAGCGCCTGGGCGCGGTCCTTGAGCGCCTGGGCGACGCGCTCGCTATCGGTGATGTCGACGTAAGTGAGCATGATCGAACCATCCGGCAAGGGCACCCTACGAGTCCGGATAACGCGCCCATCGGCGAGGTCGATGCGCCCTTCGTCGAGCTTGAAATCGGTCAGATAAGCGACCCGGCTTTTGCGCCAGCGCTCCCAATTGTCTTCGATGCCGAAAAGCGGTCGGGCGTTTTCAAGCACGTCCGCGAGATGCGGCCCGCTCGCGAGATAGGTCGGATCGAGGCGCCAGAGCTTGGCATAGGCGGGATTGAAGAATTTGAGGCGCCCGTCGCCGCCAAAAACCGAAACGCCGACGATCAGATTGTCAATCACCGTCTTGAGCGAAGCATCGACGGTCGCCTTGTCGCGGGCGAGCGCCAGACGGTCGGTGACGTCGGTCAAAATCATGGCAAGACCCGCCTGACGTGTCCGCATCGCCCGCCAGGCGATCGCGCGACCATCGGGCAGATAGTCGGTGCCCTCGACGTCCCCTTCGGCGCTGTCATGAAGCGCGAGCCTTTCGCGCTTGAAGGCAGGAAAATCCGCTTGCTCGGGCAAAAGGCGTTCGATCCTGAGTCGCTCCAGGATTTCGCCGTGATGCGGCGACTGGCCGAGCCAGGCGCGATCGATGCGCCAGAGCCGGGCGCAGGCCTCGTTGTGGAACATCAAACGACGGTCGCGGTCGAACAAGGCGACGGCATCGGCCATGCGCTCGAGGAGTTCGGATTGTGTTGCGACCTGTCGATCGAGATCGACCTGGGTATCCACCAGTTCCGAGACGTCGCGCGCGAAGCCGGCCATTTCGCCGCTTGCGCCGATCGGCGTCTCGACCAGCTCGACGGTTCGGGCCTCGCCTTCGACGATCAGGGTCCTACGCTCGCTCACCGGCTTCGCCGCTTCGCGCGCCCTCGCCGCGAGTTGACCGGCCGCGCCCCGCGCGCCTTCGGGTTCGAGCTCGATGCCCCTGCTCAGCACCTCCTCGACCCCGGCCCCGGCGTAGATTCCGTAGGCACGGTTGCACCAGATCAACCGCGACCGCGCGTCGCGTTGCCAGGCGGGGAACGGCGCGGCATCGAGCACGGCCTGCAGACGATCGCGTTCGGCCGAGGTCGCATCGGCGATGGCATCGAGCGCCTGGATTTCGGCCTTCTCGCTCCGGACTTCGGTGAACCACACCGCCGTGCCGAGCGTCCGACCGTCTTGGTCGTTGACGCGGAGCCCCGCGGCATCGAGCGCGAGACGACCGTCATTGGTCACTACGGCCTGGACGAAGCCCTTGCCGGTTTCTCGCAAGGTCTCGATCGCCTTGCCGAGTGCAATCGCGTCTTCGGCTCGAAAACGAAAGGCGACTTCGCCGAAGACGTGATTGGCGCCGGGATCGAGGCCGAGAAGTTCGGCCAGACGCGGCGAACAGCTTCCTTCGGGATCGCCCGGCCCCCAAGCGAAATAGCCTTCGCGCGCCGAAGCGGCGAGGGCTGCATGCCATCTTTCGCTTTCGCCTTGCGGCAGGCGGTTCGTCCCCCGACCGCGGAGCGAGACGATCCACGCCGTCGCAAGGCAGCCGACCAGCGCGCCGATCGAGGCGACGGCGACGAGCGATGTCGGGTCGCCCTCTTCGGCCAAGTTTGCCTGGGCATGGGCCAGCGCCGGCGACAGGCCGACCAAGGCCGCCGTCGCTTGCCTTGCCAGCCGACCTCTAGCAGCGAAACGCCCTACGCCCATGGCGAGAAAAACCCCCGACTCCAACGGCGATCATAGTGGTCGAGGCGTCGGGAACAAGGGCCGGGCATTGGGCAGCTTGTGATCCGACGGGCCGTCATGCCACCCTGCCCCCAGGGAGCACAGCATGGCCAAGACCAAGGCGACGAAGCCGAGAGAGTCGGAAAGCGACACGAATCTGACGCCGGAACGTGCCGCCTGGGCGGCACGCAATCATGATGCCGCGACCAGGCGCCTGATCGCCGACGACGCTCGCCATTTCCTTCACCAATCCGTCTCGACGCCTTGTCTGAATGCCATCAAGCGGGCCGAAGGCATCTGGATCGAGGACTTGGCCGGTCGGCGCTATATGGATTTTCACGGCAACAACGTCCATCACATCGGCTACGGCCATCCGCGTCTCAAGGAGGCCATACGCCGGCAGATGGACGAACTGCCTTTCGCGCCTCGGCGTTTCGCTTGCGATCCGGCGCTGCAGCTCGCCAAGAAAATCGGCTCGATAGCGCCCGGTAGCCTTTCCAAGGTGTTGTTCACCACCGGCGGCTCGGATGCCAACGAAGTCGCGCTCAAGGTCGCGCGCGCCGCCACGGGGCGCTTCAAGACGCTGTCTTTCTGGGACGCCTTTCACGGCGCAGGCTTTGGCGCTGCCTCGGTCGGCGGCGAACAGCTCTTTCGCTCCGGGCCCATCGGGCCGCTCTTGCCCGGGACCGAGCATGTCGCGCCCTTCGCCTGCTATCGCTGTCCCTATGGGTATCCGGTCGATGCCCAAGGCCGGCCGAAGCTCGATCTTTGCAAGACCACCTGCGCCGACATGCTCGGCTATGTGCTCGAGCGCGAAGGCGACGTCGCGGCCGTGATCGCCGAACCCGCGCGCGCCGTGCCCTA
>Ga0194120_10006360_pt1 | contig 16750 bp, 10 predicted proteins | sample TA2MahCa65mmetaG_FD_148642 | JGI IMG/M metagenome (GOLD analysis project Ga0194120, IMG submission 148642) | Freshwater microbial communities from Lake Tanganyika, Tanzania - TA2015019 Mahale Deep Cast 65m | ecosystem: Environmental > Aquatic > Freshwater > Lake | place: Tanzania: Lake...
CCAGACCCTGCTCGGTATCCTCGGGCTCGCCGACAGCGCCCCGTCCGCGGACCGCACCGGCACGCTCAGCCTGCCAGGCCTGGACGTGGTGTCGATCGCCGCCGCCAGCGCCCGCGACGAGGCGACGCAGCCGCGGCGGCGCATCGGCCAGCGCTGGGTCGCGGCATCGCTGGTCGCGGCCCTGGGCGCGATGGCCGCGGCGTTCTGGATGCTTCAAGGACCGCCGCTCGCAGGGCCAGCCTCCGACCAAGCCCGGCCACCCGCCGAACCCGCGACCCCTGCCATTTCTGCACACCGGTCGTCCCTGGCCGTGGCTGCCCTGGGAAGCGGCGTTGTCCACCTGCCGGACCCGGTCAGCGCCGCCGCCCCTGCACAATTCCCGCCGCCCGTGGCGGCGGCGGCCGACGCCACCCGCGTCGCCGAGGCCGGCGACAACGATGCAAAGGTCCAGCGCCCCAGGCCACGCGACAGGGCCGAGCGCACCGCGACGCTGCGTTTTCGCGTCCGCCCGTTCGGCTGCCGCGTCACCGTGGACGGCGAGCGGCGGTTGCCGGTCGCGAACAGCGACCGCTACGAGGTCAAGGTGGCGCCCGGCGACCACCGAGTCGTGGTCGAAGACACGCCCAGCGGCCTGCGCAAGACCGTGCACATCGAGGCCGTAGGCGATGGTGAGGTTCGCACCATCGACCGCGGCATCTGCCTGGGCGCCGATTGTCCCGAAGGGCCCTAGATGGCATCGCCGCGCCTGACCCAGCCGACCGCCAACTTGCGCGCCGCCGCCGGTGACGCGACCGTCACGCTGTCCAGTCTCAACCTGAGCCGGGCCACCCTGGCCGAGCGCTACACGCTGCCTGCCTTCCGCCTGCGGGTCTCAGCGGGACCCGACGCTGGCAAGTCCGAGGTGTTCGCGCAGCGGGTGGTCGTCATCGGCAGCGCGCCCGACGCCGACTTCGCCCTGACCGACACCGCCGCGTCGCGCGAGCACATCCGCATCACCGGCGACCGCGTCGGCTATCGGTTGCGCGATCTCGACAGCAAGAACGGCACCTGGTTTGCCGGTTCGCGGGCGATCGAATTGCTGCTCGGCCCGGCGGCCACCCTGCGTCTGGGGCAGACCGAATTGCAATACGAGCAACTGGGCGAATTGCACGAAATCGCCGTCGCCCGCGAAACCGAACTCTGGGGCCTGCAAGGCCACAGCGACGCCATGCGCGAAGTGTTTGCGCGCATCGCCCACCTGGCAGCGGACGGCAGGCCCGCCGCCATCGAAGGCGAACCGGGCACGGGCAAGCGCACGGCCGCCGTGGCATGGCACCGCTGCTCGCCACGCGCCGCGGCCGACGTTGAAACCGTTGACTGTACGGCCGTAGACTGGTCGGCGCCCATGGTCGAGTGGGCGCCCGGCGGACCAGGGTGGGCGCGCTGCGCGGCCGGAACGCTGGTGATCTTGGACGTCGAGGAGATTCCGCAAGAGGTCGCCCTGACGCTTGCTGCGACCTACGCGCAGCGGGCCGAATCGGGAACGGCGCCGCAGTTGCTCGCGACCCTGACCACGAGCATTCCAGCGGCGGTGCGCGAGGGGCGGCTTCCCAAGGAGTTCGCAAAGCTGTTCGCCGGGCGCCGCATCGTGCTTCCCGCGCTGCGCCATCGCCCAGAGGACATCGCGCCGTTGGTCGACGGCATGCTGGCCGAACTCGAAGCCGCCAACCCGGAAGCCGGCCCCTTGGTGCTGTCGCACACGACCTTGCGCGCGCTTCAGTCGTATGCGTGGCCGGGCAATGTGCGCGAACTGCGCCGGCACCTCGAAGCCGCCGCCGGCGCCGCTGTCGGTGGCACGCTGCCGCTGGCCATGCCGCAACCTGCGGGAGCCATGGAGGATGCCACCGACGGGTCACCGGCCCGTCCCCTGCCGTTCGCCGAGGCGCGCGCCCTGGCCCTGCGGCAGTTTGAGCGCGCGTATTGTGGCGCGGCCCTGCAGGCGTGCGGCGGACTGGTGGGGCACGCGGCGCAACTGGCTGGCATGACAAGGGGAAACTTCGAATCCCTGGCGATGCGCTGCGGGCTACCCGACGGGAAAAGTTGACAGAATCCCGGACGATACCAAACTGTCAACCGCGGGTCCGAGGTTCGGATCCCGCCCACGGATCCGGCCGATAACCGCGGCGTTCGATGTCGCGGATGTCGACCGTGGGTTGGCGCAGCCCCGTTTTTTTTTGCGCCCCCGGCACGGCGTCGTACCGTTTTGTGGACCCGGAACCGCCGCACCGCGGTGACCGGCATGCCAAATCCGCCACCCGCCGCGCCCATGGTGCACCGGTGGCCGACCCGCGCAAGGAGTACACCGTGACCGACACCAAGACCCACACCGCGACCCGGACCGCCGTGCGCACCCGCGCCGAGTTCGATCGCGCCTTGCGGCAAGTCGAGCTGCCCGCACAGGAAGAAAATGTGCTGCGCATGCGCTATGGCATCGCTGCTGCGGACGACCACCCGCTGCAGATGCGCGGCCAGGACGATCCGGCGCTCGCCCAAGCGCTGGCGGAAATCGAGTCGCGGGCGCTTGCGGCGTTCGAGGCCGGCGTCGACGCCAACAAGCGTTCCGCCATCATCGAGCGGATGCGCAAGCTGTGACCGGTCGCGCCGTTCCTGCCGGTCGAGGAGTTGCAGACGATGGCGACCGCGCGAGAACTGGTCGGCTTGGGGCCGGTGGCCTGCGGGATCATTGACGACCGCGGCGGATGCTGGCAAAATTCTGCCCCCGCCGACGGACCTCCCGCGGCAAGTTCCTCTGATAATTCCGGGTCTTGCATCGTCGGACCCCGTCCCCCAGCGGCCCATGGCCGCGGCAGCGAGTCGTCGCCATGGCATCGCCCACCCGAGTCACCGAACGCATCCGCAAGGCCAAGCGCACGGCCAATGGCCAGGGACGCAAGCGCGAGCAAGCCGCTGAGCAGCGCGCCGCGGCCGAAAAGAAGCTGGCCGCCGCCCTGGGCGAGCCGGTTGCCCTGCCGACCATTCGCTGATACAGCGTTCGGGGCCCGCGCGACAACGTCTGATCGCCTGATCGGCCCGCTGGCTGGCCTCCTCGGTCGCAGCCTCGCCGGATTCGACGTCGACGCGCCGCCCTTTGCGTGCGCAAGCAATCGCATCGTCTGCACACAGCCTCCTTGCCCTGTAGGGGGCGCCGCCCGCCAAGCGGCGCCGCTGCGCTGGATCGCGGCCATCGTCGTTTGCGCCGCCGTGGGGGGCGCGGCGGCTCTGACCTGGCAGGCATTCGCGCCGCGCGGTCCACATTGGCCGCGGCCGTTGGTCGAACTGGCCGCAGCCCTGGGTGTCGCTGGCGTAGGCCTGCCCGACGACTGGACACTGGACAAGCAACCCCCAGAAAAGGCCGCCGACCTCAAGTTGACGGCACCCGTCGGCACGTTGGGCGAACCTTTCGCGACCGAAGCCTGCAACGCAGCCTGGCGCGCCTGGCGCGAGGGGCGGCAGGCCAAGGCCCTGGAACTGGCCGAAAAGGCGTGGCTGCAGTGGGCGGGCGACAAGGCGGCGGCACAGCCCGATGACGAACGGCGCCTTTTCGCTTTGCTGCTCGCGCAGGTGCGCTGGGCCGAAGGCAAGAAGGCGAGCGCCATCGCCGCGGCCCGCATCGCGACCGGGCATCCTGCGCTCGGCATCGCCGCCCTGCGCTGGGTGGTGGCCCGCGCCGACGATGCCGGACTGTCGGCGGTGGTGCTGTCGCTGGTCGGCAATCGCGCAGAGCCGAGCCTGAAGCTGGCGCGCGCCCGGGCCCTGCGCAGGAATGGCGAGTTTCGGCCGGCGCTGGCCGAACTGGACGCCATTGCCGCCGCGCGGGGCACCGGGTTGGCCCGCCGCGTGGCGCTGGAACGGATGCGCCTGCTGTCGTCGAGCGGCCAGGAAGACACGGCGGTCGCGGTCGCCCGCGCGCTGCTCGCCAACGGCGCCAAGCACCAGCAGGCCGAGGAAGTGGTGGATTGGCTGCTCGGTTCGAGCGACGCGACCTGGCACAAGCGCCTCGATCGCCGGCCGCAGGACGGCCCTGCCGTGTTGGACGCCCTGGTATTCACCGCGCAGCGGCGGCGCTATGCCCGGGCGATTCCGGCCTTCGCCGCGCTGGCAGAGCGGCCGGCCGTCGGGCTGGGCGTGCAGTGCCATGCCAGGTCCTGGTTGGCCAAGTGCCACGATCGCAAGGCGGAATTCGACAAGTCGCTGGCTGCGCTCGAGGCGCTCGGCAGGGACTGCGCCTCGACCGAAGCCCATCAGGCCATGGCCTCGCTGACTGTCGACGAAGACCCGGTGGGCGCTGGCGACGTGGCATTTCGCACCGGCCGGGCGCTGGGCATGCAGGGCAAGGCCGAAGGGGCGACACACCTGCAGACGGCGCTCGACCAGGGTCTGGCTGGCGTGCAGGCCGACGAGGCGCGCACCCTGCGCCACGTGCTGGGCAACCCCGAGGCGCGCGAGGTGCTGGCTAAACAGGGTCCAGTTGCGGCGCTGGATTATGCGGAGCGCGACATGGTCGACGTGGCCGTGTGGCGCGTGGCGCTGCAGCGGCTGATCGACCGCCAGTGGAAAGGGGCGCTCGACCTGCTCGACCGGTTGGCCGAGGCGCGCGACCGCGACCCCGCGCCGACGGGCGGCGAGCAGGATGCACGCTTCGACGACCGCGATTGGGCGATGGGTCGGGCCGACTACTTCGCTGGCCGGGCCCTGTGGGCGCTGGAAAGGAAACAGGAAGCCACGGCGCGCTGGCAGAGGATCGTGCGGCGCCACCCGCTGAGCTACTACGCGCACATGGCCTTGTCGCAGTTGCGCGCCGCCGGACCAGCTACGTCGGGCGACGCGGACAGTGCACGCCCGTCCGTCGAGGCGGGACCCGACCTGGGCCCGGACCTGCTGGCCGACCCCCGCATCCAGCGCGCCCGCAAGCTCGGCCAACTGGGCTGGCACGACGAGGCCGCGGAGGAGCTCGACGCCGCCGGGCTCGGCCGCGACGGCGATCGCACGCTGCGCTGGCAGGCCGGCGACCCGGGTCGCCTGTGGGCGCGGGCGGCGCTCGACGACGAAGCTGGGCGCTGGACGGCGTCGCACAGCGTGGGCCGAGACGTGCTGCGGGCGTACGCAACGTCCTGGCCGAACGCGGCCAATCGCGCGGCATGGAAGGTGGCGTATCCTCGCGGTTACCAGAGCCTGATGGACGCGGCCGCCAAGGAGTTTGGCCTGCACCCGTCGGTGCTCTACGCGATCTGTCGGGCCGAGAGCGGCTTCAATCCCAAGGTCGTGTCGTTTGCGGATGCGCATGGCCTGCTGCAGCTCATCGTCCCCACCGCCAAAGCCATGGCCAAGGGCCTGGACATCGACGCCAACGCGGACACGCTCAAGCAGCCGCCCATCAATGTGCGGTTGGGTGCACGCTACTTGAAAAAGCTCTTCGACCGCTTCGAACGCGAACAGCAGATGGCGGCAGGCTACAACGCCGGCGGCGGCGCGGTCGGCCGCTGGCGCAAGCAGCGCGGCGACTGGCCGATGGACCTTTTCGTCGAGACCATTCCCTTCCGCGAGACCCGCGACTACGCCAAGCGCGTTTCGGCGACGATTGCCGTGTACCGCAACCTGTATTACGACGATCCGGCGTTCGCGCTGGCGCTGACCCAGAAACCCGTGCCCGCCAGCGACGAGCCGGCCACCGAGCCCTCGGGGTCGGCGTCACCGCCCGCTGCCCCGGCCGCGGCGCCCGCCCCAATGGTCGAATCCGAAGCGCTGGAGTCCGCGGCGGCGCCACCGCCCCCCGCGCCCAAGTCCGCCGTCGCCAAGCCGATCGGTCGCGCCAAACTGGGGGCCCACAAGGGTCGCGCAGCCAAGGCAATCGCCAAGGTCCAGGTGTCGTACAAGAAGGCTGCGGGCGCCCGGGTCGCCAAGGGCACGCCGCACAAGGTCGCCAAGGGCACGCCGCACAAGGTCACCGAGCGCGGGCCCAAGACCCTCAAGGCCTCGGCGAAGTTCAAGGTCGCCGCCCAGGCGGTCCAGGCCGACAAGCGTCGCAGCCGCCGCTGAATCCGATGTCGCGCGGGCGCGTCGAAGCCGAGCCGCCGGAATGCGCGGCCGCCGCGCCGGGTTCAAGCCCGCTGCTGGCGTATTCGCCGCGCTTTCTGGCACCCTTGGACGCGATGGCCGACGCTCTCCACAGTCCACGCACGCCCGTCGGCTCCGTTGACCTCGCGAACATCCTGCGCGCGGTGCGGCATGCCCAAAGGCGGCTGTGGTGCAACGCGACCTGGGCCCGCGCCGCCCGGGTGGCTGTGGTTCCGTTGGGCCTCGCCGCCGCTTGGGTATTGGCCACACGGTTGGCGTGGCTCGACGCACGGTTCGACCCGGTGGGCGACACCCTCGTCGCCGTGGCCGCGGTCACCGCTCTCGGCTACGCTGTCGCCCACCAGGTTCCTCGCCTTTTGGCTGCGCGTGCGCTGGACCGGGCCGGGGCGACCCACGATGCGCTGGCCACCGCCGTGTGGCTCCTGCAGACCGGTCGCGCCGACGGGTGGGCCATCGCACAGGCGCGCGCGGCCGAGCGCATCGCAGCGCAGGTGCGGCCAAGCGCATGGATTCGGCTGCACCGGTGGCCCAACGGCGCCAGCGCGGCGCTGGCCGGTACCGTCGTCCTGGTCGCGGCGGGCCTCGCTCCGCTCGACACGCCCACTGCCTGGGTGTCTGCGCCGCGCGCTGCGGACGCGGCCCAACTCGACCTGCCCGCACCGCCCCAAGGGTTCGTCTCTGCCCGCGATGTGCTCGGCGAAGACGCGACCAGCCTGCTCGGCGCCGACGCGGCGCTCTTGCGAGAGGTCGAGGACCAGGTGCCCGATCCGGCCACCCGAGCGTGGCTGCGCGATCTTCGGCATGTCATCGAGCGCGTGCGCGACGGTAGCCTGGACAAACGCGAGGCCCTGGAAAAGCTCGCAGCCCTGGAAGCGCAAAAGCCGGCCCATCCTGAATCTGCAGGGGCCGCCGCGGCCGACCCGGCGCCCGCACCCACGGTCGACCCGCGCCAGACTGCGGAATCTGAGCGGCAACGCGATCTCGCGGCGCGCCAGGCCGCGTTGGATGCCGCACAGCAGGCCCTCGACGAGGCGCCCAAAGGCCCGGACAAGGAACAACTCCAGCGGGCCGTCGACCATGGCGACCTCGGGTTGGTCGCCAAGCTGATGGAAAAGCTGGCCAGCAAGGACCTCTCGGCGGAAGAAGTCAAGAAATGGCAGAAAACCCTTGAGAAATTCGCGGACGCTCTCAAGGACCGCAAGGCGCCCAAGGAACTGGAAGCGCTGGCCAAAAAGGTCGAGCGCCTGCAGCAGCAACGGCAGGACCAAGGGGGCCTGGGCCCGCAAGAGCAGCGCAGGTTGCAGGACGCGCGTCACCAATTGGATCAGTTGCGCAAGCAGGTGGGCGATGTGCAGGGCGCCGAGCACCAACTGCAACGTCTGGAACGGCAAGCCCGCTCCGCCGCCGACGAAATGCGCCGGGCCCAGGAGGCGCAAGCAGAGCAAAAGGGCGCCAGGCGCGACGACGCCAAGCAACAGGCCCAACGCGCCCAGCAAGCGCTGCGCCAAGCGGCCGAAGAACTGCGGCGCCAAGACGAGAGCCAAAAGTCGCGGCAAGCCCAGCGCATCGGCCAATCGCGGCTGCGCGACGTGCGCGATGCCCTGGGTCGCAGCGGGCAGCGCCCCGAACAGTCCGGTGCGTCGCAGCAGCGCCGCTCGGGCCGGCAGAATCCGCAGGGCGACGACGACAAGCCGTGCGAGGGGGACCAGGCCGGGCAGCAGGGCCAGGAGAGCCAGCCGCGGTCAGCGGCCGACGGGCGACAACCCGGTCGGGCACGGCGCGACCAACAAGGCCACAACTCGGGCGACAATGGCGGCAAGGCCGAGGCCGCGGCAGCGGAACAACAAGGCGAACCAAGCCAAGGGCGCGTCCGCGAGCGCGAAAAGGCCGAGCGCCCTGGCTTCCGGCTCGGCTCCAAGGGGCTGGGCGACAAGACCCGCACCGAACTCATCAACGAGGGCTACGAGCAGCGCGCCGGTAAGGGCGGCAGCCGCAGCGGCCAACGCGTGCACGAAGGCCCGGGTCAGGGCGACGGCAAGGGCGGACCGGACCAAGGCAAGGACCCCAAGCTGGCCAGCGCGCGCACCGAAAAACTCAGCGGCGAAAAGGGCGACGGACCAGACACCAAGCGGGTGTTCCTCGACGCCGCGCGCAAGGGGTTCGCACGGCAGGGTTGGCGGCAGACCTACCGCGAATACAGCGAAGTTGCCGAAGAAATGGTCGACAAGGAGTCGTTGCCGGCCGGCCGCAAGGCCCTGGTGCGCCGCTATTTCGAGAAAATCCGCCCGCGCTAGCCGCTGGGTCAAGGCAACCCCATGGACACCGCCGCCGCAACGCGCGCGCCCGCGAGCGCCGCCGACATCGAAAACACCATCGCCTGGATGGCCGAGCGCCTCGGCACCCTGCGCGCGGAGTTGGGGCGCGTCGTGGTCGGTCAGCGCGAGGTCATCGATCTGGTGATCCTCGGCATGTTGTGCCACGGCCACGTGTTGCTCGAAGGCGTGCCGGGCATCGGCAAGACGCTGCTGGTGCGCACCTTGGCCCAGGCCCTGCACCTGGATTTCTCGCGGGTGCAGTTCACGCCCGACCTCAAGGCCAGCGACGTGTTGGGCACGCAGGTGCTGGCCGAAGATGAGCGCGGCGGCCGGCAGTTGGTGTTCCAGCCGGGGCCGGTGTTCACCCACGTGCTGCTCGCCGACGAAATCAACCGCGCCACCCCCAAGACCCAAAGCGCGCTGCTGGAAGCGATGCAAGAGCGGTCGGTCACGATTGGCCGCACCACCCACGCGCTGGCCGCCCCCTTCTTCGTGCTGGCGACGCAGAACCCGCTGGAGATGGAAGGCACCTATCCGCTGCCCGAGGCGCAACTGGACCGCTTCGTGTTCAAGATCGAGGTGCCGCTGCCGAGCCAGGCCGACCTGCACGACATCGTGGCCCGCACCCTTTCGCCCGCACCCCACGCCGTGCAACCGGTGATGTCGGGCGAGGACATCTTGCGGATTCACCAGTTCGCGCTCGGCTGCCCAATTGCTCGCCACGTCGTGGATTTCGCTGTCCAACTGGTCCACGGCAGCAATGGCGGCCTCAAGAGCGTGCAGAAATACCTGCGGTCGGGGGCGTCGCCGCGCGCGCTGCAGGCGATGGTCATGGGCGCCAAGCTGCGGGCGCTCTCGCAGGGGCGGCCGCAGGCGAGCATCGACGACCTCAAGGCGCTGGCGAAACCGGCCCTGCGCCACCGCATCCTGCTCAGCTTCGACGCCGAGGCCGACAAGGTGCGGCCCGACCAGGTCGTAGAACAGATGCTGGCCGAGGTCGATCGCCTCGCCAAGGTGTAGGATCCGACCGTGGCGGCCGAGTCGGGCGCTTTTCGCGACGACCTTTTCGATGCGCAGTTCCTCGGTCGCGTCGAACAGTTGGCGCTGCTCGCCCGGCGCATGGCGACGTCGGGGGCCCAGGCGCACCGCCGCAGCAAGAAGATCGGCTCGGGCCTCGAGTTTGCCGAACACCGCGACTACGCCCCCGGCGACGAACCGTCGCAGATCGACTGGGCGCTGCTCGCGCGCTCGGACCAGTTGCAGATTCGCGAGTACGAAGAGGAGGAGGACCTCTCGGTGTACCTGCTCATCGATCACTCCAGGTCGATGGATGCCGGTCCGCCCGGCCACGTGACCCTGCTCGACCGCGCGCTGCAGGTGTCGGCGGCGCTGGCGTACATCTCGCTGTCGAACCTGGATCGCGTGGCGGCCGTAGCCTTTGCGCAGGGCGCCGATCCGCCGATGCGCCCCGTGCGCGGCCGCGGTCAGTTCTTCACGGTGTTGCGCGCGCTGTCGGCGGTGACGCCGGCTGGGCGCACCGACATCGGCATGGCGTTGCAGCAGTTTGTGCGGTACCAGCCGCGCAAGGGCCTGGTCGTCGTGGTCAGCGACTTTTTCGACCCCGCGGGCCTGGGCGACGGGTTGAAATTGCTCGCCCACCGCGGCTTTCAACCGATGGTGCTGCACCTGGTGGACGCCGGGTTGCTCACGGCCGGAAGCTATGGCGACGTGGCGCTCGTCGACAGCGAGACGGGCGAATTGCGCGAAATCACGCTGACCCCCGCGATGATGGACGAGTATCGCAAGGCCTTTGAGGCGTTTTGTGGCGACATCGACCGGGCCGCGCGCGAAGTGGGCGCGCTTTGCCTGCGGCTCGACGTCGCCGTGCCGTACGACGACGCCGTATTGCGCGTCTTTCGCGCGGGCGGATTCCTGGGCTGATGGGCGCTCCCACCGACATCGGCTCATGGCTGTCCCTGGCCGCGCTGGTGGCCGCTGCGCTGGGGCTGCTGTACCTGCTGCGGCCGCGCCGCCGCCGGGTCGAGGTGCCTTTTGGAGGGCTGTGGCGGCAGGTGCTGGCGCAGTCGCAGGCGCGGACATTCGGTCGGCGCTGGCAGCGGCTTTGGTCGTTCCTGCTGTTCCTGGCGGTCGCCGGCGCCGTGCTCGGTGCTTTGGGGGAGCCCTTGTGGCGGCCCGAACCGCCGCCCCAGCGCCCGATGCGGTGGTCGACCTTGCTGGCCGTCGACGTCTCGGCATCGATGGCGACCCTCGATGGTCGCCTGCCGACCACGACCGCCGCCACCTGGCACGACCGGCTGGCCGAGGCGCGGCGCGAGGCGCTGCGATTCCTGGACACCCTGCCGGCAGACGAGGCGGTAGCTGTGCTGGCGGCGTCCGGGCACACCGCCGTCCTGGCGGGGTGGGGGAGCGACCGCGACGTGCAACGCAAGGCCATTGCCGCGGCGACGGCGACCGATGCAGGCCTGGACCTGCGCCGGCTGCACCTGGACGCCGAAGCGATGCTGCGCGGCCGACCCGGTGCGCGCGTCGTGTGGGTCAGCGACACGGGGCCGCCACAGAGCGAGGTGGGGCCCACCTCCTTGGCGGTGCAATGGCTCGCCGTCGGGCCGGCGCGCGACCTTACCGCGACCGTGCGCGATCCCCAGGCGGCGACCTCGGTGGATACGGGGCCGCTCGATGACCTGGAAGTGCGCGACCTGCGGCTGCGACCGGTGCCGGGCGATCGCGACGTGGGCACCTTGACGGTGCAGGTGCTCAATCGATCCGATCGCGCGCTGCCGGCGCGCCTCGCGGTGCGGTCTTCCAACGAGGCCCAGCATGCCGCGGGGTTCCACCGCGACGCGACCCTGCGGTTGCTGCGGCCGATCGTGGCGCCGCCCGGCGAGTCCCGCCACGAGGTGGCCGACCTCGATCTCGCCGAACCGCAGTTCGCCGTGCACATTGAAGGCGCCGAACCGGCGTGGCGCGACCGGGCGCCGTGGAACGACTGGGCTTTTGCGGCCGTGAGCGACCTGCGGCAGTTGCAGGTGCTGGTGGTGGGCGACAGCAACCAGTTCCTGCGCGGAGCGCTCTTGGCCAGCGGCCGCGCCGAAGTCACAGAGATCGCCGCAGAGGCGTTCGCTGCGCACATCGCCCGCGCGCCGCGCCCTGACGTGGTGCTGGTCCACCAGGCGGCGGTGGCCGTGCCCGCCCAGTGGCCGGTGTGGACGATTTCGGTCGCGGCGCCGAGCGATCCCACGCGCACGGGAGCGCTTCTGCAAGCACCTGATCTGCTGGTGCGTGCCGGCGGTCACCCGACCATGCGCGGCGTGAGCTTCCAAGACACCAATTTCGACACGGCGCGGACTGTGCCGGCGCTGCCCGGTCAGGTGGTGCTCGCTGCGGCGGCGGTGGCGGGCCGGCACCTGCCGGTGCTGGTGGCGACCGAGGCGCCCGTGCGCCAACTGTGGTGGGGCCTGGACCTGCTGGAGACCGACCTCGTGGCGCGCATCTCGATGCCGATCCTCGCGGCCAACGCGCTGGCGTGGCTGGCGGGCGACGCTGAACCGCTGGTGCCCGCGCTGCCCTTGGGTCGGCCGTGGGCGGTCGAGCTGCCCAACCGCCGCGCAGACTGGCGCTACCGCGAACCGGGCGTGGCCGAGCGCCCGGCCAGGATCGCCGCCGGGCAGGCGCTGGCGTCGAGCGAGCGCCACGGCATCCACGTGTGGGTCGACGGCCAAGGCGTGCGCGTGGCCCGGGCGAGCGACCTGCCGCGGTCCGAGGATCCGCGGATTGCCGCGGCGCCGGGCCCTCGACCTGTGCAGCACCCGGCTGCAACGGCCTCCGAGCACGCGTTCGACTTGCCGCGGTGGGCGGCGTGGTTGCTGGCCGCCCTGGTCGCGCTGACCGCCGAGTGGCTGCTCTATCTGCGGCGGAGGACGCTGTGACGGCGCGGCGCGGGCTGTGGGTGGCGCTCGTGGCCGCGGTGGCCGGCGCTGTGTCGATTTGGGCGTTTTCCGCGCGCGGGGCGGTCGCCGATGCGCTGGCGGTCCACGGCATCGCCTTTGCAGCACCGCATTGGCTGTGGTGTGCGCTGGCCGCTTGGCTGGTGCCCGCGAGCTTGCCGTGGCGCCTGACCGACTTGCCGCGCTGGCAGGTGGCCGCGCAGACTGTGGTCCGCATGACCTTGCTGGCGCTGCTCGCCGTAGCGCTCGGCCAGCCGCGCGTGCAGCGCGACCGCCCGCGCCGGCCGCAAATCCTGCACCTGGTCGACCGCTCGGATTCGGTCCCGGACGCCCTCGTCGATGCGGCCCGCCAGGGGATTGTGGCGTCGAGCCAGGCGTTGCGCGCCCTGACCGCGGCGCGTCCACCGCAGCCAGGCGACGAACCGGATGGCGACGCCCAGATCGCCGTGGTCGCCTTTGACGCGCGCGCCGCGCGGCTGCCGTTTTCAGCGACGGCGGAGCAACTCAAGGGGCCGGCCGTGCCGCGTCGGCCCGCAGTCGGCGACGACCTCGGCGGTGGTGCGACCGACCTGCAGGCCGCGCTCAACCTCGCCCTGGGACTGGTCGATGCGCGGTCCGTGCCGCACGCGGTGGTGTGGAGCGACGGCGTGCAAACCCAAGGCGAGGCCCTCGATCTGGCCGCGGCCCTGCGCAGTGCCGGCGTGCGCGTCCACCTGCCCCAGTTGCCCTCCTGGCCGGTCGCGGCTGAGATGCTGGTGGATCGCCTTGAGCTTCCCGAGGTCGTCCGTGCGGGCGTGCGCTTTCCGTTGGCCGTGCAGGTGCAGTCCAACGCGGGCGGCCGCGCACAGTGCCAGGTGCGAGCCGAGGGCCAATCCCCGGCGCCCGTGTCCGTGGACCTTCCGCTGGGCGAGACCCGGGTGGCGCTCGGCGACCTGGTGCTGCGCAAGCCCGGAGCTGTCGATCTGCAGGTCGAGTGCACGCCCGCGGCGGCCAGCCAGGATCGGTTCGCGTCGAACAACCAGTTGCGTGGGCGCGTGGTGGTGCGCGACCGACCGCGGATCCTCTATGTCGAGGGCCAGGGTGCGCGCGCCGCAGTGGCGCTGACCCAGGCGCTGCGCGACGATTTCGACGTCGAATTGCGCGCAGGCGACGGCTTGCCGCGGTCGCTTGCTGGGCTGCGGCCCTTCCAAGCCATCGTGTTGAGCGACGTGCCGCGGGTCTCGCGCGAGGGCGTGCCGCTCCTGACCGACGGAGACATGCGCAACCTGGAGGCCTACGTGCAGTCGGGCGGCGGTCTGCTGGTGGTCGGTGGCGAGGATGCACTCGGGTCGGGCGGCTACCAGGACACCTACCTCGACAAGAAGGTGCTGCCGGTCGCCATGGACGTCGAGTCCAGGACCGAGACACCGACCATCGGCATGATGCTGTGCATCGACCGTTCTGGTTCGATGTCGGGGCCCAAGATGGAGCTGGCCAAGGCCGCCGCCATCGCCACGGCCCAGGCGCTCGCGCGCGACGACTTGATTGGCGTCGTGGCGTTCGACAGCGAAGCGCGGCTGGCGGTGCGCCTGCAGCGGGCCGGCAACAGTTACCGCATCGAGTCCGACATCGCCAAGTTGTCGCCCTCGGGCGGGACCCACATCTACCCGGCCATCGACCTCGCCTACCAACAGTTGGTGACCGCGCACGCCAAGGTCAAACACGTCATCGTCATGACCGACGGCCAAGCCCCACGCGCCGGCATCGACGCTTTGGTGCGGCAGATGCGCAACTCGGGCATCACCGTGTCGAGCGTCGGCGTGGGCAACGACGTGGACCGCAACCTGCTGGAAGCCATCGCCGACCGCGGCGGTGGACGCTCCTACTTCACCGATCGGCCCGAGACGCTGCCGCGCATCTTCGTCCGCGAGACCAAGCTCGTCGCCGGTCAGTCGGTGGTGGAGACGGCTGTGCGCGCCCGTGTGGCCCCGGGCGTGCGGCGCGTCGACCTGTTGCGCGGCGTCGAGATCGGTACCGCTCCGGCCTTGACCGGGTTCTTGCCGGCACGGGTCAAGCCGGGGGCTGAGGAGATCCTGCGCCTTTCCAACGGCAAGCCCTTGCTGGTGCGCTGGCGCCTGGGGTTGGGCAAGGTCAGCGTATGGACGAGCGATCTGAAGAACCGCTGGGCCGCCACGTGGAGCGATTGGCCCGGCTATGCCCGCCTGGCCCGCCAGACCGTCCGCGACGTGCTGCAAGAGGAAATCGGGCTGGAGGCCCAGGTGCGGCTGGTGCGCGAGCGCGACCGCATCCGCGTCGCCGTCGACGTGCTCGAAGACGCCGACACGCCGGTGCCTGGCCTTGTCGGCGAGGCCGTGGTGCGCGGTCCGTCCGGCGCGGCCCGGACCATCGCGTTGCGCGAGGCAGCGCCGGGCCACTACGAAGCCGAGGCGCCGATGGTCGGCTTTGGCGCCTGGGACGTCGCCGTGGCTTTGCGCGCCGCCGCCGACAAGCCGGTGTGGGCGACGGGCCGGGCCACCGCGCTGCATCCGTACCCCGACGAACACCGCATGGCCGCCGCGCCGCCGCGCGACTTGGAGGCCCTGTCCGCGGCGACCTCGGGTCGGTTGAGGTCGACGCCGGCCGACTGGCTCGACACCCGCGGGCTGCTCCATCGCGCATGGACGCCGCTGTGGCCGGAACTGGCGCTGTCGGCGCTGGCGCTGCTGATCCTGGACGTGCTGCTGCGGCGGGTGCGGTTGGGGCCGGCGCCGGTCGCGCGCTGGCATGGGCTGGGGACGGAGCGGTGACCGGCTGAAAATGACACGCCGATTCGTAGATTTGCCCTACCGCCCGCAGGCCTTCCGCAGGGCCTCGACTTCGCTGCGCAGCGCCCGGATCTGCGCCTGCTGCTCCTGCAACGTCGCCACGCTCAAGCTCAGGTAGCTATAGAGGTCCACCATGTCGCGCTCTGGGTCCACGGACCGGCCGAGCGGCTGGTCGTCGATGAGAAAGCCCAGGCGGCGCGGCGCCTCGGGCGCAGCGGCGGTGTAGCGCCAGGTGGCAAGCTGGGTCTCCAGCAACTCCGCAGCCAGCGTTTGGCGCTGCGCAGCGTCGACGTAGCGGATGTCGCGCTTGAGGCTGGCGCGCGATTTCGGGCAGCCGTTGAGCTTGGGATCGCTTTTTGCGCAGACGAGCAACTGGCCGCAGCCGTTCTTGGCATCGCACTTGGCGCCCTCGACGGCACAGCCCTTGCCGACGGTTTCCGTGGTGCACAGCGCCACGCCTTCGGTCGGCTGCCAGGTGCCATTGCAGACGGGGTAGCCGCACGACAGGAACCAAAAGGTGCCGGCCGGCGCGGGCGCGCACTGGCAGGTCTCGCAGCCCTTGGCGTCGAGGGCCACGCCGTGCGGGCACTGCGGGTTGCAGCCCAACGCCGGGCAGCACACCCCGGCCGGGTTGCAGAACTCGCCCACGCCGCATGCACCGCCGGCCTTGCACGACGCCGCGTCGGACAGCCCCGCATCGGACAGCATCGCGTCGGTCACGGGCGCCGTGTCGGGCACCGCCGCGCCGTCTGCCGTTGGCGCCGTGTCCAGCGGTTTGGCGGCATCGGCGGCGGCGCCGGCGTCTGTGGGTTGGCCCGTGTCGGCTGGCTGGCCGGCGTCGGGCGGTTGGGTTGCGTCGGTAGGTTGGGCCGCGTCCGCGGGTGTACCGACGCTGCCGCCGTCGTTTTTCGTGGTGGCATCGCCCACCCCGACCGGCGGAGCGGGCGCATCGCACGCGACCGCGAGGACACACATGGCTGCGAGGGCGGCGTGGCGCAACGGCCAAAGCATGGGAACCTCCTGGATTGGGTGGGCGGCCGTGCCGACCGCCACAGCTAGGGTAGCACAGGTCGGGGCGAGCGCGGCGTGGTCGGGATTGCGCACCCAAGCAGTCGTCAGAGATCGGTTAGGGAAAGGCCGCGGTGCTCCAGGTGCGCTGCGCGTCGTGACCCTGCCGTGACCCTGTGGCGGCCTTGCATGGTCTGCACGTTGTCCACGACCTATTGAACGCGCCGCAAGCGCACGCGGATCCGCTCGCGATCCACGACAACCAGTGCGCCATCCGCCAAAGCTTCGGCGTGGCGCTCTACCGCCTCCGCAATGCGGTCAGCCTGGGCCCGCGCTGCACAAGGCGCCAGGCGGACGATGCCAGGGTGGTCCATCAGCCGCACATGGACAAGCTCGCCGAAATCCTTAGGGACTGGAAAACAATAAGTCGATCACTCTCACATCAGGACGGAGCCGCGAGTCGGACCTTTGGTCCGCGAGCTGGCGACCCACGGAGCAAGCAAACGGGCCCGAGAAATGATTGAGTAAATCATTTCCTGGCCCT
>Ga0194120_10006361_pt1 | contig 16750 bp, 16 predicted proteins | sample TA2MahCa65mmetaG_FD_148642 | JGI IMG/M metagenome (GOLD analysis project Ga0194120, IMG submission 148642) | Freshwater microbial communities from Lake Tanganyika, Tanzania - TA2015019 Mahale Deep Cast 65m | ecosystem: Environmental > Aquatic > Freshwater > Lake | place: Tanzania: Lake...
TGCATTCTTGTGGATGTTCATTCGGCTGAGCTCCTGGGAGGTTTGGAATGGGTCGCACCTTCCAGTCTCCCAAACTCAGTCCGGATGAACAAAAACAACCTATTGGGCCATCACAGCTAGCCGCTGCTTGACTGGCTTTGCGGCGACGTTGCCGGCCGGCGTGCGGCTAGGATCGCGCCTCGGCGACTTCGTCAACGACGGTATTCGGTCTATAAAGATGGTGCAGTCGCGCGTGGCGCTCGACGCGGGCAGGATCACAGGAGAAAGGCATGAACCAAGGCAACCGTCAATCTCCTTATCGTCGGCGTCGGCATTTCGAAATTCGGACTGCAGCCCGATGTCACCCTCAAGCAGCTCGCCGCGACGGTGGCGAAGGCCGCGCTCGCGGATGCGCGCATCGGTCCGGAGGCGCTGGAGGACAGCCGGCGCATATAGGATTCCATGTAGGGCCGCGAGGATTAGCCTCTTCTCAACCCTTCCCTTTCACGAGGGCGAACGTGGCGGCTGGGGCGTGGTGCGCGTACCGAGCATCGAACAGGAGGACGCGCGCGGAGAACCCGCACAAAAGGAAAGGGGGCTCACCCCGTCAGGGGCTTCCTGACGCTGACTCGGCACCGGAATCGGGCACGCGTCCGCACGCGGCACGCATCGCTGCAACAAGGCGCTCAAGGGATTGTGCTTCGACCGCGACAGCAACGGCGTCGACGAGGCTATCCGCAACTGCACCTGGAATCTCCATTTCGGCCGCGAGCCGAAGCGTCATGCGGCTCGCGGCATCCCAGGTCAGCAGGTAGGCATCGGCCTTGTCGCGCTCCTCCCAGGCGAGGATCTCCCCGTCCGCCAGCCGCGCCTCGATCAAGGGCGCATAACGCTCCCGGCCCGGGTCGGACACGATGCTGATACGCGGCACGAGGTCGATCACATCGGCCGCCGTGAAATCGGTCAGAGCGGCAAGCGTTGCATCGCCGCGCGCCCAGCCCAAAGCCGCGCAGAAGGGCGCGCTCATGAAGGTCTGGGGAAAGCTGCGGAACGGACCGGCGAAGCGCACGCCGAAAAAGTCCGCCTCGTAGGGATTCATCCGCACGGTGATCGACCGCGGCACGCGGGTGCCGGAGCGGCCGCTCAGCCTCGCGCAGCCGGCGACGATGCCACGATGAAACTGGCAGATCGGATACGGCTTGTAGGTGACGCCCATGATCTCGAACACGCTCCCCAGCGCGTCGGTCAGGCGCGCGTCGTAGCGGCGCCCCGCCTCGCCGAAGGCGCGATAGAAGCCCGCCCGACCGTCCAGCGCGCTCGGTGCGGCCTTTGCACCCGCGGCTGCGAGACGCGCGGCGGTGATCCCGTTCCACGCCGCCCCACCGGCCTGGAATGCGAAGTCCTCGCTGCCTGCTTCCGAGTACTCGCGCAGGCCACCCGCCATGCTGGCGGCGAGCCCGAGCGCGTGCGTCATTGCGCCGGCATCCAGGCCGAGGAGCCGGCCGGCCGCGGCCGCGGCGCCGAACACGCCGTAGGCCGGCGTAGTGCGGAAGCCCCGCGCACTGAGGTCGGCGGCGTGGTCGCGGCCGATGCGCAGCGCCACTTCATAGCCGGCAAGGAGCGCGGTCAGCAGGCGTGCGCCGCTCGCACCGCTCGCCTGCGCCACGGCGAGCGCCACCGGTATGACGACCGCACCCACGTGGCCAGCGGGGTGCGCGTCGTCCTGCACGCGTGCATGGAACAAGGTCGCGTTGGCGAACGCCGCGCTCGCGGCGTCGCAGCCACGGTCGTCCAGGAAACGCCTCGCGGGGCCGATGGCCGCATCCGTCGCCGCGGCTGCCTGAGCCGCCTGAGGCGCGCGGGTGGATGCCGCGCCGACCGCCATCGCATAGAGGAGACAGGCGCGCGCCTTGTCCGCGACCTGCGGGGTGACCTGGCGCACATCGACGGTTGCCGCGAACCTCGCGAGCTCGAGTAGCGCCTCGCCGCTCATTGCGCGTAGCACTTGCCGCGCGCGAGGAAATCGGCCGTGCCGACCAGCACCTCGCGCTCGTCGAACGGCGCGAGCTGGTCGAGGATGCCGGCGCTGCTGCCGTCGCGCGCGATGGCGGCCAGCGTGCGCTGCATCGACCTGATGGCGGCGCGCTGCAGGTCGCTCGGGATGATCACGATGCTGAAGCCGAGCTCCTGCAGGCGCGACACCGGCAGGAGCGGTGTCTTGCCGCCCTGGAACATGTTGATCAGCTTCCAGCCCGGCAGCCGCCGGGCGATCTCACCAATCTGGGCTTCGCTGGTCGGCGCGTCCAGGAACGCGACATCGGCGCCTGCTTCCAGGTAAGCGTGGCAGCGCTCGAGCGCCCGCTCTAAGCCTTCGACCGCGATGGCATCGGTGCGCCCGATGACGACGAAGTCCGTGTCGTGCAGCGCGTCGCGCACCGCCTTCAGCTTGCCCACCATCTCAGCCACCGGGACCACTGACTTGTCCTCGTAATGTCCGCATCGCTTGGGGAAGGTCTGGTCCTCGAGGTGCAATGCCGCGACACCCGCCCGCTCGAAGGCGTGCGCTGCGCGCTGCGCGTTGAGAGCGTTGCCATAGCCGTTGTCGGCGTCGGCAATAACCGGGATGCCGACCACATCGACAATCTGCTCCAGGCGGGCGGCGATCTCGGCAAGCGACAGCAGGCCGAGGTCCGGTATGCCGCTGCCCCGGGCGATCGCACCGCCGCTCGCGTACGCGGCTGCAAAGCCGCCTTTCTCCACCAGCCGCGCCGACATCCCGTCGTAGACACCGGGTGCGACAACCGTCTGGCCGCTCTTCAGCATGTTTCTCAGTTGCGTGGTGCCGCGCATGTCTGCGTCTCCTTTTCGAATCCGAGCAACCGCGCGGGCGTCGCGCCGAGAATGGCCGCCCTCGCCTGCGCTTCCAGTATCCACTGTGCCAGCCAGTTGAGCGTCCTGCCACAGGTAAGCCGCGCGCGATTCTGCGTCCACGGCCAGTCCCTCGCCCAGAGCAGCCGCGCTGGACCCGCTTGCCACCAGGGGCAGGTCGCGCCTGAACACGTGCGCATGGCAATCGATCTTCACTGTGCAACGCCGCGCAGGTGGTCGACCAGCAGTCGCGCCGCCGCCTCGACGAGCTGTGTATTCACGCCCCCGCCGGGATTCATGCCAACGAAGTCGTAGCCGACGATGTCGGCGAACTCGGCCGAGGACTTTCGCCCCAGCGGATGCTGCTTCGGTACGATCACCACCAGCTCCTCGCCGTGATACGGGAAATATTCCAGCGGGGGGGGCATGCGGCGGCAGAGTGAAAATGCCGATATCTGCGGCGTACTCGGCGATCGCCTTGGCGATCACGGTGGAGGTCTTCTGCTCCTCCAGCCGCACCTCGACGAGCGGATGGGCAGCAAGGAACGAGCTCAGCTGCTCCGGCAGGTAGCGGGTGATCGCGGAAATGGTGGCGAAAATGCGCACGTGTCCGCGCATGCCGCTCGAGTAGTCGAGCATTTGCGAGTGGATCTCGTCCAGGTCGTGAAGCACCCCGCGCGCCAGATTGACGAGTGTCACCCCGGCCGGGGTGGGCTGGATGCCCTTGTTGCTGCGGGCAAGGAGCTCGGTGTTGAGCGCGGCCCCGAGCTCGCTCACGCGCTTGCTGACCGCGGAGGGGGCGATATGCTCGCGTTCGGCTGCCTTGGCGATCGTGCGCTCCTCGACGACGCTGATGAAGAGCCGCAGGGACGTCGGATCGAGCTTCATGGGCGAATCGATTCTACGCCCGCACCCCGCCGTCTCCTGAGGAGATGGCGGCATCGCCACAAACGTGAGGGCGCGCAAGTGGGGCGGGACTATAATTAGCCGGCACCTTGCAGGGAATTTCGACCACAGGAGGAGGAAATGACCCGACTGAAGCGAGGAGCAGCCGCTGCCCTGGCTGCGCTGTGTATCCTTCCCGCCGCATTCGCCCAGGAGAAGTACCCGTCGCGCCCGATTGAGCTGGTGATTCCCACCGCCGCCGGCGGCGGGACCGACATCTCGCTGCGCGTGCTGGCCGAGCTCGTTGAACCGCTTCTCGGCCAGAAAGTCGTGGTGGTGAACAAGCCCGGCGGTGGCGGCACGCTCGGCATGGCGCAGGTGGTGCAAGCGAGGCCCGACGGCTATACCATCGGCGGACTGTGGAACGCGCCGCTCACGATGACGCCGCACATGCTGCCGGCACCGTACAAGGTCAGCGACTACGCCGCGGTATCGCTCGTCACGTCGTCTCCCACCGTGATGTGCGTGAAGTCGGCGTTTCCCGCGGCCGACGGCAAGGCCTTCATCGAGGAGCTGCGCAAGAATCCTGGCAAGTACACTTACGGCAATGATGGCGTCGGCGGCACCATCCAGCTCGCCGCGGAGCGCGTGTTCACCAAGCTCGGCGTCAAGGCACGGCCGATTCCATTCGCGGGCGCGGGCGAGACGCTGAAAGCGTTTCTCGGCGGGCACGTCGACATCTACGGCGGCTCGATCCCGCCGATCATGCCGTATGTGAAGGACAAGTCCGCCAGGTGCGTGATGGTCACCTCCGCCGAGCGCAATCCCTCCGTACCCGACGCCGCCGGCCTCGCCGACCTCGGCGCGCCGGAGGAGGCGACCGTGCTCTGGCGCGGCATCATCGCGCCGCTGAAGCTGCCCGCCGATCGCCTCGCCATCCTGCAGAAAGCCTTCGCGTCGGCGGCGCAAAGCGACAAGTTCAGGGAGTTCATGCTCAAGCGCGGCGAAGAGGCGAAAGGATCGAGCTCGGCCGAGTTTCGCAACCTGATCGACTCCGAGTACGAAGCCATGGGTAAGGTGATGGCGGCGATCGGCCTGACCAAGAAATAGCGTGCCTACGTCGCTCCGGCGCCTGGAGGTCGGCACCGCGGTAGCGCTGGTCCTCCTCGGCGTGCTCGCCGCCTGGGAGGCGCTGCGCATGCCGCAAGGCACGCCGGCGTTGCCCGGGCCCGGCATGGTGCCGCTCGCCTGCGGCGTCCTGCTCGCCCTTTTGTCGGCGGTGCTGCTCGCCGCGCGCCGCACCGGCGCGGGCAGCGACGAACCGGTGCCGCTGGGCAACCGCCACGTCCTGCTCTGCTTCGTCGTCATCGTCGTCGCCGGGCTGCTGTGGGAGCGCGCCGGGTTCCTCGTCACCTCGACGCTGTTCCTGTTCGTCCTGTTGTGGTCGCTTTCGCCGCTGGGCGGGTGGCGCTCGCTCATCGCCGCCGTTCTGGGGAGCGTGGTCCTGCGCCTGATCTTCCAGAATCTGCTCAACGTCGCGCTGCCGCCGCTGCCCTTCTCACTCTAGCGGGCAGACCGTGGAAACGCTGCAACCGCTGCTGAACGGCTTCGCAGTCGCGCTGCGCTCCGACGTTCTGATGTACTGCGTCATCGGCTGCCTGTGGGGGACCATCGTCGGCGTGCTGCCCGGGCTCGGACCGCTGGCGGGCCTCACACTGCTGCTGCCGCTCACCTATCAGCTCGAGCCGACCGCGGCGATTGTCATGCTGGCCGGCATCTTCTACGGCGCCATGTACGGCGGATCGACGACGTCGATCCTCGTGCGCATCCCCGGCGAGGCGGCCTCCATCATGACCGCGATCGACGGCCACGAGATGGCGCGCAAGGGCCGCGCCGGCCCGGCGCTCGTGGTGGCGGCGATCGGCAGCTTCATCGGCGGCACGCTCAGCGTCGTCGGCCTGATGCTGTTCGCCCCGCCGCTCGCCAAGCTGATGCTGCAAGTCGGCCCGGCGGCCGAGTTCGGGCTGATGCTGCTCGCGCTCCTGGTGCTGTGCTTCGTGAGCGGCGGGCCCGCGCTCAAGACGCTGATGATGGTGCTCGCGGGACTGCTCATCGCCACGGTGGGCGTCGATCTCATCACCGCGCATCCGCGCTTCACCTTCGGATCCTTGCAGTTTGTCAACGGCATCAACTTCGTCGCCCTGGCGCTCGGGCTGTTCGGCGTGAGCGAGATCCTGCTCAACCTGGAAGACATCGCCCGGGTGAAGGTCATCAAGCCAGCGCTACGCACCCTGGTGCCGCGCATGCAGGACCTCAAGGATTCGGCGCCGGCAATCGGCCGGGGCACCGTGATCGGCTTCATCTTCGGCTTCATCCCCGGCATTTCGCACGTCATCTCGACCTTCGTCAGCTACGCGGTGGAGCGTAAGCTGTCGAAGGCGCCCGAGACTTTCGGCACCGGGCGTATCGAGGCGGTCGCCGGGCCCGAGACGGCTAACAATGCCACCACCGGCAGCTCGATGATTCCGCTGCTTGTGCTCGGCATCCCCGCCATCCCGGCCACCGCGATCCTCCTTTCGGCCCTGCAGATTCACGGCGTGCAGCCCGGCCCACAGCTCGTCTCGGAGCACCCGAACGTGTTCTGGGGGCTGATCGCGAGCATGTACATCGGCAACCTCGTGCTGCTCGTTCTCAACCTGCCGCTGGTGGGGTTGTTCGTCAACCTGCTGCGCATCCCCTACGCCTACCTCGCGCCGACGGTGCTGCTCGTGTCGATGATCGGCATCTACAGCGTCAACTCGAACGCCACCGACATCCTGATCATGGCGGTGTCCGGACTGGTCGGCTACGTACTGCGCAAGGGAAAGTTCGATCCGGCGCCCCTGCTCCTCGCCGTCGTGCTCGGCGACCGCATGGAGGTGTCGCTGCGCCGCGCGCTCACGATCTCGGACGGCGACTGGTGGATCCTGCTGCAGGGGGCTATGTCGAAGATCTTCCTCGGCGCGGTGGTGCTGCTGGTGTGTCTGCAGCTCGCCGCGTCGTATCTCGGTTTTCGCCGCAAGGACATGAAGGAGAACTGAATGCGCATGACATCAAGGTTGCGCGAGCTGCTTGCCGCGCCCGGCATCGTGCTGGGCGGCGGGGCGCACGACGGACTGAGCGCCCGCATTGTCGAGCAGGTGGGCTATCCGCTGTGCGTCGTCACCGGCGCCGGCGCGTCGATGTGCCGCGGCTATCCGGACATTGGCCTCGTCACCATGCCGGAGATGGTGCAGAACGCGCGCTACATCGCCGAGGCGGTGAGGATCCCGGTAATCGTCGACGCCGACAACGGCTATGGCAACGCGCTCAACGCCGCGCGCACCCTGCGCGAGTTCGAGCGCGCGGGTATTGCCGGGATCCATATCGAGGATCAGGTGTGGCCCAAGCGCTGCGGCCACATGTTCGGCAAGCGCCTGATCGCCAAGGAGGAGATGGCGGGCAAGATCAGGGCCGCCCTGGACGCGCGCCACGACGCGGATTTTGTGGTCATCGCCCGCTGCGACGCGATCATGGTGAACGGGCTCGGCGACACGCTGGAGCGCGGCGAAGCCTACCTCGAGGCCGGCGCCGACATGCTGTTCTTCGAGATGCGCGAGTCGATGGACGAGATCCGTACCATCGCCGAGCGCTTCCGCGGCCGCGTGCCGCTGCATTTCAATCATTCGCCGAGCGGCATGGTGCCGCGGCTGCACGTGTCCGAGATTGAGAAGCTCGGCTTCAAGACCGCGTGCTTCTACGCCCACGCGCTGATGGCCGCGTGCAAGACCATGCGCGAGGTGCTGACCGAGATCAAGCAGACCGGCAACTCGCTCAGCGTGTGGGAGCGGATGGTCGGGTTCGAGGAGTTCTGGGAGATCGCCGGTCTCAAGGAGTATCGCAGCCGGGAGAAGAAGTATGGCGCATGACCCGGTACGCCTGGAGCTGGTGAAGAACGCGATCGGCTCGATCGTGGACGAGATGGTGCTGACGGTGATTCGCATCGCCTACTCGTCGATCATGCGCGACACCATGGACCTGTCGAGCGCGTTCTGCGATCGGCAGGGCCGCATGATCGCGCAGGGGCTGAGCGTCGCGCTGCATCTCGGCTCCATTCCCGACGCCATGGACGCCGTGCGCGCGAAGTACGGCGACAGCCTGTCCCCGGGCGACGTGGTGGTGCTGAACGACCCCTACCAGGGCGGCATGCACCTCCCCGACATCTTCATGTTCAAGCCGGTGTTCATCCGCGAGCGCCTGCTCGGCTACGCTGTGGTGGTCGCGCACCACAACGACATCGGCGGGCGCGTTCCCGGCTCGAGCGCAGCGGATTCCACCGAGGTTTTCCAGGAGGGCCTGCGCATCCCGGTGCTCAAGCTCCATGACCGAGGGCAGCCGAACCAGACCCTGCTCGACCTCATCGCCATCAACGTGCGCGTGCCGGATACCGTGCTCGGAGACCTGCAGGCCCAGCTCGCGGCCTGCGGCATCGCCGAGCGCGGCATGGGCGAGCTCGTCGCGCGTTACGGCTTCGACCCGCTCGAGCGCCATTTCGGGGAGTTGCTCGACTACAGCGAGCGCGAGGCACGGCGCACCATCCGCTCGATCCCGTCGGGCGTGTACCGCTTCGTCGACCATCTGGACGACGACGGCGTGCACATGGAAGAGCCGGTGCGCATCGCCGTTGCGGTGCACGTGAAGGACGGCGAGATGATCGTGGACCTCGAGGGCACCTCGCCGCAGGTGCGCGGCGCAATCAACTCGACGCTTTCCTTCGCCAAGTCCGCCGTGTACTTCGCGGTGCGCTCCATCATGGACTCGGACGCGCCCAACAATGCCGGCTTCTTCCGTCCCATCGAGGTGAAGGCGCCGCTCGGCTGCCTGGTGAATCCGCGGCCGCCGGCGGCGGTGGCTGCACGCGGCATCAGCGGCTTTCGCCTCATCGACGCCATGTTCGGCGCGCTGGCGCAGGCGATCCCCCAGCGCGTGCGCGCCGCCGGCGAGGGCGGCACGACCAGCTACAGCTTCGGCTGCTATGACGCGGAAGGCCGCTTCTCTCTGTTTCGCGAGGCGATCATGGGCGCCTGGGGCGGCGGCCACCGGCGCGAGGGCATCGATGGGATCGCCAACGGCGCCGCCAACATCAGCAACGCCCCCGTCGAGATGGTTGAGAACCAGGCGCCCATCCGAGTCGAGCGCTACGAGTTCGTTCCGGACAGCGGCGGTCCCGGCGAATATCGCGGCGGCCTGTCGGTGCTGCGCCAGCTTCGTTTCCTCGGCGCGCGCGCCACGCTACAGCTGCGCGCCGACCGGCATCACCACCGGCCATACGGGCTCGCCGGCGGGGCCGATGGCACGCCGTCGCACAACCTGCTCGACGACGGCACTGGGGAATGGCGTCCGCTACCGACGAAATTCACCCGCCCGCTCGCCGGCGGACAGGCGATCCGGCACAAGACCGCCGGTGCGGGCGGCTACGGTGACCCACGCCGGCGCGATCCGGCCCGCGTGCTCGCCGACGTGCGAGACGGCAAGGTCACCCCTGACGCCGCGCGGCGCGACTACGGCGTTGTAGTGCTGCCCAGGCCCTGGCGCGTGGATACCGAAGCGACCGCGAAAGCGCGCGCGCAATGAACGGCACGGCGAGCGCGGGCCTGCGCGTCGGTGTCGACATCGGCGGCACCTTCACGGACTTTGTATTCGTGCGTCCCGACGGCAAGCTCGACCGTCGCAAGCGCCCCTCGACACCGGCGGACTACGCGCTCGCCATCGTCGAGGGCGTCGCGGAGTATTGCGCGGAGGCCGGCACGCCGGCCGGCGCGGTAGTCGAGATCGTGCACGCCACGACGGTCGCGACCAATGCCATCCTCGAACGCAAGGGCGCGCGCACCGGGCTTCTCGCCACGGAAGGCTTCCGGGACGTGCTGGAGTTCAGGCGCATCCGCATCCCCTTCGCCTACGACCTGTCGTGGGAAAAGCCTGCGCCGCTCGTGCCACGCTCGCTGCGCCTCGGCGTGCGCGAGCGGCTCGACGCGCGCGGCGGTGTGCTGGAAGCGCTCGACAGGACGTCGCTCGACACCGCGATCGAAGAACTGGCGCGCGCCGAGGTGGAGGCTGTCGCCGTGTGCTTCCTCCACGCCTACCGCAATTCCGCGCATGAGCGCGCCGCGGCGAGCCGGCTGCGCGAGCGCTTGCCGGGCGTCGAGGTTTCGCTCTCGAGCGATGTCCTGCCGGAGATGCTCGAGTTCGAGCGCACCAGCACCACCGTGGTAAACGCGTACGTCGGCCCGCTGATCGCGCGCTACCTGGAGCGGCTGCGCGGCGCGCTGGCAGGGCGCGGCGTCAAGTCCCCGATCCTGGTGATGCAGTCGAACGGCGGCCTGATCAGCGCCTCCGCGGCTGCCGACCGGCCAGTGACCATCATCGAGTCCGGCCCGGCGGCCGGCGTGGTGGCGGCGGGGCGCATCGCGTGCGAGTGCGGCTACGCGAACGTCATCACGCTGGACATGGGCGGGACGACGACCAAGGCCTCCATCATCGAGCGCGGCGAGATTCTGCGCGGGACCGAGTACGAGGTCGGCTCGCCGCTGTCGGTGAGCAGCCGCTTGATGCGCGGTAGCGGCTACCTGCTGCGCATCCCTGTGATCGACATCTCCGAAGTCGGCGCCGGCGGGGGCAGCATCGCGAGCCTCGACGCGGGCGGCTCGCTGCGCGTCGGTCCGCACAGCGCCGGCGCCGTGCCCGGCCCGGCCTGTTACGGCCACGGCAACGACCGCCCGACGGTGACGGACGCCAACCTCCTGCTCGGCTATATCAGCGGCACCTCGCTCGCGGGCGGCTCGCTCGCGCTCGACGCCGCCCTGGCAGAAGCGGCGGTGCGCCGGCATGTGGGCGAGCCGGCCGGGCTTTCGCTCGCCGATGCGGCGCACGGCATCCACGTGGTGGCGAACTCCAACATGGTGCGCGCCATCAAGGCGGTATCGGTCGAGCGGGGCCGCGATCCGGCGGATTTCATCATGATGGCGTTCGGCGGAGCCGGCCCCATCCACGCCGCCGGCGTGGCGCGCACGCTCGGCATCCGTGAGGTGCTCGTGCCACGCGCACCCGGCGTGTTCAGCGCTCTCGGGCTGCTGCATGCCGAGGTGGAGCACCACGCCGCACGCACCGTGCTCATCGGCACCCGCGCGGGCGACATGAGCGCCGTCGACGCGGCACTTGCCGAGATGCGTGACGACCTGCTGCGACGCATCCGGGAGGAAGGCTTCGATCCCCAGGGAGCGCAGATCGAGCGCTATGCCGACCTGCGCTACCGCGGCCAATCCTCCGAGCTCACGGTGCCGCTGCCCAACGGCTCCGTGAGCGAGGCGGCGCTGCGCGAGCTGGAGGAGCGGTTCGAGCAGGAGTTCGAGCGCACCTACGCGCACCGCGGCGATACCAAGGCCTTCGAGCTGGTCACCGTACGACTGGTCATGCGCGTGCCCCGCGCCCTCCAGCATGGACGCGACTGGGTGGCCATGAAGGAGACGCCCGAGCAGCGGCGCCCGGTGTACTTTGGGCCCGAGCACGGTCGCCTCGAGACGCGTGTGATCGCCCGCGGCTCGCTCGGCGCGTCGCCCGCAGCCGGGCCGCTGCTGGTGCAGGAGTACGACACCACCGTCGTGGTGCCGCCGGGCTGCGCCACCCGGCTCGACAGCCATGGCAACGTGCTTATCTCGATCGGCGCATGAGCGCCCAGTCCGGCCGCTGGCGCGCCATCGGCTGGATGGCCATGTCGGCTGCGTTGGTGGTAGCAATGAACGTGCTCATCAAGCATGTCTCGCTCGAGTTGCCGGTCGCCGTGGTGCTCTTCTTTCGCATGGCATTTGCCATTCCCTTTGCCCTGCCGTGGGTGTTGCGCGACGGTCCGGGTGCGCTGCGGACGCAACGCCTCGGCGCGCATGCGATGCGCGGCGCGCTGGGGGTGCTGTCGATGTGGTGCTGGGTATTCGGCGTGAAATATCTGCCCCTCACGACGTTCGTGGCGATCTCGTTCACACGGCCGCTGTGGACGACCATGACCGCGCGCCTGGTGCTGGGCGAAAGGGTCGGCCTGCGCCGCAGCGCGCTGATCGCGCTCGGTTTCCTCGGTGTGCTGATCGCCGTGCGGCCGGAGCTGCATGCCGGCGTGGCGGTGCTGGTCGCGCTGCTGGGCGGGGCGGTCTCGAGCCTCACGCTCACGCAGGTCAAGTCGCTCACCACGACCGAGCCAGCGTTTCGCATCGTCTTTTACTTCTCGGTATTCGGCACCCTGTGTGCGGCACCGTTCGCGCTCGCCGACTGGCGAACGCCGGACGCCGCGCAGTTCGGCTGGCTGGCGCTGAGCGCCCTCGCCGCAGCCACGGCGCAATACTGTCTCGCGAAGGCCGCCGGGCTCGGCGAAGCCTCCCTCATCACGCCGGTCGATTTTCTGCAGTTGCCGATCGCGGCCCTCGCCGGATACGTCCTATTCGCCGAGCAACCCGACCTCCTCACCTTCGCGGGCAGCGCCGTGCTGCTGCTCGCCATCGTCGCCATCGTCCATGACAGACGGAAATCCCATGACCGCCAATGAGAAACGCAAGCTGTTCCGAAATCTCATCAATGCTGCCGAGATCCTCGCGCTGCCGGGCGTCTACGACGGCTTCAGCACCCGGCTCGTCGCGCAGGCCGGCTACCGCGCCGCGTTCATCAGCGGCGCCGGCATCAGCGAGTGCTACATGGGCTGGGCCGACGTCGGTGTCATGGGCTTTCGCGAGAACCTCGAGGCTTGTCGCTACATGGCGGGCTGCACCGGCATGGCCATGCTTGCCGACGGCGACACCGGCTACGGCAATGCTGTGAACGTGTACTTCACCGCGCGCGGCTTCGAGGACGCGGGACTCGCCGGCGTGATGATCGAGGACCAGGTGTGGCCCAAGCGCTGCGGCCACATGAAGGGCAAGGAGGTGATCTCGCTCGAGGAGGCGGCGGAGAAGATCCGCGCCGCAGCCGAGGCACGGCGCGACCCGGATTTCATCATCAAGTCGCGCACCGACACCCTGGCGACCCACGGCATCAAGGAGGTGATCCGGCGTCTCACCGCCTACGCGGAAGCCGGCGCCGACCTGCTGTTCGCCGATGCCCTGCTTTCGTCGCAGGAGATCGCCACGGTGGCGAAGAATGTTCCCAAGCCGCTGTGCGTCAACATGGGATTCGGCATCCGCAGGCGCTCGACCACACCGCTCCTGTCCGCGCGCGAAATGCAGGACCTGGGCGTCGCGGTGGCGATCTTTCCGCGCCTGCTCACCTCGACTGCGATTCAGGGCATGAAGAACGGGCTCGCGGCGCTGCAGGAAAGCCTGGAGACGGGGAAAGTGGTCGAGCGGCCCGACCTCGCGGTGTCGTTCGAGGAGCTCAATACGCTGGTGGGGTTCGACGAGGTGCAGTCGATCGAGAAGCGCTTTCTCACGCGCGAGCAGCTCGCGCGCAAATACGGATAGGGGAGGTAATCATGCTGAAGAGAGTTGTTTTCGTTGCGCTGCTCACCGCCGGTGCCGCGCAGGCGCAGGAGCGGTTTCCGGCACGCCCGATCGAGCTGATCGTGCCCACGCCAGCGGGCGGCGGCGTGGACATCGTCGTGCGGCTGCTCGGCGGCCTGGCCGAGCCGACCCTCGGCCAGAAGGTCGTAATCTCCAACAAGCCGGGCGGAGGCGGCGCCGTCGGCGTCGCGCAGCTCACGCAGGCGAAGCCCGACGGCTACACGATGGCCGCCGTGTGGAACGCGCCGCTGACGATCCTGCCGCACACGCTTTCGGTCCCGTACGCGCTCGACGACTACCTGCCGATCACCCAGCTTACCGGCGGCACGCCGTTCGTCTTCTGCGCCAAGGCGGATTTTCCCGCCAAGGGCGGCAGGGAGTTCGTGGAGCTGCTGCGCGCCAACCCGGGCAAGTACACGTACGGGAACGACGGGGTAGCGGGCTCGGTACAGCTCGCCGCCGAGCGTGCGTTCGGCAAGCTTGGGGTGCGCATGCGGCCGGTGCCCTTCGGCGGCGCCGGCGAGACGGTGAAGAACTTCCTCGGCGGCCACGTCGACGTCTACGGGGGCACGATCCCGACCATCCTCGAGTTCGTGCGCGGCGGCCAGGCGAAATGCCTCGTTGTCACGGCGCCGCAGCGCACGCCATCGCTGCCCGACACCGCCTCGCTCGGCGATCTCGGCATCCCGGACACGGCGTCCGAGCTTTGGCGGGGCATCATCGCCCCGAAGGGCGTGCCGGCGGAGCGCGCGGCGGTAATCGAGAAGGCGTTCCGCCAGGCGACGCAGCACCCGAAGTTCCTCGAGTTCGGGGCAAGCCGCAGCGAGGCCGCCGTCGGCAGCTCCGCCGCGGAGTTCGCGAAAACCATCCGCGCCGAGTACGACGCAAACGCCGAGATCATCAAGCGCCTCGGCCTCGGCAGGAAAAACTGAAAAGGAACTTGAAATGGATGAGAAACCCAATCTCGGCGGGCTGGCGCTCAACCTGGAGAGCATCGAGGGCGCCGGAGAGCCGGGCCGCGACGCCACGGCGTTCCGCTATTCCCGCCCCACCCTTGTCAAGGCGAAGCGCGGCATCGCGCCGCTGGTGCGCAGCGATATCCTGTTCAGCGCCGTGCAGGTGATCCGCGAGGGCGGCGAGAACAGCCTGCATTCGCACTCCGCGATGGACGGCTTCTGGTTCGTGCTGGAAGGGCGCGCGCGCTTCTACGGCGAGGGCGACAAGCTGATCGCGGAGATCGGCCGGCATGAAGGCGTATTCGTGCCGCGCAACGTTCCCTACTGGTTCGAGAGCGTAGGCGACCAGGTGCTCGAGCTCCTGCAGGTCGAGGCGATCGACAAGCGGGTGAAGAACACGCTCACGCGCCACGCGCCGAAAAAGGTGCTCGGGATGGAGGTATTCAAGCCCGAGGGCGACCTGCTCGGCGTCGCCGGCAGGCTCGAATGAGCGGCAAGGCGCTGCGCCGGCTGCTTGCGGCGCGCGATTTCCTGTACGTCCCGGTGGCGTACGACGCGCTGGGCGCCCGCCTGGTGGAGAAGCTGGGCTTTCCCGCCGTCTACACCGGCGGGTTCGTCACCGGCAGCACGCGTTGCACCTCCGAGCCGCTGCTTACGATGGACGAGCAGGTGCGCACGGCGGGCGCTGTCGCGCGCGCGGTGCGCATTCCCGCCATCGCCGACGGGCATGGCGGCTTTGGGGAGCCGCTGCACACCATGCGCACAGTGCGCGAGTTCGTGCGCGCCGGGCTAGCCGGCATCCATATCGAGGACCAGCAGTTCCCCAAGCGCGCCCACTACCATCGCGGCGCGGGCCGCACCATCCCGGCGAAGGATTTCTTGGCGAAGATCCGCTTTGCGTGCCGGCAGCGCGACGAGTCCGACAAGGGTTTCGTCGTTATCGCGCGCAGCGAAACGTGCCGTTTCGAGGGATTACGCGAAGCGATCGGGCGGGTCAACGCCGCCGCCGATGCCGGCGCCGACCTGGGAATGATCTTCCCGCGCGACCTGGCGGAAACGCGGCGCGCGCCGAAAGCGGCAAGGGTACCGCTCGTCTACGTCCTCAGCCGCGGTAACCGCGATGGACGACCCGTCCCGACCGCGGCACAGCTCGCCGACATGGGCTACAAGCTGGCCATCGACGCCGTGGCCTACCTTCTGTTCAGCTTCCACTTCGTGCGAAACGCTTACGGTGCGCTGCGCAAGAACGGCGAATACGCGGGCCTCTCGAGCCAGGAGATGGTCGCCGCCCGGGCCGAGATCGAGACCCTTGTCGGACTCGACGAGTTCTATCGCGTGGAGGAGCAGACGGTAGAGCGCTGGCCAGCCGCGGCGGTGCCATCGACGCCCGCAGACTCGCCGCGCTGGAGGCCGACACCGGTACCCCGTTCAGGAACGCGCAAACCGGTCCCAACCCGGATTCCGCGCAAGCCTCGATCCTGAACTACGCATGGACGCTTGTGCACGAGCGGTACGCGGCACGCCCGGGTCGGTCTGGCCCGACAGCAGCTTGAGTTCCTTGAAGCGCGCGATCCGCCTGAGCATCTCGTCGCGGGTCAGTTCGATGGTCCTCATGGCGATCTCCCTCTCGGGCCTGGACGGCTAGGAGAGTCTACCCGTCTCTGGCTGCACTGCGCTGCAAGAATTGGCCCGGCCTAGGCCGCCCTAGTCCGCCGGGCCCACGTAGGGCCAAGGCGCACCGCCGGGGAGGCGTGCGACTTCCTCCGCCCCCGCCCGCACGCTGTCGATCACCTCGAACCAGGCGAGCGGCGCGACGCGCGCCGCGCGGCATTCCGAGGAGCTGCAGGGGTTGCTCGAGAAGGTCCTCATGCGGCTCATGAAGAGACTGGCCCGACTGGGCTACCTGGCGCAAGAGGAGGGCATGAGCTACTTGGCCGAGCGCGATCCCGACAACCCGCTCAGGTCCCTGCAGGAGGCCTCCTGCACGTATCGCATCGCGCTGGGGCCGCGCGCCAGGGGTGCGCTGTAGCGCCGATCGGCGCAAGGACCTCGAACGCCTGTGCTGCATGCACCATCACGCGCCCCACGATCGCCCACGAGCGGCTCAAGGAAGATGGCTCGAGCAACGCCCTGCTGCAACTGAAAGAGCCCCTGGGGTGATGGCGCCACGCAGCCTAGGATGAAGCCGCTGGAGTCATGCAACGCCTGCCGGCGAATCTTCGCCGGAGACCGCGCGCGTTGACCGCCTCTCGGGACGGCGATATCCTCGCCGATCGGGGAAAAAGTGGTTCGAGTTTCCTATACGCCCAATGCTGCGCTGATCCGGCCCGCTCGTCGGAAAGTCATGCGAGCAATTCCGGGGTATGTTCCGCGCCATCTCAGGGAGGACTGAAACATGCTCATCGGCGTACCGGAGGAAATCAAGAATCACGAATACCGCGTCGGCATGACGCCCTTGTCGGTGCGCGAAGCCGTGCGCCAGGGCCACAAGGTCTGGGTGCAGGCCAA
>Ga0194120_10006362_pt1 | contig 16750 bp, 14 predicted proteins | sample TA2MahCa65mmetaG_FD_148642 | JGI IMG/M metagenome (GOLD analysis project Ga0194120, IMG submission 148642) | Freshwater microbial communities from Lake Tanganyika, Tanzania - TA2015019 Mahale Deep Cast 65m | ecosystem: Environmental > Aquatic > Freshwater > Lake | place: Tanzania: Lake...
TGAAGGACAGGACAGCACAAAGGCGCCAGCCCAAGCCGCAAATTCTCCTGAGGCTCAGGAAAAAACAGAAGGTAGGGCGGAAACCGAGGCAGCGCAAGAGCCCGGGCAAAGCAACGAAACAGAAAACTAGGCAGCTGCAATAAAAAACTGCTCTTTCCCCTTAGCCTATCTGCCTTTCGCACTCATTTACCTCGCTTGTAGGCAAGAATGTGCAAATGGTCTTGTTCTGTATTTGATAGGCAAGTGTGCTTATGCACCGTCCTTTCCACTCCTCAAGCTGAACCTGGGTGCAGTCAAACAGGTCAAGCAGCTTTCCTGACTGGATTATGCCGCTGTAGCAGGTTCTTCTCCAGGCATAAGTTGAGATGTTGTTGCACATGGATGCCCTGCCAGTTGAGGATGCCGCAGAGTTGTAGCAGTTGTTTTTCGCAGTTTCCGATGATATGACTTCGCAGGGGGACAAATCACCAAAGGCCTTGGCAAATTCTATGTAGCAGGAATAGCGCTTGTCCTGGGCCGAGCTTTCCTGGCAGACGGTGTAATCTTTCCTTGACAGCGTCAGGTTCAGGTAGCAGCTGTCCGAATAGCCGTAGGTTGAGCTTGCTCTTCCGCATAGAGTCAGGTTGTTTGATTTTTCAGCCCAAAGCTCGTAGCAGTAATCCTTTTTAACAAGGTTAGGCTCCTGGCTGCAATAATCAGTTCCAGTTGAATAAGATTTGCAAGCAATTGTTGCCGCTTCGCGAGTTGCATTTATAGAGTTGCACATTTGGGAGTCGCTTTTGTCTTTTGCCAGGTCAAAAACACAGGAGTCGTCAGGGCACAGTTCCGGTTTTCCCTGCTTCATGGCCTTGCACCTTGCCACTTCTTGTTCAGTGGGCTTGGACTCGCAGGCTGGAGCAAGGGCCTCAAGGCATGAAAGCCGCTTTTCCCCTGAACTTATAAGATTGCAGTCATTTATGGATGAGAGCCCTACTGCTGAATTGTATATGCAATCGTCCTTGAGCGCCTGGCTTGAGTACTGGAGGCAATAGCTTGTATTAAGCTGCTCAAAGTTCTTCAGGCATGAGTCTTTTTTTTCTGTTGTGTAAATATACGAGCACAACGTAAGGTTGGAATCCTTTGCCGCAAGTGCGACAAGGCATGAGTCCTTGGCAAGCACGTTTGGCGAATCAAGGCACAGGCCCTTGGTTTCGACTTCTTCCTGGCCGCCTCCAGAGTCGTCGCCTTCTTGGCCCCCGACATCGACATTTGGCCACTGGCCCTTCGGGCTGTCCTGGCCCTGCTTCTTTTGTGTGCAGCCAAAAAGCAAGAGGGATGCAGCAAGAATCAGAATAATTGCGGCAGCAAGCCTCAGGCAGTAATTGGCCATATCAGACATCTCTGACTATCGTCATGAGCCGGTTTATCAGGCCGGCATCAGCAATACCTCGTTGTCATCACTAGAGCTAATTTGCTGCCCTTGCCTTATAAATATATCTTGGGAAGATGAGACAAATGGCGCTTTCGGAAGATTATGAGGATATGAAGCCAACGCTGTGCCCAATTTGCGGGGGAGTGAAACCTGCAAAAAATTCCCAGGAAAGGACAGGCGCGCAGTGCACGTGTTCCCAGTGCTCGGATGCAAGGGAGTATGATTAGGCATTGGCTCAGGCTTACCAAACACAAATTCTAATTCTTATAGGAATAATTCTTTCAAGAAATATTAATAAGCCTCGATGGTCCAGACATACGCCGCACTTGTGCAAGTTGCTTGGGAAAGTTTATTTGCGCGATTGCAGGCGGAGGTAATTTGACTAGAGAACGGAACAAGAAAAAGCAGCATAATTTGTGTGGCAAAGAAATATGAGGAAGGCTGGAAAAAGCACAAGAATTTGTTCAGCAATGGCAGTACGCCGCTTCTTGAAGAGTTTATAGGAAAACTTGGTTCCACCCCAAGCAAAAACGGCAACTCAAAACGCGTTGTTGAAGCAGGGGCTGGGAATGGCATACACACGCTAGCGATAGCTGCTAAAGGCCATCATGTTGAGACTGTTGAATTCAGCCCTGATGCAGTGAATCTGATTTTGGAGAAGCAAAGACTACTTGGACGACAGGGGAATTTGGTATCTATTTTCAACTGGGAGATAATGGATTATTTGGAATATTTAGAATCCGTGCGATTGGCCAAAAGTCCTCTGCACCAAGCACAGCCCATAGATGGTTTTTACGCAAATTCCGTCTTGCACACATTTTCTGAAAAATCAAGGCAGCTGCTGTATGGGAAGATTGCAGCGCTGCAGCCCAAAGGCGGATTGATTGCGGTGTCTTTCAAGACCGACAAGGACGTCAAGTACCGCGAAGGAATCGTGACAAATGAAACACCCGCAGGGAAAATAAAGAAATCAGATGATGGGATTGAGAGGCTTTTTGTCTCAACTCCAGGCGTAATTGCCAAGGAGATAGAGGGATTTGGATATAGGATTGAGGAAGGGGGGGTGTTTCAGTGGGGTTGCCAAGACTACGACTATCCTGGAAAAGTTTCTTGGTTTGTAGGGTTTTTGGGCGAAAAACAAGCAAAAAATATTTAGTTTGGGGGTGTGAACATGGTAAGTATTGGAGAGTTGGAAACAACAGTTGTTGGGAGTTATCCGAGATATCCTAAACTACTAAATAGGGATTTTGATGCAAGATGGCTTGTGGTGCCAAGCACAAATCTGGACTTGGGTTGGAAAGGCAAGGAAAATGTTGGCAGCCTCCAGGATGAAGCAGTAAGGTGGGTGGCAAGAGAACAGGAGAGGGCTGGAATTGACATAATTAGTGACGGGGAGCAGAGGCGGGGACACTATGTGCTTTATCACTGCCAGCGCCTTGCAGGCTTTGATTTTGTCGATAGAAAAGAGAAGCCGCTTAGGGGGGGCACAAGAACAGAACTAGTGCCGACAATCAAAGGCAAAGTTGAGAGGAAAGGTGGCTTTCTTGCCGAAGAATTCAGGTTTGCACAATCACTCACAAAGAAAAAAGTAAAGGTAACACTTCCAGGACCGCTTACTATAGTGGATTCTGTGGTGGATACATACTATGGCAATGAGAAAGAGCTTGCGTCTGACATAGCATATGCACTGCGCGGCGAGGTAGAGGAGCTTGCAAAAGCAGGCTGCGAACACATACAGATTGATGAACCTGCTTTCTTGTGGGAAACAGAAAAATTTTTTGATTTTGGGCTGGATACGCTCAAGTCGTGTTTTGGGGAGCTGGAAGGGGTAAGAAAACTTGTGCATATTTGCAGAGGCTATCCAAATCCAAAGAAAGATGTCAAAGCTGAAAAAGAAAGGTACCATGATGTGATTGGCGCTCTTTCTAAGAGCCGTGTGGACGGCATTTCTATAGAAGATGCCCATGAAAATCTTGAACTGGCAGTTTTTGAGGAATTTGGGGATAAGCAAGTCATCCTTGGCTGTGTCGACATTGGCAGCGAGCAAATCGAAAGGGTGGAAAAAATTGAAAAAAGGGTCAAGGAGGTTCTAAAAGTTGTTCCGCCAAACCGCTTAGCTTTAGCGCCAGATTGCGGGTTGTTGCTTTTAAAGCCAGAGATTGCTCAAGCCAAGCTCGCCAATATTGCTAAAGCAGCTGAAAGTGTCAAGAGAAACCTGGGCCTAAAATAAATTACAAAGATAAAGGTTGAAGAGACGCATGAATCCGCATTTTGGTGGCTTTTGGTTTTATATTCCTGCTCTCCTTAACTTTATGCCTCACTAGCAGCCCCGTCGTCTAGTGGCCAAGGACTCCGGGCTTTGAAGAACCTTTTTTGGGGTGCCTAAAAAGGTTCCCAAAAAGAAAAATTTGGGGACAACAGAAGGCACTCAATGAATTTCAAAGCAACCCGGGTACATCGGTTCGAATCCGATCGGGGCTAACAACAGTATTTCTTGTGCATCACATGTGGCGCCTATTTGCGCATAAAGCACACATATGTAAAAGAAAAAGTATGCAGGGATGGCAGAGCTTGGTCAAATGCGCAGGGCTTAGGACCCTGTGACTTAGGTCTACGCAGGTTCAAATCCTGCTCCCTGCAAATTCAACAGAATTTGTGGACCCTTGTCCGGAAGGACAAGCGGGCCTGCAAAGGCGTCAACCCCTGGATTCAACCCCCGCAATAGAAATAAAAGATTAGTCCCCCTTCCTAAGATTTAGCTGATTGTGATGAAAACAGGCAATGAAAGCCACGGCAAGCTGATGCGCCAAATAATAATGGGCGGCCAGGACGGCCTGATAAACGTGCTAGGCATTGTGCTAGGCGTTTCAACTGCAACAGGCGACGCCAAGCTTGTGGTGATTTCAGGGCTTGCCTCCATGTTTGCAGAGTCTGTTGCAATGGGCTGCGTTGCCTACAATTCCTCAAAATCCTTCCATGAATACTGTGCCTCGAAAAAAAAGCACAGTACAAGCATGGATGCTTTTGACAGCCCGCAAAGGGAGGGCGCGGTGGTATTTGCATCCACCATGGCAGGCTCGCTTATGCCGCTGCTGCCATTCCTTCTTGCAAGGCAGTATATTGATGCACCCTTGCTTACGGTGATGTCGGTTGCCGTTTCATTGCTTGTGATGGCTGCGGCAGGCTATGCAAGGGCAAGGCTGACAAAAAACAGCGTGGGAAAAAGCGTGCTTGAGATGGTAGGCCTTTGCACAGTTGCAACTGTGATAGGGTTTGTGGTGGGAAAAGTGCTAGGCGTAGTAGTATAATAAGCATAAAGAAGAAAGATAAACAAGTGAAGGAAAAATAGGGAAGGGCAAGATGGCATTATTCTGTGCCCTTGACCGAGGTTCAGCCTGTGCCTACTTCTTGGCTCTCAGATCCTTTCTTTTTGGCCGCATCCACTTGTAGCCGCACTTGCGGCATTTTTCAGCGGTTTTTTTGTTCCTAGCCTTGCACTTACGGCATATGGCAAGCTTGGAAATTTCAGCGTCGGCTTCGGCAAATTTACCCATGATAACCACCATATATTAGATACGATTATTTACAGTCTTTTGCCATCTCTGGCAAAACGCAAAGAGAAGAGCATTGACTCTAGTTGTTAGCCCAAGAATGTTTAAATTCTTATGTAGGGAATAAATTGCAGCAAAGTTTAGACAATGAAATGCCCTGGTAGCTCAGTAGTAGAGCGTCTGTCTTGTAAATTTTTCTTTTGTAAAAGAAAAATTTAACTAAAAGAAAACATTTGGCAAAAGAAAAATTTAACTGATAATGACCTTAGTTATGCAGGATAACAGAAGGTCGTGGGTGCGATTCCCATCCAGGGCTTAAGGAGTGAAGAAAAGTTTAACAAAGCGGGTGAAAAACTAGAGTGTTGAAAGCCTTAAGGGCGAGTGCCGCTGTGCGTATTTTTTCTGTGCACAAGGCACGAGAACGCGCCTGGAGTGCATAAGTTCCCTTATGGCAGCGATTCCCATCCAGGGCCTAGTTTTTTAAGTTTTCAGGAAAAGAGGGGGAAGTGTTATTGGCTGGTGATTTATTGGATGAAGATATTTCAAAGGAACAGGTGCTTTTCCTGGCAAAATACAAGGATTGGGTGACTGTCAAGAAAATGACAATTGATGCTACCACCACTCCACAGGAAGTTGCCGGAGGCCTTGCCGGAATTAACGCCACCATGATTCGCAAGGCATATGACTTTGTTGGTGTGAATAAGGAGGCAATAGATGCATACGCGCAGGTTGTTTGCAAAGGCAAGCGCAAGGGATTTGCAGGCCTGGCAGAGGCACTCCAGTCAATCAGGCCAGGCGAGCTTAAGGCCGAATTATTAAAATCGTGCAAGGAGGAAAAATTTCTGCCATTTGCCGAGAGCTATTTCCTCCGCTGCGTACTTGTTGCCCTTGGCATGAAGACAGAGGTTGGCACAGATGACCTGACAAAGGTTTTCCCAGAACTTAAGTTTCCAAAACCGCGTGGAAATTTCGGGAAGAAAAAATAATTGGGAGCAAGGATTGGGGGAAATGCCGGAAATAGCAAGCCCGACGAAACGTTTAAAAATCAATATATGCTAATAATGTGTGCTTCTTTGTGCAGTCAAGTAAGTTTGGTTGCAAATGCTTAGAAGCGGTAATACAGTTGCAGTATTTTAATGCCTTGAAAGACACAGTTAGGTTTTAATACCTTGAAAGCCTTAAGAACTGGCAAACAATTAGAATGAGTGATGCGGGAGGTAATGAAATGGCACAAAAAGAACACTTGAACCTGATTTTTATCGGCCACGTTGACCATGGCAAATCCACAACAGTGGGACGCGTTTTGTACGAAACCGGAGCGCTTTCCGAGCAGCAGCTTCGAAAGCTCAAGGAAGAGGCAGAAAAAGTCGGCAAGGCAACCTTCGAGTTTGCCTTCACAATGGACACACTTAAAGAGGAAAGGGAGAGAGGTGTCACAATCGACTTGTCCCACAAGGAATTTGAGACACAGAAGTACTACTTTACAATCATAGACGCGCCTGGCCACAGGGACTTTGTCAAGAACATGATTACAGGAGCTTCACAGGCAGACGCAGCAGTGCTTGTCTGTTCTGCAAAGGAAGGTGTCCAGCCGCAGACAAAGGAGCATGCCTTTTTGGCAAAGGTGCTAGGCATCCAGCAGCTAATTGTCGGAATTAACAAGATGGACGCAGTGAATTTTGACAGGATGAAGTATGAAGAGACAAAAATGGCAATGAGCAACCTGCTGAAAAACATCGGCTACAAGGTTGACACAATCCCATTTATCCCGATATCCGGGTACACTGGAGCAAACCTCAAGGCAAACGTGCCTGACATGAACTGGTACTCCGGCCCGACCCTTTTGGCGGCATTTGACAATCTCACAGTGCCGGCAAAGCCAGTTGACAAGGCTTTGAGGCTTCCAATCCAGGATGTTTTCACAATCACGGGCCACGGCACGGTTCCAGTGGGGCGTGTTGAGACGGGAATTTTGAAACTCAACGAAAAGGTCGTATTCATGCCAAGTGGCGCAAGCTCGGAAGTCAAAAAAATAGAGATGCACCACAAGGAAATGACTCAGGCAGTGCCTGGCGACAATGTCGGCTTCAATGTGAAGAGCATTGACAAGAAGGATGTGAAGAGGGGCGATGTCGTAGGACCTGCCTCAAACCCGCCAACAGTAGCTTCTGAATTCACTGCACAGGTAGTGGTGCTTGAGCACCCGACTGCAATAGCCAAGGGCTACACGCCAGTATTCCACATCCACACGGCGCAAATTGCCTGCACTGTCACGGAGATACTTGAAAAGAAGGACCCCAAGACAGGCCAGACGCAGCAAAAAAACCCTGACTTTATCAAGACAGGAGATGTTGCAATCATCAAGGTCAAGCCCTTGAGGCCTGTTTGTATTGAAAAGTTCCAGGCATTCCCGCCCCTTGGCAGATTTGCAATAAGGGACATGGGCCAGACTGTTGCAGCAGGAGTCGTGCTTGAAGTGACTCCAAAGACAGCATGAAGGCACAGTACTGCCTTCATTTTTTAATATATTAGACATTTGAGATTGATTTGATGGGAAAAGCACGAATAAAACTTATTGGAAAAGACCCCCGCGAGCTTGACGAGGTTTGCAACCAGATAAGGACGATTGCACAGACTACCGGCGTGGAGCTTAAGGGGCCGATACCCCTTCCAACGCGCAGGCTGAAAGTTGCAACAAGAAGGACGCCATGTGGCGACGGCTCTGACACGTACGAGCACTGGGAGATGCGCATACACAAGCGCATAATTGACGTTGCAGGCGACGAGCGCACCTTGCGCCAAATCATGCGCGTGCGTGTTCCTGACGACGTGCATGTGAAGATAAGTTTGGAATAGATAATTCTCTGCTTTTCTCATTTTTATTCGCAGTTTTTACGGCAAGATGCGGCCCTTTGCTTTGCAATCCCACCTGCTTATTATTCTTTTTATCCCAAGCTTAGACTATGCCATCGCCAGTCTATGACTCCCTCAACAAGGAATGGAAAGGAACATGAAAAGTGCTTCTTGGTGAAGAGGTCGGCAAGCTTGAGGGGCAGTGGGACTATACTGTGCGCTTCACGCTTTCAGATGAGATTGAGCTTGCATGCGAGCTTGAGGAGTTGAGAAACAGGTTTGGGGCTTGCATTAAGGCAAAAAACATTGCCATATCCGCATTTCAGGCTTATTTGCCTGCAACTCACATCACAGGAACAGAGCGAAAACAGATATCCGCAGTGATAAATAACAGCACACCGGCAAGTGAAGGCGGAGGTTCAAAAGGGAAAATTAGAAAAATCCCAAGCCATACAGGCAATGCGGGGCGGGAAAACCTGGAAGATGGAAAGCTGGACAAATCTGACCGAATAATTCTGGCTGCTCTTTTTGAGAATGCGCGGGCAAAAACAACAGATATTGCAAACGACACCGGGCTTTCAGCCGATGCGGTTTTGTACCGGATGAAAGCGTTGAAGAGAAAAGGCATAATCTCAGGTTATGGCTGCTGGTTTGACAGGCGCAAGCTGGGATTTGGAAATTATAAAATATTATTATGGCTTCAAAAATCGGATAGGCAGGAGGAAGGGCGGCTGTTCAATTATCTAGCAACGCACCCAAACGCGGTTTTTTTGACAAAAGTGCTTGGAGACTGGGATGTGGAAGTGGATTTTGATGCCAAAGACCCGCAGCATTTGCACGATATGATCAAGGCACTAAGAAGCAGATTTGACAATATAATAAGCGAACATGCCACACTCACAATCCTGCTGCGGATTGAGGAACAGACGCGCTAAATGAAAGCGAAAGCAATGCGAATGTCAGAATAATAAAGGCAATAAAAAAAGTTTTTGATTTTTTCGCACAAGCCAAAATGACCACCCCTGAATCTTGCTTGAAACTGCAGGAAAATTATGCCCTTAAAGGTATATTAGCATTAGCATTTGGCATATCCCTGGATATTGGCGCTTTCCAAATTGTTTTCCTGATTTATTGTCGTGTCAGAGTCAAGTCACGTCATCGCAGGGCGTGAAGCCCTCAGAGTCGTACTTCTCATCATCCGAATTAATTTATCCCAGAAGAGCTATTAATAGAGTTGTTGCGCTATTCTGACAACTCAAAAATGCCGAGGTCCGTGTCGCTAAAGCGACAAGTCCACTCAAATGCTGCTGCATTTGGCTGTCAGCTTGCCTGTAAGAGGGCAAGTCCCCCCAAGTGCTTTTCGCACTTGGCGGTGGCAGTGCCTGCCAACTCCAATATCTTTTATAATCTCAGTGTCTTATCTTTCTCAAAGCCGAGTTGGCAGAACCTGGTAATGCGCCAGACTTGAGATCCCGGAAACGGAAGCAATTGTGCGCATGAAGCTGCAAATCAGCTGTTGCACGCGAAATCTGGTGCCCTTTACGGGCTTAGGAGTTCAAATCTCCTACTCGGCGAACCCCTTTTTCTTGGAAGAAAAAGCGGTTCATCGGAAAAAGAACCTAATGTAAGAGGTCACAAGGTGAAGCGTTCCCTTAACTGAAGCCAAGGGCATGGTTGTACCTTGTGAGTAAATACTCCAGCTCCCTCCCTGCTTTTTCCTTGATTTTCTGATTCCCCAGATATTTCTTGATTTCACCTTCACCTCCTTAACTGAAACCCAACTGCCCATACCAGCTGCATAGGGCAAACTTGGAAATACTGAACTTCATATCACACGGATTAACCTGACATTTGTAGACCTGGGATTTGCAGGTTTTCGTCAATCCCAAAACGCGTGTTATTATATATTTATGTCACGGAAGTTTTTTGTGGGAAGCGGAGATAACGGAATGGGCGGCAACATGCTGCCCCTTGTTGAAGAGGTTTTGGGCAAGGGCTTTGAAAATATGTCAGGCCTTGGCCACCACATGCTTGACCTTTACAGGCAGAGGGAAGAGGGCGCCTTTGCAAAAGTCCTTGAAAACGACTTGTTTGTCCATGACAGTCTCACAGGCCTGATTTTTGTCGCAGAGGCAGGGCCAAACTCCATAATGCCGTATCAGGCGATAATGTCAAAAATCGGCGCAGGCTCCATAGTTGAGGTTTTGTCGCAAGGCGCAAACTATGCAGAGGGCTGGTTTGAAGGCATGAAGATTGTAAGGGGCAGCAACGGGGCTTTGTACATTGCCCATCCGGATGACAACTGGGACAGGATGCGCCAGGGGGCTGCATCAAACATGTGCCCTTTTGACTATTCAAACGAGAAGCTCACTTATCTTTCCCTTGCAACCGCGATTATGCAGGGGTACGCAAGTAGTTGGCCAAAAGTAAAGAAGAAGGATGGCACACTTGCAGATGCATCAATACTTTATGTCAGGCCATTGTATATCAGGGCACTTAACACCGGGATAGGAGTTGGAGGCGACCACCAGTTCACACTTGTGATAGCAGTCATACCAATGACAACCTATTTTGACAGCACCAAAGCAGATTCAGGAGTGAACATCTACGGGCACTTTTCAAACATCACACCTGCGTTTGCAAACTCCGAAGAATCAAGCAAGCACCTTTCAAACTATCCTTATGCGGGAAGGTTGCGGCGCGGGGCTGCAGGAATACCCGATACAGCCGAGACTGTTGTCATACTCAAAGATAGCGGAATGGTGAAGGAAGGCTCATCCGACACGGTGGCGATAATCAAGGGCGACAAGATAATATGCCCCCCTCTTTCCACAGGAAGGCTTAACGCAATAACCATCAGGCTTGTGGAGGCCATAGCCGGGCAGCTTGGTTTTAGCGTTGTATATGAAGATGTTAAAGTCCCAAACCTGATAGGATGCGACGGGGTGCTATTGTTTGGAAACGCAGTCAACCTGCTTGGGGTGCAAAAAGTTTATCTGCCAGAAAGCGAGCTTAAGGGTGTTGAAGTGTCAAAAGCGCACAGAAGCTGCACCTATGACGTATTTGGAAGGCCGACACTGCTTCGCGAGTATGAATTTGGCACGCTTCAGACAGAAATATTCAACAAGCTGAAAAAGGCATTCTCGAACGTTTACACTGAAAACCCGTTTGGAAAGTATTCAGTTTCAACTGAGGACATATTTGACGCAAAACACATTGGGCACCTTGAGCACATTGGAAACATGCTTAAGGCATGCCAAAGCCCACTTGTCAGCATGAATATAGCGCCCGGCATGGCCAGGGACGGGGCATTGCTGACACTTGACAGGCGGTTTTACCCGACAGTCGGGGCAAGGAGGCCTGACACAAGCTGGTCTTCAGGCTTGCAAAAAAGGCCGGTTGCGCAAAAAATCCTTGCCTAGAGTGGATCACAGGGAATTTCCAGCATTGGCTGCAAATCCAGGATAAAGTCTGCTTCCGTTTTCCCTCAAAAAGCTTTTTAAAGCAGGAAAATAAACTAATTTCATGGGAAATGAAACTGGCAAATCGGCTATTTTTGACTATTTCGGGCTTGCAATTTCGGTTGTTGTCATTGCCCTTGATGCGGTGATTGCAAAAGGCAACTCGGCACTTACAATGCTTGCGCTTGTAGGAACGCTTTTGTGCTCATTTTTAGTCAGGATAGCAAGGCAGCAGTATGTGAAAAAGCTTTCTTATCTTGTTCTTGGTTTTGGAAGCTTTGTGCTTGCAGGAAGCATGATAGGTGGCAGCCTTGGGCTGCAGCTGTCCATTGTCCCGTTTTTGGTTTTTGCCTTTGCAGCCGCCATAGGATATCTGATTGGCTATTCCGATAGTTATGAAAACGGGCTTATTTTTGCCGCAGGCTCTCTTGTAGCCTTGCCCATTGGCTCTGGGCCTCTTGACTTTGGCTCGAGGATTGACATATTCATCATAGGCACATTCTCGCTTCTTGGGGCTGCAGTTGTCCCAATATACTTGCTTGCAAAAATTGAGGGCGTTAAAAAAATATTTTACAGGGTGCCAAGAGTCGCGGTCGCAAGCGGTCTTCTTGTTGCATTTGTATTCTTTTTGCAGGCCCTCATGGCTGCAATGCAGATAGGTTTTGAAAACTGCGCTGCATACAAAAGCTGCTATGCCGACTTAGGGATGTTGTTTTTGGAGGCAGGGTGGCTTGGATTCATCTCAATGAGTGTTGCAATGGCATTGGTGCTTGTAATCCACGAGGTCGGGCTGATGATTTTTGGGTACAGGCGCGAAGTGACTGACATGGGTGTGGTTTATACAAGCACAGGGCAGGCAGACATGGAGGATGAAAGGAAAGACGACCCGTATGCAGCAACTATAAGGAAAATCAACCTGTTTGCAAAGAACTGCCCGACAATGAACGAAATAGAGAAGGCTGCTAAACTTGCCTCTTTCAGGGAGGAACTAAGGCACCTGGGCTCTAAATACATCACGCCATCAAAGCAGGAGGCGGAGAAGCTTCTTGCAAAGGCTGCAAAGATTGCAGATGGCAAAAACTGAAAGGCTGAAAGAAGTGCAGCCGGACTAAAAGTGAGGTCATGGAAGAAAAAAAAGAAGAGCTAACGTTTGGCATGATTCTTGAAAACTGCCCCATCAAGGGCCATGAAAACGAGCTTATGAAAATAATCAGGTACATGCGCCTTGGGCTGCCTGTCCTTATTTACGGCCCGCCAGGAAACGGAAAAACAACAATGGCAAGATATGTTCTTGGAGTCCTGGGAAAGGAGTTCCTGGAGTTTGAGGCAACTGAAGGCACAAGCGAATACCACCTTGTAGGCGGATACCACCCGCTTTCCCTTTCAGGCAGGCTGGATGCAAAGCTTTACAAGGAAGGGGTGGTCACAAGGGCGCTAAAGCAGAACAAGAACCTGCTGATTGACGAGTTCACGCGCGCCCCGACAAGCGCGTATTCAGGCCTGTTCATGCTTTTGTCCCTTGGAAGCCTGCCACTTGAGCACGAGGAAGTTGTCGTGACAAAACCCGAAGGCTGGCTTGTGGTTGCGACAGCCAACATCGGGGATGAGGGGACTTACAAGATAAGCAGCGCGCTCAAGCGAAGGTTCATGCCAATCTACCTTGGCTATCCTGACACTGAAGTGGAAAAGAAAGTGGTGATGGAAAAAAGCGGCCTTGACGAGCAGAAGATTTCATACATAATGGAGTTTGCATCACTGACACGCAACGCGGCCGAGGTTGAAAAGACGCTGCAGCAGGGGCTTTCAACGGACAGCGAAATCAAGATGGCCCTCTACATAAGGGAGGCGCTTGCAGACGGGATAGACTTTGAAAGCGCTTTTGTGGACGCTGCATTCCAGCACTCCATGATAATCGCCGATGAGACGGACGAGATAGCAATTTCGCTTGTAAAGGACTTTGCCCTGAAAGTCGCAGAGGGAATAAAAAGCAAGTAGCCAAAGCGCTTGAATACTGGCGCATTGCGATTTTAATCTGCTCGTTGCTTTAAAGCGGGCGCCAAAAGGAAGAAAGCTAATACGGCAGCTGGGATTTGTGTATTTTTTATTGGCAATAGGCTAACTGCGGTGGATTTAAGCAGAAGCTGATGGATGGGGTTTGCTGGTGTATTTGTGAAAGAGGAGAAAAGGGCTGCACTGCTTTGTGCAAGGCTCACATTCAGGTTTGACAAGGCAGCCTACCAGTCATACCAAATTTCGTGCGCAAAAATTGGCGCCCATCTCAAAAGCATCCTGCAGTTTGTCCCACCGACCCAGTTTCGCATGGCAGACTGCAGGTTTGAAGGCAGGGGCAAGCTCAACCTTGTGCGCACAATATCTAACTTTTGCACAGTTGGGAAAACGCCGTTTGCAATTGTTGAGAGGAAGAGGACTCAGTCAATAAGGAAGTTGAACCTTGCAATACTTTACGACAACTCAAACTCAATGACTGGCTGGTGGAGGACTGACATTCTTTCAAAAAGTGTCTTGGAGGACACAAGCGCACAGACCTATGCAAAGGTTGCGGCAAGCGCATTGTGTAGCGCCTTGGGGCAGAATAAAAACGTGGACATATCATTCGTGGTTTATGGAAGCGACGCGCAGTACTTTGAGAGGCTGGACACAAGAAAGTTTTTGGGGTGCAATGGCGGGGGTGCTACAAGGCTGGATTGCGCGCTTGAGGAGCTGGAAAAAAGCAGGTGGAACCTGAAGGCTGGGGCCAAATACATTCTTGTGCTGACAGACGGAGTCCCTGAAGCAGGCAAATCCGAGTTTGCACAGGACTTGGCTGTACAAAAAAAATCACTTGCGCTTATAGAAAGGCTGAAAAAGCAGAGGATAGGGGTGCTTTATGCCTGTATTGCAAACGAGCCAAAGCTTGCAAACAAGACCATAGGCGGCTACAACCTGCACACATATGCCAATGAACTAAAAAAGGCAAGGGTAAAATATGTGAAAATAGAAAAGCTTGATGCGCTTGCCTGGAGCCTGTTTAAGGGCTTCAAGGAGCTTGGCGGTTTTGATAATGGTTGAAAAAGAATTTGTTCGCCGCGGCCTTCTTGCAGTCTCTGTTGCCTTCCTGATTGCAAGCGTGCTTCTTGCAGCATTGCCGTTTGAAAAGTGGGGAGCAAAGAAAAACAGGGTTTTGTTTGGCCAGGGGGAAGGCACAGGGTTTGAAAGGACGGGACTTGCGGCCAATGGAAAAGGCAATGCAAATGTAGCAGAACTAAGCGCCCTGCTGCTCCCAAACGGGACAGGTGTCATAACCAAGTATGGGTTGAGCCCGAACCAGATAGGGAATCTTGAACAGTCAGCCGAATTTAAAGCCCAGATGGCAGGGCCAAACAATAGTTTCTTTGTTTCAAGCGGCGGCGTGGATGCACTGGTCGCAAAAAACCTCAATGAAAGCCAGGCAATTAATCTTGCAGGCAGCAAGCTCATAGAAGCCATGCTTGGCGGCAGCCTTGAGAAAAATACAAGCCTGGCAGGGCTTGTGGCAAACGGGACATGGGCACAGGAGTTGCCAAACCTCGGCCAAAATCCAGGTGGATTTGACATTGGTGTTGGGGGGCCTGGAAGTGGAAAGTTTGGCCTTGAGGCCCAAACCGGCAATTACTCAAGAACAGAAACCTTCAGCATAAACGGAGCAAGCTTCCAGGCAATAGTCCCGAATTCAATGGGCTTTGACCAGGCTGCCTCAATTGTCAACACAGGGCAGTTTGCAAGGGCTTACGCAAGAATGGCAGGCACACAGGATTCGGAACTTTTTGCATACAGAGACCCGGCAAGCAACCAGACGCTTCTTATACCCATGAACATTCCTGATTTGCAGGGAAGCGGGTTGCTTTCATCAAACTTCTGGCCGTCCTTGGGCGCAGCAAGCCTGCCTGCCGGGCTTCCGATTGCAACATCACAGCTCCCGGGGCTTAAAGCAGCAGGTGTCGGGCTGCCTATTATGCCAAATCTCGCCGCTAAACCAAGCATGCCTTCATATGACAGCAAAAGCGGGAAACCCAGGGACATATCGGAATTGCCCCCGCTTCCAATCGATGGAGGAGACGTTCTTTCGATGATGCAGCTTGCAGCAGGAGCAATTGGTGTCGGCATTTTGCTTTGGGCAATACTCAAAAACCACAGGGCTGGAGGCCGCAAGCAAAGCGAGCCTGAAGGGAGAAAGGCAACCGGGGAGCTTACATACGGCGATTCGCCTGGAAGATTCAAAACGCCGCTTGGGTCAAGCCAGGATTCGCAGGAGATTGAAGCAAGCCCGTTTTTTGTTGTAAGGATTTTGAACAATTATATCGCGCGTGGAGTAAAAGTATCATTAGAGATTGAAAACAGGTCAAAGGAGCCAATTGATAACGTCAGCCTTTCCGACAGGCAGGAGCAGTTGGCGCAAGTGGGCTCAATTGGGCCAAATGAAACAAAGGCGGCTGAATTTGAGGTAAAAGAAGGCGAGGCAAATTCAATGACAGTATACATAAACTTCGAGCCCTCTTATGTTGATGGCAAGCTTATTAGCCAGTCAAGCTTTGAGCTTCCTTTGAAAAAATTATAGATGAGGGCTAAATGCAAGAACTGATAGGGTATTTTTATGGGTCTGGAAATTTGGAAATATGCCGCAATAGCATTTTTCATTGTTAGCCTTGGGCTTGCCACGGTTTTGGCATTGGGCACCCTTGAAGTAAGACAAGAGTATAAATGCCCAAAACAGGCAGCTTGCCAGGAGGAGAGTGCAGGCAAACTCGGCAAATGCGCTGCAAGCCTTGAGAAGTGTTCCGGAAAGCGGGTGGCAGCGGATGAAAGGATAGCCTTGCTTGAGAGGCAAAATTTGCAGCTTTCGCAAGGCATTGCAAACTTGACAAAGCAGCTTGCACAAAAAAACGGCCAGGGGGCGATTGAGGAAGGCGGGGAAGGGGCACGGGTGGCGCAAAAAGAGCTGAACCTGACAAGGCTGCGGCAGGAAGCCCAAGATGCGATAAATGCGCAGAGGCAGGCATACAATTCCACCCCAGTTGGGCAAAATGATATACTTAACAGTCTTGCACAAAAATGCTCTGATTTCATTTTGCGGACTGAAAACTTTGCGCACAAGTCCTGCGCACAGGAATTTGGCGAGGTCCATGCAAGGGTCGTGGATGCGGGAGTCCATTCGGTTGTGACATTTGAGGATTTGTCAACAGGCCCGATTGAATGGTACGTATCGGGAGAGGGAATCATCCAAGGCTATCTTGACTCGCCGTCCCACCGCTCAAGCATAGTTGACCTTGACGGGCTTACAAACAAAGTCGGCGTGGGTGTCTCATGCACTCAGTCCAAATGCGTAAACTCTATAATCCTTTCAGGGACAAAAACGAAAAAGACGGGAAGCCTTGGCCCTAAATACGAAACCTGGTTCCCACTGGTCAACGAGGGGTTCGGATTCTCAAAAAACCCCA
>Ga0194120_10006365_pt1 | contig 16743 bp, 20 predicted proteins | sample TA2MahCa65mmetaG_FD_148642 | JGI IMG/M metagenome (GOLD analysis project Ga0194120, IMG submission 148642) | Freshwater microbial communities from Lake Tanganyika, Tanzania - TA2015019 Mahale Deep Cast 65m | ecosystem: Environmental > Aquatic > Freshwater > Lake | place: Tanzania: Lake...
CATTGTCGGTTACGAAGGCGATACTGCTGCGCCCTTGATCGAACCGGTAGCCGAAGCCGTTGCCGGGATGATTCAAGTTGATGACCGAGATCCGGATGCCACCGATCTCGAAAGCCTCGGGTATGGCATCGAAGAACTTGATTTCGGCCCGAAAGTCATCCATATTCACGGGAAAATAGCGATTGTCGTGTCGCTCGAAGATGTCGCGGCGGAGGACTTCCTGTGCCATTCGGTTGCCATAGAAGTCCATCTTGAAATTCGAACTGTAGGCCGGGGCGAAGAAGGTGAAGCCGGCGAGGTGGTCCCAATGCGAGTGGGTCAGGAGGAAGGTTATCGGATCGTGAAGTGACTTGGACATCAGGCGCAGTCCTAACGTTCGGATACCGGTCCCGGCATCGACTATAATGCGCGCGCCATTGCCGGTCTCAACTTCGAGACAAGTCGTATTGCCGCCGACTTCGACCGTTCCCGCTCCCGGTGCCGGTATCGAACCGCGGGTGCCCCAGAAGGTAACTTTCATCACCGCCTCGGTTTGTTCGCTCCGTCCTTGATTCCGTTATTCAGACTGTTGCCGCTGTGATGCCTGCCCGGGGCGCCGGCTACTCTTCGACCAGACGTATAGGGTCGCCGGGTCGTAAGTTCAGAACGTGCCCGGCGTTTCCCCTCTGCACTGCAATTTCCACACATCCATCGCTTCCGACCAACCAGAAAGGCATTCCTGACGACATCGCCGCATAGTGAGTTTGTCTCCCCAAGCGGCCGTATCCGGGAACTACGGCCCATCCAGCTTCGGCACCTGGAATATCGGTCGCCACATCACCAAACCGGTCGATGTGGACGACCCGCCCGAACCAGGTGCTGCCCACCTTAACCGGTCTCTTGGGGCGTCGGGTCGCGATCAATTGGATTGCCGGCCCCAGATCCTCGAAAGCGTCACCGGCCGCCAATCGCACCGCCGCTGGCGCCAGGAGGTCGCGACCGTGAAAAGTTGCTGAAGCCCCCTCCGGAACAGTCAATGCCCGCACCTCTACCGGACCGTCCCAGTCCAGCGCCGGACCAAAAATGCCGTTGTCCGGCCCAATAAAAAACTTTCCCCGATTCCGGATGACTACCGCCAACCGGTTCGATCCGACTCCCGGATCGACTACCGCAAGAAGAATCGAATAGTCCGGCAGTATTCCCGCCGAACGGCGAATGAGATAGCCCGCTGCTTCGATATCGCCAGGTTTCAGGTCGTGCGACAAATGCAGAATACGCAATCCGGGAATCCGCAGCAAAACGGCGCACATTTCTGCAACATAACTGTCCGTCATGCCGAAATCGGTGACGAGCGCCACAAGCGGGTGCGATTCGTCACCTTTCGATATCGTGAGCCCCGGTCTCAACGCTCTCGGCTCGGGCGACCTCAACCGGTGCAGCAGCATCGGCATCCGCTGCACTGGGGGATTGATCTGAAACGCCTTCGGACGGCGATGTGAAAGAGAGTATCAAGAGCGCCGTTACACCCAACGATACCGCCGAATCGGCCACATTGAAGACCGGCCAACGTTCCATCAGGAAGTCCGGCAAATCGACGCTAAGGAAGTCGATCACATAGCCATAGAGCATTCGGTCGATCATATTACCGGTGGCTCCAGCCATAATCAGCGCCAGAGGCAAGGCTTGAACCATCGTCAAGTCGCGACTCCGGCCAATGTAAACTGCCAACGCAATCGCAGCCACCAGGGCAATGACCGCCAACACCACCGGCGGCAGCCATCGCATCCCAAAAATCAGACCGGGATTCTTCACTAGCACCAGCCAGATGAGATCGCTTCCTAACGGTCTAATGATCTCGCTGCCCGCGAGCGCGCTCGCGGCCCATGTCTTGGTTACCTGGTCGAGCAGGACGATTGCGGCAGCGAGCACGTAGAGCAGCAGTCGCTCCCGCGTCGTCAAACGACCCGTCGTTGCTCTTCCTTCAACTTACAGGAGATGCAGAGCCGGGCGGTCGGGACCAGTTCAAGCCGCTTCTTTTGAATCGGTTCGCCGCAGTCGTTGCAAATGCCGTAGGTGCCCTCCTTGATCATCTCGAGCGCGCGGTCGAGGTACTTTAAGTAGCGGCCTTCGCGCGAAGCCAACATGAAGGCCTTTTCGCGCTCCTGGGCATCGGTGCCTTGATCGGCCATATGAAGCGTGTATGTCGAGTTATCCCCCGAATACTCCTGGACGGTATTGCGGGTCGCTTCAGTCAGGAGCCCGAGTTGCTTCATGATGGTCTCCCGCCGTTCCAGGATCAGTTCCTGGAAAAAGACGGCGTCTGCGGTGCTGTATCGTTCCTGGTTCGTTCCCGGAAGAACATCCGGGCCGGCACTCTTACGAATCATACTGGGGTTCCTTCGGGAAACGACTCAACTAACGGGGCGAATGCGAACACGAGCGTTCCGTTCGCCGATCTTCACGCCCTCATCCGGACCGATCGATGGATCATCGATAAGGTCGCGGGCGAGGGTCTCGGTGCGGACATAGTCCGCAAATCGGGTGATGGCGCGACCGAGTCCATCATCGACAGCATATTCGACCACAATGCGCCCTTCGACTTCCATCCCCGCGTCGCGGCGCAGAGACTGGATGTGATGGACGAATTCGCGGGCCAGCCATTCATCGGTCAGGTTGTCGTCGATGCGGTGACATAGTGCGACGGTTATCCCGCCATCGATGCGCACCCAATAACTCTCCAATGGCACTTCGGTCAGGAGCACTTCGCTGCGCAGGATGGACTCGCCGCCCACCCGTATGCTCCCTGATCGCACCATTTCGGAGAGTTCCTCATGCGTCAGTTCTCCCACCGACCGTGCCAACGTTGACGCGTTGGCACCGAAGCGCGGTCCGAAGACCTTATAATCGGCTTTGGCTTTCCAGGTGTAGAGCCCGTCGGCAACTTCACGACAAAGCATCGTCTTGACGTTCAACTCGTCGAGGATCACATCCTTGAACGGCTCGATGTCGGAAAGGTCTTCACCGGCAACGATCATCTCCGGTAACGGTTGACGCACCCGAACACCACCGTCGGCGCGAAGTGAGCGGGCCAGGGAAACGATCCTGCGCACCTTGGCCATTGCCGATTCGAGCGCAGCATCCCTAAGGTCGGGCATCGCGGCGGGCCAGTCGGTCAAGTGAACCGAATCGGGCGCCGAAGCGTCGAAACCGCGCTCGAGGTTCTGGTATATCGCCTCGCTGGTGAACGGGATGAACGGCGCCATCAGGCGGTTCGTCACCGTCAAGACCCGGTAGAGGGTTGCGTAAGCCTGTGCCTTGTCGGCATCGTCGTCCGACTTCCAAAACCGGCGTCGCGACCGGCGAATGTGCCAGTTGGTCAGGTCGTCTATGAACCGGTCGAAGGCTTCGACGGCACCGGTCACATCGTAGCGCTCAAGGTGTTCGGTAACATCGTCGCGCAGTCCGGTGAGTTGCGACAATATCCAGCGGTCGAGGGGGTTGGATAGACTTTCCCCTTTCCCCATTCCCCTTTTCCCTTTGGATGGCGTCCAGCCATCGACGCGGGCATAGGTAACAAAGAACGAATAGGCATTCCACCATGGGATGAGGACCTGCTTTAGGACCTCGACCACGTCGCTGTCGTTATGCCGCCGGGCGGTCCAGGGGTTGAGCGAGTAGAAGTTCCATCGCACTGCGTCGGCACCGAACCGGTCGCAGAGCGCGATCGGATCGATCACATTGCCGCGCGATTTGGACATTTTGCGGCCTTCCGGATCGGTGATGAACTCGGAGCAAATCACGTTCCGAAAGGACGACTCGCCGCCTTCGAGCGATCCGTCGCTCCGACTTCGAGCGGTCAGCATCACCGAGGTCGCGAGCATGGTGTAGAACCAGCCGCGGGTTTGGTCGATAGCCTCACAGATGAAGTCCGCGGGGAACTGCTGCGCGAGCATCTCGGCGGACCCGGATGCAGCCGGATAGCCCCACTGACCCCACGGCATGATGCCGGCGTTGAACCAGCAGTCGAGCACTTCTGGAACGCGGCGCATATCGCTGCCGCACGAAAGGCACTTTAATACGAGAGTATCAATATAAGGCTTATGAGCGTCAAAACCATCCGGCAAAGGATGACCAAGACGCGCCTCGAGTTCAGAGAAGGATCCCAGGCACTCGGTTCGTCCGCACGACGAGCACTCCCAGATCGGCAGCGGCGAGCCCCAATAGCGGTCGCGCGAGATGTTCCAATCGACATTGTTCTCCAGCCAGTTGCCGAACCGCCCCTTCTTGATGTGCTCGGGATACCAGTTGATGGTCTCGTTGGCGGCGAGCATATTGTCGCGCAGGGCGGACGTCTTCAGGAACCAGCCCGACCTGGCGAAATACATCAGCGGCGTGTCGCAGCGGTAGCAGTGCGGGTAGGAGTGGGTAATCTTCTCCTTGCCGAAGAGCAAACCGCGCGAGGCAAGGTCCTTAAGGATATCGACATCCAGGCCTTCCTCCCGGAACCAGCGGCCGGCGAAGGGGCCGGTGTTGGGCGTGCATTTGCCATCGGCATCGACGTTCTGGACCAGTGGCAATCCGAAATTGCGGATTAGGCGAAAGTCATCCTCGCCGTAAAGGGCGAGGTGGACAATTCCGGAACCGTCGTCGGCGGTGACATAATCGTCAGCGATGACCTTGTGAGCCTTTTCATCGGATTGCCAACTCCAAAGCGGTTTATAGCGCAAACCAGAAAGTCGATTTCCATTAATAGTTTCAAGATAGCCAGTTGCTTCCAAAAATCCCATCAACGCATCCAGACGATCCTCGGCAATGATGATCGTGTCTCCAGTGTTTCTCTCCAGCCGGACATAGTTTAGATTAGAGTTAACTGCCAACGCCACATTACTTAGCAGCGTCCAAGGAGTCGTCGTCCATGCCACAAAATGTGTTGGTCTATCGTCGCCATACAGAGATTTTGTCGATTCTGCGGTAAGTCGAAACTTCACATATAGCGAAATGTCCTGCACATCCTTATATCCTTGTGCAACCTCGTGCTGGGAGAGTGACGTGCCGCAGCGCGAGCAGTAGGGCATGATGCGGCGATCCTGATAGAGCAGCCCTTTGTCCCACGCCGTCTTGACCGCCCACCAGTCAGTCTCGATGTATTCGGGGCGGAGGGTGGCGTAGTCGTCGTAGGTGTCGAGGAACCTCCCGATGCGGCGGATCGCCTTGACCCACTCATCCTTGTAGCGATAGACCGTCGAACGGCAATAGTCGATGTAGGCCGCGACGCCGCCCGGCATCGTCTCGATGTCGCGCTTCGAGCCAAGACCCAGTTCCTTCTCGGCGGTCAATTCGATTGGGAGGCCGTGCGTATCCCAGCCGGCCTTGCGACGGACGCGGTAGCCTTGCATCGTCTTGAAGCGGGGCCAGAGGTCCTTCAGCGCCGACTGCATCATATGCCCGATGTGGGGGATGCCGTTGGTGCCGGGAGGTCCGTCGTAGGCAACGAAGTCGCCCTTGCCATCCCGAGGCCGTTCGGCGATTGAGCGCGCGAAGATGCGCCGCTCGTCCCACAGACTCTGAACTGCGCAGTCGAGGGCCGGAAAGTCCACCTTCGGCGAGACCGGCACAAGCCCGCCGCCGGGAGTTGATAGCCAGAAGATGTTGTTATCTGAAGTGGTTGACAATTCGTTAGTACGGTTCGATGTTATTTTTGCGAACGAGCCCTCTTCTTTCGCCTCGGCAGATGGGGAATGCTTGCCAGATCGATCTCGGGTCCGCCTCTCATCATCGCCTTTACTTTGTCATGAATACCATACTTGTTCAGCAATTGATCGACGCGCTGGCGGGAGAGGTTCATCTTCCGGGCTATATCGGCAAAGTTCTTCGACTCTCGAGCCGCCACTACGAGGTCTTCTACCCGTATGCTCGCCCGCACTTGAACCTTGATGACCGAGTAGCGGACGGCTAATGTAGCCTTTACCTGATCGTAGATTCCAGCCCTCTTCAGATGAAACACGGTTGAACTGGTCGATAATCCAATGCTGGTAGCCAATTGCGTGAGCGTGGCAAAATTCTCGGCCCGCTTCACCATATCCTCCGGCAGCCGTATAATGCGATTCTTCGCGAACTTCTCCTTCAATCTCTCCCCAATGCCAATTCTCTTCGCAATCGTTTCGACGCCGCTCTTCTCGATTCCCAACGTAGATGCCAAATCTCCGTAACTCTTGCACACTTTGGCTTTGTCAAGCCACTCCTTACGCACCTTGACAACATCGAGCGGCTCACCCAGGCGATTCCTACGGGTTATCGCCTTCACCTCCTCAAGGATGCCGTAGCGCTTCATCAGTTTCACACCGGTGGGATATGAAAAGGCTATGCGATTGGCCAGTTTAATATACCCATCCGACTCGTGAGCCAGTTCGAGGATGTCTTCACGGGTAAGCCCCATGGGGTTGAGAACATTCTCAAGCAATAGCCGCCGAATGCGCTCCTGCAAGCCTCTTCGACGACAGAACTTATGCAATTGTATCAACGAAACCCCGAGTTCGGCGCTGATCTCATTATAGGTCCGCTTCATGGCCGCGACCGAAAGGACGAGATCCTTGGTAAGCGCCACGGCAGGCAGCTTGCTGCTTGCCGGTGCGTCGGTCTCCACTTCATCGGACTGCCCCTCAAATTCCGGATAGGGACGAGGTTTTATGGTTAGACGAGGCATTGGGCGATTTACTCAGTTTGCCTGTTGATTTGAGCGACCAAAATACCGATGACCGCAGGCCAGATGATATAGAACAGGCCCTCAACGACGATCCAGGTTGGGATAGACCCGACCTCGTTCTTCCCAGCCTCGGCCAGAACGGCGTTGCTTCCCATAAAGAGGCCCATCATAAGGCCGAAAACGAGTCCCCGGACGACCGGCTTGCCTTCCAGCCGCACCCGGGGATAGAGCCAAGCAATGACGAGGCCCTGGATCAGCATCGAGAGCAAGCCGAGGGGGATGATCGGCTTCTCGCGGGTGAAGGCGCCGAGGTCTCTATAGATACTGCCGAAAAGTCCGAGGTGCCACGCCGCCGCACAAAAGAGGGTAACGACGACGTAGGCGAGAACGGTAGTGATGTATCTGCGGTTCATCGGGAAATCGAGATATTGGTTGAAAAGCACATCCTCGTCACTCTCGGCGGTGACGGTTCGATGACGTGATACACCAGTTGAGCGACCCGATGGACGATCTGTAAACTCTTCAGGTTGCGGTTGCCGCCATGCGGGAAGAGAAGGATTCTGTTAAATTCGCCATTACGAAAGACAATTGAAATTGCGCTTATCATATGGTAACAAATCTCGCCAGTCATCTTACCCCCTTTTGAGATTCGTGAACGCCCTTCATAAACTCTTCGATTTCCTTATTAGAAGGCGGGGGAGTTCCTATACGCTCTCTCCGATACTTCTGCCAGTCTTCATCGTTTTTTTGCGCGTCTCGCCATTTTTCGTACTCAGTTTTGGGGTGCGACTGATTAGTATTGCTCGAATTGCTTGAGGATGAATTGCACTGTGACATAAGCCAAATAAACAGGATCACAACCAGAATAAGTCCACCACAACCGAGACAGCCCCCCGCCAGTTGATCAGATGTCTTTCTAGTCTCTTTTTGTGACTGCTCCTGATCCTTAAATCGTGCCTTCTCTTCCTCAAAATTTCTTCGTATTAATTCAGGTGATAACTTCATCCTTTTACCTAATATAATGTAATTAAGTAACGGTCAACGATAATCCTACCAGATTTGGAATTTACCGTATTCCAGGTCTTACTCAGCCACCTATGTGGGTCGAAGAAAAAAACGAACCCCTCCTCCACTTCCATCGTCTCATTGCAAGTATCCAACTCTTCTTCCCGAATCACTTCACTCCCTTCTACTCTTCCACGTTGATCCCTGCCCTTCGTAAAATCCGCTTTTGAAGCCCAACGCCAATATCCCCTTGATGTGCATTGGGAATATAGACCCGGTGTAGTCCTTTTTCCATATAGGGATGCTTACCGCTTGGAGTCGGACCGGTGTAGCCGAGCGCACGAAATCGGCGGATCAACTCTCGCAGACTAATAGGATTCAACATCTTCTGCGACGCCTATTAGATTTAAGTCCACGCTGTCTAACACCGGAATCTCAGCGCCACGCTTGATACCCAACAGCACCCAACCTTCTACCACCTCAGCGAGTTGGTCGCGGCATTCCTCCCATGTTGGCGCGTTGGCCCAAACTCCAGGCAACTCAGGAACCTCAGCGTAGACTGAATCGTCATCATCCAACAATTCATATCTCGCTCGCCTAAGCGCCGCTTTGATGTAGTCGTTCAGCAAGTGAATTTCTCCTCTTTATTTGATAATCTAATGTTTCTCGCTTCCCAATGTCCTTTTTCCCTCTCTACCATCACGAATTTTCTTCCTGAATTAACTGCCTCCCCCACTCCCATCGTCCCTGCATAAGGATCCATGACTACATCTCCTTCATTCGACGATGCTTCGATGAACTTCTTCAGAATCTCAACCGGCTTGACCGTGCCGTGATTGAAGTAGTGATTCGGCACCTTACGGGCGTCGAATATATTAGATAGGCGTTTCCCGTTGAGCGGCCTCCCCCTGTCCCCCTTCACCCCAAATATCACCAACTCGTGCTGCGGGGCGTAGTTGCCCTTCAAATCCCCCGACCCGTGGTTGTTCTTCACCCAGACCAGCATGTTCTTGTAGGTTAAATAATGCTGCGGCTCCTTCGTTCCATTTTCCATCTTCCATCTTCCCCTCTGCGCGTTCATCTCCATCACAATTCCCGGGAACGTCAGGTGATCGCACCAGCAGTAGAAGTGCGCGCCGGGCTTCAACACCCGCGACGACTGCTCGATGAAGAACGGCAGGTCGAAGTCCGCGACGTTGATCTTCTTCACCTTCTCGTGCGCCACCGGGCGGTTCGACTGGTAGTCCTTGTAGGGCGGATCGGTGATGATCAGGTCGATGCAGTTGTCCGGCAGCGCCTCATAGACCAGCCGGTTATCGCAGTTGAAGACCCACCCGCCGGGCAGTATCTCGTGAGGCGCGTCGATGCGCGCGAGCGCCGCTTCAAGGTCGGGAAGAATGCTCAAGAAAGTGTCTCCAGAAATGCCTCTACAGATAGTCCGGATTTCTTGATCAAGGCTCTCAAAGTCCCACGAGCAACCGTATTGTGATTTGGAATAGACAAGGTAACTGAACTACCTTCACGGGTCATAATGATGTGGCTGCCACGCTGACGAGCGACACGCCAACCAAGTCTTTGGAAACAACGCACGACCTCATTCGGCCTTAGGACGGGCACTTCAGGCATCAAACAGACACTTCAACATGTCTGACCGATACATCAAGTTGCAGGCCCATCTCTCTTCTTACCTCAAGGCATTCACGGATAGCATCGCGAATGTTCTCAATGGCCTCGCTCTCCGTCGCTCCCTGGCTAACACAACCCGGGATGGCGGGACATTCCACAATGAAGACACCATCTTCATCCTGATAAATATCTATGGCGTATTTCAATAGTTATTCCTTGCAATCGGCTGAAACTATATCCTGGAAACCAATCTCCTAAACAACTCCCCAATCTTCTCCGCCCCTTCTTCTGCCCGCTTGAGCAATACCGGTACTTCCAGCGGCGTAAGGCACTCCGGGAAGCACTCGTCCGATACCAGCGAAAGAGCCAGCACCTCTATTCCTCCATGCACTGCCGCGATCACCTCCGGCACGCTCGACATCCCGACCAGGTCGGCGCCAAGCGTCCTCAGCATCCGGTATTCGGCGCGGGTCTCGAACATAGGTCCGGTCACCGCCGCATAGACGCAGCGCGGCAGCCGCAATCCCATCTCCATCCCGATCTGCTCGGTAAGACTGATAAGGCTTATCGAATAAGGCTCGATCATATCCGGATAGCGCGGCCCGATTCGTTCATCATTCGGACCTATCAGAGGATTATCCCCCATCAGGTTGATATGATCTACGATCAACCCGATGTCGCCCGCCCGTAGATTCGGGTTCAGACCTCCGGCGATATTGGAAAGGAACAGCCTCCCGGCGCCGAGCATCCTCATCGTCTGCACTGGAAAGGCAATCTGCGCCATCGACCACCCTTCGTAGCGGTGCAATCGCCCGTCCATCGCCACGACCCGCCGGCCGGCAATATGGCCCCACAGCAACCGACCCTTGTGGAACGATAGCGTCGTGTTGGCGAAGCCGGGTATGTCGGCATAAGCCGCTTCAGCCTCGACTTCCATCCGAGCCGCCATCGCCCCCAGTCCCGAGCCGAAGATCAGCGCCGCATCCGGCACGCCGTCAAAGCCACTCGAGCGCAAGTAGTCCACCGCGCGCTCGAGGCGGGTGTAAAGATCGCCGATTGCAGTGTCGCTCATAGCAGCCAGTCGGTCATCAAACTTACGATTTGATCGTCCGGTGCAGGATCTGCGACTCGGCACGCTCGAGCGGGGAGGCCTTGATCGGTGTTGATACAGGGCTTTCCCCGTTGGCCTGATCGATCTTCTCATCCTCCTCCATCATCAGATCGATCAAGTCGAGTTCCGACCTGAGAAGCGCTCTTAGTTTCCGGGTAAGCCCATCCCGGCGCTGGACGAGGCCATCGACTTCTCGACGAATCTCCTCACTCCTACGACGCGCGTCGGCAATAATCTTCTCAGCCATCACCTCAGCCTCGCGCTGCGCCAGTTCGGCTTCGCGGCGGGCGCCCTCGCGGGCATCGCGGAGCGTTTCCTGAGCGTTGACCATCGCCTCGCGCATATTCTGCTCCATCCGCTGGTAGGACGAGAGTTCCGCGCGCAGCCGCTCAACCTCGCTCGACTGAAGACGCACCTGGTCAAGCAGTTTCTCAAATTCCCCGGCTACGCTCTCGAGGAAGGCATTCACCTCTTCCTGATCGTAGCCGCGCATCGCACGACCAAACTCGTGCTTCTTGATTTCTACCGGACTTAACACAATGCTCCTGAACTACACCGAGACCTCTTTAAGCCTGCGCGGACCGAAAAGCGCGGTTCCTATCCGCACCATTGTCGCACCGCAGGCTACAGCCAATACGAAGTCGTTCGACATGCCCATCGAAAGTTCGAGTTGCGGGTCGATACCGTCGCGCAAAATGAGCATCTCGTCATAGGCTCGCCGGATTCGGTCGTTGTCGTCGGTCAGCGGGCCAATAGTCATTAACCCACCTAATGTCAGATTGCCCGCTTTTTTGATTGACTCTATAAGTCGAGGCAGCCCATTTGGCGCGATTCCACCCTTGGTCTCTTCGCTGCTGATGTTGACCTCGGCAAAGACCAATAGCCTTCTTTCAATATCTCCCGCCAGCCGGTCCAACCTACTGACAAGCTCTACCGAATCGACCGATTGAATGACATCGAAACACTTCACCGCGCGCGCTGCCTTATTTGACTGCAGCCTGCCGATGAAATGCCATCTAATCACAGGAACCGAACTCAACACACCACTGCAATGCTCGATCGCGTGGCGGTGCGACTCGTGCTCCTGGATGCGGTTTTCGCCAAGATCGTAGAGCCCGGCACGGACAGCCTCGACGATCTGACCTACCGCGACGCCCTTGACTGCTCCAACAATACGAACGGATCCAGCCGCCCTACCCGACCTGACTTCCGCCTCAGCGATCCGTTGCCTGATTTCCCTAAAACGTGCGGAAACAGTCTCTTGTAACACCCTTTGCACCATTAACCTAAAGTAAAGTAATATAACCGCTTCACTCGCTCAAAGCAATTGCTTCCGTCGTCTTCGCATAACACTGGCAAGATTTGCCCCTTGCAACAGCGAATGCGCGAGATTATCTTGCAACCCAACATTAATCCAACCGGCAATAGATATGCTGCAAGCCCCGCAGGAAGCCCATAACAGACTGGAAGCCGCCTACATCTATCTGCTCAGCGGCTTCATAGCCAGTCTGGTCATTTCACAAGTGCTCGCGGCGAAGATTGTCTTGATGCGCCTGCCCCTGGCCGGAGACTTGATTTTCCCGGCCGGGGTTGTCGCCTACGCCGCGACCTTTCTATTCACCGACCTTATCGAGGAAGTCTGGGGTGTTGCTAAGGCTCAGAGAGCGGTTCTGGCTGGATTCATCGGGACGGTAACAGCGCTGATATTGATCCAACTGGCGATGCTCCTCCCCACGGCACCCTTCTGGGATAATGCCGAAGGATGGGCGAAAACGGTCGGCGCAACGACCCGTATCACCCTCGCGAGTTTGGTCGCCTATCTAATCAGTCAGACACACGACGTCTGGCTCTTTCAACTCCTCAAGCGGAAGACCGACGGACGCCATCTATGGCTGCGCAACAACGTTTCGACCATGGCTTCACAATTTATCGACACCACACTATTCGTCACCGTCGCTTTCCTCGGAACGGCTCCCATCCTCTCAATGATCGTCGGCTTGACGGTGGTCAAGTGGATCCTTGCTATATTCGACACCCCCTTCGTCTATCTGGGAGTAAGGTACCTGCGACGTATAGAGTTGCTATAGGCTAACCTATATCTGCATATGCTTAAGACGCAGACTGTTAAGAACCACTGAGACACTGCTGAAAGCCATCGCAGCCGCTGCAATCATCGGCGAGAGGAGCATCCCGGTGAGCGGATAGAGCGCACCCGCGGCGACAGGTATGGCGAGGATATTGTAGCCAAACGCCCAACCAAGATTCTGCCTGATGACCCGGACCGTGCGACAAGCAATCTTCAATGCCCGCGCTACTCCGGCAAGATCGTTCCCAAACAGCGTGACGTCCGCCGCCTCAACCGCGATATCGCTGCCCGAACCGATCGCAACGCCGACGTCCGCCGCCGCAAGCGCTGGAGCATCGTTGATACCGTCTCCCACCATTGCCACCAGCGATCTTTGACCCGCCCTTTCGGAGCCTCCCTTCAATCCATCAGCCTTGAGACGACGGATGATCTCCACTTTGCCCTCCGGGCGCAAACCGGAATAGACCTCCCCAACCCCTGTCTCGGCCGCAATCAACTCAGCAACTCTTTCATTGTCACCACTAGCCATGATCGACCGGACGCCTTCGCCGGAAAGCCCGGTTATGGTGGATCTTGCCGATGTGCGAACCGGATCGGCGACCATGATCCACCCCAGGAAGACTTTCGACGCAACCCCGGCAACCGATGCCTCATGCTCCCGCGATCTCTGTGCTGCCTCCTGATCTTGTGGACTAATGAAAATACCTTCTTCGTCCAGAAACTCAGGCGAACCAATCCGATAGACAGTCTCATCGATGGTGGCTCGAACCCCTCGACCAGCCACGGTTTCATATCCGTAGCCATTCAGCAGTCTTAAGTCTTTCGCGCGCGCTTCTCTTAGTATGGCACCGGCAAGCGGATGGTGAGTATGGACTTCGATCGAAGAGGCGATCTGCAATAGGTCGTCGCTAGATACGCCTTCGGCGGTATGGACTCCCACCACGCGAGGACGACCTTCGGTCAACGTTCCAGTTTTGTCGAATACAACGGTTCCGATCCGGGCGGCACGTTCAAGAGCCTCGCCGCCCTTAAACACTACACCTTTCCGGGCCGCCGCGCCGGTTCCCACCAGGATCGCAGTCGGAGTAGCCAGGCCCATAGCACAAGGACAGGCAATAATCAAGACCGATACAAATGCCGTCAGCGCGAGTGTCGGATCCGGCTTCGTCGGTAATACGATCCATAAAAACAGCGTGATCAGTGCAATCGCCAACACTGCCGGAACGAAAACACCTGCTACCCGGTCGGCAAGATCCTGTATCGGTGCCTTGCCGCCCTGGGCTTCCTCTACCAGGTGTGCAATGCGGGCAACTGCGGTATCACTTCCGACACCGGTCGCTTCAACCTTTAGCGAGCCTTCGAGTGCCAGTGTCCCGCCATAGACTAAATCTCCTTCAGCCTTCCCAACCGGCTTTGCTTCACCGGTCAACATCGACTCATCAATCGACGCTGACCCGCCTTGAACCCGTCCATCTACCGGAATTCGCTCGCCCGACCGCACCAGCACCAGGTCTCCGCCTTTCAATTCGGACGTTGGCACTTCAACGGCCTGACCATCCCGTTCAACCAAACCCACTACTGGAGTCATATTCAACAGCCCGCTGATGGCTTCGCCGGCGCGACTGCGCGCGCGCGCTTCGAGGGTCCTGCCGACCAGGACCAGCGCCACAATCATGGCCGCGGTTTCGTAATAGACCGGTGGATGTGAATGGCCGGTATGAGGCGCCCAATGCGGGAAGAGCGTCATCGCTGCGCTATAGAAAAACGCCGCTCCAGTGCCGAGCGCGATGAGAGTGTTCATGTCCGCCCGGCCATGGCGCAGAAGCAGTATTGCCCCCGTGAAGAACTCCCGCCCCGGCCCCGCCAGAATTAGCAATGTCAGCCCACCTTGAACAATGAGCCAACCCATTCCTGTCACTCCCGGCAGCATCGCCAACGCCATCACCGTCGATGCGCCAATGAGCGCCAGTGCCATTCGCCGCCACCGGACTTCTGCTTCAGCACGCTGCCGCGCTACCGGACCGGCCTCGTCGCCCGTTTCGATAGGCCGCGCTTCATAGCCGGTCTCATTGACAAAGTTTGCCAGTGTTGTGGCATCCGCTGCGCCTTCGAGGAGCAATACATCAGCGCGCTGCATCGCAAGGTTTACCGAAGCGCTCACGACTCCCGGCACCCGCATAAGTGCCGCTTCGACCGACCGCACACAGGAAGCGCACGACATCCTGCCTATCGCAAGTTGGTATGTCGTCGTTGCAACGCCATAACCGGCATCGCGAACCGACGAAATTAACGCTGGCAATCCGGGCTCCTGGTCGGCCAAATCGACGCTGGCGATCTCAAGAGCCAGGTTGACGCGCGCATCGGTTACGCCGTCAACTCGCTTGAGTGCAGATTCGACGGCGCCGGCACAGGAGGCACAGTGCATCCCGGTGATCTTTAGGGTGAGACCCATCGACAAGTGCTACGAGTCAGTCTTGGCAGTGAGGAAAAAATTGCCCGTCGAACCTCGAAGCGCTAAAGTTTCGAGGTCCGACGGGCGATAGTAATGGTAGAGGCAAAGGACGGCGGGCACAAGTAAGACCTTAAGTCTTGCCTGGTCGCAGCGATGGCACACTTTGTGCCTGACTGCTACAAGCAGAAGGCTTCCTATAAATACCGAAAGGTCTGTTCGATGATTCGTAAGTGTCGTTGCGGTTCGCCGCGTTTCCGGCCGTTGGGGGTTCAGAACTCCTGGCCGGGCCGGGGCGGGACGGCATCCCCTCCGGTGCTCTATCTGGCCACCTGCCGGGATTGCGGCACGACTGTAACGCTCGGGCCGTTGCAATATGCTTTGCTGCGCAATTCGGAAATGGAAGCCGCGCTCGACTTCTCCTTCTTCACCGGTGATCAGGTTCTTGCCGCCTGATCACCCTCCCGTCACTGGCTCGATCAAGCCTTGAATGGCTGGCGCAGGACGCTCTTCATGATCTTGCCCGGCCGAAAGTGCGTTTTGCGGCGCGCTGGAACATAAATCACCTGCTGCGGCTTCTTCGGATTGCGCGCTTTGGGTTTGGCCGCCGTCGCCTTTACTTCAAAGACCCCGAAATTTCGGATCTCGATCCGGCTCTCCCCACCACCATCGATCATCATCTCCCTCAAACCGGCAAAGACGGCGTTGACCATCTCGGCGGTGGACTTTAATTCCATACCGGTCTTTTCCGCGACCCGTTGAATCAAGTCCTTCTTAATGTAAGTCGTCAAGTTTTGCTCCCAGGTTTGGATTATATTATGAACGGGTTCGACGCCGGATAATCGCTTGACGGTCGAATCCGGCATCCCTATCTATCGAACTTGCGAACAAGTAATTTAGGAGCCGCCATACAGGCGCGCAAGCCGTTTTCCATGCCTAAAGCGGAGTAACATAATAATTTCCAAGAACGACGGAAGCAGCCGGTGATCATCCTCTACGACGATACCGCTCCAGCCAGATTTGGCCCGATCGCGGAACTTCGTTCACCAAGCGAAGTTCGCGCTGGCGCGTTGCGGCTTGAGGAGAAACACTCCCGACTCTCAGCCTCATACGGTAGGCTTGCCGACCGGTTCAACATCCTTGAGCCTTTGCAGATATGGGAAGGCATTCAGCATCAAGATGATGAGCCGATACTCCTACTCGACAGCCGGGCGGTAATCTATGATCTTGCCTCGCTAGAAGGTCGGCGCAACGCCTTGTTTCGCATGGAGGCCGATAGCCGATTACTGGGAATGCACATCCCTGCAGGCTCGGTTGAGATGCTCCGCCGCTCCCTGGCTTCCCAAAAACTACACGACATCGCTGCTGTGCTGCCCGTTCACGAGGTTGCAGGCTTTCGTTATGATTATCCGTGGGAGATCGTCGAACGCATAGGCTTGGAGATAAGATTCGACTTTTTAGCCGAAGCTGGATCCGCTTCCTTCGAACTCTGGCAGCCGCCTGCCGATGTCATAGTGCGTGGTCTTGATAATGTCCAAACTGCGGGTAATGTTACCATCGGTCCCGGCGCTATTGTAAATGCCGAATCCGGGGCCGTTCGCATCGAACCGGGGGTCAGTTTAGGTGCCGGCGCCATCATCGACGCCTCACAGGGCCCGGTCTGGCTCGACCGGGAGGTCCGGATTGAGAGCGGAGCAATCCTCTCCGGACCGCTCTACATTGGCCCTCGCAGCATCATCCGGCCGGGGGCAAGGCTGAACGGCGATATTGCTCTCGGCCCCCCG
>Ga0194120_10006367_pt1 | contig 16741 bp, 15 predicted proteins | sample TA2MahCa65mmetaG_FD_148642 | JGI IMG/M metagenome (GOLD analysis project Ga0194120, IMG submission 148642) | Freshwater microbial communities from Lake Tanganyika, Tanzania - TA2015019 Mahale Deep Cast 65m | ecosystem: Environmental > Aquatic > Freshwater > Lake | place: Tanzania: Lake...
TTCGCTCCGGCATCGCGGCCGGCACGGAGGCCGGCCCCACCCGTTGCATCGGTGGCGCAGGCCTCCGTGCCTGCGTCCGATAGGCGCCAGGTCATTTGAGCGCCGCTATCAGTCGCCCAGCTCGCCCGCGATCATCTTTGCGAACCCGCGGACGATGGTCTTGTCCGAGGTGGTCCTTACCCATCGCGCCACCTGTCGAGCATCCGCCGGCGAAGACGCTCCCATACCGGCTTGAAGTCGCCCCCCACCCCGGCAGGCTGCCGCCGGCACCTGGGAAGCCAAGGCTTCGAGTTCGGCATGACTTCGCGGGGCGGAAAGCGAAAATCTCACCAGCCGAGGGCCGCGGCTGCCCACGCGACAGTCCGACCGAGACCCCGCGCCACGGCGTGCGCCCACTCCGCCACGCCCTGCGACGGTCCGGACGCGAGGGCGTGAAACAAGACGCCGTATGACGCGAGGGCGAGGGCGGGGATCAGAACCAGTGACAGCAGGTAGCCAGACTGTGCGATGTCCGTGTGGCCTTCGCCTCCATCGGGCCCTTCAAAGGAGCGCCATCCCAGGTTCGACCAGATCTCTCCGGGCTTGCAGTACACGTGGTATCCCAGGGCAACCCCGACGAGCAGCACCCAGGACCTGGGGGCAAAGAGCGTCAGGGCAAGAGCGAAGAGCGGGATCGAGTAAGGTGCGAGTCCCGAGACACGCGCCCCCAGGATCGGCCAGAGCGCGAAGGGGAGCGGGAGCGGAATCGAGAATTGCTTGACCAATCCGCCGCGGTGGTGCGTGACGATGAACCCGTACGGGATCAGTCCGAACGGAAGACCCACGAGCGCGTGGGTGAGCTCGTGCTCGAAGGTGCGGAGCACATGCGCCCACCGGGAGATCGCCCAGGCCAGCGCCACACCGACTGGAAGGCCCGGCAGCAGCGAGAGATGGCCCGGCGACCGCCACCATGCTTCGAGACCGCCGATGAATCCTGCGAATACCGCGGGGAGTGCCAGCGCCGCAGGCACCGCGAGCAACCAGCCCGAGAGACGCTTGATCAATGCCGACAACATGTCTTCTTCCCCCGCGATAGCCCTCTGCCCAGGCCGACTCAACAGGCGCGAAGCCGGGCAATGCTTCGAAACGCGCCAACCATCTCGAGGGCGGCCTCCAGCAGGGGAGCCTGCCCCTCACGACCCGCCACCTCGAACTCCCACACCTCCACCGCCCCCTCCGGATCCCCCGCCAGCGCCAGCAGCACGGCCAGGTTCCCCGGCACCTGGCCCCGGCCCACCAGCACGGCCCGGGCCGCCGCCAGGACGGCCAGGCCGTCCGCTCGCTCCCGCAACGCGTCGCCCACGGCCAGCAGCGCCCGGTCCCGGTAGTACGCGCCGTAGAGCCACTCGCCAGGCTTGCCCTGCGGATTGCTTCCGAGGACGGACCAGACGGCGTACTGAACGTCCCCCTGCCTCAGGGCTTCCTGGCACGCGATGTACCGGATTTGCGGGTCGATGCGCTGCCTGTAGCCCTCGATCACCTTGTCCGCCAGCTTGCCCGCACCGCTGGCCGCCAGCACCGGATACTTGCCCGCCCGGGCGACGCCCTCGGCCCAACTGATCACGTCAAGCTCGTAGGGCGAGACGATGAAGCCGGGCTCCTCGGCATCCCGCCGCAGTGGAACGTACTCGACTTCCGGCGGGCCCGGCGGCGTGAAGGCGAGGGTGCGGTCGATGGCGGAGCGAGCCTCGGCTTCCCGGCCGCACGCGAGCAACAGCGTGGCGGCCGCCAGCTGCGCTATCTCGAAATCTGGAAGCGCCCGGGCCACCAGCTCCATGCCGCCGCAGTCGCCGTTGTCGGCCAGGACCAGCAGCAGGCGCATCACACCGGTGCCGGTGTCGACGTGGGCCCGGGGGAACCTGGCGTGCGACGGGAGGTGATTGATTTCCGCGTCTTGGCGCACCTCATCGAGAAGCCGGTGAACCGCCTCGCGAACGCCGTGGCGCGCCATCGCCAGCGCGACCGAGAGCGCCGCGCCCAGGCGGTGGATCGCATCCTCGGAATCGCTCCGGCGCCGGCCTCGCTCCGGGTCTGCGAGCGCGGCGAGCGCCTGGTCGAACGCGCGGGCCGCGGCGCCGTGGTCTCCCAGTCGCGCCCAGCCGCTCGCGATCTCGGCCAGCACGACAGCCGCGACGTAGGGAGTGCGGGCCGCCAGCTCACCCAGCCCATCCGCCTCGCGCTCCCCGCCGGCATCGCCCTCCTTGGCCAGGACGCCGGCCAGGATTTCCTCCGAGGCGGCCAGGGCTTGGCGGGCGAGGGCCGGCCGCTCGTGTTCCGCCGTGCACCCGGCAGCCACCGCGAGCGCCAGCGCACGGAGCCGCTCGTCGCCTGGCGTCCCGGCCAGTAGGACCGCCATCTCTGGGGTCGCCGCGTTGCAGTACTCGGCGAGGACCGTGCGGACCATGCACGAAAATTCAGGCATTTGGGGCTGTGTCGTGCACCAGTTGTTGAAGTAGTTCTCGAGAAGTGTGGCGGCCGCGCAATCTTCCCCAGCCAGCAAGCAGGCGCGTGCCAGGGCGACCCATGCCTCGCCGGAGAGCGACCCGTGCCTCATGTGGGTGCTGCCGATGGTGTCGTCGATCGAGCCGCCGGCGGCCTTGTCCTCCTCGATGTCTCGCAGGAACGTCGCGGCCCACCCATCGAAGTCCCATGAATCTCCGAATGCTGCTCGCAGGCTGGAAGCCAGCCCGGGGCTCCCCAGGTAGGCGGCCCGCGTCGCCAGGGCATCGAAGCCGGATCTGCGCAGCACGCCGCTCCGCATCCGGGCGATCCGTGCGGCCGCCCCATCAAACGGGTCCCCGGCCACCGGAACCGCGATCGGCCACAGGGCGGCCAGCACGCTGAGCGCGGGACTGCATCGCGGAAGGTCCCTCATGCCCGAGGCCATGGCGACGTCTTCCTCGTACTGCTCCCGCGCCAGCTCCGAGGCTTCGGCGGCGTCGGCATGGCGGCCCTGCACGCCGAGTTCCCAGGCCAGCAGGCACAGCTTGGCCAGTCGCTCGGGAGCGCTGCACAGCGCTATGGCCCGGTCGACGTCGCCGAGGCGAGCCGCCTGCAGGGGCGTCGCCCCGAGTAGCTCCCGGCGTAAAGCGGCATGTTCGGCGGCCAGAAGCCGCATGGCTTCGAGATCGACCCGCCCGGCCGCCGCGAGCAGATCCGCCCGGAAGCGCGTGGCGGCCGCATCCGCCGTCGCGACCGACAGCAGGGTGGTTTCGGCGGGCCAGACATTCGCGGACCCGACCGGCCATGCCGCCTCGTCGGCCCCGGCTCGCACGACCAGGTCGGCGACGGCGGGGTGGCCGGGATCGCCCAGGCACACCCACAGGTAATGCGGCCGGACGAGGTACCGGATGAGGCCGGCCAGCTCCGGATCGCGTGCGAGCCCGAGGTGAGCCGCGTCGATGACGAAGGCGACCATCGCACCCGGATCGCGCCACCGCTCGAACTTCCGCAGCTTCGCGACGAACCCCGCCCGCGGCGACGACCACGGATCGGGCAGATACCTGACCGCAGAACCGGCCAGGAAGCGCGCCGCCGCCCGGTAGAAGGCGTCGGGCTGCTCCCGGCCCGGGGCGGCGAAGGAATACGAAAACACGGCTACCGGGGCCGCGGCGCGTTCCAGCTCGCCTACCACGATCTGCACGTGCGAAGGCCCCACCGTTTCGCCCGGCACGCCGATCCACAGCAGGCCGCCCGGGCGGCGCGCGCGTGCGGCCCATGCCTCGACTGGTGGCTTCACGGTCTCAAGGATAAGCTGTTTGAGAACATGGGCACGACCGACCTCATCGCGGGCCCCTTCCTCACGAAACTGGACCCGCGCGGCGGCGTCAAGGGCTCCCGGGACCCCCTGGGGATCCAGACCATCTGGATTCATGCCGGGCGCCAGGTTATCGGCAACCTGACGAACCAGACGACGTCGGTCAGGGACTTCTCGGTCCTGCTGATCGGCATCTGGCTGATCCAGCAGCTACGGGAGGCCGGCAGTTCGGCACCCGAAGCCGAAGTGTTCCTGAAGTGGGAGCAGCTTGCCGCTTACGCTCGCGCTCACCCGGGGGGCCAGGGGGGATTTCGCGGGATCGATCGCGTCCGCGCGACGATCGACCAGGGCCACCGCGTCCCGATCTCGGCCGAAGGCCAGTGCCAGATTCTCGGTAACCAGCGTATCTACGGCGTCTGGGGCCTGTACACCCAGGCTGCGCGCGCGTCGGGCCTCCTCGACACCGATCCGGCCCGCCTGGCACCGGGGGCGCGCGCGCTGGTCGAGACGCAGTACGTGCCTGCCCTGGCTCGCGCCTTCGGTCGCGGGTGCTCACGCCTGCTCGGCCTGCTGCCGCAGCGCCTCTGGCGCTTCGACCTCGACGGTCCGGACGCCCGAAACATCGCCGACGTACTGGGTGAAGCCCTGCAACCTGCCGAGGTCGCCTTCTTTCGCGAGGCGCTGCTCTTTGGCGGGCCCGACGACCGTACGGGCGGGCTGCAGCGGCGCATGATCGACCTGCTGGAACCGACGCTCGCCGATGCCGGCTTCGCCTTCGCGCCGGGGGTGGTCAGGCAATTCGCCCGGGAGGCCGCGAGGCGCTGGCCCGATGACTCGCGCCTGGCGGTCCGCCTTCACAAGATCGCGACGCTGGAGTCCTTCCTCGCTCCCGTCTCGGAGCTCTTTGCCTTTCTGCTCGGGTGGGACGGCAAGCCGCCCGGCGAGGCGGCGGCGGCGGTGGCTTCGAGCTGGGGGGCCGGCCTCGACTGGCTCGATCTCGAGGCGGTGGCGGCGCTGCGCGGCGACCTCGAGGCGGCCTGCCGGAATTTCGACACGGCCGAGCACTGGCTGGAAGTGGCCCGGCTGCTGAAAGGCGGCGAGTACGAGCCCGTGGTCGAGCGGCTCCTGGCCATCAACCACAGCGTGATGGCAGCGAGATCTGGCGCGGGCCCCTGGATCGACGTCCAGGCTGGCAAGCTGCGCGTCCGGTTCGTGGACGAACGAGGGGCCCTCACCGAGCGCGCCGACCTTCCGAAGGCCTGGCGATTCCCCTACTTCCTCGACGCGTTGCGCGACGTGGCCCGGTCCCTGCGGGAGGCGGCCTGATGGCAGACATTCCCGCCGCCGTGCTGTCCGACCATTTCCTCGCCCGGATGCGCGGTCGCCGCCTCCTGGGAGGCGTCTTCCTCACTTACAGCCTGGATCCTGCCTTCTTCGAGCAGGAAATCCTGCCGGTGTTCTTCGACCGGGCGATGAGCCACGCAGCCAAGCTCCGCCTGGCCTTCCTGGACGATTTGCTCAGGTCCCTCCCGGAAGGTCTGGCGGTCTACTACGATCCCGGTGCGGCCTTCGAGTCGGCGGAATCGGCGAAACTGGATATCCGGCGCATTCCGGTGCGCGTGGGCTCGGGAGTGTTCCACCCCAAGAACGTGTTCCTGCTGGTCGAGGACGCAGCCGATCCCGACCGCGGCGGGCCTCCTGCCCGCAGCCTGCTGGTCGCGAGCCTTTCGGCCAACCTCACTCGCTCTGGCTGGTGGGAAAACGTCGAGGCGTGCCACGTGGAGGAAATCCCCGACGGCGCGCGAACTCGGCTGCGCGACCCGCTGCTTGCTTTCATCGACCTCCTCGGTGACCTGACGCCCGCGGCTCCGGTCCCGAAAGCAGTCGTGGCCGTGCGCGACTTCCTGGCCGACCGGACGATCCAGGCGCAGCAGCGCTCGCGCGCCGGGATTCACCACACCCATTTCCATGGCGGAAGGGAATCCCTGATAGATTTCCTCGACGGGACGGCGGGAGCCGACCTGTACGGCCTGAACCTCGAGATCCTCTCGCCGTTCTTCGACGACCACGGCCAGGCATCGCCCATCCACGATCTCGTGGCGCGCTTCGCACCGCGGGAAGTGCGCGTGTTTCTCCCCCGCGACGCCGAAGGCCGGGCCGAGTGCACCGAGGGCTTCTACGAGTCGCTTGCGTCGATCGCGGGCCTGCGGTTCGGGGAACTTGCCGGGGACATCATGGCGGCGGGCAAGGCCAGGGACGCGAAGCCGCGCCACCTGCACGCGAAGGTGTACCGCTTCTTCTCCCGGAGCGAGCGGCGAGAGTACCTCTTCGTCGGGTCCCCGAACTTGACGCGGCCCGCCTTCGGGCGTGGCGGCAACGTCGAGTCGGGGTTCTTCGTGGACTGTCAGCCCGCGCGCCGGCCCGACTTCTGGCTGCAGGTCGGGGAGGCTCGACCGGCTCGTTTCACGGTGCGCGCCAAACCGGACGAGGGGCCGGCTGAGGCGGCAAAGCGCCTGGAGATGCGGTTCCACTGGGACACGAAGGTCGCGGAGGTCTACTGGGACGACAAGCGTGCCTCCGGGGCGCTCGAGATCTGGTCGCAGCGGGTACCGCTGCTATCCCTGGCGCCCGTTCCAGCGCGTTCCTGGACGGCACTCGCGCCCGCGCAGGCCGCGACGATCGAGTCTACCCTGGCGCGGACGTCTTTCCTGACGGTCGTCTCCGGCGATGGCGAGGCGCTGCTCCTCGTGCAGGAGGAAGGAATGGGTCACAAACCCTGGCTGGCGCTCGACCTGACGCCTGCGGAGATCCTGCATTACTGGTCGTTGCTGGAACCGGATCGCCGGCAGGCGTTCATCGAACGTCACGGGGCGGAGCTGTCCCTGACCGAGGAGGGGGCCGCGCACGTCGTGGCCCACCGGGCAACCCAGGCCGAGAAAACGCTGTTCGACCGCTTCGCCGGATTCTTCCACGCATTCTCGTGCCTGGAGGGCGCCCTCGACGACGCGCTCGCCGCCGGGCGCGAGAACGAGGCGATCTATCTCCTCTTCGGCCAGCGCTTCGATTCCCTGGGGCACTTCCTCACGCTCGTGGCTGACCAGTCGGGAACGCTCGACGATACCGAGCGGTACGTCATCGGGCTGTGCGCGCGCCAGGTCTGCCTGCGCGTCGCGGAGCGGTATCGGGCGTTCTGGACCGGCCACGCGGCCGCGGTCGCGGCCCTCGAAAGCCAGCTCGCCCGCCTCGCGCCGGTTCGCGAGGCGCTGATCGGCGCCAATGCGGACGAGATGCCGGAGTTTCTGGCCTGGTTCGACACCTGGTTCATGCGGCGGCTGGAACCCGTGAAAGGCGGCGCCCGATGAAGCGCCTCCCCGTCGCGGCCGCGCGGGCGCTCATCGACCTCGACGCCCGGGGAATCGGCGAGAGCCGCGCCGCCGAGCAACTGGCAGGGGCCGTGGCGCTGCACAACATCCTGGTCGAGCGTCGCGTGGCCTACCTGGCCGACGAGGTCGGGATGGGGAAGACCTACGTGGCGCTGGCAGTCGTCGCGCTTTTCCGGCACTTCCACCCCGAATTCCGCGTGCTGATCCTCGCGCCGCGCGAGAACATCCAGGAGAAGTGGGCGAAGGAGTGGCAGAACTTCGTCGGAAACTGCTTCCGGACCCCGGACCTGCGGGTCAAGGCCCTGAACGGCCGTCCGGCGCGCCCGTTCGTCAAGTGCCGGAACCTGGTCGAGCTGGTACGGGAGACCGGCCTGGATCCCGACAGGGAGTTCTTCGCTCGCCTCTCGAGCTTCAGCCTCTCGCTGCGCGACGATTGGCGGGCGTTCCGCGACCAGATCCGGCGGGAGATCCCCTGGCTCCCGCCCGACGCACTCGATCTGCGGGCGAGCAAGGAAGCGTTCAAGGATCAGGTGGCCGCAGCGATCGGCGACGCCTTGCCCACATTCGACCTGGTCATCGTCGACGAGGGCCACAACCTCAAGCATGGCTTCGCCAAAGGCGTCGCATCGCGCAACCGGGTCCTCTCGCTCGCGCTGGGCCGCGGCAAGGCGCGGCGCGTTCTCTTCCTCTCGGCGACGCCAATAGAGGATTCTTACCGGCAGCTCTGGAACCAGCTCGACGTGTTCGGGTTGGGAAGCGCTTTCCCGGCGCTGGCCGACGATGCGCTCGCCGACGAGGAGAAGAAGCGCGCCGCCTCGGCATTCCTGATAAGGCGGGTCACGTGCCTGGAGGCCGGAGGGCAGCCGCTGACCAAGAACCAGTACCGGCGGGACTGGAGGGGCGGTGGGCTGCGAGCCCACGACGAACCCATCCGGATCGCGGATCCGATGCAGCGCCTGGTGGTCGCGCTCGTGCAGAAGAAGGTCGCGGAGCTGCTGGGAGACGCGCGGTTCGGCGCGCACTTCCAGATCGGCATGCTCGCGTCCTTCGAGAGCTTCCTGGAGACGGCCCTGCCGCAGAGCGAGGAGGATGCGACACCCTTCGACGACCCGGAGCAGGCCGCCGACGACGCCGAGCGGCTGGGCGTGGACATCCCCACCATCAACCGTCTGGCCGTGGACTTCCGGACCGCATTCGGCCGCGAGCTTCCGCATCCCAAGATGGATGCGCTGGTGGATCGGCTGCAGGGGGCCTGGGAGACGGGGGAGAAAGCGCTGGTGTTCGTCCGCCGCGTCGCCTCGGTGCGCGAGATCAAGCGCCGCCTCGACGACCTCTACGACAAGTGGCTGCTGGGTACGCTGCGCGATCGGCTTCCCGCAGGACTCCACGCCAAGCTGGGCGAGCTGTTCGACCGGTACCAGATCGAGAGACTCGGGAAGCGGGCGGCGGGCGAACCGGGGGTGGAGACCCCGACCCCGGCCGCCAGGATCGAGGATCGCGTGGCCGAACCGTGCGAGGACGATCCCGGCGGCCACGAGACGTTCTTCGCCTGGTTCTTCCGGGGTGAGGGGCCGCCTGCAGTGGTGAGCGGCGCGACCATTCAACGCCGCTTCAAGCAGCGCGGCGCCGTCTACGCGACCTTCTTCGAGGACAACCATGCCGCCTACCTCCTGGGGGCCCGCCCGGGCGGAGTCCTGGCGGCCCTTTGCCACAGGCTGGAACTCCCTGAAAGCGAGGTGCGCGAACTCCTGCGCCGCGAGGCCGCGTACTTTCCGGGCCGGGCGGTCAGGCTCGCGAGGCTCGACTTCTTCGAGGCCTATCAAGGGGCGGCCGTCTCCTTGCTCAAGGATCGCGCCGGCCCCGGGCAGGAGATCGCCAGGGCCGTCTGGGAGGAGCGGTACCTGGGCATCCGCCGGGGCGAGCCGCGGGCCGATTTTCCGGAGGCGGCGCGATACCTGGAGATCCCGACATTCTGGACGGGCCTGCGCGAGCGCCCGGAGCTGCGGGCCGCGATCTGGCCCGAGCCTGACCCGACCGCAAACGCCGTGCAGGCCTTCCGCGAGCAGGAGTTGCGAGCGCAGCTACTGGCGTCCGCCGCGCGCCTGGGGCATGCGTTCATCGATCTTTACGCCGTGACGATCGCGGGCCTCGGAGCCTTCGATCCGCGCGCCCTGGACGATTCCGAGGCGCGGATCGACGACTTCCTGGATCTGCTGGAAGCGCAGCGCAGGCAGGGCGCGGCCGGCCCCTGGCGGGCATTCCACGAGCTGGCGGCGATCGCGGAGCAGTTCGACCTCATCCTGGACGTCAACGCGCCCGAAGTCCGCAACGTGCCGCTGTCGGAGGCGGCACGGAAGTTCGGCGGTCTGCTGGGCCGGCAGCAGCCCGTCGGCGGGATGTACGGCCAGGTCAACAAGACGCTGGTCAGCCAGTTCCGGCTGCCGGGCTACCCGCTGGTCCTGATCACGACCGACCTGCTCCAGGAGGGCGAGGATCTGCATCCGTTTTGCTCGGCGGTCTACCATTACGGCATCTCGTGGACGCCCTCTGCGATGGAGCAGCGGATCGGCCGGATCGACCGCGTCCACTCCGCCACGGATCGCCGCCTCTCGGCCATGAAGACGATGCCGGCGGGCGACGACCTCCTGCAGGTCTATCTCCCCCACCTGGCCGACACCGTCGAGATCTTGCAGGTGCGTCGCATCCTCGAGCGCATGAACCGCTTCCTGCGCCTGCTGCACGAGGGCCTGGGCGGTCAGACAGGCGAGTCCTCGACGTTGCACGTGGCCAGCGAGATCCTGGGTCGGCTCGAACCCGTCGAGCGCATCACGCACAGGCTCGAGACGGCGTTCCCGGTCCGGCCGGAAGCCCTGGACGGTGACACGGCGCAGTTCGAAGGGCCCACGCTTCTTGCCGAGGAAGCCGCACGCCGGCTCCTGGGAATCTACGCAGCCGAGCAGGCCACGCCAAGGGTGATCTGGGACGGTCCGCCGCGTGACGGCTCCCTGCTGGGCACCGCCGTGCTCGGTCGGCGGCAGCAGCCCCTGCGCCTGGTGATGGCCTCGTACGGCGATTTCCTGACCGTCCGGTGTTACAGCCCCGTGGGGCCCGTCCTGGTCGCGGGAGGCGAGGACGAGGCCCTCAACCATGATCTGGCGCGTCATGCCAGGATCTGCGCCATCCTGGATCGGCGGGAGCGCACGTATGATCTCACCGTCGAGGACGAAGTGCTGCTGCCACGCGACGATTCCTTCGATGCGGAGCGCGTCTTCGGGCTGATCGGGTGCGTCGTGGCGCAAGCGGATGTCCTGGAGCTGGATCTGTTGAAGCGGGATCGCGCCCTGGCCGCGTTCAGACCGGATCTCGAGCTGGAGGGGACCTTTGCCGAGTCTTGACTGGCAGCGCTTCTGTGACGGCGCCAACCTGACCGTTGACGGCCAGAACCGGATACTGGTGTCGCTTCCTGGCCAGCGGCGGCACCGGGTCCGCGTGGCCGACGAAGCCGACTGCCTGGTGCTGTCTGCCATGGTAGCGCGCGCGGCGATCCTCGAGGCGGTGGACAGGCCTATTCTCTGGGCCTGGCGGCGCAACCGCGGCACCCGGCTCGTGGGCTTCCGCCTCGACGCCCGGGATGCCCTCATCGGCGAGGCGCGCGTGCCCAAGGCCGGGATCTCCGGCGAGGAGTTCCGCACGTACGTCAACGCCGTCGCCAGGGAGTGCGATCGCTTCGAGTACCTGCTGACCGGGCAGGATCGGGAGTAGGCACCAGACAGTCCGTTCTTGACGCCGCCGGTAGTATGACATACTGTCATACCAGGAGGCAGCTGATGGCTCGCTCGAAGATCGCGATCACGCTCGACGAAGCCACTTTGGCACGCGTGGACCGCCTGGTGCGCCAGGCGATGTTTGCCAATCGTAGCCAGGCGATCCAGGCCGCGATCGACGAGAAGCTGGAGCGTATCGAACGCAGCCGCCTTGCCAGAGAGTGCGCGAAGCTCGACAAGAGGGTCGAAAGGGCGCTTGCGGACGAAGAGCTTGCCGAGGATCTCGCCGCATGGCCCGAATTCTGAGGGGCGAGGTCCGCTGGGCCGACCTGAACCCCGTTCGCGGCCACGAGCAAGCAGGACGGCGGCCAGTCCTCGTCCTGAGCCAGGACGTCTTCAACGAGCGCTCGGGCACCGTCATCGCGGTCGCGCTCACGAGTCAGCAACAGAAGGCCGGCTTCCCCCTGACGCTAGAGCTGAGCGCCAAGGAATTGCCCGGGCCCGCGTGGGTCAAGATCAGTCAGATCCGGACCTTGTCGGTGGAGCGAGTCGGCAGGCTCTTGGGTCGGGTCGAACCCGAGACGCTGGCCCAGATCATCGACGGCCTGCTCGAGATCATCGGGCCCTGACGCGCCCTGGCTACTCCGACACGGGGAGCGCTCGCAACCCGGCGAGTTCCCGGGCGGCATCCTGGTCGCCGCGATCCGCAAGTACCTTCAGGAATCGCCTCGCCCCTTCTTCCTGGCGCGACAGGCCGTCACCGCTGCGCAAGCGACGCACCATCGCCCGCATTGCTCCGGGGTGGCCGGCCTCGGCCGCCTCGCGCAGGAACTCGCCGCCGGCAACCTCGCGGCCCTTGGTTGGCTGCCAGTGCGGCCGACCGCAGAAGCTCTTCCCCGCGGTCGCGGTGCATCGGCGATGCCTCGCCATCGACCGCACCGGTCAGCCAGGCGGTAGGTCGCCCTGATCGGCAGCGCCGGCTTTTCATCGTTGACGAAATCGTCAAGATTGTTATCCTTGGAGGGTGAGTCCGCCGCTACCTAGCTTCACTCTCGATGGCGTGTTGCCGCCGGGCGACTACGTCCTGACCTTCAGCGACCTGAGAGCCTCACTGCTCGTGAGCGGTCCGGGAAGCGGCCAGAATCCCTGGGATGCCACGTGGCGTCACACGTTGATCGGGCTTTGTGAAGCTCTCGTCCAGCAACTTTGGGCCGAAGGCGTCACCGAGGTCTATCTCGACGGCTCCTTTGTCGAGGACAAGGCGCATCCCAACGACATCGACGGCTACTTCGTCTGCGATGCGCTTGATCTGACGGATCTTCAGCGGCGGCTGAACGCCAGGGACCCCTACCAGTGCTGGACCTGGGACAGCCGGTCCCGGACTTTCGACCCGAACTCGGCCAAGTACCAGCTCCCGATGTGGCACTTCTACAGAACCGAGCTCTACCCGCACTTCGGGCAGTTCTCCGGGATTCGCGGGCCAACAGGGTATCCCTTGACGTTTCCCGACGCCTTCCGGCAGCGGCGCGGCGAGGGGCTCGTCAAGGGCATTCTCCGGATCGTTCCGTGAGCGAAAGGAAAGCGAACCATGATCAAGACGGAACGCGAGTGGAACGCCATGAGGGCGCAGCTCGAGGTCGAGGACAAGCGTCTCGCGGAGCAGCGCCAGCTTCTCGTCGACGCCGGACTAAGCGATAAACAACTGGAGGCCGCGATGGCGCCACTCATCAGCTTCCGGGACCAACTCGCCGAGGAGATCGAGTTCTACGAGCGCATCAAGGCCAAGGACTTCAGCGCGCTCTCGAACTTTGAATCCATCGGCCGGCTCTTGATCGCCCTCCGGATCGCGTCAGGCAGGACCCAACACGATCTGGCGGTCGCCCTGCAAATGGACGATGCGCAGATCTCGCGGTACGAGCGGGACGAGTACTACGGCCTGACGGTCCCCAAGATCATCCAGGTGCTCAAGGCACTCGGCTTCCGGATCAAGATGGGTGTCGAGCCCCTCGATGAGCCTCGCGACGGCGGCCGGATTCCGGCCTGAGGCATAAGTTCGATCCGGTCGAGGGCCACTGTCTCGGCCGCCCGGGAGGAGGATCCGGGCCGGTTAGTCATGCGCCACTGGTAGTCGAGAAGCGGTGCCATCAGTACTCGGGTGTTCCCGTCAAGGAACCAGCTGGCCGGGGGAGCACACCAGGATCTCCGCGGTACCGACGCGCCTCGTGTAAGGCGTGACGGCGGACGGCGTGACCAGGACGTTCCGTCCCTCGGGGTAGTACCGGCGAAACGTCGCCAGGCCCTTCGGGTCGAACTCGCCGGGGCCCCACTTGCACTCGACCGTATCGACGGCGTCCCGCGCTGTGGCCAGTACGAAATCAAGCTCGCGCCCGCTCTTGTCCCGCCAGTACTGCACCCGCGTGTCGGGAAAGCGCGCCTGCAGGTGTTCGAGGACGACGTGTTCCCAGGGGGGCCCGAAATCATCCGCACGCAGCGGATCCCAGCCCCGCGCGAAGCTCACGAACCCCGTATCGAACCCGTAAACCTTGGGCTCAAGCCGAACAGCCTCTGCACGTCGCGGGCGAAGAACGAATCCAGCCACTCCCGGTACAGGGCCGGTTTCTTCGGCTCGGCCAGCAACGCGGGCGGAAGGCCACCCCGAAAGAGGCGCTGCACCAGCGTCGCGCCGAATGCCGGCAGCTCCTCCCAGAGGACCGGCGTCAGATGCACCTCACGCTTCCGGCCGGTGAGGGCATCCCGGAACTTCCTCGTCGCCGCCACCGTGGAGGAGCCCGTGGCGAGGATCCTCAGGCGCCGCCCCGACCTTTAAAACCCGCGCCGGATCCCGTAGCTGGTGGACCTCGTCGAACACCACGATCGGCGTGGCGCAATTGCAGAAGAAGACCTGCGGATCGCGAACCATGTCCTCGGCGCTGGGCAGATCGCAGTTGACGAAGGTGACCCGCTCCGGTCCGAAGCTCCTTGCCGGCGTGGTCTTGCCGCACCGCCGCATGCCGCAGAGCCATGCGATGGGGACGTCACGCCAGGCATCTTCGATCCGCTGGCGCCAGAACGGCCGGTCGATCATGGAATCATACTTTGCACATGGTATGACTAAACGAAAAGTATCATGGCATGAGGGCGTATTTGAAGCGCCGCTATCAGAAAGACAGCCGGGCCTCGTTCTTCTCCTCGCGCACTGCAAACCGCTCAGCCAGCTCGAGCTCGACCTCGGCCCGCGGCCGCCCGTAGCGCCGGCGCGAGCGATCCCGGACCTCGGCCGCGGCCGGCGTGTCGACCTCGGCCGGCCGGAAGGCCGTCCGCAAGCTGAACGGCCGGGTGGCCTGGCCCGAGATGAGCATCCTGGCGTACACGTGGAAGTTCGCCAGGTTGATCAGGTCGTGCTTGGTCACGGTGGGCGCGAACTCGAGGGCCATGCGCTCGGCGTCCATCGCGCCGATGCGGAACGCGAGAATGGTGCCGACGTTGCCCGCGATCGCCTCCACGATGCGCTGGTTCTCGATCTGCGAGAGGAACTGGTTGGCCAGCACCAGCGAGAGCCCGAACTTGCGGCCCTCGGAAAGCAGCGTCACGAAATTCTCCGTGGCAAACGTCTGGAACTCGTCGACGTAGAGGTGAAACGGCCGCCGCCGCTCCCGGGGGATCCGCGCCCGCGCCATCGCGGCGGTTTGCAGCCGCGCGAGCATCACCATCCCGAGGAATGCCGAGTTGCGCTCGGTGAGCTCGCCCTTGGCCAGGTTGACCAGCAGGATCTTCCCCGAGTTCATCACGTCCTGGAGGTCGATGGTGGAGCGTTGCTGGGAAAAGATGTGGCGCAGCATCGGATCGAACACGTAGGGCTCGAGCTTCGACGCCCAGTAGGCGCTGTTGACGTTGCCGTCGCTGTCGCTGCGGTTGTAGCGCTGGCTCGGCAGGACGTTCTCGACCCAGCTCTCGAGCACGCGATCGCCGGTCTGGAGCGGGAGCCAGCGCTTGTAGAAGCCGGGCTCCTGGAACAGGGCGTACAGCTCGTGCAACGTCCCGGGATCCGAAGGTCGCGACATCACGAGCAGCGCGTTCATGCGCATGTGCTGGTAGAAGACCGGCCCGCCGAAGCTTCCCGCGTTGGACGCGCCGTACTCGTCGTTCATCAGGCGCCGCAGGATGGCGAGGAACTCGTTGACGACGAGGTAGCGCTGCGCTTCGTCGTCGAACTCCAGGATGTTGAGGCCCACCGGGAACTCGGTGTCGGTCGGATCGAAGAGCACGACGTCGTCCACGCGGTGGGGCGGAATGCTGGCGACGACCTCGCGAAACAGGTCGCCATGCGGATCGATCAGGCACACTCCGTGGCCGGCCTCGATGTCGTCCAGGATCATGGACCGCAACAGGGATGATTTGCCCGTCCCGGTCTGGCCGAGGATGTAGACGTGCCGGTGACGGTCTTCCTGGGGTATCCGGACGATCCGATCGTCTCCGGGCAGCGTGGGATGACCTATCGAGACGCCTTCTTCCGGAAGCGCCCGAGGTGGCGGGTAGTGGCGCCAGTTGCGCATCTCGAGGCCCGCTGGCTCCTGCAGCGTCGCGGGCGGGAGGCGGAAACCGGCCGTCGCCTCCACCGAGTCGAAGAGAAACACCAGCCGCCCGGCGGCCGCGGGTACACCGGGCAACCCGGGCAGGAAGAGGTCGGCCGCGCCAAACGCTTCGGCGGCCGCGGGTTGATCCGCAAGGTCGATCGTCTCGTAGCCACCGGCCATGAACTCTTCGGGCAGCGCCGCACTGCCGGGGTAGTGCCCGCCGGCCGGCTGCGTGAAGAGCTGGCCCAGGACATCCGACACGATCGGCGGGATGCGCTCGGGCGAAGCCACCTCGACGGTCAGGAGGCCCGCGTTGTCGGAGAGACCCTGCAGGCGGCGAATCTGGAACGTCTGGTGCATGCGGGCAACGGCCTGGAGCGTCGGCTCGAGGCCCGACAGATCGAGCGGCAGGGGCGTGCCGGTCAGGCTCGCTTGCATGTAGCGCTCGCACAAGGCGATTTGCGCTTCGACAAAGGCGCTCTCCCCGGCTGCCAGGCGCGTGGGCCGCAATCGGCAGCTCACGCTGATGGGGGACTTCTGCCGGATCAAGATTCCCAGGAGCGCACTCAGCATCGCCGGCTGGATCCGGCATGGGTACAGGTGGAAGACGGCCTCGGGTGGAAGCCCGGTCGCCTGATCGGCGGGCGACGCCGGCCGGCCGAAGCCCACCGGGCGCTGCCGACTCGCCGTGAGCGTATAGAACCCGAGCTGCTGCCCGGGCTGGACAACTCCGTGCGCAACCTCTTCTGGGACCTGCTGGTCAACGAGGTCGTGGGCCGGACGCACGCGGACGACCTGGTCCACCTTTACGCGGCGCTGGCGCGGGAGTTCGCCGGGCAGTACCTCGTCAGCGCGCCCATGTACTTCTACTTCGCCATCTACGAAGAACTCTGGAAGCTCCCGCACGGCACGCTGGCGAACCCGGCCCTCGACCAGGCGATCCACGAGGCGCACCCGAGCTTCCGCGAGGACGTGCGGATCTTCGTCGCGACGTTCTATGGGCTGGTGGACGTCCGCCTGCAGTTCATCTACTTTTGCGGTTGCCTCTCCCGCTACCTGCCGCCCGGCACGATCTGGTTCGAACTCGATCCGCTTAGCAGGCTGCTGAAAAAGTGCCCCCTTGCCCCTGGACCGACGACTCGCTATCATGATGTTTGTCCGTTAGATCGAGTTGAGAGGCAGCATGCGGGGCGACGAAGAGCAGCAGGTCGGCATGTTCAGCTA
>Ga0194120_10006368_pt1 | contig 16734 bp, 14 predicted proteins | sample TA2MahCa65mmetaG_FD_148642 | JGI IMG/M metagenome (GOLD analysis project Ga0194120, IMG submission 148642) | Freshwater microbial communities from Lake Tanganyika, Tanzania - TA2015019 Mahale Deep Cast 65m | ecosystem: Environmental > Aquatic > Freshwater > Lake | place: Tanzania: Lake...
CTGGGCGCGGGCGCCGAGACGGCCGGCGCGCTGTCGCGGGGACCGGTGGGCCCGCCGTCGACGCGAACCGCCAGCTCCTTCCAGCGAGTGGCGAGTGCCTCGAAGTCGCCCGCCATCTCCAGCGCATCGGTGTAGCGACGCGCAGGGTCGATCTGCAAGGCGCGGTCGAGCAAGTTGATGGCGTCGTTCCCCAGCCTCGCTTCCAGGTGCTCGTTGCCGAGCGTGCCCGCCACCGCCTCCATCACCGCCTCGCGATCGCGATCGGGCAGTCGGTCCGGGCTCGGGAAGGCCGCCGCGTCGAGCTCGCGGTCGGCGAAGGCATTCGGCTTGCGCAGGTGAACGTCGGCCACCAGCGCGGCGCGGTGGGTACGGAAGTGATGCGCGTGGGTGCCGTTGGGCGGCATCTTCCCGCCGCCGCGCAGGAGCACGCGCATGCGCAAGAGCGCGAAGAAGGTACAGCCGAGCGACCAGGTGTCGGCGGCGGCGGGATGCGTCTTGCGAGCGTTGAAGAGGGCCTCGGGCGCGATGAAGTTCTCGGTGCCGAGGATCATCTTGGTGGCCGCCCAGTTCGGGTCGTCGACCGACCGCGACTTCGACGCCCCGAAGTCGGTGAGCAGCCAGCGCCCCGGCTCGTTGAGCAGCACGTTGCGCGGCTTGATGTCGGCGTGGATCACCCGCCGCCCCAGCTCCATCTCGGCCACGGCGGCATACTCGCGCACGCGGCGGCACACTTCCGCCAGCGCGCTGCACAGCCCGCCAAAGGCGGCGGGGTCGGAACAGCGGTCGGCCCACCATCGCTCGAGGTCGGAGGGGCACCACTCCATCAGCAGGCCAGCGGCGGGGCTGCCCACGACGTCGTACAGGCGCGGGCAGGGCGGCTCCCCGGGCGCTCGGCACAGGGCGTCGAACACCTCCACCTCGCGACCCAGGGCCTCGACCGAGAGGGGGTCGTCAGGCCGCGCCATCTTCAGCGCCACCACGACGCCCTCCCGCACCGACGACGCCCCGACGGGCGGGCCCACGGGCACCACCGGGCGCACCGAGGCCATCCCGCCGTCCACTCCCGCGTGGCCTGGCGCTGGCCGGTAGCGACGGCCGCTGCGACCGACCCAGCCCTCAGAAGTGACCGGAGATCCCGACACCCGCCCCGCCGTCCAGCACGATGCCCCAGTAGCCGATGCCCGCGCCGATGAGGAACACGCCGCCCGAGGTGAGGACCAGCGCATTGGTGAGCGTCTGGGCAGCCACGAGGTCTTCGGTGCTGTGGGCGTTCTCGAACTGGTCGTGGGTGGCGAAGGTCGCGGCGTAGATGCCCGCTGCGCCCGCGATGCCGACGGCGCCCAGCACCATGAGCGGCGTCTTCTCCGGCGGGCGAAGGCGCTCCACCTTGACCGCGCCGGAATCGGTGTACTCGACCTCGGCCATCTGCTCCTTCGGCTTCTTCTCCTTCGCCGACTTCTTCGCGGCCTTCTCTGCCTTCGCCGCCTCCTCGGGGGTGGGGCCCGCCAGGTCGGCGTCTTGCAGGAACTGCGCCGGGATGTCGTTGCCCTGGATCACCCAGGTGCCACGGACGGAACGGTCGCTCGTGGCCACCTGCTGCAACACGTGCGGGCGATCGGGCGTGGCGGCGGCCTTGTCGAGCGGGCGACCGTCGAGCGACAGCGTGGATCCCGCGGGCTGGGCCAGCACCTTGCCGGTGATCGGGACCACGGGCACCTGCGCCCGGGCTCGCTCTTCCTCGAACACCTGCCGCATCGGGCTGTCGAGCTCGAGCTCCGAGGCGTCCCAGTTGTAGGTGGGATCGAGCTCCAGCGAGGACACGAACCACAAGCGAGCGTTCGCCGTATCTTTTTGAAGGTAGCGGTACGCGCCGATGTAGCGGTAGGCGCTGGCGAAGACCATGGGGGGCGCCGGGTTGCCCACGCAGCCGATCCCCGCCTCGAGCCGCGCGCCGGCCGAGTTGAAGGAGGCCTCGTCGAGGTTGCGCAGCGCCAGCTGCAGCGTGGTCAGGTCGTTGACCAGCTGCTCGCTGGTGTACGCGGCCGGGCAGCCCGCGAGGGCGCGCTGGGGCACCAGCGCCGCGCATCCGAGCAAGGCGGCGAAGGCGACGGTGCGGAGCGGGAGAGAGCGCAGCATGGATCCTCGCCGCCTCAACATAGCACCCCGCTCCTACCTCACGTCGAGCTCGAAGGGCCACAGGGCGAGCGCCTCGCCCGGCGCCTCCGCCAGCAAGCGTGCCGCCAACGGCGCGCGATCGAGCAGCGAGAGCTCGGGCAAGAGGGCCCGCGAGTGACCTCGCAGCGCGCGGAGGATCCAGCCGCCGCGGGGTGCCACCCGCACGTCCCAGGTACGGCACTGCGACACGCCGGCCAGCTCGCTCGCCCGCCCGAGCGCCACGTCGACACCGCCGAGGTGATCGACCAGCCCGAGGCCCTGCGCCCGCCGGCCCGACCACACGCGGCCCCGCGCCGCCCGCTCCACCTCGTCGTAGGGGCGCTTGCGACCGGCAGCCACCCGGCCGACGAACTGGCGGTACATCGCGTCGAGCCCCGCGCGCACGCGAGCCCGCGCGCCCGGCGAGAAGGCCGTCTCGGCGAACACGTCGGCGTGGGGCGAGGCCAGCACGTCCTCGCTGTGTACGCCGTGCCGCTCCATGGCGGCGCGCAACACCGGCTTCCCGGCGATGACGCCGATGCTGCCGGTGATCGACGAGGGCGCGCACACGATCTCGCTGCAGGCCGCCGCGAGGTACACCCCGCCCGAGGCACACACGTCGCCAAAGCTGGCCACGACGGGCTTTTTCGCCACGAGCCTCGACACGCCGCGCCAGATGATGTCGCTCGCCGCCGCGCTCCCGCCCGGCGAGTTCACGTGGAGCACTACCGCCCTGATGGCGTCGTCCTCCTCCCAGCGGCGGAGCTGCTCGATGACCACCGCGGCGGGGACCACCGGCGCCCCCGGCTGGCCCTGCCCGTCGACGATCGGGCCCTCGAGTCGCAACACCGGCACGGCAGCGTGCCCGAGCATCCACCCGCCCGTCGCCCGGTGACGGCGAAACTGCGCGTACCAGGCGCCGAAGGGCACCACGCGCGGCGCAGCGCCCACCAGCTTCTCCACCTCGGCCGCCACCTCGTCGGCGTAGGCCACGCCGTCCACGAGGCCCGCGTCGCGGAGCTCCTCGCCGAGGCTCGGCCCGCTGCCGATCGCGGCCTCGACCTCGGCCACCGGGAGCTGCCGGCCCGTCGCGATGGCCCCGATCCACTCCGCGTGGAGGTCGTCGATGAGGGTTCGCATCGCCTCGCGGTTCGGCGCCGAGGCGAAACCTCGCGAGAACTGCTCTCCGAAGGCCTTGAACTCTCCTACCGCCTCCACGTCGAAGGACACGCCGTGCCGGCCCAGCAGGCTGCCGAAGAAGCGGAGCGTGCCGCCGAGGCCCACGCACCAGGTCTGCGAGCCGGGGCGCACGTAGGCGCGATCGCAGGCGCTGGCGAGGAGCAGCTCGGCGTTGCCCATCCAGTCGAACTCGCCCACCACCAGTCGCCCGGCGGCGCGCGCCGCGCGCAGCGCCTCCGCCGCCGCCACCAGCGTCGCCTGCCCGCCGCCGATGCGCTCCACCTTGAGCCAGAGCCCGCGCACGTCGGGCGCGTGGACCAGCGCGCGCAACACCTCGGGCGGCGGCAGCCCGGCCCGGCCCCCCACGCGCAACTCCAGCATCGGCGCGCGAAACTCGGCGACGGCGCGACGCGCCCCGAGCACGGCCCACCAGGGAAGCGCCAGGAGGCGCGGGCTTAGCGGGAGGGTCGCCATCGGTGACGCGGCGCGTACGCCCGAGAAAGAAGGGTGTCAATGGCCGGGCGCCGTGCTTGACACCTGAGGGCGCCTTCTCTATGAATGCGGCCCTTCCGTCCGGAGCCCGGGTGTCCACCAAGATCTGCCCGAACTGCAACGCCGAGGTGCCGCAGATCGCCAACCTCTGCAAGCACTGCTTCCACGACTTCCACGTCGTGGCGCCGAAGCGCAAGTCCCCCTGGTGGACCCTGCTCTTCCTCGGCGTGGGCACCTCGCTGGTGGCCTCGCTGGCCTTCAACTACATGTACGGCCAGTTCCGCACGCAGAACATCAGCATCGACAAGGAAACCGAGTCGATCGTGTTCACCACCAAGACCCCCGACAACATCGACGCTCAGCGCGTGTTCTGGAAAGACGTCACCGCCGTGGAATACGTGCGGAACACGCGCCCCATGACCTTCATGGTCTACGTCGTCACCAGCAGGGGCGAGCGCCACGTGTACGCGGGCGGCAACGACCCGATCGACTTCAAGGCGCGCGAGCTCGCGGAGCTCATCGGCAAGCCGGTGGTGGAGATCGACGAGTACGACGGGCCGAAGATCGAGCGCCGGAACTGACGGGACGCGCCCGGCGAGCTAGGCTCCCCGCACTCGGAGTCAGGCTTGCTCGAATCGGCGCTCGGCATGTTCTCCAGCGACCTGGCGATCGACCTGGGCACGGCCAACACCCTCGTCTACGCCACCGGGCGCGGCCTCGTCGTCGACGAGCCCAGCGTCGTCGCCACGCAGAAGGGGCCGGGAACCGTCACCGGCAAGGTGCTCGCCGTGGGTGCCGAGGCCAAGCGCATGGTGGGGCGCACCCCGGGCAACATCGTGGCCATCCGTCCCCTGAAAGATGGGGTGATCGCCGACTTCGACACCACCGAGTCGATGCTGCGGTACTTCATCCAGCAGGCGCTCGGCAAGCGCAGCGTGTCCAAGCCGCGCGTGGTGGTGTGCATCCCCTTCGGCATCACCGAGGTGGAGAAGCGCGCGGTGCAGGAGTCGGCCCGCTCCGCCGGGGCGCGCGAGGTGTTGCTGGTCTCCGAGCCGCTCGCGGCCGCCATCGGCGCCGGCCTCCCCGTCACCGAGCCCGTGGGCAGCATGATCGTCGACATCGGCGGCGGCACCACCGAGGTGGCGGTCATCTCGCTCGGCGGCATCGCCACCAGCCAGTCGCTGCGCGTGGCCGGCGACGCCATGGACGAGGCGATCGCCGCCTACGTCAAGCGGCGCTTCAACTGCCTCATCGGCGAGCGCACCGCCGAAGACGTGAAGCTCGCCGTGGGCTGCGCCGCGCCGCCGCCGTCGCGGATCGCCATCCGCGTGCGCGGTCGCGACCTGAGCAACGGCACCCCGCGGGAGTTCGAGCTCACCGGCGAAGACACCGCCGAGGCCCTCTCCGACAGCGTGGCCCAGATCATCGAGGCGGTACGATCCACGCTGGAGCGCACCCCGCCCGAGCTCGCGGCCGACATCATCGACCAGGGCATCGTCCTCGCCGGCGGCGGCTCGCAGTTGCGCCACCTCGACGAGGTGCTGCGCGACGCGACCGGCCTGCCGGTGGTGGTGGCGGAAGACCCGCTCCGCTGCGTGGTCATGGGCGCGGGCGAGTGCCTGGAGCGCCCCGAGTTGCTCAAGCGAGTAGCCTTGTAGGTGGGCTTCTTCCTCCGCCGCAGCTTCAAGATGGGCCCGCTCCGGGTCAACGTGTCCAGTAGCGGCGTGGGCTACTCGGTGAGCTTCTGGTTCTTCACCGTGGGCAAGAACTCGCGCGGGCGCTGGTACTTCCGGTTCGGGAAGTGGGGGATCGGGTACTACGAGGAGTTGTAAGGCGCGCGCGGGGATGCGAACATCGGTCCCATGTGGTGGCTGGCGCTCGGATGCGAGGTGGAGAACGAGCTGGGGGGAAAGAACGACTCCCCGGCCGCCGTCGACTCCACCGGCGCCGACTCGGCCCCGCAGCTCGACACCAGCTCGAGCCCGAGCGCCGAGCCCTGCAACGGCATCGACGACGACGGCGACGGCGCTGTCGACGAGGACTCCCCCGACTGGGACGCTGATGGCGTGGCGGACTGCGTGGATGACGACTGCGACGTGGAGGTGCCCGCTCCGCGGTCGGAGACCAGGGCGGACTGCGGCGCGGGTGGCGACGGCGACGCCGCTGACGGGGAGATCCTCTGGCAGTGGGAGGCCGGCGCGTTTGCCTACGCGATGCCGGTGGTGGGCGACATCGACGGCGATGGCACCCCCGAGGTGGTGACCAGCGACGGCCCCGGGACGGGGGCGGACTGCGACCTGGTGGTGCTCGACGCCGCGTCCGGCACCGAGGAGTTCCGGGTGACGGACGGCGTCTACTGCTGGGGCGGGATCTCCCTCGCGGATCTCGATGGGGACGGCGCGGCAGAGATACTCGCCGTGGACGGGAACTTCGAGTCGGTCGCCTACCGCAGCTCCGGCGAGGTGCTGTGGTCGGGTGGCCGTAGCGATCAACTCGTGTACCCGGTGATCGCCGATCTCGATGCCAACGGCACCGCCGAGGTCATCTTCGGCCCGGAGGTCACGCGCGGCGACGACGGTTCCGGCCTGTCCACCTGGTATGCCGGCCGCGAACCCTACCCCGACGTCACCGTCCTCGACGTCCAGGGCGATGGCCAGCTCGAGATCGCGGGCGCCGGGGGGGCGTACCAGGCGGATGGCCTGGTGGTCCTCCCGTGCGGGTCGGGCACCTACGGCCTCAGCATACCGGTTCAGCTCGACGGTGACGACGCCACGGAGCTGGTCACCGGCATGGACTCGACACTCTATGCCTGCGACGATGACGGCAGCACGCTCTGGACCGCCGACCTGATCGTGTCGGCACGGGGCGGCGCCATGTCGGCGGGCAATTTCGATGATGATGCAATGTCGGAGATCGTGGTGCCCGACATCGCGAGTCTCACCCTCTTCGACCACGATGGAACGGAGCTCTGGGCGAGCAGGAACGCCGACAGCACCGGCGCCAACGGCGCCGCGGTGTGGGACATCGACACCGACGGCGTTCCCGAGTTGCTCTACGCCGACGAGGAATCATTCAACATCCTGTCCGGCATCGACGGGAGCCCGCTGCTCACCCTGATGGACCACCAGTCGCAGACCCCCTACAACACGCCCACCATCGCCGACATCGACGGTGACGGCGACGGCGAGATCCTGTTCAACTCCGACAAGGCGGTCCGCGGCCACCAGGGATTCACCGGAGTCACCGCGCTCTACGACCCGAACCACCGGTGGCCCGCGGCCCCGGCCTACTACCCGGGACAGGCCTGGGATGGCGTCACGCTCGACGACACGCTGTCGGTGGTCACGGCGCCGGCGCCGTGGTGGAGCCTCCCCGGGGGCGCCTTCCGGGGACAGCCCGCCGCCAAGACCGCGGCGCGGCCAAACCTGGCGGTGTCGAGCCACGACGTCTGTTTCAGCCACTGCGACGGGGGCCTCGCGCGCGTGTCGGTCCAGGTGTGGAACGACGGCGGCGCGGAGGCCCCCGCCGGTTCGAGGCTGGTGCTGTACTCCAGCCCAGGCGGGGCCGAGGCGGAGGTGTGGGCGACCGAGCTCCCGGCGATTCTCCTTGCAAGTTCCGTCGAGTACACCCTCGACGTCGCCGGAACCGCGCTGGGGGGCGAGCTGCGCGCCGTGGTGGAGCCGGTGTCGGCGGATTGCGTGAGCGACGACGACCAAGCCAGCTACGGCGCCCTCGAGTGCGATTGATCGCGGCCTACTCCCCGGTGTCGCCCACCACGTACTCGTAGTACACCAGGTCGCGCTCGACCCCCGCCACCGCGGTTCGGACCGGCCCGAGCTCGCGGGCGAAGACCCAGGGCCCGGCGAGATCGCCCACCGGCACATCGGTCGACACCGTGTCGGGGAAGGTGCCGTAGTAGGCGGTGTAGTCGCTCGACTTCGCCGGCGCGGCCGGCAAGAACTCCACGCCGTCCACCAGCAGGGGACCGTCAACCGAGATCTCGTGTCGCGACAGCACCGTCGCCTCGTCCCAGGCCGTGCCCTCGCGGAACTCCCACGCGGCGGCGTCGATGGCGAGCCAGAGGGGCGCCTCGTCCGGCGTGTCAGCCGGCGCGTAGGCCAGGTGCGTCCCCGCCTTCCCGGCGTAGTCCACGGCGCGGCGCTCGTTCTCGGCCTCGACCGGCGCGTCGCCACACGCGAGGAGCAGCCAGGTCACTCGGCCCACATCGGGATGTGGTTGTTCTGCGACGCGTCCTGTCCCGGCAACCAGAACGCCGGCCACGAGGGGTCGGTGCCCGCCGCGGCGCGTACCGGGTCGAAGCCGGCCACCCAGAGCTGCGGGTTCCCCGCCGTCACGTTCCCGTACACCCGGTTCGACGAGAAGGCGAGCCACATCACCTCGTCGTCGGGCAACGGTCCCCAGCGCGGCAGCGAGTTCGTCAGCCCGGTGGTGAGGTTCGCCGCCGCCAGCTCCACCACGATCGACCCGTCCGGGTTGCTCACGTACACCGCCGCGTCCGGGTCGGCGTAACTGTCCTCCGTCGACACGTTGAAGGCGATCCACTCGCCATCGGGCGACCATGCCGGGTAGTAGGCGTTGTAGGGGTCGGGCGGATCGTACACCACGACCGGACTCGACCACGTGCCGCCGGAACGCTCCATCACCGCGATCTTGCCGCCAGAGAAATACCAGTCGCCGCCGTCCCCGTTGTTGAGCACCATGGCCACGCGGTTCCCGTCGGGCGACCAGTCGGGGTGAGTGGCGTAGGCGCCGGCGGCAAGGGACTCGAGGGCAACCCCGGTCTCGGCGTCGTAGAGGGTCAACTGGCCCATGTAGGCGACGAGCAACTCGGATGCGTCCGGCGAGAAGGTGTTGAAGTTGCCGTAGGTACCGGACGCGTAGGCCACGATGTCGCTCTGGTCGACGAGGCGCTTGACGCCGAGCGGGCCGTTACCGCCGTCGTAGGTAAACGCGATCTTGTCGCCGCGCACCGAGTGACAGCCCACGCAGTAGCCGCTGGAAGAGGCGGTGAGGAAGTCCACCGCGCTCTCGCCGTACGGGATCTCGCGGATGCCGCTGGCGGATGTCGACCAGTAGTAGATGCTGCCGCGCGCGTCGAAACGATTGACGTTGATGGTGACGATCTCCTCCGACCACACCTCGCTCCCCACCACCATGGATAGCTCCACCTCCACCGAGCCGCCGGCGTTGGTGCCCACCAGGGCAGCCCAGGTGGCCTCGTCGGCGGTCCAGCTCGTGCCGCTGGTGTACACGCTCAGGTCGGTCACCTCGCTACGAAAACGAAGCTTCACGGCAGACTGTCCCACCTCGTTCCACATGAAGCGAATGGACGGCGTGTTGCGGGGGAGGTTGACGTTGTCTTCCGGGTAGAGCCAGAGCCCGTCGTGCGGGAAGCGCGGCGCCTCGAAGAGCGCGGGGTCGATGCCCTCGTCGACGAGCGAGTTCTCGAAGACGACGGTGACGAGCGCGCTGGCCTCGAGGCCAGCGTACCGGGCGGTCACGTAGCTCACCCCGCCATTGCTCGCCGAGGGCGCGAAGAGGCCGGTGGCATCGATGTCGCCGACGGTCCGGTTGGACAGGGTCCACTCGGCCTCTGGGAGTTCCTCCTCCTCGCCGCTCGCACGGACGCCGGCCACCACGAACTGAGTGGCGTCGCCACCCTCGGGGCCGGTGTAGACCGTCGTCTCGCCCGGCGCGACCGTCAACTCGGCGTACTCGCCCGGGCCGGTGCCGGGAAAGGGCTTCGAGCAGGCGAGGGCGAGCAAAATCACGGGCGCACGGTATCCCAAGGCGAGGCTATCGGCCCGGCGCCCGCAGGGAGCCGAGGCGCGCGCTCTCGCAGAGTTGGACGTTGGTGCCAGAATAAACGAAGCAGTCCAAGGGCAGGAGCGCCAGCGCGGCGTCGTAGCGGCGCGCGTTGAATAGAGCCACCGCGGCCGCGAGGCGCGCCACCGAGGTCGATGGCAACTTCGCCGCCAGCGCGGTCATCTCCGCATCGCGACCCATGGCCTGCAAGGCGCGCAGAGCCACCTCCGCGGCCTTGCTGTCTTCCATCACGATTGGCTCGACGAGGTCGTAGGCCGCCTCGTTGGCGCCCTGCGAGAGCCAGATCTCGGCGTGCTCGGCCATCACCCGGGCGTCGAGACCGGTCGAGCCCTTGGCCACGATGGCGCTGGCCCGGTCGAGGTCGCGCCCGGTGACGGCGCAGCGGTAGCTCGCGGCGCGCAGGCGAACGGCGTAGTCCTCCGGCACGCGCACGCTGTCCACGCGAGCGAGGCAGTCCTTGCCGCGCCCGGCGCGCGCGAGGCCAATGAGCACGTTGAGCTTCGCCGACGGCCGCCCACGCACGAGCACGGCGTCGATCACGTCGGCCGGGGCCCGAGCGCCATCGTCAAAGACGACCAGCGCCACCTGCTCGAGCACGTCGGCGTCTTCGGGGTAGGTGTACAGGGCGGTCGTGGCCGGGGTCCACGCCGCCGCAGCGCCGTTCTGGCCGCGTTCCACCACCACCTTCGCGGCGGCGAGCGGCGCGGAAGCACCCACTCGCTTGTCCATCTCGTACAGCGCGACCTGGGCGTCGGACCACCGCTTTTTCTCGACGAGGGCGCGCACGAGGAATCCGCCTGCCACCTGGGCTTCCTTGAGTAGCTTCTCGCGGTCCCCGGGCTGCGTGTCGCGACGCTTGAGCAAAAGGCCTGGATCGAATGGGGCGCCCACCTGGTAGAGACTCGCCAAGTCGGCGAGGGCAGTCTCCAGGGCGGCACCGCCCACGCGACAACCGTCGAGCGCCACGCGGGCGGCGAGGTCGTCGGGATCGCGATCCACTCGGTCGAGGAGCCGCGGCTCGGCGCTGGGACAGTTGCCAAGGGCGGCGCGGGTCACGCTGTCATCGGTCACGATGTCGAAGGTTGCGGCCATCGCCGTGGCGAGGAGGGCGAGCATGGCGGCGGAGTGTAGCAGAGCGCGGGGGCGCTCCCGCCGAAGTCTTAACCCTTAACCTCCGGCACCTTTCTTCTACTTGGCGTAGGCGTTGAGCTGGAGAATCTCGCCGTCCTTCGAGCGTAGTTGGTAGGCGCTGGTCGACTCGCCCTCGGTCTCGACCTTGAGGGAGGCCTCGGCGGCGGCCGTCTCGCTGCGGCGAACCTGGCCGGCCACGGCGTCGACGAGGAAGGCACGGGCGAGCGGGTCGGCGGGGGCGGGGGCGGTGGTATCGGTGCCGATGGCGTCGAGGGCGAGAGATCGCAGGCTCGGCTCCCGCACCGAGTCGTAGAGCCCGGGACTGCCGTAGAGCTCGACGGACACGAGCTTGTCGCCGATGGCCGCCACGTGTCCCACGGTGCGATCGTCGCGGTCGAGCGCGGGGGCCAGCGCCGCGAGGTACCGTCCGGCCTCGGCGGCCAGCTCCTCGTTGCGCACCGAGGCCATGTAGGTGCCCGTCGATGGCGCCAGGTCGGCCCGCGCGCCCTCGCTCACCCTGGCGCGCTTCTCCTCGTTGAGCTCAGCCACCTTGGCCCAGGTGGCGGACTGGTCCTTCTCCACCTCCACGGTACGCCGCAGGTCGATCTCGCCCTTGCCGCCGTAGCCGAAGGCGAGGCCCTGCCCGCCCTCTTGCCAACGCCCGTGTTCCACGCAGTTGACGGCGACCTTCACCTTGCCGGACCTGGCGGGCAGGAGCATGCTCTCCGTCAGGATGCGGTCCTGCTTGCCCCCGGTGACGACGTCGCCGGCCGCGAGCAAGACCGGCATCTCGCCCACGTTCTCCACCTCGAGCTGGGGCACGCTCCCGCCCTCGTTCACCTCGGTGATGGCCACCAGCTTCCGCGTGAGGCCGTCGGCGAGCGAGAGCGCGCCCTCCGGCAAGGACGGCCGGCCGGTGTCGTAGACCGGCCACGCGGCGAGCTTGGCGTGGGTGACGCGAGGTCCGAGCTGGTAACGATCCGCCAGCGCGGCGGGCAACTCCGGCGGCGGGGCGGGCTCCACGGGCACGCCGTCACGACCGGCCGGGAGCACGGTCTCGGCCTGGGCCACGGGGTTGTTGTCGGTGAGCAGGCAGGCGAGGAGGAGGAAGAACATGGGGAGGATCTCCACCCCTTCCGACCACCGGCCCCGGTCGCGGTTCGTCGCGCCTTGTCTCAATCGTCGAGGGCGAGGACCTCGCCCGGTGCGCAGGCGAAGCGCCGCCAACCCGCCTCGCCGCGAATCACGGGCCCGCCCGAGAAGCGCGTGAAGGCGGGGAGCACGCCCAGCGACGCGCCCACGAGGAAGGCCGGGAAGCGCAGTCGATCCGCCGTCCCGCGGATGGCGACGGTGGGATGCAGGTGGCCCGACCAGGTGAAGCTCCCCGCCACCGCGGCAGGCTCGTGGACGAAGGCGAAGGGGCCGTCGACCAGGACCTCGTCGACGATGTCGACGCCCCAGTCCGCGGGCACCCCGTGACGGTCGTGATTCCCGCGCACCAGCAGCCACTCGGCGCGGGTGGCCTCTCGCCACTGCGTCACCCGCGCCACGGTCGCCGGCGCGAGGGTGCCATGCACCAGGTCGCCGATCACCACCAGCCGCCGCGCGCCCGTCGCGGCGAGGAGCGCGCCCAGCCGCACGAGGTCGTCCTCCAGCTCGCCCGCGGGCAGGGGCAGGCCACGCGCGCGGAAGCTGTCGCCCTTGCCGAGGTGCACGTCGGCCACCACCACCGTCTCGCGCCAAACCAGCGCCCGGTCGGGGTGCAAGACCACGCTCTCCTCGCCCACCCGGAGCCTCACCGGCGGCTCCGCATGGCGCGGCGCACCCGCGCCTCGATCGTCTCGGTGGTGGCCACGTTCTTCGACAGGCGGGAGGTGAGGATCGGCAGCGCGAAGGGAGTGGGCTCCAGGGGGCGCAGCAACCGCACCCGGCACCCGGCGAGCCGCTCGAGCGCGGCGCCGAGGCGTTCTTGCTCGAAGTGCTGCTCGATCACCTCCTGGCGGGCCTGCTGCAAGAGCGGGTTGGCGGGGTCGTAGCGCGAGAACACGTCGTAGAGCAAGGAGGCCGAGGCTTGCACCTGCCGCGCGCTTTTCTTCTCCCAGGGCACGCCGGGGTGGATGAAGCCCGCCACGCGCGCCACGTCGCGGAAACGGCGTCGCATCAGCTCGCTGATGTGGACCGAGGCGAGGATGTCGTCGACGAGCCGATCGCGTGAGAAGATCGAGGGGGTCAAGAACGCGGCCCAGTCGATGGGCTCGGGGTGGAGCAGCTCGATCCCGTGGTCGTCCACGGCGATGGTGAAGGTGGCGGGCGTCACGCGCCCCACGCGCAGGGCGAGGAGCGCGCCCAGCCCCTCGTGGACCCTCCGCCCCTCGCAGGGGAAGAGAAAACAATGCTGTCCTTCCTCGGTTTGTACCAGTTCCACTAGTAGCTCGTCGCCGGCGGGCACCGCTGACAATCGTCGTTGCGCCTCGATCATCGGCCGCGCCGTGTCGATCTCGCCGCCTCCCCTCCCCTTGCCCACCTCGTCGATCACCCGGCGCAGCGCGTGGCCGAGCGCCCCGGTGATGGGCAGCTTGTTGCCCGGCCAGTGGGGGGTGAAGCGGCTTTTCTTCTTCGCGCGCCGGGCGTACACCGTGGCCTCGCGAATCATCACCAGTTCCAGCACCTCGCCGGCGAAGACGAAGGTGTCGCCCGGCGCGAGCTGGGCCACGAAACCCTCGTCGATGGTGCCGAGCCTGCCGCGACCGGCCACGGTCACCACCAGCGACGACTCGCTCACGATCGTCCCCACGCTCCCCCGGTGCAGGGCCGCGATGCGCCGGTCGGGCACCCCGAGCCGGCCGCCCTCGTCGACCACCTTGCGGAAGTCGGGGTAGGCGGCGAGCGAGGCGCCGCCGTCGCGAACGAGCGAGAGGGCACCGTCGAACTGCGCCCGCGAGAGCTCGCGGTAACTGTAGGCGCCCCGCACCTCGTCGTACATCTCGTCGACTCGGAAGCCGCCGCCGAGGGCGCAGCTCACGAGATGCTGCGCGAGCACGTCGATGGGTCGCGACAGTGGTACGCGCGGTTCCACCTCGCCACGGGCGATGGCGTCGCGGACCGCCACGATCTCCAGCAACTGCAGCGCGTGGGTGGGCACGCAGAGGAGCTGGGCCGTGGCCCCGGGCCGGTGCGCGGATCGTCCCGCGCGTTGCAGGATCTTCGCGATCCCCTTGGGCGAGCCCACCTGCACCACCCGCTCCACCGGGGCGAGGTCGACGCCGAGGTCGAGCGAGGAGGTGCAGACCACCAGCTTGAGCTCGCCGGTCTTGAGGCCATCTTCCACGCGCGCGCGCTCGTCGCCGTCGATGCTGCCGTGGTGCAGGCCCATCCACTCGAACCACTCGGGACGAAGCTGCACGATGGCCTGGTACCAGAGCTCGGCCTGCGCGCGGGTGTTGCAGAACACCAGCGTGGGCAGGTCGAGGTCGATCCAGTCCACCAGCGCCGGGGCGAGCTGGGTGCCGAAGTGCCCCGAGAAGGGAAGCGAGAAACCGGGGGGAAGCGGCAGGGTGTCGATCTGCACCGGCCGATCCACCTGCGCGCGGACCACCCGGGCGGCGCGCCCCGTGCCCACCACCGCCTGCGCGGCGTCGCCCGCGTTGGCGAGCGTGGCCGACAGCGCCCAGGTCCTGAGCCCCGGGGCAAATGCCCGCAGTCGCGACAGCGCCAGCTCCACCTGCGTGCCGCGCTTGTTGTCGATGAGCTCGTGCCACTCGTCCACCACCACCAGCGACAGCTCGCAAAAACGCTCGGCCGCGTCGGGCTGGGTCAGCAACAACGACAGCGACTCGGGCGTGGTGATCAGCACCTCCGGCAGCCGCGTCTTCTGGCGCGCGCGCACGCTCGAGGAGGTGTCGCCGGTGCGCGTTTCCACGCGCAGGCCGAGGCCGAGGTCGTCGACCGGGCGGCGCAGCGCCTTCTCGAGGTCGCGGGCCATGGCGCGGAGCGGCGAGAGGTAGAGGATGCGCGACCGGGCGCAGAGCGCCGCGAGCGTGGCGGCGTAGGTCTTGCCGGCCCCGGTGGGCACCGTCAACAGGCCGCTCTCGCCCCGGCCCTGCGCGTGCCACAGCTCGCGCTGGAAGGGATGCACCGCCCAGCCGCGCCCCTCCATCCAGGCCTCCGCCCGCGCGAGGGCAGCTGGATAGGCTCCGGGCACGATGCTCATCGCACTGACCGTCCTAGCCTGCACGCCCGACGAGAAAGACACCGCCGTGGTCGATTCCGCCGAGGAGATCGACTACCCCGAGGTTCACGAGTGTACCGAGGTGGTGCTGGAGTTCGACGGCAACGACCCGCCGCGCGTGGGCGACCTCTGGACCATCTGGCTCAACTGCGACGGCGTGGTGCTGGCGGGCGCCTCGCGCATCGCCGTCGACCCCGTCGAGGCGGCCACCCTCGACGAGAACGAGCTCACCTGGGCCCTCGCCGGCGAGGCGACGATCGACATGCAGACCGGGCAGACCAAGGGCAGCCGCACCGTGACGGTGCAGGAGTAGCTCTCAGCTCCCGCTGCCAAACACCTCGGTGAAGTCGGCCACCATGCGGGTGCCGATGCCCACGAGCTTGTCGGCCTGTGGCCCGATCTCGCCGATGGCCTTGATGTTCTTGCTGACGGTGGCCGAGGCCTTCGCCGCGCCGAGAGGGTTGCCCTTCACCTCGGCCGCGATCTGCGTCGGGAAGTCCTTTGACTTCTCCACGAGGGCGACGGCGTTTTCCTTGAGCCCCGCCACCGAGGTGACCGTGCTTGCCGAGGCGTCGAGCAGGCCGTTCACGGCGTCGATGCCGGCCTGGACGTTCTCGGGGACGGCGTCCTTGGCCTTGAGCTTGGGCGTGGTGCCTTCCATCACCACCTCGAGCTTGTCGCCGGCCGTCTCCTGGAGCGACTCGAAGGCCTTGCTCATCGGGGCGTCGGTGCCCACGCCGAGGGCGGTCTTGGCGTTCTGCCGCGCCGTCTTGAGCGACACCCGCTGCTCCTCGAGCTTGGTCTGCACGTCCTTGGCCTCGCGGAAGATGGTGTCCATCGACTCGATGCCGCAGTCCTCGATCGGGGTCAGCTCAGTTTCCTTCTCCTCGTCCTTCCCGCCCTTCTTCGACTTCTTCGTCTTCTTGGTCTTGGTGGACTTGGTCTCGGTGGAGGCCTCGGTGCTGGCCTCGGCGGGGGCGGCGGGATCTTCCGACTTGGGCTTGGCCACCGCCTCTGGGGCGGGGAGCAGCCCTGACGCAGAATCGAGCCTCGATCCCTCGCCCCCGCCGCTGGATAGGATCGGTGCCCGGGAGCGCCCATCACCCCCCCCTGGCTACCTCTCGCCCCCAGCTTGCCGGGCCGCGACGACACGATCCGCGACGCGCTCGCGGCCCTGGCCGAGGCCCCGGCGCTGCTGATCCACGGCCCGCCCGGCATCGGCAAGACCTCGGTGGCCGGCGCGGTGGCCCGGGCGAGCGGTCGCCCGATCCTGGCCTTCTCGCTGGCCGGTGCGGAAGACGGCGACGACGCCCTCCGCGCCCTCGGCGACGCGCTCGGCGCCCTGCCCTGCGGCGACGAGGCGGCCATCCTGGAGGCCCTGTTCGGGCTCGACGGCGCCCTGGTGGTGGCCGACGACGTGGCCAGCGACGCCGCCCTCGCCGCCGTGGAGCGCGTCGTCGCGAACATCGCCGAGGGACGGCTGTTGGCCGTGGGCGAGACCGCCCTCGGCCGGCCGGGGCTCGCGCTGGGACCACTACCCGCCTCGGTGCTGGGCGACGGCTCCGGAAACCCGCTCTGGGCACGCCTCAGCGGCGCGCTGGGCGTTCCCCTGGAGGAGTCGCTCGCGGCGCTCGGCGACGACCTCGCGCTCCTCGCCGCCTTCCCCTGTGGCCTGCCCCGCGCGGCGGTACCCCGGCTGCCCT
>Ga0194120_10006372_pt1 | contig 16723 bp, 14 predicted proteins | sample TA2MahCa65mmetaG_FD_148642 | JGI IMG/M metagenome (GOLD analysis project Ga0194120, IMG submission 148642) | Freshwater microbial communities from Lake Tanganyika, Tanzania - TA2015019 Mahale Deep Cast 65m | ecosystem: Environmental > Aquatic > Freshwater > Lake | place: Tanzania: Lake...
CGTGCTGGCCTTCGTTGCGCACTACAGCCTCGACAGACCCTTGGCAACAGCGATGAATTTGCCGTCGTGGTACTTGCCCCTGCGCCTGCGACTCACCCTGGTGGCGTGCTTGAGCCTCCTCAGCCTGAGTCTACCCCTGAAAACGGCAGCCACCCCCGGAGTCCCCGTACCACCCTCGGAGGCGGCCTGGATGTAACCGATCGGTTACATGTCCTTCTTCAGGCCGCCTTCGACTTCGCCGGCCCAGCCTTCGAGAGCAACTCGCGCAGCACGTAGGGCAGGATGCCGCCGTGGTTGTAGTAGTCGACCTCGATCGGAGTGTCGATGCGCGACTTCACCTTAAGCGATTGCGAGCCGCCGTCGGCGCGGCGGATGACGAGCGTCAGTTCCTGCTGCGGGCGGATGTCGTCCAGCCCCTGGATATCGATGGTTTCGCTGCCCTTCAGCGCGAGCGACTGCGCGCTTTCCGAGCCGGTGAACTGCAGCGGCAGCACGCCCATGCCGACCAGGTTGGAGCGATGGATGCGCTCGAAGCTGCGCGCGATCACCGCCTTGACCCCCAGCAGCTGCGTGCCTTTCGCCGCCCAGTCGCGCGAGGAGCCGGTGCCGTATTCCTCGCCGCCGAACACCACCGTCGGCGTGCCCTCGGCGATGTAGCGCATGGCGGCGTCGTAGATCGGCAGTTCCTCGCCCTTGTATCGGGTGAGGCCGCCTTCCTTGCCGCCCAGCATCAGGTTCCTGATGCGCACGTTGGCAAACGTCCCTCGCATCATCACCTCGTGGTTGCCACGCCGCGCGCCGTAGGAGTTGAAGTCCGCCACCGCGACGTCGTGCTCCTGCAGGAAGAAGCCGGCGGGCGAAGTCGGCTTGATCGAGCCCGCGGGGCTGATGTGGTCGGTGGTCACCGAATCGCCGAACACGCCGAGGATCTTGGCGCCCGAGATGTTGCCGGTGCTGCCGGGCTGCATGCCGAAGTCGGCGAAGAACGGCGGCTCGGCGATGTAGGTGGACTTCGGCCAGCTGTACACCTGCCCGGCGGGGGCGGGAATCTTCTTCCACAGCGGGTTCGCCTCGGCGAGGTTGGCGTAGAGCCGCCGGAAGGTGGGCGCGTCCATCGCCAGCTTCATCAGCGACTCGATCTCCTCGCGCGTCGGCCAGATGTGGCCGATGTAGACGTCCTGGCCGTCCCTGGACTTGCCGAGCGGCTCGCTGCGCAGGTCCTTGAGCATCGTGCCGGCGATCGCGTAGGCGACCGCCAGCGGCGGCGAGGCGAGGAAGTTGGCGCGGATGTTGGGATGGATGCGCGCCTCGAAATTGCGGTTGCCCGAGAGCACCGCGGCGCACACCAGGTCGTTCTTCACCACCGTTTCCTCGATCGGCTGCGCGAGCGGCCCGGCGTTGCCGATGCAGGTGGTGCAGCCATAGGCGGCGACCGAGAAGCCGAGCTTCTCCAGGTAGGGCAGCAGCCCCGACTTGCTCAGGTACTCGGTGACCACGCGCGAGCCCGGCGCGAGCGAAGTCTTGATGTGCGGCTTCACCTTGAGTCCCAGCTCGACCGCCTTCTTCGCGAGCAGCCCTGCCGCGAGCAGCACGCCGGGGTTCGAGGTGTTGGTGCAGGAGGTGATGGCGGCGATCAGCACGTCGCCGCTCTTCAGCTCCGTGCCGTCCACGGCGCGGAAGCTCTTCGGCAGGTCATCGGGCTTCTTCGCGAAGCCGTTCTCCGCCACCGGCTTCGAGTACAGCGCGGTGAAACTGCTCTTCACGCGATCGAGGTCGATGCGGTCCTGCGGGCGCTTGGGGCCGGCGAGCGAGGGCATGACGCGGCCGAGGTCCAGCTCGAGCGTCTGCGAGTAGTCGATCGCGCCCTTCTTCGGGATGCCGTACAGGCCCTGCGCCTCGAAGTAGGCGGCGAAGGCGTCGATCTCGTCAGCGGTACGCCCGGTGCCGCGCAGGTAGGCGACGGTCTTGTCGTCCACCGGGAAGAAGCCCATGGTCGCGCCGTATTCGGGCGCCATGTTGGCGATGGTCGCGCGGTCGGGGAGGGCGAGCGACTCGGTGCCGGCGCCGAAGAACTCCACGAACTTGCCCACCACCTTCGCCTTGCGCAGCATCTCGGTGACCGTGAGCACGAGGTCGGTCGCAGTGCACGCTGGGTGGAGCTTGCCGGTGAGTTGAACGCCGACCACGTCGGGCGTCAGGAAGTAGACCGGCTGGCCGAGCATGCCGGCCTCGGCCTCGATGCCGCCCACGCCCCAGCCCACGACGCCGATGCCGTTGATCATGGTGGTGTGGCTATCGGTGCCGACAAGCGTGTCCGGGTAGTAGACGCCGTCCTTTGAGCGGTGCACGCCGCGCGCCAGGTACTCCAGGTTCACCTGGTGCACAATGCCCACGCCCGGCGGCACCACCTTGAAGGTGTCGAACGCCTGCATGCCCCACTTCATGAACTGGTAGCGCTCCTCGTTCCTCCTGAACTCGAGCTTCATGTTGAGGTCGAGCGCGTTCTTCGAGCCGTAATGGTCGATCTGCACCGAGTGGTCCACCACCAGGTCCACCGGCACCAGCGGCTCGATCACCTTGGGGTCCTTGCCCATCTTCTGCGCCACGCCGCGCATCGCCGCCAGGTCGCAAAGCAGCGGCACGCCGGTGAAGTCCTGCAGCACGATGCGCGCCACCACGAACGGGATCTCGTCCACGCGCGCGGCGTTCGGCTTCCAGCCGGCGAGCTGGCGCACGTGCTGCTCGGTGACCTTCTTGCCGTCGCAGTTCCTGAGCACCGACTCGAGAACGATGCGGATCGACACCGGCAGGCGCGAGACCTCGGCGCCGAGCGCCTTGGCGAGCGCAGGCAGCGAGTGGAACCTGCCGCCCTTCAGCGGCTGCAGGGTGCGGAACGCGTCATGCGGCATCGACTCCTCCTTCGTTCATCCAGGTGCAGGCCGGGCGCCCGGCCTCGTCCATGCGTTGCAGGCGCCCGAGCAGGCGCGCGCGCCGCTCGAGCAGTTCGGCGAGCTGCTCGTCGCAGCGCGCGATCGGGGTGGGGTAGCTGCGCAGTTCGGCGTTGATCGCTTCGAGCTGGCGCTCGAGTTCGCGCCGCATTCAGATCACGAAGCGGTCGACGAACTCGTGCACCGGCGTCGCCTCGAGGCGGCCCTGGTCCATGCAAGTGTAAAGTATCGCTTTACACTGCTTGTCCGGGAAGCGGCGTGCCAGGTTGCGCTTGAACTTCTCCACCAGGATCGGCATCCCTTCCGCGCGCCGGCGCTTGTGGCCGATCGGGTACTCGCAGACGACCTCGGGCAGCTTCGTGCCGTCTTTGAACTCCACCGTCAGGGCGTTGGCGATCGAGCGCTTCTCCGGGACGTGGTAGTCCTTGGTGAACGCCTTGTCCTCCACGCAAACGATCTTCTCCCGCAGCGCGTCGATGCGCTTGTCCTTCGCCACCGCGTCCTCGTAGTCGCCGGCGGTGAGCCGACCGAAGAGAATCGGCACCGCCACCATGTACTGGATGCAGTGGTCGCGGTCGGCCGGGTTGTTGAGCGGGCCCTTCTTGTCGATGATGCGGATCGCGGCCTCGTGGGTGCGGATGGTGATGCGCTTGATCTCCTCCGCGGTCTTTTTCAGCTTCTTCATCTCTGCGTGGATCTGCATCGCGCACTCCACCGCGGTCTGCGAATGGAACTCGGCCGGGAAGGAGATCTTGAACAGGACGTTCTCCATCACATACGAGCCGAAGGGGCGCTGGAAGCGGAACGGCTTGCCTTTGAAGAGGACATCGTAGAAGCCCCAGGTCTTGGCGGTCAGAGCCGATGGATAGCCCATCTCGCCGGTCCTCGCGATGAGCGCGAGGCGCACCGCGCGCGAGGTGGCGTCGCCCGCCGCCCAGCTCTTCCTCGAGCCGGTGTTGGGCGCGTGGCGGTAGGTGCGCAGGCTCTGGCCGTCGACCCAGGCAAGCGACACCGCGTTGACCACCTCGTCGTAGCTGCAACCGATCATGTGCGCCACCACGGCCGTGGAGGCGACCTTCACCAGCACGACGTGATCCAGCCCGACCTTGTTGAAGCTGTTCTCCAGCGCGAGCACGCCCTGGATCTCGTGCGCCTTGATCATCGCGGCGAGAACATCCCGCATGGTGAGCGGCCGCTTGCCCTCGGCGATCGCTGTGCGCGACAGCCAGTCGGCCGTGGCGAGGATGCCGCCCAGGTTGTCCGACGGATGGCCCCATTCGGCGGCGAGCCAGGTGTCGTTGAAATCGAGCCAGCGGATCATGGCGCCGATGTCGAAGGCGGCCTTCACCGGGTCCATCTGGAACTGGGTGCCCGGCACCTTGGCGCCGTTGGGCACCACCGTGCCGCGCACGACGGGTCCCAGCAGCTTGTTGCAGGCCGGGTAATCCTGCGCCTCGAAGCCGCAGCCCAGGGTGTCGATCAGGCAGTAGCGCGCGGTTTGGAAGGCTTCGGCGCTGCTGATGGTGTAGCCGGTGGCGTAGTCCGCGATCTTCTTCAGGACCGCGTCGGGCTTGGGGCGTACGTTCGAGATCTGCGAGGACACTAGGTATTTTCCTGGTCTTTTTCGGAGAGCGGTTGGAAGGTGTACTCGGCGCCGCCGGCCTTCGGCGCGTGGCGCGGCGGGGCGGGCGGGGTGCGCTCGGCGCCTGCCTTGTCCCACCAGATGGCGCGGCCCTTTTTCTGCGACTCGACCTCTTCGGGGTGGTTCGATAGGTACTGGCGCATGAATTGGGTCAGGTCGGATTCGTAGGCTTCGGCCACGGCTAGCCCCGGTCCTCGATGGCAACCCAGTTACGGTTCTCCGGCCCGGTGTAGTTGGCGCCGGGCCGGATGATCTTGCCGTCGATGCGCTGCTCGATGACGTGCGCCGACCAGCCGCTGGTGCGCGAGAGCACGAACAGCGGCGTGAAGTGCAGCGTCGGCACGCCCATCTTGCTGTAGGACACCGCGCTGAACCAGTCCAGGTTCGCGAACATCTTCTTCTCGGCCCACATCACCGACTCGATGCGCTCGGCGATGGCGTACTGGTTCAGGTCGCCTGAGTGCTTCGACAGTTGCTCGGCGACTGCCTTGATCACCTTGTTGCGCGGGTCACCGACGGTGTAGACCGGGTGGCCGAAGCCGATCACGACCTCTTTGGCGGCCATGCGCCGGCGGATGTCGGCCTCGGCCTCGTCGGCGCTCCGGTAGCGCTTCTGGATCTCGTCCGAGACCTCGTTGGCGCCGCCATGCTTTGGCCCCCTCAGGGCGCCGATGCCGCCGGTGATGGCGGAGTAGATGTCCGAGCCGGTGCCGGCGATGACGCGGCAGGTGAAGGTGCTGGCGTTGTACTCGTGCTCGGCGTACAGGATGAGCGAAGTGTGCATCGCGCGTACCCAGCTGGCCGGGGGCGGCTTGCCCTGCAGCAGGTGCAGGTAGTGGCCGCCGATGGAATCGTCGTCAGTGACCGTCTCGATTTTCTTTCCACTGGTCGCGAAGTGGTGCCAGTAGAGCAGCATGGAGCCGAAGCTCGCCATCAGGCGGTCGGCGATGCGGCGTGCACCTTCGACCGGATGTGCCTCGGCCTCGGGCTCCAGCGTCCCCAGCACCGAGCAGCCGGTGCGCAGCACGTCCATCGGGTGCGCGGTCTTAGGCAACTGTTCCAGCACGGCCTTTAGCGGCCCGGGCAGCCCCCTCAGGCCGCGCAGCTTGTTCTTGTAGGCGGCCAGTTCGGCCGCGGTGGGCAGCTTCTCGTGCACCAGGAGGTAGGCGACCTCCTCGAACTCCGCCTGGTCGGCGAAGTCCAGGATGTCGTAGCCGCGGTAGTGCAGGTCGTTGCCGGTACGGCCGACCGTGCATAGGGCGGTATTGCCCGCCGCCACCCCGGACAGTGCGACGGATTTCTTCGGCTTAGGCGCCGCCGGACTTTGTGAAAAGCTCATCGAGTTTGTTCTCGTAGGCGTGGTAGTTGAGGTAGTCGTAGAGCTCCTCACGGGTCTGCATGTCCGGGATGACCCCCTTCTGGGTGCCGGTTCTGCGTACCGTCTGGTATGCTTTCAGGGCCGCCTTGTTCATGGCGCGGAACGCCGTCAGCGGGTAGAGGGCCATGGCGACATCGGCCGAGCGCAGTTCGTCAAGCGTGAACAGCGGCGTCTTGCCGAACTCGGTGATGTTGGCGAGGATCGGCACCTTCACCGCGGCGGCGAACTGCCTGTAGTGCGACAACTCGGCGATCGCCTCGGGGAAGATCATGTCGGCGCCGGCCTCGACGTACTTCACGGCGCGGGCGATGGCGGCCTCGAGGCCCTCGTTGGCGAGCGCATCGGTGCGCGCCATGACGACGAACGAAGCGTCGCCGCGCCCGTCCACCGCCGCCTTGACGCGGTCGCACATCTCGTCGGTCGAGACCAGTTCCTTGTTGGGCCGGTGGCCGCAGCGCTTGGCGCCGACCTGGTCTTCCATCTGCATGGCGCCGGCGCCCGCTTTCTCCAGGGAGCGGGCCGTGCGGGCGATATTGATGGCGCTCGGGCCGAAGCCGGTGTCCACGTCCACCAGCAGCGGCAGGTCGCAGATGTCGGTGATGCGGCGCACGTCGATCAGGACATCGTCCAGGTTGGAGATGCCCAGGTCGGGCAAGCCGAGCGAGCCGGCGGCGACGCCGCCGCCGGAGAGGTAGATGGCCTTGAAGCCGCTGCGCTTGGCGAGCAGCGCGTGGTAGGCGCAGATGGTGCCGGCGATCTGGAGGGGCTTCTCCTCTTTCACCGCCTGGCGGAACTTGGCGCCCGCGCTCCTGGAGGTCATGTGAGTCAGTTCCCCAGCAAGTGCTTCACGCCGTCACGCTCCTCGTGCAGTTCCTTCAGGGTCGCCTCCAAGCGCTTGCGGCCGAAGTCGCTCACCTCCAGGCCCTTGACGATCTGGCAGCTGCCGCCCGAGCAGGTGACCGGGTAGCCGTAGAGCACGCCCCCCGGGATGCCGTAGCTGCCATCCGACGGTATGCCCATGCTGACCCAGGTGCCGGGCGCGGTGCCCAGGGTCCAGTCGCGGATGTGGTCCACCGCGGCGTTTGCGGCGCTCGCCGCCGAGGACAGGCCGCGCGCCTCGATGATGGCGGCGCCGCGCTTCTGCACCGTCGGGATGAAGTTGGTCTCCAGCCAGGCCTGGTCGTTGATCATGGGCCAGACTTTCTTGCCCTCCACCTCGGCCTGGAACAGGTCCGGGTACTGGGTCGCCGAATGGTTGCCCCAGACGGTAACCTTCTTGACCGCGGCGATCGGCTTGCCGATTTTCTGCGCGATCTGGGAAGTGGCGCGGTTGTGGTCCAGCCGCATCATGGCGCTGAACTGCGTCGGCCTCAGGCCGGGGGCGTTCTTCATCGCGATCAGGGCGTTGGTGTTGGCCGGATTGCCGACCACCAGCACCTTGACGCTGCGGCTGGCGACCTTGTCGAGCGCCTGGCCCTGGGGCGCGAAGATCTTGCCGTTGGCCTCCAGCAGGTCCTTGCGCTCCATGCCGGGACCGCGCGGGCGCGCGCCCACCAGCAGCGCCACCTCGGCGTCCTTGAACGCGACCATGGGGTCGGAGGCGGGCACCATGCCGTGCAGCAGCGGGAAGGCGCAGTCCTCCAGTTCCATCATCACCCCCTTGAGCGCCTTCTGCGCCCTCTCCTCCGGGATCTCCAGCAGCTGCAGGATCACCGGCTGGTCCTTGCCCAGCATTTCGCCGCTCGCGATGCGAAACAGCAGGGCGTAACCGATCTGGCCGGCGGCGCCGGTAACCGCGACTCGGACGGGGGCTTTGGACATTAAAAAAACCTCTAGGAAGTGCCGCTGAACATGCATTTTACCGCAGTGCCGCAACGCATATAATTCGTTGTATGTCATCCGTGGCAGCCAAGAAGAACAGACCGAAGTACCTCAACCTCCAAGCCCTGCTGTTCGAGATCCGGTTGCCGCTGCCGGGCTGGGTTTCCATCCTGCACCGTATCAGCGGCGCGCTGCTGTTCTTGGCCATGGTGTGGCTGCTGTGGATGCTGGACCGCAGCCTGTCCAGCGAGGCCGCGTTCGAGACCATCCGCCAGTACGCCCGCCTCTGGCCGGTGAAGCTCGCGCTGCTGGTCCTGATCTGGGCCTACTGTCACCATTTGTGCGCCGGCATCCGCCACCTTTTTCTGGACCTGGACAAGGGCACCGAGCTGGCGAGCGCACGCCTGACCGCGGCCCTGAGCATCGGCGCCGGCCTGGCGCTGACCGCCTGGCTGGGCGCGAAGCTGTGGTGAAGCGGCGATGAGCGTCCACCGCGTCGTCACCGGATCCCGCAACGGCCTGACCGACTGGCTGGCGCAGCGCGTCACCGCCGCCATCATGGCGGTCTATACCGTGATCGTGCTCATCGTGCTGCTGGGCGGGCCGCCGATCAGCTACGCAGTCTGGAAGGACCTGTTCACGCAGGGCTGGATGCGGGTGGCGACGCTGCTGTTCGCCGCCAGCCTGTGCTGGCACATGTGGGTGGGCGTGCGCAACATCCTCATGGACTACGCAAAGCCCGAAGGGCTGCGCCTCGCGCTGCAGGTGATGACCTTGCTCACGATCGCCGCCTACCTCGGCTGGACCCTTCACATACTCTGGAGATGAGCTTGGCGCTGCCGGTACGCAAGTACGACGCGATCGTCGTGGGGGCCGGGGGCTCCGGGATGCGGGCCTCGCTGGAGCTGGCGCGAGCCGGCCTGAAGACGGCGGTGCTCACCAAGGTGTTCCCGACGCGCTCGCACACCGTGGCGGCGCAGGGCGGGATCGCCGCGCCCCTGGCCAACTCCACCGAGGACAACTGGCACTGGCACATGTACGACACCGTGAAGGGGTCGGACTACCTGGGCGACCAGGACGCCATCGAGTACATGTGCCGCCGCGCCAACGAGGTGGTGGTCGAGCTAGAGCACATGGGCATGCCCTTCGACCGGCTGGAGAACGGCAAGATCTACCAGCGTCCCTTCGGCGGCCACACCCAGGACTACGGCAGCGCGAAGATGGCGATGCGTGCCTGCGCCGCGGCCGACCGCACCGGGCACGCCATGCTGCACACCCTGTACCAGCAGAACCTGCGCGCCAACACCCAGTTCCTGGTGGAGTGGATGGCGCTGGACCTGATCCGCGACCCGCAGGACGGCGCAGTGGTCGGGGTCACGGCGCTGGAGATGGAAACGGGCGAAGTCTCGATCCTGCAGGCGAAGGCCGTGCTGTTCGCCACCGGCGGGGCCGGGCGCATCTACGCGGCCAGCACCAACGCCTTCATCAACACCGGCGACGGCCTGGGCATTGCCGCCCGCGCCGGCGTCCCGCTGCAGGACATGGAGTTCTGGCAGTTCCACCCCACCGGCGTCTACGGCGCCGGGGTGCTGATCACCGAGGGCGTGCGCGGCGAGGGCGGGTACCTGATCAACAAGGACGGCGAGCGCTTCATGGAGCGCTACGCGCCCAACGCCAAGGACCTCGCCAGCCGCGACGTGGTGTCGCGTGCCATGACCACCGAGATCAAGGAAGGCCGCGGCTGCGGCCCAGAGGCCGACCACGTGCTGCTGAAGCTGGACCACCTGGGGCCCGAGGTGATCAACCAGCGCCTGCCCGGGATCCGCGAAATCGCGATCAAGTTCGCCAACGCCGACCCGGTCCGCGAGCCGGTGCCGGTGGTGCCCACGGTGCATTACCAGATGGGCGGGATCCCCACCAACTACCTCGGCCGCGTGGTGGTGCATGAGGGCAGTAACCACGAAAGCATCGTGCCGGGTTTCTACGCCGCGGGCGAGTGTGCCTGCGTCTCGGTGCACGGCGCCAACCGTCTCGGCACCAATTCGCTGCTGGACCTGCTGGTTTTCGGCAAGGCCTCCGGCGAGCAGGTGGTGAAAGACCTGCAGACTTCGCCGAAGCCACACCGCAACCTGCCCAAGGATGCCGGCGAACAGACGCGCGCGCGCCTGGCGCGCCTGGAGGCTGCCGGATCTGGCGAGCGTGTCGCCGACGTGTTCGCCGAGCTGCGCCGCACGATGCAGGCGCACTGCGGCGTGTTCCGTTTCCCCGACGACCTCGCCAAGGGCGTGGAGCGCATGAAGGCGGTAGCCGAGCGCGCGGCGCGCGTCTACATCCAGGACAAGGCGCGCACCTTCAACACCGCGCGCGTCGAGGCGCTGGAGCTGGACAACCTGGTGGAGACCGCGATGTCGACCATCGTTTCGGCCGAGGCGCGCAAGGAATCGCGCGGCGCCCAGGCGCGAGCTGACTTCCCGGAGCGCGACGACAAGAACTGGATGAAGCACACGCTCTGGTACAAGGAAGGCAACCGCCTCGCTTACAAGCCGGTGCAGCTCAAGCCCTTCACCGTCGAGGCTTTCGAACCGAAAGCCCGGACTTACTGAGAAGAAAACGCGAATGAAACTCTCGATCTACCGCTACAACCCGGAGAAGGACGCCAGGCCTTACATGCAGGATTACGAGGTCCAGCTCGAGCATTCCGACCGCATGCTGCTCGACGCCCTGATCAAGGCCAAGGCGCAGGACGACTCGCTGTCGTTCCGCCGCTCCTGCCGCGAGGGCGTGTGCGGCTCCGACGCCATGAACATCAACGGCAAGAACGGCCTCCCCTGCATCACCAAGCTGGCCGACCTGCCGCAGCATGTCACGTTGCGGCCGCTGCCCGGGCAGCCGGTGGTCCGCGACCTGATCGTGGACATGACCCAGTTCTTCAAGCAGTACCACTCGATCCAGCCCTACGTGGTGAACCACGAGGCGCCGCCGGAGCGCGAGCGCCTGCAGTCGCCGGCGCAGCGCGAGGAGCTCAACGGCCTGTACGAGTGCATCCTGTGCGCCTGCTGCTCCACCGCCTGCCCGTCGTTCTGGTGGAACCCGGACAAGTTCGTCGGCCCGGCGGGCCTGCTGCAGGCCTACCGCTTCATCGCCGACTCGCGCGACCAGGACACCGCGGCGCGCCTAGACAATCTCGAGGACCCCTACCGCCTGTTCCGCTGCCACAGCATCATGAATTGCGTCGACGTCTGCCCCAAGGGACTCAACCCGACGCGCGCCATTGGCAAGATCAAGGACCTGCTGGTCAAGCGCAGCGTGTGAGCGAGCCGGCCGTGGACGCCGCCGCCGATTCGCGGTCCAAGGAAATGCGCCTGCGATGGAAGTGCCGGCGCGGCCTGCTCGAGCTGGACCTGGTGCTGGAGACGTACCTGCAGCGCACGCGTTACGATGGCGAACTGGTCGAACTGCTCGACCTGCCCGACAACGAGATCTGGGATTTCGTCAGCGGCCGGCGCGATGACTATGAACAACGGTTCGCCGGGATCGTGGCGCGGTTGCGCGCCACCTAGCTATCTGGAAAGGAACGCGCGATGGACAAGAAGGCCAGCCTGACCCTGCCCGACGGCAAGACCCTGGAGTTCCCGGTGATGTCCGGGACCATCGGCCCCGAAGTGGTGGACATCCGGACCCTGTACGGCAAGTCCGGCTACTTCACCTACGATCCGGGGTTCCTTTCCACCGCGAGCTGCAATTCGACCATCACCTACATCGACGGCGATGCCGGCGTGCTGCTGTACCGCGGCTATCCGATCGAGCAGCTGGCCCAGCAGTGCGATTTCCTCGAGGTCTGCTACCTGCTGCTGAACGGGGACCTGCCGGACGCCGCGGAGAAGGCGGAATTCGTCAACACCGTGATCCGCCACACCATGGTGCACGAGCAGATCAGCCGCTTCTTCACCGGCTTCCGGCGCGACGCGCACCCGATGGCCACCATGGTTGGCGTGGTGGGCGCGCTGTCGGCCTTCTATCACGACGCACTCGACATCAACAGCGCCGAGCACCGCAAGATCTCGGCCTTCCGCCTGATCGCCAAGCTGCCGACCATCACCTCGATGGCCTACAAGTACTCGGTCGGGCAGCCGTTCATGTACCCTAGGAACGGCCTGTCCTACACCGCCAACTTCATGCGCATGATGTTTGCGGTGCCGGCCGAGGATTACAAGCCGAACGACGTCCTGGTGCGGGCGCTCGACCGGATCTTCATCCTGCACGCCGACCACGAGCAGAATGCCTCCACTTCCACCGTCCGCCTGGCGGGCTCCTCGGGCGCCAATCCCTATGCCTGCATCTCGGCCGGCATCGCCTGCCTGTGGGGTCCGGCGCACGGCGGCGCCAACGAGGCCTGCCTGCAGATGCTGGAGGAGATCGGCGATGTCTCCAAGGTGGGGGAGTTCATCAGGAAGGCGAAGGATAAGAATTCCGGCGTGCGCCTGATGGGCTTTGGCCATCGCGTCTACAAGAACCATGATCCGCGCGCCAAGCTGATGCGCGAGACCTGCCACGAGGTGCTGGACGAGCTGGGCCTGGCCAACGACCGCCTGTTCAAGCTGGCGATCGCGCTGGAGAAGATCGCGCTGGAGGACGACTACTTCGTCAGTCGCAAGCTCTACCCGAACGTGGACTTTTACTCCGGCATCGTGCAGCGCGCGCTGGGCATCCCGGTTTCCATGTTCACCTGCATCTTCGCGCTTGCCCGCACCGTGGGCTGGATCGCGCAGTGGCAGGAGATGATCTCCGACCGGGAGTACAAGATCGGCCGCCCGCGCCAGCTGTACCGGGGCGCCGCGCGACGCGAGGTCGTGCCGATCGGACAGCGCTGAGCAAGAAAGGAGGCGCCCCATGATGAAGCAGTTCCTGGACAACTCCTACCTGTTCGGCGGCAACGCCCCCTTCGTCGAGCAGCTGTACGAGGCCTGGCTGGCGGAGGCGGCCTCGGTGCCTGAGAGCTGGCGCGCCTACTTCGAGCGCATGCAGCTGCTGCCTGCCGTCGCCGGCGGCAGCGGCAAGGACGTGGCGCACGCGCCGATCGTGCAATCCTTCGCGCAGCGGGCCAGGGCGGGGAGCGCGCGGCCGCTCGCGGCGGCCTCCGCGCTCGACCGCAAGCAGGTGTCGGTGATCCAACTGGTCGCGGAATACCGCTTCCGCGGCTGCCTGCTCGCCGACCTGGACCCCCTCAAGCGCCAGCAGAAGCCGCACATCGCGGAACTGGAGCCGGGGTACTACGACCTCTCCGAAGCCGACATGGACACGGCGTTCAACACCGGGACCCTGATGGGGCCGGAGCAGGCGCCGCTGCGCGAGATCATCCGCAGCCTGCAGGAGACCTATTGCGCTACGCTGGGGATCGAGTACATGTATCTGTCCAGCCGCGCCGAGAAGCGCTGGATCCAGGAGCGGCTGGAGCCGATCCGCTCCAAACCCAGCTTCGCGCCGGACTACCGCAGGCACCTCCTGGAGCGGCTCACCGCCGCCGAGGGCCTGGAGCGCTACCTGCACACGCGCTACGTCGGCCAGAAGCGCTTCTCGCTCGAGGGCGGCGAGACGCTGATCCCGGTGCTGGACAACCTGCTGCAGCGCGCAGGCAGCGCGGGGGTCCAGGAGCTGGTGATCGGCATGGCTCACCGCGGGCGCCTGAACGTGCTGGTGAACACGCTGGGCAAGATGCCCAAGGACCTGTTCGGCGAGTTCGAGGGCCGGCACGACGACCGCCTGCTGGCGGGGGATGTCAAGTACCACCAGGGCTTCTCCTCGGACATCAACACCCCGGGCGGGCCGATGCACCTGACGCTCGCCTTCAACCCCTCGCACCTGGAGATCGTCAATCCGGTGGTCGAGGGCTCGGTGCGGGCGCGGCAGCACCGGCGCAAGGACCGCGACGGCTCGCAGGTGCTGCCGGTGCTGATCCACGGCGACGCCGCGGTGGCGGGGCAGGGCGTGGTGATGGAAACGCTGAACCTCGCGCAAACGCGCGGCTACGGCACCGGCGGCACGGTGCACATCGTGGTCAACAACCAGATCGGCTTCACCACCTCGGACCCGCGCGACAGCCGCTCGACGCTGTACTGCACCGACGTCATGAAGATGATCGAGGCGCCCATCCTCCACGTCAACGCCGACGATCCCGAGGCCTGCGTCATGGCGATCGAGATCGCGCTGGACTACCGCATGCGGTTCAAGAAGGACGTGGTGGTGGACCTGGTGTGCTTCCGCAAGCTCGGCCACAACGAGCAGGATGAGCCGATGGTGACCCAGCCGCTGATGTACAAGATCATCAACGCCCACCCCGGGACGCGCAAGCTCTACGCCGAGCGGCTCGCGGCGCAGGGCGTGATCGCCGCCGACGAGGCCGAGAAGATGGTGGCCACCTACCGGCAGGCGATGGATGGCGGCTACCACACCAACAAGACCATCCTGTCCCATTTCAAGCCGCCGTTCGCGGTCGACTGGTCGAAGTACCGGGGCACCCGGTGGAACGAGAACGACGACACGCAGATCCCGCTGGCGCAGCTGCAGCAGCTGGCCGAGCGCCTGACCGCGATCCCGCCCGACTTCAAGCTGCACCCGCGGGTGGAGAAGATCATCGCCGACCGGCGCCTGATGGGGCAGGGCAAGATGCCGGTGGACTGGGGCATGGCGGAGAACCTCGCCTACGCGTCGCTGCTGAAGGACGGCTACTCGGTGCGCATCTCCGGCCAGGACTGCGGCCGCGGCACCTTCTTCCACCGCCACGCGGTGCTGCACGACCAGAACCGCGAGAAATGGGACGCCGGCAGCTACATGCCGCTGGCGCACATCGCACCCAACCAGGGCGACTTCGTGGTCATCGATTCCGTGCTCTCCGAGGAGGCGGTACTCGGCTTCGAGTACGGCTACTCGACCTCGGAGCCCAACGAGCTGGTGGTCTGGGAGGCGCAGTTCGGCGATTTCGTCAACGGCGCGCAGGTCGTGATCGACCAGTTCATCGCCTCGGGAGAGGTGAAGTGGGGCCGCATCTGCGGCATGGTGATGCTGCTGCCGCACGGCTACGAGGGCCAGGGCCCCGAGCATTCCTCCGCCCGCCCAGAGCGCTTCCTGCAGCTTTGCGCCGACTACAACATCCAGGTCTGCATGCCGGCGACGCCGGTGCAGATGTTCTTCCTGCTGCGCCGGCAGATGATCCGCCCCTGGCGCAAGCCGCTGGTGATCTTCACGCCCAAAAGCCTGCTGCGCCACAAGGAGTCGGTGTCCCCGCTCACCGAGTTTGCCGGCAGCAAGTTCAAGCCGGTGAACCTGGAATGGAACGAGGATATCCGTCCGGAGAATGCCAAACGCGTCATCTTCTGCAGCGGCAAGGTGTTCTTCGATCTCGTCGCCAGGCGCCGCGAGCTGGACCGCAGGGACGTGGCGATCGTCCGGGTGGCGCAGCTCTACCCGTTCCCGCACGACGATTTCCAGGCGACCATCGAGCGCTACGCCGCGGCCGAGGAAGTCCTGTGGTGCCAGGAAGAACCCGGCAACCAGGGTCCCTGGCACCGCATCCAGCACTACATCCTGCGCCACATGCGCCCAGACCAGGTGCTCGGTTACGCCATGCGCGCCTCTTCGGCCTCGCCGGCGGCCGGCTACCTGCAACTGCACAACGAGCAGCAGAAGGCGCTGGTGCAGGCGGCGTTCGCCCCGCTCACCGACAACCTGGTGCTGCCGGTGCAGGGCACGGGCAGAAAGCGAAGGAAGAAACATGCTGATTGAACTCAAAGTCCCGCAGTTCTCGGAATCGGTCTCCGAGGCGACGCTGCTGGCCTGGCACAAGAAGCAGGGCGAGGCGGTGAAGCGGGACGAGAACCTGATCGACATCGAGACCGACAAGGTGGTCCTGGAACTGCCCGCGCCCGCCGACGGCGTGCTGGTGAGGATCATGAAGGGCGACAAGGGCACCGTGGTCGCCGGTGAGGTGATCGCGCAGATCGACACCGAGGCCAAGCCCACCGCAACCGGCTCATCGCCTCTCCCGGTGGCTGCCGCGCCCTCTGCGGCAGCGAAACCGGCCCCTGCGGCGCCGGAACGCAGCGCCGGACCAGCCGTGATGCCCTCCGCCCAGCGCATCGCCGCGGAGCGGGGCGTGGAACTGGGTGGGATCCATGGCACCGGCAGGGGAGGAAGAATCACCAAAGGCGACGTCCTGGAGCAGGGCACGACCCGCGCCGCCGCCGCCCCTGCAACTGCCGCAAAGGCGCCCCTCGCCCAGCCCGCCTCCCCGGTCAACGCCGAGCCGATGCTCGCCCGCCGTCCCGAGCAGCGGGTGCCGATGTCGCGCCTGCGCGCGCGCATCGCCGAGCGCTTGCTGCAATCGCAGTCCACAGCCGCGATCCTGACGACCTTCAACGAGGTCAACATGGCCCCGGTGATGGAGCTGAGGCAGCGCTACCGGGAGCGCTTCGAGAAGGAGCACGGGGTCAAGCTCGGCTTGATGTCGTTCTTCGTCAAAGCCGCGGTGCACGCGCTGAAGAAGTACCCGGTGGTGAATGCCTCGGTGGATGGCGGCGACATCGTCTATCACGGCTACTTCGACATCGGGGTCGCCGTCGGCAGCCCGCGCGGCCTGGTGGTGCCGATCCTGCGCGACGCCGACCAGCTGTCCTTCGCCGGCATCGAGAACAAGATCGCCGAGTTCGGCAGGAAGGCCCAGGACGGCAAGCTGTCGCTGGAGGAGCTCACAGGCGGCACGTTCTCGATCTCCAACGGCGGCATTTTCGGTTCCATGCTGTCCACGCCGATCATCAACCCGCCGCAGTCGGCGATTCTTGGGGTGCACGCCACCAAGGAGCGCGCGGTGGTGGACAACGGGCAGGTGGTGGTGCGGCCGATGAACTACCTTGCCCTGTCCTACGACCACCGCATCATCGA
>Ga0194120_10006374_pt1 | contig 16716 bp, 17 predicted proteins | sample TA2MahCa65mmetaG_FD_148642 | JGI IMG/M metagenome (GOLD analysis project Ga0194120, IMG submission 148642) | Freshwater microbial communities from Lake Tanganyika, Tanzania - TA2015019 Mahale Deep Cast 65m | ecosystem: Environmental > Aquatic > Freshwater > Lake | place: Tanzania: Lake...
CGGTGTTCGATGCGCTGGCCTGCGGCGACCGCGTGGCCGGCAGGTGCACCACCGGCGCTCCGCGCGACACCGATTGGTATGCACTGCCCCCGGGCGGTCACACGATCAGCCTGCGCGCTGAGTTCCCAGCCAGCCTGACGATCGTGCGCGGCAGTTGCACCACCACGCTCGAAGAGCTCGCGTGGCACGCCATCGGACCGTGCGATCCGCTCGTCACCTCCGTCTGCGTCCCTGCGGACGAGTCGTGGTACGCGATCGTGAGCCTTGGTAGCCCGGAAGGTCCGATTCAGTCGGGGCAGCCATGCACCGAGCCGGACCCCGACAACCCGCCCAATCCAGACGATCCCCCGATCATCCCGGGTGCATTCGGCACGCGGTATGAGGTCACTCTGTGGTGCGGGGTCTGCCCACCCTCGCCAGATCTCAACGGTGACGGCGCAGTGAACGGTGCCGACTTGGGCATTCTTCTCTCGGCGTGGGGTTCATCCGGCAGCGCCCTGCCCGGCGACCTGAACAGTGACGGCGTGGTGGACGGCGCGGATCTTGGTGCGCTCATCAGTGCGTGGAGCTGAGCCCGGCGGCCGATGCATTGGGCCCAGCGCTGACCTTACGATGCGTGCCAGCGGAGCATGACGGCGCCGAAGTCGCGAGCGATGTGATCGGCACGCGAGACGACCGAACTCCGCTCGGCGGTCTCGGTGAAGGCGATGAACTCATGGGCCGCGCCGTCGTCGCGGATCTCCCAATCGGTGATGCCATCGCCCACCGCGATCACTCGACCGGACAGTCCGAGCGCGCGAACGGCGCGGGGTTTGCTGCGGGGCGAAGCGAGCTTGCTTGATGGATCAAGCCCCAGCGCAACATCATCGCCTGACCAGAGCAGACGATTCGCGCACACATGCGAGCGGTGAAGACCAAGGGCTTCCACAACCGGGTCGATCCACTCGTGAAACCCGCTGGTGACGACCCAGACTCGGTCCGCTCCCGCGCTCAGCTCCTGCGCGTGAGCGAGGAGAGACGGGCTCACTGCATCGTGCAGCCGGTCGATGAGCCGACGCACGATCGCCCGGTCAAAGCGCAAGAGCGCCATGCGCTGCGACAAGCTCTGATCGATCGGAAGCGAGCCGTCCATGCCGGCATCGGTGATCGATCGGATCCGCGCGAGCACCTCGTCGCGATCGCTGCGGCCTTCGAGCGCCATGGCAGCGAGCTCGTCCAGCGACTCGACTGTGACGATCGTGCTGTCGAAATCCAAGACGAGGTGGGTGCTCATCGCACGCACTCACCCGATCGACGGCGCACGGTCCGCCATCGTTGGCGCGGCCGCACCCAACGGTTGCGCCGCGAGCTGCGTGATCACGGGCGCCCCACACTCGGGACATGCTGTCGCTCCGCGAGAACCCTCAAGGTCATACGAACACGCGAAGCACTGCCGCTGCGAGAGCACGATGGTGAGTCCAAGCCCACAACGATTGCACGGGTGCATTCGTCCGTCAGTCGCAACATGCTGCCGATGCTTGCATCGTGGGCAGTCACATCGGATGTCCTTCAAGTCCAAGATGCTCGTGACCTTGATCGCGCGGGCCATGCGGTCCAGCACGGCCGAGATCAGTCCGCCCGAAACGATCATTGGGATCATCGCCACGAGCACGCGCTCGACCAGATCACCGCGCCACAAGAGCGAGATGTAGGAGAAGAGGAGCCCGCCCTCCAAGAGGACGAGGCCGACCGTGGCAAGGTGCAGCGCGCGGGCCCAGCGCCCACCACTGGCGTGGCGAAAGACGCGGCCCATGCCGATCGCGAGCGCGACGGTCCCCAGAAGCACGGCCCACGCCGCCTTCTGGTTCATGGAGATGCGTTCTGGCTCGCTCAAGTTCCACGGCTGCACAAGCTCGCTCGCAATGCTGAGCCAGATCGCGAGCGCTGCTCCGAGCGGAACAAGTCCTGCGACCTGCCACGCCGTCGCGCCGCGCTCGCGCGGCTCACCGAAGCAGATCATGAACGCGATCGGCGAGACCGCCATGAACTGCCACCCGCGGAGTCCGTCGTCGATCCCGGTTCCAACATTCCAGGCCGCTGCGAGCCAAGCGACGAGCGCTGCCATCTGCAGTCCAAGTGCCACCCATCCAGCGCGCACGGCGAGCGGAAAGGCCAACGCCCTCAGCGAGATGGCCCCAGCGATCGTCGCGCCAAGGAACGCCAAACCGGAGAACAAACAACCTTCGAAGAGTTGGCCTCTTGACCAAACAGAAACGCAAAACCACGCGGCCGAGAGACCACTCCCGATCACGATGCACAGCACGGAGGGCGTCAATCGGGCGTCGCCCCCACGCGTAGCGGCCGCCCAGGTCCCACTCATTGCCGTGAGGATCATCGCCGTGCCGGCGAGCCGCCATGCTTCGTCGCTCGCCAAGAAGAGCCCGAGCAGCGTGCTCACGAGCGAGACCACCAGCGAGAGGGCGAGTACCGCAAGGGTCAGCGTGCGAAAGTTCACGGCGAGCATCGTACGGACTGCCCAGATGCTGCCAAAGCCGCCGACCGGAATCGAACCGGCAACCTCCAGATTACAAATCAGGTGCTCTGCCAATTGAGCTACGGCGGCGGAGGATCACCGAAGTCTAGCGAGCACCTGCGCGATGCCGTTTGATCGCAATCGCCAGCAGGCTGACATCCGCGGGATTGATGCCCGCCAGCCTGCCCGCCTGACCCAATGTCGCGGGTCGGAACTTGCGCAGCACCTCGACGGCCTCGCCGCGCAGACCGATCACGCCTGCAGGATCCAGGTCCGTCGGCACGCTGACGCGTTCATGATCCTGCGCGCGCCGAATCTCGCTGTGCATGCGCGTGATGTACCCCTCGTAGCGCACCTCAGTCATGGCCTTCGCCGCGAGCGCCGCATCCTCGATGCCCAGCGCCAACGCAAAGGCCTCGTCGGTCGTCGCTGGATCGAGCGCGATCGGTCGCAGCGACCGACCCGACGGAGTCGTCGGATCGAGCCGCGCGCGAAGCGTTGCCAGCGCATCCTGCGTTGCCGTGAAGGCGGCCCACTGATCATCGGTGATCAAGCCCCAGGATCGCGCGTCGCGCGTGAGCCGATCCGCGGCGTTGTCCGCGCGCAGCACCAAGCGATGCTCGGCGCGACTCGTAAACATCCGGTATGGCTCGCGCGGCACCTTCGTGACCAAGTCATCCATCATGACACCCAGATACGCCTGCTCGCGGCCAAGCCGCACGAGCTCCATGCCGCGCGCGCGTCGCGCCCCGTTCAGACCAGCGAGCAGCCCTTGCGCGCCTGCCTCTTCATAGCCACTGGTGCCATTGATTTGTCCTGCAAGGAAGAGCCCGCGAACGAGCTTGGTCTCGCCGGTCGCATCGATCTGGTGCGGCCAAACCATGTCGTACTCGACGGCGTATCCGTACTTCAGGATCGTCGCACGCTCGCACCCCGCAAGCCCACGCACGATCCGATCCTGCACTTGTGCTGGAAGGCTCGTACTCAGACCATTGCAATAGACCTCGTTCGTCTGCAGGCTCTCGGGCTCAAGGAAGACATGATGGCTGTCACGATCGGCGAATCGAACCACCTTGTCCTCGAGACTCGGGCAGTAACGAGGCCCGCACTCCGCCTCGACTTCGCCGGCGTACATCGGGGCCAAGTGCAGGTTGTCGCGGATGAGCTGATGCATCCACGGCGTGGTCTGCGTGGCGCGGCACTCGACCTGACGGAGCACAGGGAATCGTGATCGGTCCGTCGTGTCGCTGAAGGGTTCGGGGCGGGCGTCGCCCACCTGCGCAGGCAAGGTCTGCCAATCAATCGAGCCCCGCTCCAAGCGTGGTGGCGTCCCCGTCTTGAGCCGACCGAGTTCGAAGCCCAACGCTCGAAGCGCAGCGCTCACTGGAACGGCCGCTCCTTCGCCAATGCGACCACCAACGACCTTCTCTTGGCCCGTGTGCATCAGCGCACGCATGAAGGTGCCAGTCGTCAGAACACACGCACTGCAACGAATGGTGCTCGGTCCATGCTCTCGCGCACTGCGTCGAGCTCCATCGCCATACGGTGCGCGCGCAAGTCGATCCCCCGCTGCGTTTGCCTCGATCGCGGACTCGTCAACATCGACCGTGCACGCGCCCGGCGCAAGAACCGCGCCCACGATGGCACCGTCCACGACATCGAACGCGTCGACAGTTCCCTCGATCACGGTGATCCCGTTCGCGCGTGAGACCAAGCGTTGGACCTCGGCCGCGTAGGCATGCTTGTCGCATTGCGCGCGCGGCCCGCGCACGGCGGCACCCTTGCTCGTGTTGAGCATCTTGAACATGATGCCCGTCGCGTCGGTCGCACGACCCATCAGTCCCCCGAGCGCATCGATCTCGCGCACCATCTGCCCCTTGGCCAACCCGCCGATCGCAGGATTGCAGCTCATCGCGCCAATGCGCGAAGCATCCATGGTGACCAGCGCAACGCGGCCGCCGCCGTGGGAGCGAAGCACCTTCGCTGCGGCATGCGCTGCTTCCGTACCCGCGTGGCCACCACCGATCACGACGACATCGAACATCGGGTCCACCGCGCAAGGATAGTCCGCCAATCCTGCACATCATGCACGGCTAGGATCTCCCGTCATGTTCCAGTCCATCGCCGTCCGTCAGGTCCGCTCGCCCATCCAGATCGCCTTCGTCTTCAGCGACGATCGCTCTCCCCCATCGAAGGATGCCGCCGTCGCAGCCAGCGTGAGCGCGGCGTTCGCGAGCCCTGGGTTCCGCGCCGATGCCGGCGAGTGCCTGCTCGTGGGACATGCAAGCCTGGTCGTCGGCCTGGGCGCCAAAAAGGACCTCAACGCTTCGGGCGCACGCACGATCGGCGCCCGACTCGCCAAGTGGCTTGACCGCGCCGCGCCCGCAGCGATCGAGTTGCGCGCCCCCGTCCAGTTGCAGTCACTCGCCTCCGCACTTGCCGAAGGCATCGCGATCGCGCAATGGCGATTCGATGATCTCGACGGCGGGGCCACGCGCAAGGAGCCTCGTCGCGCGTCGCTCGCGATGTGGGCTGACGCCACGAAGACCCGCGAGGCGCTCGCGCGCGGCTTGGTCGTGGCCGATGCTGTCAACGCCGCGCGTCGATTCGGCGCCACGCCACCCAACATCTGCACTCCGCAATGGGTCGATGCGCAGGCCCGCGCGCTGGCTCGCAAGGCCGGTCTCAAGCACCGCGTGATCGACTTCCGACAAGCCCAGAAGCTCGGCATGGGTGGCCTGGTCAATGTGGGCAAGGGTTCCGTCGCCAAGCCGTGCATCACCGTGCTTGAGCATGCTCCCCGCCGGCTCGCTCCGCGCGCACGGGGCAAGCACCTGGTGCTCGTCGGCAAGACGCTGACCTACGACACGGGCGGATACAGCCTCAAGGTCAACAACGGCATGAAGGGCATGAAGTACGACAAGATGGGTGGTGCAGCCGTGCTCGGCGCAATGCAAGCCATCGCGGCGCTCGATCTCCCCATTCGCGTGACCGCTGTGCTCGGCGCCGCCGAGAACATGGTCAATGGCGAGTCCTATCGCCCCGATGACATCATCACGATGCACAACGGAGTGACCGTCGAAGTCACCAACACCGACGCCGAAGGGCGACTGGTGCTGGCCGATGCCATGAGCTGGGCGTGCCGCACGCTCAAGCCGACGCACATGATCGATCTCGCGACGCTCACGGGCGGCGTGGTCACGGCGCTGGGCAACTTCAGCGCCGGGCTCTTCTGCAACGACCCATCGCTGCGCGCTGGCATCGAACAGAGCGCGGCCGCGACCGGTGAAAAGGTCTGGGCCCTGCCGCTCTGGCCCGAGCACCGCGACTTCATGCGTGGTCAGCACGCCGATCTCATCAACAGCAACCCCTCGCGCATGGCGCATCCGATTCAGGGCGCCGCGTTCCTGTCGTTCTTCGTGGATGACGCCCTGCCGTGGGCCCATGTGGACATTGCAGGCGTCGCGACCACCGAGTCGGCGACCGATCTGTGCGCCGCCGGACCGACCGGCTGGGGCGTGCGCCTTCTGGTTGACTGGGTCCGCGGACAAGCGTGATCCCACGCACACTGCGGCGTCACTCGCCCGCGCAGCGGAGCGCTGACGCCGTTAGGCGTCGGGCTTGAGGTGGCTCATTAGCTCGAGCAGTTGTTGGGCCAAGGCTGATGTGCCGCAGTAGATCGTGAGCTCACCGGGAGGAAGCACTTCCATGACGAGCGACGCTCCGGTGGTCGCGATACCGATGCCATGCGACGGCTCTGATCCTGCGTCGAGCACGCACTGCACCAGTGCGCGAAGCACATGATGATCGCCTTGCTCGAAGAGAATCGGATCGCGTCGATTCAGTTCCACGCTCGCGCTGCCATCGATCGCCGCCCACTGTTCGTGCTTCGCCATCGGCTCGCTGACGGCATCGAAGACCTGGTTCCACTTGCCAACTGGAAAAACGAGCACCTCTCGCAAGTGCAACTTGTGAGCAATGGCCTCGACAAACTCGGCCATGCGAGCGCGTGACATGCGCTTGATGTCGGACGGCAGGCTGGTCGCACGCGGATGATCCTTGGCGGCGATGTCGATGACCGAGGAACCTTCCTCAAGCGCGACGCGAAAAACTGTTGGGGTCTCCGCAGCCTCAATGACGCCACGGGGTGCGAGTTGTTTCCACGCCAGGTCGAATTCGACGAAGTCCACGAGCTGATTCCCTTCTGGGCGCGTGCAGTCTAGGGGGCGGCTGCAGCGTCGTGGATGCCGGGCTACATTCATTCGCGTGAAGACGATCCTGTTCGTGTGCACGGGCAACACGTGCCGGTCGCCGATGGCCGAGGCCATCGCGCGTCATGCGGCAGGCCAGGGCCGTCTTCCGAGCGGTTCGGCACTGTTCGTCGGGAGCGCTGGGGTGGGTGCTTGGGCTGGCCAGCCGCCGTCAGCGGACGCCATCCGGGCCCTGCGCGCGATCGGAATCGACCACACCGGGCGCAGCAAGCCCCTGACCCGCGAGATGATCGAGAAGGCGGACCTGATCCTGTGCATGACCCGAGGACATGTCGATGCAGCGCGACGGCTCGTTGCCGACCGTCCGGCGCTCAAGGATCGGATCCAGTTGCTTGACCCTGCGGGGGATGTGGACGATCCGATCGGCATGGGCCAAGAGGCCTACGACGAACTGGCGCGGCAATTCGCCGAGTTGATCCCCAGCCGGATCTCTGCCATGCTCCCGTCATGAGGATCTCGCTCGGCTCGGACCATCGCGGCGTCTCACTCGTTCAGTCCTTCGTCGCGCAGTTGCGTGGTGCGGGCCATGATCCCGTCGTGCTTGGCGAGTGCAGCGGCGCATCATGTGATTACCCCGACATCGCCTGGCTCGTGGCCAATGCTGTGGCTCGCGGTGAGTCCGACCGCGGCATTTTGGTCTGCGGCACGGGCATCGGCATGTGCATCGCCGCCAACAAGGTCGATGGGATTCGCGCTGCGCTCGCGAGTGACGAACTCGCGGCGCAACTCTCGCGCAGCCACAACGACGCGAATGTGCTGTGCCTGTCAGCCGATTTGATCGGCCCGATCCTGGCCAAACGCATCCTCGATGTCTGGGTCTCGACGGCGTTTGAGGGCGGCCGTCATGAGCGCCGGCTCGCCAAGATCACGCGCATCGAGCACGGCCAGGATCCATCGAGCTGATCAGGCCTGAACGGCCCTTGGCTCCGGGACCACTGGCTTGATCCACGCCCCCTGTGCATCATGGCGGACCTCGCACACACCGCACTGCATCGCGCCCGCGTCTGCGACGACGACCGACAGCGCAGCAGCACCGCACTCGGGGCAGATCCCCTTCGCGAGCCGCGCGCGATTCCACCGTCTCTCGACCGTCAGCAGCACTGAGCCGAGCGCCTTGAAAACCAGCAACCCCATGATCGAGAGAAAGAGCAACGCCAGCGTGGCTGGCGGAAAGATGAAGATGAACAGGAACGCGATCCCAAAGGCCGCGAGGTAGATCGCGAAGACGAGAAAGCCGTACGCACGGTTGAGGTGGCGTAGGAACTTCAGGATCATGGGCGAAGTCTAGGGCGATGCACGACTGAATCCGCGCGACCACCACAGGTCGTGTGGCCGGGCCATCGTTACACTACGAGTCGCCGGGGATTGCCCGGCGTTATCGATCCACCGATCCAGCGAGGAAGACCATGAAGATCGTCTGCGACCGCGCCGCCCTGCTCGATGCCTTGGCCATGGCCGCCAGCGTCGTGCCGAACCGCAGCCCCGCGCCCGTCATGCTCTGCCTGAAGCTCACCGCCGCAGACGGCGTGCTGTCGATTCAAGCCACCGATGGTGAACTCGGCCTGACCGTTCATGTCTCGAGTGTGCAGGTGGACGAAGCAGGCGAGGCGCTGCTCCCGGCCGACAAGCTCACGCAGATCACGCGTGCCTGCGACGACAGCACGCTCTCGATCTCGACGGAGCGCAACGTGTCGACGATCAAGGGCGAGCATGCGACCTTCAGGGTCTTCGGCTACGAGCCGCGCGAGTTCCCCGGCGTGCGCGATGCCAAGGATGCCGGAATCGAGTTCGAGGTGGCCGCGGGCACGCTGCGCCGCCTGATCCATCGCACGGCGTTCGCGACGAGCGTCGACAATTCGCGATACGCGATCGCCGGAACGCTGCTCGAGCGCAAGGGCCGCAAGTTGCGGATGGTGGCCACGGATGGTCGTCGGCTTGCTGTCGCTCGCGGCGATTGCAGCGCGCCAGCGGACGGCGATTCGTCCTGCATCGTTCCCGCCAAGAGCCTGTCGGTCCTCAATCGATTGCTCGATGACCCCGACGCATCCGTCACCGTGAGCCGTGACCGGAACCGACTCTCGATCCAGGTTGGCGAGGCCGCCACGCTCGTGTCGAGCCTGGTCGAGGGCACCTTCCCGCCCTTCGAGGATGTGATCCCCAAGGATCACGACAAGCGCGCGACCTTCGATACGGGCGAGTTTGCTGCCGCGATCCGCCGCGCTGCACTGCTGACGAGCGAGGAAAGCAAGGGCGTTCGCCTAGCCTTCGGTCCGGGCATGCTCCGCTTGTCGAGCCGTGTGCCCGAGATGGGCGAGGCTGACATCGAATTGCCGATCGCCAAGTACGAGGGCGATCCGATCGAGATCGGCTTCAACCCGGTCTTCATCACAGATGTGCTGAAGATCGCCGATGTTCCCGAGGTCATCGTCGAGCTCAAGAGCCCCAACAAGCCTGGGGTCGTCCGGCTCGGCCAGGACTTCGTCTATGTGGTGATGCCGGTCAATGTGGGCTGACGCGACCTTCGCGCGGCGGCCCTCGCCGGACCAATCCGCGCCGGTCTGGACACATCGCCTCGCGCGCCGGCGCTGATCACTTTCGCCCGTACTTCACGCCGCAGCCATAGGGCTTGGTGCTCGCAGGCTTGACTGCCTTGCCTTCCTTGAGTGCCTTGACGGCCTCGACGACATAGTTCTTCGAACCCTTGTCGTCGATCGCGCCTTCGTAGGCGAGTGTGCCATCCTTGGCGATGACAAAGCAGTGCGGCGTGGTCTTGGCACCGTACGCGCGACCGACCTTGCCATCGCCGTCGATCAAGGCGGGACCGTCGATCTTGTTCTTCGACAAATAGTCGGCGCTCGACTTGGGATCGTTTGCGGTCGCAGCCGTGCTGTTGATGAAGAGGAACACCACATCGGCATCCGTCTCCTTGCACGCCTTCATCATCGAGCCAACCTTGCCCCCTTCGCACACTTCGCGACACACCGGGCACCCGGGGTTGATCCACTCGAGCACCACCATCTTGCCTTGGTAGTCGGCGAGTGTGTAGTCCTTGCCGTCAGCACCCTTGAGCGTGAACTCGGGCGCAGTTTCGCCGATTTTCGCGGTTGCCTTCTGAGCCGGCTCGGCCAGCGCGCTGTGCGTGATGTTGGGCGACAGCGCAAGTCCGGCGCCAAGGGTGAGCGAGGCGATGAGGGCGAGATGCTTCATGGGGCGTTCCTTCTGGTTGGATCCTGGGCATGAATCTGCCAAGTTGGACTGTAAGCGCGCGGAGCGTGCGCCGAGGTTTGCTGGGATCACTTTGCCGCCGGAGCGGTTGCCGGGACAGCCAGATCAAACACGCGGACCCCGCCCGAGGAGACAACTTCAACCATGCCTCGGACGACCGGGCGCCCATCCGGCGCGTCGCCCTCTCGGATCCGGACCGGGACCTCGATCCGCCCACCGGGCATCGGCAGCATGCGCTCGCTTGGAAAGCGAACGCCAGGGCACGCATCGGGGAACCATCGAGCTGTGGCAGCAAGCGCCGACGCATCGATGACCAGCGTGCGGTCGGCGCCGCTCCCTCGCAACATGGCCACCAGCGCCGCGGGCGCGGCTTCGGGGTAACCGCCAGGCATGGCCCCCGCCCGTTCGACCAATTCGGACTGCACGGTCTGGCGTTCCACCACGCAGATCTCGTTGCAGGTCATCCACGACGCGCTCAATCGCACGCTCGCCGCCTCGCCCGTCCATGTCGTGGGCACGGTCAGCGGGACCAGAAGCCGCAGCGAATCCTGGAAGGCAAGGATGTCCTCGTCCTCGGGAAGATGATTGGGGACGGGGAAGATGGGCTCGCCGGCGGACCAACCAGTTGGAAGAGACCACTCAAACTTCGGCGGTCCGCCACTGTCGCCGGGGTTGCGCCACGACATGTGCCAGCCCTTCTCGATGGCGAAGTTCACATCGAGGAATCGCCGTCCGTCCGGGACTCGCAGGATGAACGGAGCGAGCGATGCTGTGACATGCGGGCGCGTCGAGGGGGACACCTGCTGCGTCAGTCTCGGCATCAACAGCATCACGCACGACATGAGCAGCGCCAGCCTCGGCATGAGCAGCATCGACATGGTCCGTACACTAGCCGCATGACCCTGCGAATCCTTGCGTCGTGCTTCGTCTTGTCCCTTCCGCTGATGGCCTGCGAGCGGAGCACAAGCGACAAGGATCTCACGCTGATCCGCGCCGATGAAGTCCTTGCGCTCGGCTCGCGCGACAAGGGATTGCTCGGCAAGTCCAAGCGCGTCGTCATCGTCGATCCACGCCCGACTGCGCTCTATGAGGCCGGGCACATCAAGGGCGCCCGCTCCATGCCGATGCCCACCATGAATGATGTGGCGCTCCCGGAACTCGGCGATGTCAAATCGGTCGCGATTCTGATCTATGGCACGAACGCCAGCGATGTGCTCGGCCCCGCCGCGAGCAAGCGCCTGATCGAACTCGGCTACGACAGCGTCTACACCCTTCGTGGCGGACTCGACGCCTGGACGAAGGCGAGCATGCCGACGGCCACGGGCAAGGACCCCGGCTGATTCCGAACGAGGGCTGGTCCGACGCGATGTGACCCCAAACGAACGAGGCCCGCGCCGGGGGGCACGGGCCTCGCGTGGGTGATCAGTCGTGAACTCAACCGAGCGCTGCGGCGCCCGAGACGATTTCGGTGAGTTCGGTCGTGATGCGCGCCTGTCGTGCGCGGTTGTAGTTGCGCTTGAGCGTGCGGCCGAGCCCCGACGCGTTGTCGGTTGCAGCCTTCATCGCCACCATGCGCATGACATTCTCGCTCACTACGGCGTCGTTGAAGGCCTGGAACAGGCTGACCTTCACGCTGCGCGGAAGGAGGTCGTCCAGGATCTCGCTCGCGCCTGGGCTGAATTCATAGGTCGCGGTCGGCGCGCCCTGAGCGGCCTGCGGCATCGAGAGCGGCAGCAACTGCACGGCTTCGGCGACCTGTCGGGCATTGCTCACGAAGCGCATGCTGCAGACCACCACCTGCTCGAAACCGCCCGAGATGAATGCGTCCATGTAGCGATCAGCGAGCGCCTGGATGTCGTCGTACTTGGGTCGGTCGCCGAACGTGAAGCGCTCTTCGGGCATCATCTGCTGGTACTTGAAGAACGCGAAGGCCTTCTTGCCGGCGGTGTGGACCACCACCTGCTTGCCTTGGGCCTTCAGTGCCTTGATGCGGACCATGGCAGTGCGCAGCACATTGCCGTTGTACGCGCCGCAGAGGCCGCGATCGCTGCCAATGACGAGCACGAGCACCTTGCCCGACGAGCCCCCACCCTGCAGGAGCGGGTGGGCGACATCGCCAGCAGCCGCGGCGACCTCGCCAACGAGCTTGCGGATGCGATCGGTGTAGGGCCGGGTCGCCTTAGCCCGGGCGAGCGACGCCGTGAACTTGGCGGTCGCGATCATCTGCATGGTCTTGGTGATGCGCTGGATGGTGCGGACTGCGACCATGCGCTTCTTGATCTCGCGGATCTGTGCCATAGGGGTGGAAATGGTAGCGTCCGACGCGGGCCGCCGCCGCACGCGAAACCCCGGCCTACGCTGCAAGAAACCGTGTCCGCGACCCTTCGCATCATCGATGCCAACCGCAACCGGGCCCTCGAGGCGCTTCGGGTGCTCGAGGACCTCGCCCGGTTCTCGGTCGGCGATCGAGCGTTGACCGAGGGGTTCAAGGCAGCCCGACATGGGGTCGTGCAGGCGCTGGCCGGATTGGACGCATCACAACTTCTCGCGTCGCGCGATGCGAACGGTGATGTGGGCACCACGATCACGGGCGCTGCGGAGCAGGACAGGCCGAATCTCCACGCCCTGGCGCTGGCCAACGGATCGCGCGCGACCGAGGCACTGCGCTCCCTTGAGGAATCGCTGAAGTTGCACGATGCGGTCGTCGCCACCCGCATCGAGCGTGTGCGGTACCGCACCTACGACCTCGCCCGCGATCTTGCGCTGCGACTTGCTGGAAGCGCGCCGCGGCAGTGGACGGTCTGCGTGATCGTGACCGAGTCGATGTGCACCATGCCTTGGCTCCATGTCGCGAAGGCCGCACTCGATGGTGGCGCCGACTGCCTCCAACTGCGCGAGAAGGAACTTGACGGTGGCGAACTCCTTGCGCGTGGCGCGGCGCTGCGTGAACTCACTCGAGCCGCCGGCGCGAGTCTGGTCATCAACGATCGGATCGATGTAGCACTCGCCTGTCACGCTGACGGTGTGCACCTAGGACAGAGCGACCTGCCGATCGCCGCGGCGCGTGCGATCGCCGGATCCACACTGTTCATTGGCGCGAGCACGCACGGTCCTGATGAGGCCGCGGAATCGGTGACAGCAGGCGCGTCCTACTGCGGCGTCGGATGCATGTATCCATCAACGACCAAGGCCGCGCTGCCGATCGCTGGTCCCGCCTACCTCGTGCGATTCCTCGCCGAGCACCCCAACACGCCGCATCTGGCCATCGGTGGCATTGACGAACACAACGCGCGCGAACTCGCCGGGCTCGGATGCCGCGGCGTGGCTGTCAGCCGTTCCGTGCTTGCGGCATCGGATCCTGCGGTCGCGGTACGCCGTTTGCGTGGAGCACTCGCGCGTGGCTGAACGCGAGCGGACCCGTCACTCGCCATCGGGCGAAGCTGGACTTCGCGAGGTCACGCTCACGCTCCTGGGCACGGGAACCTCGGCTGGCGTCCCACTGATCGGCTGCGACTGCGCGACATGCACCAGCGATGATCCGCGCGATCGCCGACTTCGCACCGCTGCGGCGCTGCGGTACACCGATGCCCGCGGCATGCATCGAACGGTGCTGTTGGATGTCGGACCCGACCATCGGCAGCAGGCGCTCCAACACCGCATCGATCGCGCTGACTACATCCTGCTCACGCACAGCCATGTCGACCATGTCTGGGGGCTCGATGAAGTGCGACGCTACAACGCTCTCATGGGGACATCGATCCCGGTGATCGGCGATGCACGCACCCTCGACGAGCTGCGCCGGATCTACGCGCACATCTTCGACCGCGCGCGCAACGCCAACGAAAGTTGGGTCGCAGACTTGGCGACCGTGCGGATCGCTCCAGGTGAATCACTCGACTGCCACGGGATCCGCGCAACCGCCGTGCAGATGCTGCATGGGCGCCTGCCGATTCTGGCGTGGCGATTCGATGGTCCGAGCCCGCTCTTTCCACTCGTCTACGCCACCGATGTCAACGGCATCCCGCCCGAGTCCTGGCGCCACCTCGTGGGCACACGCACGCTGATTCTTGATGGACTGCGATTCCGATCACATCCCACGCACTTCTCCGTCGACCAGGCCGTCGAGACCGCATCGCGCATCGGCGCGATCCGCACGGTGCTGGTGCATATGACGCACGACATCCTCCACGAGCGCGATGCGCAACGACTGCCCGACGGCGTCGAGTTCGGTTTCGACGGGCTTGCATTGCGCTGAACATCTCGACCTCGCGATCACGAGTCACGGCACGCGGTTTCGCCTGCGTGGATCGAGTTCGCGCTTGATTGCGAACGACGGCGCGCTCCTCGTCGGTCAGACCTAGACTGCGACCATGAGCAACCACTTCCCATTCACGCTTCCCCCGCTGCCGTACGCCGAGAACGCGCTCGAGCCTGTGATCGACGCGCGCACGATGAACATCCATCACTCAAAGCACCACAACGCGTACATCACGAATCTGAATGCGGCGCTTGAGCCCCATGGCGACCTGCACGGGCTCACGCTCGATGCACTCTGCCGCCGCATCGCGTCGCTGCCGGATGGCCTGCGCAATCCAGTGCGCAACAACGGTGGCGGTGCGTGGAACCACACCATGTTCTGGTCGCTCATGGCTGCGCCAGGGACCGGCGGTCAGCCGAGCGATGCACTCGCGAAGGCGATCCAGGCAGCCTTCGGTTCGATCGATGACCTCAAGAAGAAGTTCGCCGCAGCCGGCACTGGGCGCTTCGGCTCAGGTTGGGTCTGGTTGTGCGTCATGCCCAACGGCTCGCTCGCCGTCTGCTCGACCGCGAATCAGGACAACCCACTCATGGCTGGGATCAGCGACTGCGATGGCACGCCGATCTTGTGCCTGGATGTGTGGGAACACGCGTACTACCTCAACTACCAGAACCGCCGCCCTGACTACATCACCGCGTGGTGGGGCGTGGTCAACTGGAACGAAGTGAACAAGCGCTTCGACGCCGCCAGCACGCGCTGAGCGCTCATCGCACGAACCACGCTTCAGCTCACTCGTTCACGGAGCCACGGGCGCCGAGAGATCGGCCCGCATCCCGTCGATCATGGCTCGGAAGTCTTGGCGATGCATCTCAACCGTGCGTTCGGGACCATTCAAACGCAGGAACACGTTTCGACCCGGCGCCTGCACGATCGCGCCAAGTTGCATCTGACCCGGACGCGGCGCCGCCGCGCCCATGCCCTGGTACGCGCCCTTGAGTTCAATGAGGGTGACCGTCATGCCCGCCACGGTGAGCTCGTCGCGCACGGGCGTGATCGGCCCTCCATCTGCACTGCGGAACTGGCGCACCCATCGTTCGATGTTCGCATCGATCGGTCCGCCGTCGCCACCAGCAAACAGGCTCACCACGAACTCGGCCGCTCCGCCGTCCTCACCGCCAGGTCCGGGCACCGAGTACTGAAGCGTGCGGAACTGCATGGTCGGAAGTTGCCATTGCCATGTCATCGGCTTGGGGAAACTCAAGCCCCCAACCTCGATCACCGCTGCGTCACTTGTTGCGCTGCTCAAGGGCCACGATGGCACGGCGCGCGATCCCTCTGCGGACGAAGCACCGTTGGCACCCGAAGCGGCCGATGGGCCAGCGCCCGATGGCGATGCGGCCGCCGGTGACTTCGGCACCGCCTGCGCAGGCGGCTTGGGCTGTGCATCACTGCAGGCCATCGTCGAAAGGGACACGAGCAGCGAAGCGTGGAGAGCCATTCGTCGAGCGTTCATGCTCCTAGGATAGGGCAATGGCTCGTTCCGGTTCGATCGATGTGCCCGCATGGTGTCCAGCATCGGGCGATCGACATGGCGTGTCGTGGTCCGATGGCACGATCTGCACCAGTGGTTCAGGCGCGGCGAAACTCGATCTACCGCCCGGAGCCTTCGCCGTTCCAGGTCTCGTCGATGGCCATCTGCACCTCCTCCTCGGGGGGTTGGGACTCGAACGGCTCGATCTGTCGTCGTGCACGAGTCGCGCCGAGGTCGAGCGCGTGGTCCATGCGCGTCACAAGACGCTCGAAGCCGGCCGATGGCTGATCGCACAAGGATGGAACGAAGATCGCTGGGGCGGCGAGCAGCCGACGGCCGCTTGGTTCGATCAACTCGACGGGCGGCCCGTCGTGGCGTGGCGCATGGATCACCATGCCTGCGTGGTCAGCCGAAGCGTCATGCAGCGGCTCGACCTTGATTCGACGCCAGTAGGCGGCGACATCGTTCGCGATCACGCGGGCGCGCCAACGGGACTCTTGCGCGAGGCGGCCGCGTGGCGCATCGCGCAGCCCGCGATTCCCGCACCGACGATGGACGATCGTCGACGGGCGCTCGATGCCGCCGTGCGCCACCTTCACGCGCTCGGCGTGACCGGCGCGGGCACCATGGAGTACGGCGTTGACCTTGAGCGCGTGCTCGCGCCCCGATGTCATGACCTTCCGCTTCGCCTCGCAGTCACGCTGCTTGATCGCGACTGGCCGCTCGATGTGACGCCAGGCGTGACCTTCGAGCGCACCGATCGCCTGTGGGTGGTCGGCTACAAGAGCTTCGTCGACGGCACGCTCGGCTCGCGCACGGCGCGGATGCATGCGCCGTACGCCGACGAACCGTCCACGCGCGGGCTCTGGACCGAGCTCGCCGCCGAGGGCCTGCTGCGCGACTGGGCGGAGCATGTCCT
>Ga0194120_10006379_pt1 | contig 16706 bp, 13 predicted proteins | sample TA2MahCa65mmetaG_FD_148642 | JGI IMG/M metagenome (GOLD analysis project Ga0194120, IMG submission 148642) | Freshwater microbial communities from Lake Tanganyika, Tanzania - TA2015019 Mahale Deep Cast 65m | ecosystem: Environmental > Aquatic > Freshwater > Lake | place: Tanzania: Lake...
CGGGCGACGATGCGGCCGACGGGCGCAGCGGACGCCGCCGGCTTGTCTCCGAGCCCCGGGGCGAGCGGCTCCCAGGCGTCGCCTTCGGCGACCGCATCGGCCGGCGGGACGGGGACGAGTTCGCCCGGGCCGACCGGAACGCCGGCGCCGACCGGCAGCCCGGACGCGGGGGCCGGAGGCGGGATCGCCACCACGCTTCCGACATTCCGGCCGGCAACGCCCACGCCGGAGCCGACGCTAGCGCCCATCGAGACGGCCGCGCCCGCCGTCACCACGACGCCGCTCAACAACAACCCGCAGTCCACGCCCTCGCCGTCGCCGAGCGTGGCTACCGGGTCATGAATCAGGCCTTCGCCGGGATGTACGTGAAGGCCTTGGGCACGGGCTTGCTGCCCACCAGGCCCTGGGCCTGATCCGAGAACGCCCCGGCCGCCTCCATCGCATCGATGATCTCGCCCGCCTTGTCGGGAGGGACGATCATCCGGCACGTGACGCGGGCGGGAGTCAGCACCTTCCCGCTCTCCTTGGCCCGCACGACGACCTTCAGGCGTTCGATGGTCGCGCCCGCGGCCCCGGCGCGCATGGCCGCGTCCACCAGGTCGAGGCCATGGCCTTCGTCGCACACCAGGCTGAGGTCGGTGCCGCCGAAGAAGCTGCGGCGCTTGCCGGTCCGGGCGGCCTGGCCGCTGCGGCGCCATTCCATCCCGCCCTGGAGGTTATCCAGGGCGGTGATGATCTGCTCGACCGAAGCGGCCTGCGCCGAGGTGCCCCGGGAGATGCGCGTGTCGAGGAGGCCCTTGTGCACCGCCGTCTGGTACACGAAACCCCGCCCAGGCTGATCGAGCTTGCCGGCTTCCACCAGCAACTCGATCACGGTATCGGCGTCGTAGCCCGCCACGCAGAGCGTGAGGACTTCCTTCTCGGCCGGGATGGTTATGCGCAGCAGGCCAAGCTTGTCGCGCAGGCCCGTGCCCGTGCCGTAGGTCGTCACCGGGACGGCGCCCGCCTTGAGGGCGACGCGCGCCAGGTGGTCGCCCTGCCCGCGTTGGACGATGCAGGTGAGCCGGACCATGTCGCGGAACATGGGCACCAGGTCGCCAGAGTAGATCAGGGCCCGCTTCTCGGCGTAGAGGCCATGGGCCTTTCCGATCTCGCACTGCTCGCTGAAAACCGAGCCGTGGCCGGGAACCTGCAACTGCGCGGCCCGGGCCACGACGCTCAGCGCCTGGTCCTCGTACTCGGGATCGACGAAGAAGAACAGGACGTCGGCCGGTTCCTCGGCTAGCACCAGGTCGGTGCTGAGCGCGGCCAGGAAGCCGCGGCGCTCCTCGAGGACCGACCGGCGGCCGGCGACCTGGTGGATGTTGCGGACGTCGGCGGCCCGCAGGGCGTCCAGCACCGCGCCGGTGAAGGCCTTGTTGACGACGGCCGTGATCTGGCAGAGCGTGCGCGTCTCGGTCGTCATGCTTGCGGTACCTTCTCGGCGGCGGGCGGCACTATTTTGGTGAGGACGCCCTCGGCGCCCTGCTGCCCGCCCTCGATCTCCTTGAGGGCGGCCTTGCGCTTGCGGGTCACCACCAGGCCGACCAGCAGCACCGACAGGATGGGGCAGACCGAGGCCATCGCCAGGATGCCGAAGCCCTCGACGACGCCCGCCTGCGTGCCGATGCCCAGGCCCATCGCGAGCACCAGGGGCACGGTGATCGGGCCAGTGGTGACGCCCGCGCTGTCCCAGCCGATGTTGACGAACTCCTCGGTCGAGATCCAGGTGATGAACATCAACAGGACGTAGGGCGGTGCCAGCAGCCAGATGAGCGGCAGATCCCAGACGATCTTGGCCACCCCCAGGGCGATGCCGACGCCCACGCCGAGCGCCACGGCCTGCATCAGCAGGCTCTTCTTGAAGGTGCCGACCGTGAGCTGCTCGACAGTGGCGCCCAGGGCGTTGAGCGCCGGTTCGGCCAGCGTCGCCCCGTAGCCCATGATGAAGGCGAAGAGCAGCACGACCAGGATGCCCGACAGGTCGCCGCTTCCGCCGAAGAGCGGGCCGCGGGTGGGCACGTAGTCGTAGACCTGCTTCGCCTTGTCGTGGTTCTCGGCCTTGTAGGGGATCGGCACTATACGGCTGCCCTCCTGGGCGTAGAAGAACTCCCGCTTCTTGCCGTCCGGCGCGATGGCCGTCTCGACGAGCGCGGGATCGAAGCCGGGAATGGTGCGCTTGCTGTCGGGCAGTTCGATCGCCTCGTAGGCCGACGGCAGCTTGCCGCCCACCTGGTTGCCGATCTTCGCCAGCCCGAGTTCGATGCCGATATTGAAAATCGTCATGCCGATGACGGCGAGGACCACGCCGAGCGCCACTTCGTCTGCTCGCGGCAGCTTCTCGCGCAGGAGGCCGAGCAGGACGAGTGCCAGGAGGAGCGTCAGGGGGATGATGGCCTGCGCGGCGGCCAGGGCGTTGGTCTGCAGGATTTCGGCAGGCGTGCGGACGGCCTGGCCCGCGGCGGGGTTGGCCGCCAGCTTGGCCCGCTCGGCGGCCAGGTCGGACGCCTTGCCGTCGAAGAGCGCCAGTTGCGCGGGCGGGCTCGCATTGGTCAGCGCGTAGGTCACCAGTTCTTGCCGGCTCGCGAAGAGCGCCTCGACCTTCGCCCGGTTGGCGCTGCCGAAGAACTCGGTATCGGGCATGGGCTGCGGGACCGTACCGGCGAGCGCGAAACCGAGGGCCATGACGCCCAGGACAGGAAAGATCGACGCGAGGGTGACGACCCCGAAGCCTCCGGCCTCGGAAGATTGCGAATCGGAGCCGCCCGCCACGCGGCAGATGCCGATGCCCAGGGCCAGCACCAGCGGCACGGTGACCGGGCCGGTCGTGACGCCGCCGCAATCCCACGCCACGCCCGTCAGGTACCGGATGTTGGGATCGAAGGCCGCCCAGATCGAGACCGCCACGCCGCCCATCACGAGCACGTAGATGAACGGTTTGAGCGACCAGCTGTACAGGAAGCGCAGCGTGCCGGCCACCACCGCGAGGCCGACGCCGATGCCGACCGCGTACACCAGGTACGCGGAGTACTTGTTGAGCAGCAGGAACAACAAGGGCGCTTCCCAGGCCTTGACCGACGATCCCGCGGCCTTGAGGATGCCGACCGCCGGTTCGGCGAAGGTCGCGCCCATGCCCAGGATGAAGGCGAAGACGAGAATGGTCGGCAGCTTGGCCTTTTGCGGCAACTTGATGCCGATGACCTCGCCCAGCGGCATCAGGCCGAGCACGAGGCCCTCCATGAAGAAGGCCAGGCCCACGATGACGAGCGAGAGGCCGATCGCGATGACCGTGGCCTCGGCAAGCGGGATGCCCAGCACGACCGTCTGGAAGAAGATCAGGTAGACGATCAGGATGGCGACGGCCTTGATCTGCTCGAGGAGCCGGCTCCAGGCGTACGGTCCGAGCAGGCCGAGAGTTTCCTTGAACGTCACCATGGGCGGATTCTTGCTCCGTTCGTTGCGACGACGATGGCTTCCCGCTCTACCATGCCTGCGGCGCCGGTGCTCTAAACGAGCACGCGCCGTTCGGCGCGGGACCGTACTTCAGTCGAAGCGGAGCGTGTCTTCCTCGGCGTAGTGGTCGCTGACCAGTTCGGCATTCGGCGAGCCGGGTAGGGACAGGGAGTCGCCGGTGTGGACGCGGCTGGTGACCGGCGAGAAGCCGTCGGCCAGGATCCAGTCGATGTTGGGGCGCGGCCACTGGGATTTCGACGGCGGGCCCATGTCCTTGAAATCACCCATCTGCGCCAGCACGCGGGCGTCCGAATCGTACTTGTCGGGCCGCGCGTTGTCGGCGGCGCGGGTGTTGAGGTCGCCGGCCACGATCACCGGGCCGCGCGCCTTGGCGGCGCGGGCCGCGGCGAACAGTTGCGTGTTCTGCTCCACCTTGAGCGGCCCGTAGTACGAGGTGTGGGTGTTGAAGAGCGTGAACTCGCGCCCGGACTCGCGATCGCGCAGCCGCAACTCGGTGTACTTGCGCGGTTCGAACATCTGGCTCCAGTGGGGCGTGCCCTTGCCGGTGAACCAGCCCTTGAGGCCGTTCCAGAACCCGCGCAGGTGCGACATCCCGTAGGTCCTGTGCTGGTAGCCGAGCACCTCGAAACGCCTTGGCACCAGGACCATGTTCGCCTGCCCCGGATGGGCGTAGGTGGCCACGACCTGGAAGCTGCCGTTCTTCGACAGGGCTTTCAGGCGATCGAGTTGCCTGGTGCCTATTTCCTGGCCGGCCAGGATGGGAGCGTCGGGATGGCCGTTGATGATTTCCTGGTAGAACGGCAGATCCGGGAAGGAAGCCTGGGGCGTCTTGATCTTGGAGTTGCCGACCGCCGTGTTGAAGGTGATCACCCGGATTGGCGGCGGCGAGGCGAGTTGCAGCGAGTCGCCAGGGATGCCGGGCCCCGCCTGGCTCGCGGGTTTGAGCGCGCGGCCGAGGATCCGCGCCGCCGCGTTGGGCGCGGAACCGACCCGCGGTATCTCGCCCATGGCTTACAGGACGGCCTTGCCCACGTTAACCCGACCCTTGCCGAAGAACGGCTCGGGGCCCACCTTGTCGGCCGTGCGCATCAGGGCTTCCTCGACCTGGTCGGGCGTCCAGTCGGGGTGAGCGCTCATGACCAGGGCGGCCGCCCCGGCGGCCATCGGGGCCGCCATGCTCGTGCCGCTCATGACGTCGTAGTTCTTGAGGAAGCCGCCCGAGACGCTCATCGCGCAGGGGGTGGTCGGCATGGTCGAGAGGATCTTGACCCCGGGCGCCGTCACGGCGACCTTCTTGCCGTAGTTCGAGAAGTTGCCCAGCTTGTCCTGGTCGTCGGTGGCGCCGACGGCCATCGCGCCCTTGTACATGGCCGGGTAGATGGTGTGCGGCACCTGGACTATCCCGGCGTTGACCGGCGGCCCGTCGAGGTTCCAGCCGTTGTTGCCCGCGGCCGCGACCACCAGGACGCCCTTGGCGCGGGCGTCGGCGACCAGCAACTCCACGAAGCCGTTGGAAGTCGGGCCGCCCAGCGACAGGTTCACGATCTTCGCGCCCTTCGAGACGGCGTGATGGATGCCTTGCGCGATGTCCCAGGTCGTGCCGCCGCCCGTCGGGCCCAGCACCTTCACGGCCATGATCTTGACCCTGGGCGCGACGCCCACGACGCCCCGGCCGTCGGCGGCCGCCGCGATGATGCCCGCGACGTGCGTGCCATGCCCGAAATCGTCGATGGGATCGTCCGGCCCGGTGGCCTGCGGCACGCCCGGCAACTGCTGCCTGGGCGCCGCCGGCGACGGAGCGTCATTGCCGGCTTGCACCGAGGCGCCGGGGGCGCCGCTCCCGGGAGTCGTCGGCTCGGGTTTCCGGTACGCGAAGTTGGGCCCCTTGACGATGCGGCCGGCGAACTCGGGGTGGTTGTAGTCCACGCCCGTATCCAGCACGGCCACAACCAGGTCGGGGTTGCCCTGGGTGACCTTCCACGCGCCCGCCACGTCCATCCTGGCCAGACCGAACTGCATCGACTGGTACTCGTCGGCCGGCGGCGCGCCTGGCGTGCTCGCTGGGGCACCCGCCTGCGCCCACCACATGTCGTTCTGCGCGACGTCGGCGACGGGGTTGCTGCGATTTCCGTCCACGATGGCCTGGAGGGTGGTGCCGGCCACCGGGCGGGCGAGGCTGACGTGCTTCCCGCCGACGACCATCGTGGCGATGGTCTGGGTGCCGGGCAACTGCACCGGGGCGCCGGTGCGACTGGTCACGATGACCTCGCTCGGCTGCGCGTGCGAGAGGCGCCCGACGAACTTCGACGCCAGGGTGTCGGCGACGGGCCGGTTGTTCATGCCCGGTTTCTGGCCCAGGCTCGGGGCCGGCGCAGCCAGGCCGCAACCTACCGTGGCGCTGATTGCGGCGACGACCGCCACCAGGGCGCGAGCGTATCCGATCATCCAAGACCTCCCGTACTCCTGCGTCGCGGCATACGTGGTTATCGGGGAGCCGGTCGGGTCAGGTTCTTAAGGGCGAGTAAAGCCCCGGATAAGGAACGTTGAACGTCTGGCGATCCGGGCGGGCGTCTCCCGCCTCAACGCCGGCTGGCGAACCCGTCCACGAGGGCCTTCGCGACCCGCAACCCCAGGCGTGGCACGTGCTCCCGCACCAGGCGGACGGCGTCGCGCTTCCGGCCGGAAGCGGCCAGGGCCCGCGCGCTCTCGGCCACGGATTCGGGCAGGTGGACCGGTTCCCCGCCGGCCGTGAACTCCCGGATGGGATCGGCGTCGGGGAAGACTTCCGCGGGGGAGTGGCGGCGGCGGGCGTTTCGCCGGGCGTTGACCGCCGCCTCGGCCACTTCGCGGATGAGGGCGCCGAAGAACTCGCCGCCGCAGACCGCCGGATCGGCCTCGGCCACGACGAGCAACGCCGCCGGTTCGACCTGGAACCGGGCACCCGCCAGGGCGGCCTGGAGTGCGGCAAGCGCGTCTTCGTCCCAGGAGATCAGGGGGTTGTCCAGGGGCCCGGCCTCGGAGCTAAGGCGGATCAGAAGGTTGTCGGCGTCCGCGAGGGCGAGCACCGGTTCGGTGCCGCCGCCGGCGAGCGGGACGGAGAGGAGGAACAGGGGGGCGCGCTCGCCCTCGACCGCCGCGCCGCAGCGTTCCGCGGCGGCTTGCAGCCACGCGCCGGCCGATGCCTCCCAGCCGGGCGGATCGGCGTTGCCGCCGGTCATGACCGGTTCCCGCGCCGCCTGGCGGGGGGCGCGTATTCCATCGGTGCCACTGGTGACGCGGCTACAGGTCGAAGACGCCCTTGGGGAGCTGGGCGTTGGGCTGGAAGTCCTTGAGCGTCGTCGAGAACACGACCTGCTTGCCGATCCGCAGTTCGCCGCGCAGCGGCAATGCGGTGGTCTTGTCGGCGTAGACCCATTCCTCGGTCGCGCCCTTGGGCAGGACCGGCCCCGTCACGGAAAGGACCTGGACGGGCTTGCCTTCGAGCGAGGCTTCGCCGAGGAGGCCGACGATAGCCTTGGGGTGCTTCAGCCGGCCGACCATGCTTTTTTGCGTGATCGCCATGATCGGGAAGCCGCGGGAGGTCTGGACGCGCTTATCGTCCACCGGCAGCTTGACCTTGGCGAAGCCCAGCATGCCGCCCGGCCGCACGCTGATGTGCGTGTCGCCGTCCTCGAAGGCCATCTTCGTGCCGACGTTGTGGCGCGACCCGGGCTTGACTGTGAACATGAACTTCGCGGGCGCCTGGTAGTGTACGTCGAGGATGCCCTTGTAGAGGTCGCCGTCGGCCGGATCGAGGTCGGTCGTATGCACGGTGGCCCGCATGCTTTCCAGCGCCTCGAAGGCCTCGACCGTCCGCGCGGCCAGCAGGCGCGCCGCCTGCTGGTTCTCGGCCGGCGGCGGGCTGGGCTGCGCGGCTGCCGGGGGCGCGGCGCGGTAGTCCTCGACGCGGGTATCGGGGGATGCCGGCGAGACGCCCTGCCGGCCGCAAGCCGACACGACCAGGGCGGTCCCGAGGACCCAGGAGATGTGCCTCAATGCTCCGTCTCTAACTCGAACTTAATATAGAGATAACCGAATGATAACACTATGTCGCCGGTCGTGCCCGAAACCTTGCGTGGCTCTCCGGAACCTGTCGCGGTCCGGCTACGGGAGCAGGTCGGCGACGGGGATTTCGGCGCCGGGCAGCGAAAGGGGGGCGATCGCGTCGCCCTTGCGCAGCGTGGCGACGGTCCCGTACGACCAGCCATCGTAGAAGCCCTTGCCGTCGCGCACCGGATCCCGGTAGACCTCGAGCGTCTCCTTCTCGGGCACCAGGATCCAGTATTCCGGCCGGCCGGCGCGAGCGTAGAGGCTGGCCTTGACCCTGCGATCCTTTTCCTCCGAAGAGACCGCGACCTCCACGATGAGTATGGGGAACTCGGGATGCCTCCGGGCGAACTCCCTGACCGAACCGTGGGAAACGGTGATGTCAGGCTCGGGCTCCGATAGCTCATCGCCGCCAAGGGCGAGCGGTAGCTGAGTGCTGACGGTGTACTCGTCTCCAAACGCCCTGTCGAGGGTCTTGGCTGCGATGCGCACGGTGCCCGCATGGACTTCGGACTGCGGGCTCATTTCCACGATGTCCCCGTCGAGCAACTCGACCCGGAGGTCGTCGAGGACCCCGAGGTCGATGAGGCGGTGCCACTCCTCGCGCGTCCATTTCTTGAGGCGAATTTCGGCCACGGCCATCGCTTGACCTCCTTTGACATTTCTAGCACGGCGGCGCCCTCCGTTCAATCAGGCGGCCAAGATGACGCGAATATATATTCTAGTCAAGTCGGCGGTGTTGTTTCTTCCGCGCACGCGTGCGGTACGAGACGGGTACCGGGAGGTCCAGGATGGCGCTGGGAATGGAGGGCTTCCCGCTAGCCGCCATTTCGGCCCGGGGTTGGCTCCCCGGGCTCGTCGCCGTCGTGCTCGTGCTGGTCGCCGGCTGCAGCCTGGTCGGGGTTGCCGGCCGCCTCGCCGCCATGCAGCCCGATGCCAGTCCTGCTCCCGGCGTCACCGCGACGCTAGAAACAGTGGGTCCGGCCTCCGTGCCGGCCTCGGAGCCACTTCCGAGGGCAACGCAGAAGGGCTGGGTCTCCCTCGCCGTCACCTGGCCCGCCCGGCCGGCCGGCTACCGCGCCCAGCGCATCCCCGACTCTACCGACCGCGTGCTCTTCGAGATGCGCACCGCCGGCAACACCCTGGTGGCCTCGACTTCGATCGCCCGCTCCGCCGGAGTGGCGACCGCGACGGGGCAAATCGAGGTGGACGCCGGCAGCTACCGCCTGGACGCGACGGCGCAGGCGGGGCCGGCCGCCGCGCCGGTCGCCGTGGCCACCGCTTCGGCGCCGCTGACCGTCGTGGCCGGCGCCAGGACGGCGGCGTCCCTGACGCTGCGCGAGACCTACCCGCCGGCGGTGACGGGCTTCGCGGCAAGCTGGGGCCTCCCAGGCGAGTCGGTCGTGCTGACCGGCAGCAACCTGGGCCTGTCCTGGGCGGCCACGCCGGCCGTGTCCTTCACGGGCACCAACGCCTCGCTGTCGGCCACCGTCACAGGGATTACGGCAGGTTCGGTGACCGTGACGGTGCCCGCCGGTGCCAAGACCGGGCGGCTGACGGTCAACGTCGATGGAAGTGCCACGGACTCGACCACGTTCACGGTTCCGAGTCCCGCGCTCTGGGCGCTCCACTCGCAGATCGCATCGGCCGGCGACACGATCTGGCTCGACGGCGGTTTTGGCAACAGCGTCACCGTCAACTTCCCCGGCAATGTCACGGCCGCCGCGACGGTGCTCGGGCCCGGGCGCGCCAAGGTGGTCGTGCCGGCCAATGCCACGGCCGGCGACCTGAAGGTCACGACCGGCGCCAACACGTCTGCCACCCTGCCCTTCCGGGCGCCGACCTTCTTGCTCGGCCTGGGCACGCTGTTCGGCAGCCACTACGACCAGGCGAGCGGCGGCCGGAGAACACCGACCCTCATCGTGCCACGCCACAGCTTCGCGAGCGCAGTGGTGGGTCCATACTTCTATGTCGTCGGCGGCGAAAACGACTCCGGCAGGCCAAAGAGCGTCGAGCGCGCCCTGATCGACGGCGCCGGGTACTTGGGCCCCTTTGAGGTCCTGGCGGACGTCTCGCTGCCGTCGGAGCGAAACGGCTTCGAGGCAGTCCGGATTGGCAACCGCCTCTACCTGGTCGGGAGCGAGGAAGAGGCCGGGGTGCTGCGGGCCCCCATCGATGGGGCCGGTAACCTCGGCAACTTCGTGCCGGCAGGCGTCTCGTTGACCACACGCCGCCACCGGCCGGGAGTCTTGGTAGTCGGAAACTATCTCTATGTCATCGGAGGATCGTCTTCCGGATCGCGTCTCGCGAGCGTGGAGAGGGCGCGAATCGAGGCGGACGGCGGCCTTTCCGGTTTCGACACGGTACCGGCAGTGACGCTCGGGACTGCCCGAAATGCGATGGGCATCGCGTCGGTCGGTAGCTATTTGTACGTCCTGGGCGGATCGGACGGTTCTCCATTGGGCAGTATCGAACGTGCGCCCATCGAGCCAGATGGCGATCTCGGGGCATTTCAGACGCTCGCTGACCGGTCCCTCGTCGCGGCTCGGTCCACGTTCGGCACAGTGGTGATCGGGAGCAAGCTATACGTGGTCGGCGGCGGGGGCAACTCCGGCCGGCTAGGGACGGTCGAGAGCGCGGCCTTCGACACGCAGGGGAACCTGGACGCTTTCCAGTCCGTGGGAGCGAGTCTCGGGACGGCGCGCAACGCCTTCGGGAGCGCGGTGGTCGGTAATCACCTGTACGCGATCGGAGGGTCTGCCCCGGCCAGCCTCGCTGGCATCGAGCGGATCAGCCTGAATGAAAGCGGCAAGCTGGGGGCGTTCCAGGCCGCAGGCACGCTCTCCGCGGCGCGATTTTCTTTCGGCAGTTCGATCGTGGGGAGTCGGCTCTACATCCTCGGCGGCGTCACGCAGGCAGGCGCGACGAGTTCCGTCGAGCGAGCGAGCATCGATGCCGCGGGCGGGCTGGGAACCTTCGAAGCACCCCAGGGCGTGGCGCTGACCGGGAATCGCTACGGCCATGCGACCGCCAGGATCGGCGATTACCTCTATGTCCTCGGGGGCAACACGGGAGTAAGCAGCGCCACCAACCTGGCTTCGGTCGAGCGCGCCACGATCGACGCGTCGGGCAGCATCGGCAACTTCGGGGCGGTCTCGACCAGCCTCGCGACGCCTCGCGATTTTCCCCAGTGTGCCGTCATCGGCGGTTATCTCTATGCCTTCGGGGGCCACGGCTACTCGGGGGGCGTGGTCGTGCTGAACTCCGTGGAGCGGTCGCCGATCACGGCGTCCGGCGATCTGTCCGGGTTCAGCATGCAGGCGGGTACGCTTGCGACGGCCCGGTACTCATCCGGCCTCGCCGTGATAGGCAGCTACGTCTACCTTTTCGGGGGTACGACCGCGGGGGGCGCCATCCTCAACAGCATCGAGCGGGCCGCCATCGGCACGGACGGCGGTCTGGGACCGTTCTCCACGATTCCGGTCACCCTCGGGACGGCAAGGTCGCACCGATCGGTCGCGGTGATCGGCGACTACGTGTACGTGATCGGCGGAGAGGCCGGTGGGCCGGCCATCGGCACCGTGGAGCGGGCCGCCATCGGCTCGTCCGGCGACCTGGGAGCGTTCAGCCCCGTGCCCGCGTCGTCGCTGGGCACGCCCCGCTTCGACGCCGGGGCCGCGGTCATCGGCGACTACCTGTACATCCTGGGCGGCCGGACACCCGACCCCCTGGACACCATCGAGCGCGCACGGCTGCAATGACCCTCGCCCCGCCCCCGGAAACGGCGGATCATGCTAGAATTGCAAATTCGTAAAGTTAGGAAAAACATGCCGAGGTGAGACTCGGCGCCTATTTTGGAGGATCCCCTCTTGCCCCTGCTAGCGGAAGATAAGAAAGCCGTCATCGACACCCACAAGCTCTCCGACGGCGATACCGGCTCCGCCGAAGTGCAGATTGCCCTGCTGACCAAGCGCATCAGCCAGCTATCCGACCACCTCAAGCAAAACGCCAAGGACTTCGCGTCGCGTCGCGGCCTGCTCAAGATGGTCGGGCGCCGGCGCCGGTTGCTCAACTACCTGCAAAAGAGCGAGTTGAGCCGGTACCGGGCCATCGTGGCCAAGCTGGGACTGCGCAAGTGATCACGGGCGGCGACGGAGCCGCCTAGAAGCGTTCGCCGGGTCGGCATCCATGCCGCCCGGCTCAAGCCATAAGAAAGAAGAAGCGAAGGTGAGTGACGTAAAGACTTTCAAGTACACGCTGGGGGATCGCGAGATCTCCATGACGTTCGGGAAGTTCGCCAAGCAGGCCAGCGGCGCCGTGCTGGTCGAGTCCGGCGAGACCGCGGTGCTGGTGACCGCGACGATGAGCAAGAACCCGCGGGATCTCGACTTCTTCCCGTTGCTGGTCGACTACGAAGAGAAGCATTACGCCGTCGGCCGCGTGCCCGGCAGCTTCATGCGCCGCGAAGGCCGCGCTTCGGAGCAGGCCATCCTGTCGGGCCGACTCATCGATCGCAGCATCCGTCCGCTGTTCCCCGAGGGCTTCCGCAACGACATCCAGGTCGTCTGCTACACGCTGTCGAGCGACCAGCAGGTCGAGCCCGACATGCTCGCGATGGTGGGCGCGTCGGCGGCCCTGATGGTCAGCAACATCCCCTTCGCGGGTCCCTGCTGCGGCGTGCGCGTGGGCCGCATCGAGGGCAACTGGCTGATCAACCCGACCTTCCACGAGACCGAGGAGAGCGACATCGACCTGGTGGTCGCCGGCACCTCCGACGCGATCATGATGGTCGAAGCCGGCATCAAGATCGTCCCCGAGGACGAAGTGCTCGACGCCATCGGAGTGGGCTTCGCGGCCGTCCAGGAGCTGAATGCCTGGCAGATCGAGATCGCCAAGCAAATCGGCAAGGAGAAGCTCGAGGTCAAGATCGTCGAGACCGACCCGAAGCTCTACGCGTGGATCGAGAAGAACGGCCTGGACCGCCTCACCAAGGCCATCCAGAACTCCGACAAGAAGCTCCGCGAAGCCGCGACCGACGAAGTGCTGGCCGATCTGGGCACGCAACTGGCCAACCTGCCCGACGACCACGAGCTCAAGGAGATGTTGACGAGCAAGCCGAAGCTCATCGCCGACGCCCTGTACCACCTGGAGAAGAAGGTCGTTCGCAAGCTCACCACGGAGAAGGGCGTTCGCGTGGATGGCCGCAAGACCAGCGAGATCCGGCCCATCAGCTGCGAGGTCGGCATCCTGCCGCGCACCCACGGCACCGGCCTGTTCACCCGCGGCCAGACCCAGGTCCTCAACGTCTGCACCCTGGGCTCGACGGGCGACGCGCAGAAGATTGACGGGCTCGATCCCATCACGTCCAAGCGCTACATGCACCATTACAACTTCCCCGGCTTCTCGGTCGGCGAGGTCAAGCCCAGCCGCGGCCCCGGTCGCCGCGAAATCGGCCACGGCGCGCTCGCCGAGCGGGCCCTGCACCCGGTGCTGCCCGATCCGATGGAGTTCCCATACTCGCTGCGGCTGGTGTCCGAGGTGCTCGAGTCCAACGGTTCGACCTCGATGGCCTCGACCTGCGGCTCGACGCTCTCGCTGATGGACGCCGGCGTGCCGATCAAGGCGCCGGTGGCGGGCATCGCGATGGGCCTGATCAAGGAGGGCGACCGCTTCGCGGTGCTGACCGACATCCAGGGCATCGAGGATCACCTGGGCGACATGGACTTCAAGGTCGCCGGCACGCACGAGGGCATCACCGCCCTGCAGATGGACATCAAGATCAAGGGCATCAGCCTCGAAATAATGCAGGTCGCGCTCGAGCAGGCGCGGCAGGCCCGGATGTTCATCCTCGACAAGATGACCGAGGCCATCTCCGAGCCGCGCAGCGACCTGTCGCCCTACGCGCCGCGCATCATCACGCTGCACATCAATCCCGAGAAGATCGGCACGCTCATCGGCCCCGGCGGCAAGATGATCAAGCGCATCGTCGAAGAGACGGGCGTGAAAATAGACGTCGAGGACGACGGCTCGGTGTTCATCACCACGCCGGACTCCGAGGCCGCGGCGGCGGCGGTGAGCTGGGTCGAGCGCCTCACCAAGGAGGCCGAGGTCGGCAAGGTCTATACCGGCCGCGTCACCCGCATCCTCAACTTCGGCGCCTTCGTCGAGATCCTGCCCGGCAAGGAAGGGCTCGTGCACATCAGCCAGCTCGCGCCGACCCGGGTCGCCAAGGTCGAGGACGTGGTCAACATCGGCGACGTCATCACCGTGAAGGTCGTCGAGATCGACAGCCAGGGCCGCATCAACCTCACCAAGAAGGGCGTCCGCCCCGAGGAGGAGCCGGCGGCCAACGGCGGCGCCAAGCAGCCCGCCGGAGCGGCCAACTAGTGGCAGTCTCGATGAGTCACGCGGCGCCCCAGCTGCGCGAGCAGAAGTTCGTGCTGGATAACGGCGTCCGCGTGCTGATCGAGGAATTGCCGCACGTCCACTCGGCGGCCATCGGCTTCTGGGTCGATACCGGCACCAAGAACGAGACCATCGAGAACAACGGCATCAGCCACTTCATCGAGCACATGATGTTCAAGGGCACGGCCACGCGCACGGCCCTAGCCATCGCCCAGGCCCTCGAGGACACCGGCGGCAGCCTCAACGCCTTCACCGACAAGGAGATGACCTGCTACTACGCCCGGGTCCTCGACGACCAGGTCGAACTGGCCATCGACGTGCTCTCGGACATGCTCCTCAACTCGGTGATGGACGAAAACGAGATCCGGCGCGAGAAGAAGGTGGTCCTCGAGGAAATCAAGATGTACGAGGACACGCCCGACGAGCTGGTCCAGGACCTGTTTTCCCAGGTCTTCTGGCACGGCCATCCGCTCGGGCGGGCCATCGTGGGCACGCGCCAGTCGGTGCGGCGCACCACGCGGGCCGACATCTTCGACTACATGGAGCACTTCTACACGCCGGATCGGCTGGTCGTGTCGGTCGCGGGAAACGTCCGCACCGGCGACGTCCTGCGGCAACTCGACCAGACGGTGGGCCGCCTGGTCCGGCCGGGCCGGCAACTGGTCGAGACGCCCCCGACGCCGGCCGCCACGACCAAGGTCAAGTACAAGGACATCGAGCAGGCCCACGTAGTCATCGGGACCCAGGGCCTGCCGGTGACCCACGAGGACCGCTACGTCCTCACCGTCCTGGATTCCATCCTGGGCGGTGGGATGAGCAGCCGGCTCTTCCAGGAGGTACGCGAGAAGCGGGGCCTGGCTTACACCATCGCGTCCTTCGAGATCCTCTACCGCCACGCCGGCATCTTCGGCATCTACGCCGCGACCAACCCGAAGTCCCTCGGAGCGGTCGTGGACGTCACGATGGCGGAAGTCGCCAAGATCCGCGAGGGCGGCGTCACCGAGGACGAGTTGCGCCGGGCCAAGCAACAGCTCCGCGGCAGCCTCCTCCTTTCGCTCGAAGTGCCCCGGCACCGCATGAGCCGCATGGCCCGCAACGAGCTGTACTTCGGCCGCCTGATCCCCCCGCAGGAAGTTATCGAGGAGATCGAGGCGGTGGAACTCGGCGATCTGCAGCGCCTCACGCGCGACCTGTTCCAGGATCGCACCCTCACGACGACCGTCGTGGGCCCGGTCAGGCGCCTGCCGCGCTCGGCCTGATTAGCGCCGCAAGGGTTCGAGCCCCCCGGATGGATGTCCGGGGGGCTCGGTTCTTGGTGCCGCCTAGATGATCCAGTTCCCCCACCAGGGGGTGAGCAGCCCGCCATAGTAGCCATAGGGGTAGGTGCCGTAGATGGATCCGCCCCAGGTATAGGGCCAGTACAGGTTCAGGCCCGCATAGGAGTACGGCCAGAAGCCGAGACCACCCCAGCCCAGGCCTCCCCAGCCGAATCCGCCCCAGCCGAAGCGGCCGAAGCCGAAGCGGCCGAAGCGGTGTTGCACGGTGCGATCGGCCTGCCGAACCTTGTCGGGGTCGATCTTTACGAGTTTCTTGATCTGGTCGGCGCTGAGCTGTTGCGGCAGGGAGGCGCGCATCTTCTGGAGGTCCTGCTCCGAGAACTGGATGCTGGTGGGCGTGACTTGCACCACCCGGTCGGGTCCCTGCGAGGTGCCGGTGGACGTCGGGGCAAGGGTGCTGCAGCCGGCGAGCGTGGCGATGGTTGCCACCGTCAGGAAGCGAGTAGAGACCATGGTCATCCCTCCTCTCGCGGTGCATGATCCGCAGGGCCGCGGGCGGCGCAACGGCAGCCTCCCTGGACAACGGAGGGCTCCCCGCCGCGGCGAGGCACCCCCTGTCCGGCGCTTCCGGCTGATCAGGCTTCCGCAAAATGGCCCCCCGGCTTGCCGGGGGGCCCGTCGAACGACGGGAGGGGCTTTCCGGCGAAGATCAGTTGCAGCCGATCGCCGTCGTCGCGATGGCCGGCGCGATCTGGCCGGGACAGCCCAGCGTGCCGATTCCGGCCGAGTAACCGAGCGTCGAGATGAACGGATACGAGTAGAACGGGTAGGCCGTCGTGAGCCAGGGCGTGAACGCGATCGCGGAGTACGTGAGTAACAGGGGGTTCCAGAGGAAGGGCGCGTAGTAGTCGAAGCCTCCGAAGGCGAACGGGTAGAAACCGGCGATCGCCGTCAGCGGCGCGGCGAGCAGGCTCGCATGCCAGGGCGTGAAGCCCAGCGTGCCGAGCCCCAGCCCGAGATGGCCGTATTCCAGGAGCTTCACCTTGCGGGCGGCCGGAATGCCTATTCTGTCGCGAGGCACGACCCGGAGGATCTTCCGGCCTTCCGCCGCTCCGAGGGTCGCCGGCACCAGCCTTCGCAACTGGTCGAGGGACGGCACCAACTGCGGCGCCAGGGCCGTGGCGGCCTGGATTGACCGCAGTGCGGCGGGCGGCGAACCGGTCGCCGGCGATACGGCGCAACCGGCCGCCAGGGCCAGGGAAAGCGCAAGCAGCCAGCGCTTCTTTGGGACCATGGCATTTTCCTCCTCTGGGCTATCCATTTAACTGGAGCCACCCGGCGCCGCCACCCTCCAGGGCCGCATCGCTGGAGCGCGCTCGAGGCTCGGCGGGTGTCCGCGTAGCGGCGGCGGCACGGGTGGCACTA
>Ga0194120_10006383_pt1 | contig 16703 bp, 13 predicted proteins | sample TA2MahCa65mmetaG_FD_148642 | JGI IMG/M metagenome (GOLD analysis project Ga0194120, IMG submission 148642) | Freshwater microbial communities from Lake Tanganyika, Tanzania - TA2015019 Mahale Deep Cast 65m | ecosystem: Environmental > Aquatic > Freshwater > Lake | place: Tanzania: Lake...
GCCCGGCCTGCGCCTGCAACCGCTCCGTCGCGAGCGCCAGCGCCCGCTCGGCCGGCGGTGCCTCCGGCAACGAAATCACCAGCTCCGCTGCACCCGGCCAGCGCAGTTGCAGGCGCAGCTCGAAGCGCGTCGCCGCGGCGGCGAAACCTTCGCCGCGCATGTCGCGCCCGGCATCGTGTCGCATTTCGGCGATCGCCCCGGCCAGGCGCTCACTGGCCAGTTGGCTGCCGAGCGGCACCTCGATGCGCCGGTCGTACAGGTGTCCGACATCGAGCAGCGATGAGCCGAACGCCGACGACACCGCGGCATACGGCGTGATGACGATCCGCCGCAGGCCCGCGTGGGCGGCGATCGCGCAGGCGTGCAGCGCGCCAGCGCCGCCGTAGGCGATCATCACGGGATCGGCGCTGTCCGGCATCGTGCGCCGCACCGCGCCCACCTCGGCGCCGACCGATTCCTCCACCGTGGCGCGGATCCGCGCCGCGGCGGCCGGCACACTGAGGCCGAGCGGCGTCGCGACGTGCCGCTCCATCGCTTCACGCGCCCGGGCCGCGTCGAGCCGCATGCCGCCGCCGAGGAAGAACTGCGGATCGAGCACGCCGAGCACCACGTTGGCATCGGTCAGTGTCGGCTCGCTGCCACCGAGGCCGAAGCAGGCCGGCCCCGGCGCGGCGCCGGCCGAGTCGGGACCGACCCGCAGTCGCCCGTCGACGACCCGCGCGATCGAACCACCGCCGGCACCGAGCGCCCGGATGGCCATCATCGGCAGACTGCAGCGGAAACCTTCGACATCCGGCTCCAGCGCGAATCCGGGCTGCCCGTCGCTGACCGAGCCGATGTCATAGGAAGTGCCGCCCATGTCGGTCGCGATCACGTGGCGCTCGCCGTACAGCGCTCCGACCGCGCGCGCACCGAGCAGGCCGGCCGCCGGTCCCGAGTTGTAGGTGTGAATCGCCCGCGTGCGGGCCACGCGCGCGACCGTCCCGGTGTTGTGGCCAATGAACAGCGTGCCGCGGTAGCCGAGGCGGCGCAGGTCCTCCCCGGCCTTGTACAGCAGGCGCGCGTGGTGGCCGTGAATGTACGCGTTCAGGACCGCGCCGTTGAGGCGCAGGCCGTAGCCGCGCCGCGTGGTCAGATCCGAGGACAGGAACACCGGCACCGAGCCGAGGTAGTCGCGCGGGTACTCGCGCTTGATCACACTGCGGACCAGGCGCTCGTTGTCCGGTTGACATTCCGCGTGCTCGAAGGCGACCACCAGGCAGCGCGCGCCCCGGTCGATCAGCGCCTGCGCCGCGGCGAGCACCGCCTCGGGCTCGGGTGCGCGCACGACCGCGCCGTCCGCGCTGACGGCTTCGTCCAGTTCCATGACCATGTCCGGCGCGACCAGCGGCGGCCGCCCGGCCGCATCGACGGCCGGCGCCAGCGCTGTGGCGCCGCGCGTCAGCAGCAGGCCCAGCTTGGCGCCGTTGCGCTGGATGATGGTGTTGGTGCCGATGGTGCTGGAGAAACGGATGATCGCCGTCGCGTGCAGCAGGTCCTCGACCGGCAGACCCCAGGCGGCCGCGCCGGCGCGGATACTGTTGAGGAAACACACGGTCAGGTCGTGCGGCGTGGTCGGCACCTTGACCATGCGCAGCTCAGCGCCGCCATACAGAAAGCAGTCGGTAAACGTGCCGCCGGTGTCGATGTCGATCGTGTAGCTCATGCCGGTTCCGCGCGCTCCTGCCTCAGTCCGGAAGCCCGATCCCGCGCAGGGCGAAAGTGACGATTTCGCGGTGCACCTGCGCCGCGCTCAGCCGGCCCTCCGGGCGGTACCAGCGCAACATCCAGTTCAACAGCGCCAGGATATTGAAGGCGGCGATCTGCGGGTGCCGCAGCCGCACCCGGCCGCTGCGCTGCAGGCGGCGCAGCACCTCCAGGTAGACGTCCAGCACCTCGCGCTGAATCTGGCGCTGGCGGCTGTTGCGCGAGGCATCGAGCTGATCGGCGTTGACGAAGAAGATCCGCGACTCGCGCTGGAATTCGTCGGCCAGCGTCAGGTGTACCTGCAGCAGCCGCCGCAACTGCGCCACCGGATCGGTCTCGGCTGCCACGGCCTGGCGTAACTGTTCCGGAAGCTGCCGGACCGAGTTGCGCTGGATCTCGTTCCACAGGCCTTCCTTGCTGCCGAAGTAGTGGTAGATGTTCGAGATGCTGGTGTCCATCGCCCGGGCGATGTCGCGGATCGACGTGCCGCGATAGCCCCTGAGATCGAACAGCCGGCCGGCCACTTCGAGGAGCTGCCGCCGGGTCGCCCCGCGCTTCCTGACTGCTGCCGCCACCCGCCGCCCCCGTTGCCTGATTGGAACGATCGTTCCATACAATTACAAGCCGGAAGCGCTGTGGCTGTCAAGCAAAAAGGGGACGCTTCCCTTTTTCGCAAAGCGAAAAAGGGAAGCGTCCCCTTTTCAGCGCAGCAGTTCGGCGAGCCGGCGGCGCAGCAGCTTGCCGGTGGCGGTACGCGGCAGTGCCGCGACGGAGTGGTAGCCGCGCGGCCGCTGGTGCGGCGGCAGAGCGGCGCCGCGCTCGAGCAGCCGGCGCTCCACGGCGTCCTGCGTGCCGGGGCTGGCCACGTAGAACAGTGCCACGCCGTCGATTCCGTCCCGATCCGGCACGGCGACGGCCGCGACTTCCTGCAGCCCGTCGGCCGCGAGCGCGAAACGCTCCTCGACATCCACCAGGCTGACCCAGCGACCGCTGATCTTGACCAGCGAATCCTCGCGCCCGGCGAAGCGCCAGCCACCATCGCCGCTGGCGACGAACAGGTCGGCCGGGCAGAAGGCGCCGCCGCGGAAGCTCTCGCTCTGTGCGGCCGGGCGGTCGAGATAGCCGAGCGCCAGCGTCGGCGCCTGGACCAGCAGCCGCGTCGGCGCGCCCGCCGCGGCGGCGGCCTCATCGAGCGGCCGGATACCAATACCCGGCGACGGCTGCAACCCCTTGCTACCGCTCTGGCTGGTCATCACCAGAATCAGCGTCTCGGAAGCGCCATAGCCGTCGATGATTTCCAGTCCGGTCTGCCCGCGCCAGGCCACGGCCAGGCTTTCCGGCAGCGCCTCACCCGCCGAGATGCAGCGGCGCACACCGGCCTGCACGAGCCCGGCCGCGAACCCGCCCTGCCACAGGCCGCGGTACAACGACGGCACGCTCAGCAATATGGTCGGATGCGTCGCTGCCACTGTCGCAGCTACCGACGCGGCCGTCGGCCACTGCGGGTCCAGCACGACCGTCGCGCCGAGCCTGAGCCCCGTAAACACACTGTTCGCCAGCGGATAGGAAAAGAACAGGCGCGAGGTCGCGAACAGCCGGTCATCAACGCTGATGCCGAGACGCTCGCGCCCGACCCGCTCGATCGCGCGCAGCGCCTGATGCGCATGCACGACCGCCTTCGGCTGCCCGGAGGTCCCCGACGAATGGGTCCAGAACGCCGGCTGATCCTCCTCCACCATCTGCGGCTCGACCGGAGTCGCCGCCGCGAGGGCCGGCTGCCACTCCGCCAGGGCGAGAACCCGGTCGCTCCATGGGGCCGGCGTATCGGCGGCAGATTCCGCGAGGATCAGGCCGAAGCCGGCCTCGTCCAGGATGTAGTTCCACTCCCGCGACGGGATCCGTGGATTGACACCGACCGCAACGGCACCGGCCCAGACCGCACCGAGCCAGGCCACGACCCAGTCGATCCCATCGACCAGGCGGATCGCGATGCGATCGCCATTGCCGATGCCGCGCTGCCGCCAGAGCCCGGCGGCACGCGCGACCTGCGCGCGCAGCTCGCCATAACTCAGGCGCTGGTCGCCGCAGATCAGCGCCGTACCGGCCTCGTCCTGACCGTTCCGCAGCAGCAGTGCCGCGCCGTTACACAACGGTACCGGCGTGCCCTCCGGCTGCACCGCGCGGACCGCGGTGATCAGCGGGTCGCCGCTCAGGAGTCCCGGCTTGCCCGCGCGCCAGCGCTTGTACTCGGTGGCAAGCAATGCCGCGTGTTCGCGTTCCTCGGCCGCGAGCTCCTGAAACAGGCGCCGCTCGACCGAGCCCTCCGGTGCGCGCCCGGCGCGCTCGGCGAAGAATCCGGCCGCTTTCTGCTCCAGCGCCATCGCGATCAGGAACAGGTTGGCCGGGTCCTGCGGGCGGCTGGTCACCGCGGCGAAGATCGCCGCCAGTTCGATCCGGAACGCGGGCGAGGGCTCGGGTACGTCCACATGGTAGCGCCGCGACAGCGTCTCCATGTGTTCGCCCTCCATCACTGCAAGCCGGGCGAACAGCGCCCGCATCTCCTCGTCGCCGCTCGACGCTGCCGCCCGCTGATAGAAAGCGCGGCCGCCGAGCTCGACCTCGAAGGCCATGCGCACCGCCGCCATGGATCCCGTATCCGCGCCGGCCGTCTCGTGCTCGCGCAGCGCGAGCCGGCCGCCGCACTGGACGCAGCGGCCATACGGAAACGCGAAGCCCTCGCTGATCTTGCCGCACTGCTGGCACTGCCACTCGATCGGGGCCCCGGCACAGCAGATGTACGGCTCGTCGTCCTCGTCGGCGAGCGGCTGGTGGCACTTCGGGCACTGCATGCTGGATCCTCCGCTCAGGCCTGCGCCGACTCGGCCGAGGCAAACGGCTGGCCCCAGCTCTCGACTGCGGCCGTCGTGATCGGCCAGTTGCCGCGGTCGCCGGACAGCCAGGCTGCGATCGCCCGTGCCGCGCGCCGGCCGGCGGCCATCGCCAGGATCACGGTTGCGCCGCCGGTGACGATGTCGCCGCCGGCGAATACCCCGGGCAGATTGGTCGCATGGGTCGCCTCGTCAGCGATGATGTAGCCGCGCCGGTCGAGCGCCAGCCCGCGGGTCGCCTGGCCGATGATCGGGTTCGCGCGCGTACCGAGTGCATAGATCACCGTGTCGCACTCCCACTCGACGAACGCGTCGAGCGGCACCGGGCTGCGCCGGCCGCGCGCATCCGGATCGCCGAGCGTCATCTGCTGAGCGCGCAGTCCGCGCACGTCGCCGTTGTCGTCCAGCAGGATCTCGACCGGCGCATGCAGGAAGCAGAACTCGATGCCCTCCTCCTTCGCATGGCGCAGCTCCTCGACGCGCGCCGGCGCCTCGGCCTCGGAGCGGCGGTACACACACCGCACCTCGGCGGCGCCGAGGCGCTTCGCGACGCGCAGACAGTCCATCGCTGTATTGCCGGCGCCGATCACGATGACCCGGCTGCCGATGCTGATCGGCGTGGACTGATAGGGGAAGCGCTCCCCGCCCATCAGGTTGATGCGGGTCAGGAACTCGTTGGCCGAGTAGACCCGGCCGGCGAATTCGCCGGGAATACCGAGAAACGCCGGCGCGCCGGCCCCGGCCGCCACGAACACGGAATCGAAACCCATCGCCCCGGTCAGTTGCGCGATCGTAAAGGTCTTGCCGATGACCTTGTTGGTCTCGAAGCGCACGCCCAGGTCGCGAAGCTGCTGCACCTCGCGCTCGATGATCTCGCGCGGCAGCCGGAACGACGGGATGCCGTACTGCAGTACACCGCCGACCACGTGCAGTGCCTCATAGACCGTCACCGCGGCGCCATAACGCGCCAGATCCGCCGCGGCCGCGAGTCCGCCCGGGCCGGAGCCGACGATCGCGACCCGGCCGAGACTGCCGGCCCCGGCCGGCGGCGCCAGCCTGCGCGCATGGGCCTGGTCGCCGACGAAGCGTTCGAGCCGGCCGATCGCGACCGGCTCCAGCTTGGCATGGGCCAGCCGGCACTGCGCCTCGCACTGGCTCTCCTGCGGGCAGACGCGGCCGCAGATCGACGGGAACGGGCTGGAGTCGTGAATCGCCTCGACCGCCGCATCCAGATCCCGCACCAGCAGGTGCCGGATGAAGCGCGGGATGTCGATCCGCACCGGGCAACCGTCGATGCAGATCGGCTTGTGACACTGGATGCAGCGCTCGGCCTCGCGCAGGGCCTCGGCCCAGCCATAGCCGAGGTTGACCTCGTCGAAGCACTGCGCGCGCTCGGCGGCGTCACGCTCCGGCATCGGCACCTGCTTGCGTTCCAGCGCCGAGTACTTCTTGTAGGTGCGTTTGCCCTGGATCAGCAGCTTCTGCTCGAGGCTGCAGACATGATCGAAGTCCTCGTTGGCCTGCCCTTCCTGCGTCTTGAAGCGCTTCTGCCGCGCGTTCAGCTCGCGGAAATCCACCAGATGACCGTCGAAGTCCGGCCCATCGACGCAGGCGAACCGGATCTGGCCGCCGACCGTGACCCGGCAGGAGCCGCACATGCCAGTGCCGTCCACCATGATCGTGTTCAGCGACACCATCGTCTTCACAGCGAACGGCCGCGAGGTCTCGGCGCAGGCCTGCATCATCGGCATCGGGCCGATCGCGACGATCAGGTCCGGTCGCTCGCGCTCGAGCAGGTCCTGCAGCGCGGCGTTGACGAATCCCGGACGCCCGGCGCTGCCGTCATCGGTGCACAGGATCAGCTCGTCGCTGCAGGCCCGCAGCTTCTCGGCCCAGAAGATCCGGTCGGCGCTGCGGAAACCAACGATGCAGGTGGTCCGGTTGCCGGCCTCCTTGAACGCGCGAAGCTGCGGGAACACCGGCGCAACGCCGAGGCCGCCCCCGACCAGCACGACGTGGCCGAGCCGGTCGATATGCTGCGGCAGTCCGAGCGGCCCGACGAAGTCGGCGAAGGTATCGCCCTCACGATAGGAGTCGCGCATTTCGCGGGTGGTCTTGCCGAGCGCCTGTACGACGACCGTGACCGTGCCCGCCTCGCGGTCGAAGTCGGCGACGGTGAGCGGGATGCGCTCGCCGCCCTCGTCGAGCCGCAGCATGACGAAATGCCCCGGCTGCGCGGAACTGGCGACATCGGGAGCCGCGACCAACCACAGGAAGGTCTGGTCGGAGAACTGCTCGCGGCGGACAATCTGGTACATAGGCTCCCTCAGCGACCCGGTCACTGCGGTAGCCCGGTCCGGCGATCGCCCCCCAACGACCACGGCTGATCTGACCGCGGCCGGATTCTGACACAGCGACCCCTGATTTTCACCCCGCGCAGCGCACGGTTGCGCGTTGCATCCGGCGCCCGGAAAATCGTCGCGCAGCGTGGGCGCAGATCCGCACCCGCGCGGTGCACCAGGAATCAGCCATGGCGGCCGACCGACCATCCTTCCCGAGCGTTGCCGAGGTGCTCGAGCTGCCGTCGCTGTCGATCCGGACCGTGCCGGCGGAGTGGCAGGACCTGAACGGGCACGTCAACGTCCGCCACTACGTCGAGTTCTACGACGAGGCCAGCCGGCCCCTGCTGCCGGTGCTCGGCCTGGAAGGGCTGGACGGCGATGGCGGACTCGGATTGTTCGACCTCGAGCACCACATCGCCTATCGCGCCGAACTGCATGTCGGCGACCAGATCAGCGCGCATCTGCGCATCGTCGCCCGCAGCGCGAAGCGTTTCCACGGTGTCATGTTCATCGTCAACCATACCCGCCGGCAGCTTGCGAGCACGCTCGAGTTCGTATCCACGGCCGCGGATCTGGCACTGCGCGGCACCGTGTCGCTGCCGCCCGCCGCGACCCGCTGGCTCGACGCGGCGATCGCGGCGCAGGCCCGACTCACCTGGCCGGCGCCGCTGTGCGGCTCGATGGCGCCATGAACCCACCGCCGCCCGCGCCGCCATTCCGCGAGGTCGCATTCCCGTCCGCGCGGATGCGAGTCGAGCGCCGCGGCGACGGCACCGTGTACCTCGAGCCCGAATTGCCGCTTGCGGAGTTCCGGCCGTCACTGCCGCTGCAGCTCGCCGATCGCGCGGCGATGACGCCGGACCGCAGCTATCTCGCCGAGCGCCCGGCGCCGGGCGCCGCCTGGGTCCGCTGCAGTTATCGCCAGATGCAGGCCGGCGCCGACGCCGTCGCCCAATGGCTGCTGGAACTCGGCGTACCACGCGACCGGTCGCTGCTGATCCTGTCCGGTAACTCGATCGCCCATGCGATGGTCAAGTATGGCGCGCTGGCGGCGCGCGTACCGGTGTGCCCGCTGAGCGCGAGTTACACGACCGGCAGCGACCCGGCGCGCCTGCGCCAGGCCATCGCGCTGACCCGGCCCGCGGTCATCTTCGCCGAACACGGCGCCGCCTGCGCCCGGGCGCTGGCCGGCCTCGGACCGGTGGATGCGCTCATCGTCACCGACGATCCGGCGCGCCTCGGCCGTCCCGCGCTGACACTGCGCGAAGTGCTGGACACGCGCCCGGATGCGCGCGTGCCGGCCTCGATCGCCGCAATCGACCCGGACGAGCCCTGCTGCTACATGATGACCTCGGGCTCGACCGGCGTGCCGCGCGCGGTGATCCACACCGAACGCATGATCGGCGCGAACATCGCCCAGGGCCGCCAGGTGCTCGGCGCCGTCGCAGCCTGGGACGAGGTCATGGTGGACTGGCTGCCGTGGAGCCACGTTGCCGGCACCTACACGCAGATGGGTGTGCTGGTGAGCGGCGGCACGCTGTACATCGACGGCGGGCGGCCGCTGCCGGGGCAGTTCGAGCAGACGCTGGCCAACCTGCGCGAAATCCCCGTGCCGTTCTACACCAGCGTCCCGGCCGGGTTTGCGCTGCTGGCCGAGGCACTCGCGGCCGAGGCGGCGCTGCGCGCGACCTTCTTCAGCCGCCTGCGCCTGCTGCTGTTCGGCGGCGCGAGCCTGCCGCAGGCGCTGTACGAGCGCCTGCAGCAGCTCGCCGTGGCGACCATCGGCGCGCGGATCTTCTGCACGACCGGTTACGGCGCGACCGAGACGACCTCGGGCTGCATGTCGATCTGGTTCCCCTCGGAACAGGTCGGCATCGGCCTGCCGATGCCGGGGCTGCGGCTCAAGCTGGTGCCGCTCGACGGCGATCGCTACGAAGTCCGGATGCAGGGCCCGATGATCACCCCCGGTTACCTCGGACCGCCGGAACAGAATACCGGCCTGCGCGACGAGGAAGGTTTCTTCCGGATCGGCGACAGCGCGCGCTTCCATGATCCGGCGGACGTGCAGCAGGGACTCGTCTTCGCCGGACGGCTCAGCGAGGAATTCAAGCTCGCGACCGGCGCGTGGGTCGCCGCCGGCAATCTGCGCCTGAAGCTGCTGCAGGCGACGGATCCGCTCGTCGCCGATCTGCTCGTCTGTGGTGAGGGACAGGACGAGGTCGGCGTTCTCGCCTGGCTGCGGCCGGAGGCCTGCCGCCGGGCGCTCGGCGCCGGTGCGCCGGAGACTTCGGCGTTGCTGGCCACCGAACCGCGACTGCGGGCACTGCTGCGCGAGCGGGTCGGGCAGCACAACCGCACTCATGCGGGCCCGAGCCAGAGGGTCGGCCGGCTGGCCTTTCTCGCCGAGCCGCCGAGCGCAGCTCACTACGAGCTTTCTGACAAGGGCACCGTAAACCAGGCAGCCGCGCGGCAGCGCCGCGCCGCCGATGTTGCAGCCCTTTACGCGCATCCGCCGGGAGCCGCGGTACTGGTATTCGACCCTGCCGCCGATGCTCTGTAGCAGGGCCCGCCCCTGCGGACATTCCGCTTGTGATGTCGGCCCCTGCGGTATACCGTGAGCCATCTGTCGTGGCCGGATCCTGCGATGAAAAACAACTGCCAGGCCATGCTGCCGGCCATGCCCTCAACGGCCTGCGCGATCGCCTGCGAGGCCTGCGATCTCTGGACGATCTGCCGGTCCAGCCGCCCGCCCGTCACTCGCGGCGCCGGACGGCGGGACCGCCGGGCCGGTTTTGCCTGGCAGATCCCCGCGGCTGCCTACCTGTTCCGCGCCGGCCGGCCGGCCCGGGCCGTGTACGGCGTACGCCAGGGCACGCTGAAGACGGTCCGCATCAGCCCGGATGGCGACGAGCGCGTGGTGGCGTTCCATCTGCCCGGCGACGTGGTCGGGCTGGACGCCCTGTCCACCGGCCGGCATTCCGGCGACGTGATCGCGCTCGAGCCGAGCGCGCTGTGCGAGCTGCCGCTGACCCGGCTGCACGGCTGGTCCGCCGAGATGCCCGAACTCGCGCGTTCGATGCTGCAGCTCCTCAGCTCCGCGATCACCGAGGCCTGGAACCGACCCGAGCTGACCCGCGGCGCCGTGTGGCAGCGCGTCGAAGGATTCATCGGCGACCTGTCGGCGCGTCTCGAGAAGCGTGGGCTCGACGGGCGTCACCTGTGGCTCAGCATGAGCCGCGCCGACATCGCCAGCTTTCTCGACCTGCGCATCGAGACGATCAGCCGCACGCTGCGCCGGCTGCGTGACAGCGACCGAATCGACGTGCGGGGTCGCCGCCTGGTGCTGCAGTAGGCAGGGAGGCCGGGCCCCAGGCCGGATTTGACCTGGATCAAAATCGCCCGGGGCCGATCCGGGTCTAATCCGCGCTTCGCGAGCAGGGAACGCCGCATGCAGCAGGACTCCTACGATCACGCCGCGGTACTGGCCTGCGCCCAGGGCCGCGTCTTCGGCATGGACACTGCGCGGCTGCCGAAACCGCCGATGCTGATGTTCGACCGCATCACGCAGGTCGCCGGCAGCGGCGGCAGCCACGGCCGCGGCCTCATCCGCGCCGAGCTCGACATCCGGCCGTCGCTGTGGTTTTTCGACTGTCACTTCGAGGGCGACCCGGTCATGCCCGGCTGCCTCGGCCTCGACGCGATGTGGCAGCTCGTCGGCTTTTTCCTCGCCTGGAGCGGACACAAGGGCCGCGGGCGTGCACTCGGCGTCGGTGCCGTGCGCTTCTTCGGCCAGGTGCTGCCGCAGGCGCGGGTCGTCAGCTACGAGATCAACATCCGGCGCGTCATCGCGCGCAAGCTGATCATGGGCATCGCCGATGGCGCGCTGGCCGTCGACGGCCGCACGATCTACACGGCCGAGGATCTGCGCGTCGGACTGTTCGAGTCACTGGATGCGTTCACGGAGTAGATGATGCGCAGAGTCGTCGTCACCGGTATGGGGATCACCTCCTGTCTCGGCAACGATCCGGACAGTGTCGCGACCAGCCTGCGGGACGGTCGTTCCGGCATCCGCCGCGCCCCCGCCTACGCTGAGTACGGCCTGCGCAGCCAGATTGCCGGCGCCCCGGTCATCGACCTGCCGGCGCTGATCGACCGCCGCGACCTGCGCTTCATGGGCGATGCCGCGGCCTATGCCGCCGTAGCGATGAGCGATGCGATCCGGATGAGCGGCCTGACGCCCGAACAGATCTCCAACCCGCGCACGGGCATCGTCGCCGGCTCCGGCGGCGCCTCGGCCGCGCACGTGGTCGAGGCCGCCGACCTGCTGCGCAGCAAGGGCATCCGCAAGGTCGGGCCGATGCGCGTGCCGCGCACGATGTGCAGCACCATCGCGGCCTGCTGCGGCACGATGTTCCATATCAAGGGCATCAGCTATTCGGTTTCCTCGGCCTGCGCGACCAGCGCGCACTGCATCGGCGTCGGCGCCGAGCAGATCGGCTGGGGCAACCAGGACCTCGTGTTCTGCGGCGGCGGCGAAGAGGAGCACTGGGCACTGGCGTCGCTGTTCGATGCGATGGGCGCCCTGTCCGCCGCGTACAACGACACACCGGAGCGCGCCTCGCGCCCCTATGACGCCGCGCGCGACGGCTTCGTGATCGCCGGCGGCGGCGGCATGGTGGTGCTCGAGGAGTACGAGCACGCCCGCCGGCGCGGGGCGCCGCTGCTGGCCGAACTGGTCGGTTTCGGCACAACCTCCGACGGCCACGACATGGTGCAGCCGTCCGGCGAGGGCGCGGTCCGCTGCATGCGCCAGGCGCTGGCGACGACCCGCGGGCCGATCGACTACCTGAACACGCACGGCACCTCGACCCCGCTCGGCGACACGATCGAGCTCGAGGCGATCCGCAGCGTGTTCGGCGCCGACGGCATGCCGCCGATCTCCTCGACCAAGTCCCTGTCCGGGCATTCGCTCGGCGCGGCCGGCGTGCACGAGGCGATCTACTGCCTGCTGATGCTGCGCGACGGCTTCATCGCCGCGTCGCACAACATCGAGGAGCTCGACCCGGCCTGCCGCGACTTCCCGATCGTGCGTGAGACCCGGCCGGCCCGTTTGGCGACGGTGATGTCCAACAGCTTCGGTTTTGGCGGAGCGAACGCTACACTCGTGTTTCAGCGCTGCGACTGAGCCGATCCACGAGCCCATGGCCTTCCACGACCTGCGCGGGTTCCTCGACCGCCTCGAGGCCAGCGGCCGCCTGCGCCGCGTCACGGTGCCGGTCGATCCGGAACTCGAAAGCACGGCCTTCTGCCTGCGCACGCTGCGCGCCGGCGGGCCGGCGCTGCTGTTCGAGCGGCCGCGCGGCGCCGAACACGCCCTGCTCGGCAACCTGTTCGGCACGCGGGACCGCATCGAGGCTGCGCTCGCCGGCCGCGCGCTCGGCTCGCTGCGCGAACTGGGGGAAATGCTCGCCGCGCTCAAGGAGCCGCGCTGGCCGGGAAACCTGCACGAGGCCGTGCGCAGCCTGCCGGAGTTCGCGCAGCTCGCCCATGTCGCGCCGCGCCGCGTGGCCGAAGCCGCGTTCAACGAGCAGGTCATCGAGGCCGGTGACCTCGACCTTGCGCGGCTGCCGATCCAGCGCTGCTGGCCCGAGGACGCGGGCCGGCTGATCACCATCGGCCTCGTGGTCACGCGCGGCACGCGCCAGCCGCGCCAGAACGTCGCAATCTACCGCCAGCAGCTTCTCGGCCCGAACCGGCTGATCATGCGCTGGCTGCCACACCGCGGCGGCGCACTCGACTATGCCGACTGGCAGCGCGCACATCCCGGACAGCCGTTCCCGGTGCTGGTCGCGATCGGCCCCGATCCGGCAACGCTGCTGGCCGCGGTCGCGCCGGTGCCGGACACGCTGTCCGAGTACGAGTTCGCCGGCCTGCTGCGCGGCGAGCGCACCCGCGTCTGGCACAGCACGCTGACCGGCCTCGATGCGCCGGCCGGCGCCGAGATCCTGCTCGAGGGCTTCATCCACCCCGGTGACCGCGCACTGGAGGGCCCGTTCGGTGACCATACCGGCTATTACAACGCGCAGGCCGAGTTCCCGGTGCTGACGGTCACACGCCTGCGCCTGCGGCGCGGCGCGATCTATCACGGCAGCTACATGGGCCGCGCGCCGCACGACGAGCCGTCGGTGCTGGCGCTTGCGCTCAACGATCTGTTCGTGCCGATCCTGCGCCGGGTGTTCCCGGAGATCGCCGACTTCTACCTGCCGCCGGAGGCCTGCTCGTACCGCATCGCGGTGGTCAGCATCCGCAAGCAGTACGCCGGGCATGCGCGCCGCGTGATGATGGGTATCTGGTCCTATCTGCGCCAGTTCACCTACACCAAGTTCGTGATCATCACCGACGACGACATTGACGTGCGCGACTGGGCGCAGGTGATCTGGGCGGTCTCGACCCGGGTCGATCCGGCGCGCGACAGCCTGCTGGTCGAGAACACGCCGATCGATTACCTCGACTTCGCCAGTCCGGTGGCCGGGCTCGGCTCAAAGCTCGGTCTCGACGCCACGAACAAGTGGCCGGGCGAGACGGAACGGGCGTGGAGCCGGCCGATCCGCCTGGACCCGGCCGTCGAGCGGCGCGTGGACGAACTGTGGTCGACAGTGTTTGCCGGCGGCCGGCCGCCGGATGGCAAACCGCCGCCGGCTGAGCCAGGTCAATGACGCGGCCGCCGCCGCCGGCGACGATACAACATCCGCAGCAACGGACTTCACCATGCAGCTCGTCTGCCCCGCCGGTAACCTGCCCGCGCTGAAAGCCGCGATCGATCACGGCGCCGATGCGGTGTACGTCGGCTTCCGCGACCAGACCAATGCGCGCGCGTTCCCCGGACTGAACTTCGACGAGGTGGAGCTGCGCCAGGGCATCGGCTATGCCCGCCAGCGCGGCCGCCAGGTCTTCATCGCCCTCAACACCTACCCGGAACCGGAGCGTCTCGGCGACTGGCAGCAGGCGGTCGACCGGGCAGCCGCGCTCGGCGCCTCGGCGATCATCGCCGCCGAGCTCGCCGTGCTCGACTACGCCGCGCGCGCCCACCCCGGACTGCCGCGACATCTGTCGGTACAGGGCTCGGCGACGACGGCCGCGGCGCTGCGCTATTACCACGAGCGTTGCGGCATCGCCCGCGCCGTGCTGCCGCGCGTGCTCTCGGTCCAGCAGGTCGAGCGACTCAGCCAGGCGAGCCCGGTGCCGCTCGAGGTGTTTGCGTTCGGCAGCCTGTGCATCATGGTCGAGGGCCGCTGCCAGCTTTCGAGCTACCTGACCGGCGCTTCGCCGAACCGGCACGGCGTGTGCTCGCCGGCGCGCTTCGTGCGCTGGGACGAGCACGCCGACGGCTCGCGCAGCGTGCGCTTGAACGGCGTGCTGATCGATCGCTTCGCAGTGCAGGAACCGGCCGGCTACCCGACCGTCTGCAAGGGCCGCTACGCCGTCGGCGGCGAGGTCTTCCACGCGCTCGAGGAACCGACCAGTCTGAACACGCTGGAGCTGCTGCCGCGCCTGGCTGCAGCCGGCGTCGCCGCGATCAAGATCGAGGGCCGCCAGCGCGGCGTCGCCTACGTCACCGCCGTCACCGGCACCTGGCGCAAGGCCCTCGACCGTCTCGCCGCCGATCCGGCCGGCTGGAAGCCGCTGCCGGAATGGCAGCGCACCCTCGCCGCGCACGCGGAAGGCCACCAGACCACGCTCGGCCCGTATCACCGTGCCTGGCACTGACCCGGCGGCCGCGATGCGGCTGAGCCTCGGGCCGCTGCAGTACTTCTGGCCGCGGGAACGCGTGCTGGCGTTCTATCGCGCCGCGGCCGACTGGCCGGTCGAGGTCATCTATCTCGGCGAGACGGTCTGCAGCAAGCGGCGCGAACTCGCCGCGCGCGACTGGCTGGACCTTGCGGAGACGCTCACCAGCGCCGGGCACGAGGTCGTGCTGTCGAGCCTCGCGCTGCTCGAGGCCGAATCCGAGCTGGCCGCGCTGGAGCGGCTCATCGGCAATGGCCGCTGCCGCATCGAAGCCAACGATCTGTCGGCGGTGCAGCTCTGTCGCGAGCAGCGCGTGCCGTTCGTCGCCGGTCCGTCGCTGAATGTGTACAACCATCGCGCGCTGGAGCTGCTGATCGAGGACGGCCTGTTCCGCTGGGTGCCCGGCGTGGAACAGGGTCGCGCGCTGCTGGCCGGCATGCGCGCGGCAGTCGCCGCGGACGGCGGTCGGATGCCGGAACTCGAGGTGATCGCGTGGGGCCGCCTGCCGCTCGCCTGGTCGGCGCGCTGCTTCACCGCGCGCGCCCATGACGTCGGTAAAGATGACTGCGGCCTGCGTTGTATCGAGCACCCGGACGGCCTGCCGCTGGCGACCCGCGAGGGCCAGCCGCTGCTGACCATCAACGGGGTGCAGGTGCAGAGCGAGGCCGTGTGCGACCTCGGGCCGGAGCTGCCGGAGCTGCGCGAACTCGGCGTGGATCTGCTGCGGCTCTATCCGCAGGCCGCCGGCATGGACGAGGTCGTGCGCCGCTTCCGCAGCGCGATCGACGAAGGTCTGGTCCCCACGCGGGCCGGTGCGGTCAACGGCTACTGGCACGGCCAGGCGGGGATGCCGGCGGCGATCGCATAGCCGCACGGCGGTTCGGGCGGCTGGGACACTTGCCCGCCGCAGCATTGCGGGCTGGGGGCCGGGACACTCGCTCGCTCGCGCGCGCCCGATTTACGCGCTCGCTCGCGACGTCCCGGCCCCAGCCCGCCGCCATGCCGCGGGCAAGACCACGGCATCACGCGGCGCCGGCGAGGCGGACGGGGCCGGCGAGCGAACTCGTAGAGATCGGCCGAGTTTGCCGCCAGCGTGAAGGCCCGTTTCGGGCAAATGCTGCAAGAGGCCGTACAATCGGCCGTAGGTGTCGCCCGATCTTGAAACCCGATGGGAGCCGCCATGCAGCGCGACGATGTATTGACCCTCCTGCACGCCCATAAGGTTGCCCTCGCCCGCCTCTTCGGTGTCACCGATCTGGCGCTGTTTGGCTCGGTCGTGCGGGACGAGGCGCGTGCCGACAGCGACATTGACATCCTGGTGGCATTTGATGGCCCGGCTACGTCCAAGCGCTACTTCGGGGTGCAGTTCTATCTGGAGGATCTGCTGGGCTGTTCGGTCGATCTGGTCACCGTCAAGGCCCTGCGGAAGGAACTGCGGCCATCGGTGGAGCGCGAGGCCGTCCATGTCTGATTCCGAGCGGCGCCACTGGCGCTTCTATCTGGCCGACATGCTGACCTTCGCGCAGAAGGTTCAGGACTACACCCGCGACCTCGATCAGGCTGGCTTCGTCGCCGACGGCCGAACCTACGATGCCGCGTTACGAAACCTCGCACTGATTGGCGAGGCCGCCGCTCGGGTTCCCGCGGAGGCGCGCGCCGGATATCCGGACATTCCATGGCGGCTGGTCATCGCGACGCGCAATCGCCTGGTGCACGCGTATCTCGGAATTGATGATGACACTGTCTGGAGCATCATTCGGGACGACGTTCCGACCCTGATTGCCGTTCTCAAGCGCCATCAGGCTCAGTCCGGATGAGGCGGCGAATAGCTATTCAATCCATGGCTGGACCGCACCAGATCTGTCGAGTCCAGTGACATTCACGACCTGACCGCAACCGCGATCTCGACCCCCCCCCCCCCCCCCCCCCCCCCCCCGCC